>Ga0307416_100002091_pt1 | contig 11264 bp, 8 predicted proteins | sample DK1Cmetagenome_2_FD_203821 | JGI IMG/M metagenome (GOLD analysis project Ga0307416, IMG submission 203821) | Maize rhizosphere microbial communities from greenhouse at UC Davis, California, United States - DK15-C-3 | ecosystem: Host-associated > Plants > Roots > Rhizosphere > Soil | place: USA...
GGGTTCCGCCAGTTACCAAAGTCGCCGAGCCTTGGAGCATGTAGATAATATCCGTGTCGCGTGTGTGAACTTCCACGATTCCCGGTTCATTGCGGTGGCTGGCGTCGACTTTGTAATTTTTGCCCCTGACCAGCGGCATTCCTTTAACGAATGCCTGGGTTACCTGCTTTGCCGGCACATAGGTCACCGGTACGGCGGCTGCTCTATTGGACGCTTCGAAGCTAGCGGCGCCAGCTTTGGCTATGTCTTCGTCCTCCTGCGGCGTGTTGCCGCTGACGCCAATCGCGCCAACGACCTTGCCAGCAAACACGAGCGGAAGGCCTCCTTGAAGCGGGGTGGCTCCGGGAAGAACCAGCGACGCTGTGCGACCGTGCGTGATCTGATCTTCAAAGTCCTTACTGGGCCGGCGGAAGATGGCCGCGGTGCGCGCTTTGCCGATGCCTACATCGACGCTTGCCACTTGAGTGTCATCGAGCCGCTTGAGCACGACCGGATACCCGCCGTCGTCCACCACGACAATGACGACTGTGGCGTTTCTATTTTTCGCTTCCGCCTCAGCGGCGGCGGCGACTTTCTCCGCGGCCTCTAAGGTTAGAATTTTTTTCTCTTGCAGTTGGGCGTGAACTCCGATTGCCGGCAAGAAAACCCCGGACAGGGCAATTAAAATCTTGAAGAATTTCATGACGCGTCTCCTGTATTAGCGGGTCTATTGGTTTTTCGCCGAAGTCGTCGCCAAAGCGCTGGCGCCGGCGATGGCGAGTTCCTCGTCTTGCTGCGCGCTGGCGGCGCCGCTGACGCCTACCGCGCCGATGACTTGTCCATCAACGATGATCGGATGGCCGCCCTGGAGCGGCGTGAAATCATTAAGAGTCGTCATCGCGATTCGCCCCTGGTTAATCACATCTTCGAAGAACTTCGTCGGCCTTTTGAACAGGACTGCAGTTCGCGCCTTGCCGATCGAAATGTTGGCGCCGGCGGCAAAAGTGTTATCCAGCCGTTCAAGGGCAACGAGATTGCCTCCTTGGTCGACCACGGCAACGGCGCCACCCGGCGCACCTTTGCTCTGAGCCTCGGCCACGGCGGCCGCGATCACTTTTTTCGCGCCCGCCAAAGTCAGCGCTCTTTGATCCTCAATCGTCTGCGCTCCGGCCGAAGACCATGCCAGTAGCGTCAGTATTCCGAATGAACCCATGATGAGCTTCATCGAATCCTCCAAGTCTTATGTTTTGGCTTGCTGCTTAGATGCGCTTCGCAGGAAAAGAGATGCGTCAAGCGTCACGCACAGCTCGATCCGAGCGAAGTCTCTTGAGGCTTTGCGGATTCATTACAGATCCGCAGTCGAACCAAAAAAAAGCCGGAATCGAGGTGCAATCCTGGAGCAGCGAAGGCATTCGACCGTGAAGTTTCAAAGTGATTTGCGCTCTCCACGTCGTTGCTACGAGGTTTAAATAGTTTCTCGAAGCAGCGCTGAGCGGTGTCTGCTCAGAGGGAGAAACCCATCGACTTCGCTGCGGAAGGATTGTGCCTTGCGCTTTCTGACAGGCGCAACTGCGGAATCCAGGTTCATTATGATGCCGCTACGGTAACTTGAATGGCCGCCGGGAGAGAGAAACGACGCACCGGTACGCTATCCCACAGCTACGCTTCGGAGGGGGGTTTGCCGCAAAATATACAGCGCTTGGGATTTTCGTGATGCAGTTTGGCGCAATCGATACCCGGACTCCGGCTTCGCAGGTGGACCTCGGCGGCGGCCAGCATACCGATTAGAGGAGCAGTAAAGTAAACCCATAGCGCGGTCCAATATTGGGCCGGCACTGCGGAAGCCAACGTCCGCGCCGGATTCATGCTCATTCCCGAGATCGGCGCTTCGAGGGTTATGTAGGCGGCGACCAAGGCTCCTGCGCACACGCCCGTGAGTTTGTGAAGGCGGCTGTTGTTTGACACGCGGAGAATAACGCGCATCAGAATAAAAGTAATCACGACTTCGCCAAGGAATGCGGCGGCGGTTCCAGCGCTGCCGGGCATGGTGATGACGTAATTCACCGAGGGATGGGAGACCCATGCAGCCAGAACCGTCGAAGCTAGAAGGGCCCCGGTTGTTCCGCCGCCAAACTGAGCGAGGATATAGAACAGCGCATCCCATTTAGCGACCTTGCCGAGTCGCAAGAACGTCAGGGTAGTGGACGGGTTGATGTGGGCGCCGGATTGCTTTCCCCAAGGTGAATAGATGATGAGGATCGCAGTCGATCCCATCGCGATGCCCATCACGAATCGCCGCAGCACTGAGTAGGGAATAGCCTGGTGAAGGGCCGACCCGGGATATTCCAGAACCGCGCCGAAGGTGAATGCCGAAATCATAAACAGGCCGAGGCAAGCGGCCTCCATCAGATATTCGGGCCAATGGCGTTTCAAGGCGTCCGTCATGTGCTGTCAGGAAACTTCAACCTTAAAATTTCCATGTTCCACTTGAGATCATCCGAACGGTGGAATCCTTAACATCGCTCTGGTCTTTCGAGGGTCGCGTTCGCGTGCTCCAACCGTTGCTGTGGGATCAATTGAGCCGGATGACATTCTTGATCCCCCCGGAGCGGCCGAGCAGAAGATCAGCGTAAGACTCCATCGGGAAGCGCCCGGTGATCAGCGCTTTCACCGCCGCCGGCCAACGCTGGGCAAAAGTTCCGAGGTCGCTGATAGAATTTTCAAAAGAGTCACGTCCGGCATTGACTGTGCCAAAGACGACCTGATTTTTCAGGACCAGATTGCGCATCATGAGATCGGTATCGACTTCAATGGGCCCTTTTCGTCCCGGCACGCCGGTGAAAATAAAGATGCCGTTGGTGCCGAGATATTTGATCATTTCAAAAGCCAGGCTTGAAGCCCCCGTCGCTTCGTAGACTAAATCGATGTTGCCGATCTGTTCGGGAAGCATTTCGGGAGCGATATTCTCGGAGGAAACATAGTGCGCGCCGATCGATTCGAGTAGTTGAGACTTCGGATTTGGAGCTGGTTCCCGTGAGTAAACATAGGTGTCAAAGTCTTGGTTGACCAAGGCCATAGCGCCAAGCAGTCCCACCGGTCCCGCGCCCAGAACGACAGCCCGGTGGCAATGAGCCGCAGCCTTCCCCGGCGCCACCGGGCAGCCCCAAGGCAACCGCTGTTGCACCTGCCATACTTGGCTCAAACCCTTTTCCGCGATAGTCAGCGGTTCCACGAGAACGGCAACGTCGCGCATGTCTTTCGGGACCACATTCATGTACTTCTCGTCGTCGACGACGAACTGCGCCATAAAGCCGTGACGTTCTTTGATGCCGCGCTCCTGGAAATCTCCCGTGAAACAAAAGTCCTGCCGGCCCGCGCGGCATGCTATGCAATAGTCGTGGGGACACGGTCGGCGCACCATTGGGACGACGAGGTCTCCTGCTTTAACGCGGGTGACTTTCGGACCTGTTTCAATCACCTCGCCGAGAGATTCGTGGCCGATGACGAGTTGCTCGCTGCCGGCGGGCGGCGTGCCGTATTCGAAGGCGCAGATTTCTCTGTCCGTGCCACAAACTCCGGCCTCGAGCATGCGCAGCTTGACATCGGTCAAGGAGACAATCTTCGGCTCCGGTTGATTGATAATCGCAACTTCCTTTATCTGCGGCATAACAGCTATAGCCTTCATCGGTAGCCTCCTAAAACTTGGCGCTCAGTGGATGGAAACGATACCAGTTCATCCTAACCTGGCGGCGGTGAGGATAAAAAGATCCAGGGAAAACATAGCGGCGAGAGAATCAGAATCTTCTAGGAGTAAGCCGCAGCGGTTTTAACCCGATCTCGCGTGATTTCATTTTCAGAAACGACTTGGTTACTTCAATCGTTTTTCTGTATGTACTCAAAAAAGCCGCGCAATCGCGGCACAGGCCGAGGTGTTCTTCGAACGCCACGAGAACAACCGGAGCCAACCTCCCAGCCAAATAATCCGCAATCAAGGCTACCTCATCTTTACACGTAGGCTTTGCTGTAGCAGCATTTTGAGAAGTTGGCTTATTGTTGAGTGAACTTTCGTTCCATCGGTTCGACCTAGAGCGCAATGTGTGCTTCCGGTTTTTTTTCATGGGTTCACGTTAGATGCATCGGCAGAAACAAAAGTTTCAAGGAGATCACATCGGGCGAATGAGGACGAAGAATGTGCTTGGCAGAATTTAGCCGCCGACGCGAGGAAGTTTACGAGCGCGGATGAGATGGCGGGGATTGCCTCTTGGTTAATGGACCCGAGCCGCGGTTATAGCGGTTTTGACCTGGAGAGATGCCCACTAAAATTGCTCCGCAATGAATAGCCGGAGTTCGGAGTGTTCAGCCCAAATCGACAAACTACTCAGGAGGGCCTGCCGGATTTCCCAACGCGAGCGCGTAAAAAATTGACAATATTATCTCTTATCCTGGGCGGGATTTCTTCGGGACGGATAGAGCGGGTTACAGATACACTCTTCTTATAGGTATTCAAAAAGCTAACACAGTCCGGACAGAGCCGCAGATGGTGCTGAAAGTCACGCTTAACGGCGGGAGCCAGTTTGTCGTTCAAGTAATCAGAAACAAGACCGGTCACCTGTTTGCAAGTCTTGGCATCCGGTATTCTCTGCCCTCTGTTTGATCTTGCCATAGATCCCTCAAGCCGCCGAATGACCTAACTGCACAGCCAATTTGCCACGCAAAAATAAACGGGCTCGATGAAGCCTCGTCTTTACCGCCGAAACGGTGATTCCTAAGGCCGCAGCAATCTCCTTGTCGGAGATACCTTCAAGATCACTAAGGACGACGACACTCTTATCCATCGGCTTCAGTTGGTCTAAAGCATCCTTGAGAAATCCCTGTACCTGCTGCTTGGCATAGCTTTCGTCCAGGGTATCGGACCAGTCGATCACCGGGCTTATCAGATGGTGTCCGTCCTGCTGAAACCGAGGCAGGAATTCCTCATACTCGACCTCTTTGTTTTTTTTGCTTCGACGAATCCTTCCCAATGCCGCATTTATCGTCAACCGGTACAGCCAGGTTGAAAATTGCGAGTTGCCACGGAAGGACTTCGCTTTGCGATACACCGCCCAAAAAACATCTTGAATGACTTCCTGGGTGTCTGCAACATCGCCGAGAATTCTGTGGGCCACGTTGTAGAGTCTCGGGGAGTAAAGATTGAAGATCGCCTCAAAAGCCTCCTGGTCGCCGGCCTTTAGTCCCTCGATCAGCGCCGCTTCGCGCTTGCTCGATTGTCTTCTCCGATCCGACAAGTTGGGTCTGTCCATAGGCGATTCATGGCCGATTGCGATTGGCTCTGGCGGATTCGTTGGCATTGTTACGATCCGAACACTAGACATAAATTCTCTCCTGTCTGTCCTTCGCGGCAGGAAAATTAATAATTTTGCCGCCTATGTTTCTACAGTTTGTAAGAGCATCTCGATGAAAGGGGAGCAATTGATAATTTTTAGCCTATCGCTTCGCAATTCCACCAATCGCTTTGCGCTTTCATTATTCATGAAGACCACACCAGCCAAATCCAGAAGAGTGACTTTGCCATTTTCGCCCTGATGACGAGAACAAATTTCCTCAACCTCATGCAAAGACAGAGCGTTGAGCGTTCCATCTAATCGGAGCCTGACTGTCTTGGCGTTTTCGAAATGTTCGGTGATTTTCAGCATGGGAGCTTCAGTTTCGATCTGGAGCACTGTTAGAGCATGGCACGTGCCAGGATCCTCAGATCTTAATTTCTGGACATTTATGGATTTAAAATTGGCGATCGTTTAACTCTCCGTCGCGATATGTCGCCACGGTTGCGATATTTCACAACAAGAAGTATGAACTCACGATAGGTCGAGCCGGAGTAATCTTCCCATGGCCTTAACCGAAACAGATGAACTGATCCGAAACGATTCGATCCTTGGAGACGTTGAGTTTGGCGTTGGCAAAGGATTCCGCGAAGCGGCTCACGTCGCATATTTCTGGGAAACGCAGAACGAATTTGCCGACGGGGTTCGCTTCCTCGAGGTGGGCTTGCGTGGAACGGATCATTGCGTAATTTTTGGTCATGAGGAAGCCACTCGAGCGGTTTGCAAAACTCTCCAGGATCACGGTTTTGATGTTCAGGGGCTTTTAGCTCAGCAGCGCATTACCATTCTGGAGGAAAATTCTTCCCGAGAAAAAATGGTTCATGCGATCGGTGTCGAGCTGCAGAGCCCCGCGGCCCGAAACGCGCCTTCGATTCGTTTGCTGGTAAATATAGGCTGGGGCAAACCGGGCTGGCCCAGCGATTACGACTTGCTTGCATTCGAGACCAAGTTGACGGCGCTAACAAACCAGTTCCCTTGCCTGGTCCTTTGTATGTACGAGGTGGCGGCGCTGCCGGGGGTGATCGTCCGTCACGGCGCCTATGAGACGCATCCATTGATCATGGAGCGTGGAGGTTCTCTCCGCGAGAATCCCTTCCATATCCCAGCGCCTTTTTTTCTCGAACATTTGGATAGGGTTGCCGGCGTTATTTCCGAGCGGCGGCACATGGAGGCGGCGGCGCGCACTGGCGAAGATCGCTTTCGTTCTCTGTTTGCAAACAGCGTGGACGCCATTCTGATTGCTAATTCTGATGGAAGCGTCGAAGCAGCCAATCCTGGGGCGTGTCGGCTGTTCGGGCGAACGGAAGCGGAGATCTGTCAAATCGGGACTATCGGATTGATCGATCGCACGGATAGTAGATTGACGCTACTCTTAAAAGAGCGCGAGCAAACCGGCCGGTTCACAGGCGAGCTTAATTTCAGGCGCAGAGATGGCTCGGAATTTCTCGGCGAAGTCTCAAGCGTTTTTTATAAAGACAACTCGGAAGCTACAAAGGCCAGCATCATCATCCGTGACATCAACGAGCACAAGCGGCTTGAAGCAACCCTCCGCGACATAACTGCAGGGACTTCCCGCAGCACGGGAGATGAATTCTTTCGCTCGCTGGTGAAAAACTTGGCTCACGCACTTGAGGTGCGTTACTGTTTTGTCGCCGAATGTACGGACGAAACCAGGAAGTGGGTTCGTATGCTGGCTTTTTGGGCGGGCGAATGTTTTAGCGAGAACATCGAATTTCCGCTTGCCGGCACTCCGTGCGAAAAAGTCATTCAAGGGGATGTCTGTTCCTATCCGGAGTGTTTGCAGGTTCTATTTCCGGAGGATCGAGGCCTGGTGAGTCTCGGCGCGCAGAGTTATGCCGGTGTGCCTCTGACGAATTCAACGGGAACTGTTCTGGGCCATCTGGTGGTCATTGACGTTAAACCCAGGGTCTTCAGCGACCAGGCGTTATCGATCCTGCAAATATTCGCTACCCGAGCCGCGGTGGAGCTGGAGCGAAAACGTGCCGAACAGGCGCTTCAGCTGAGCGAAGAGCGGCTGCGCACTCTCCTCGATATCAACAATGCCATTGTGACAAGGCTGACCCGAGACGAGCTGTTTCGCGCAATTTCCGATGCGCTTGGCCGCGTGATTTCCTTCGACCGGCTTTCCCTTTCGCTCTATGACGCCAATGCCCATGTCCTGCGACTGGTCACCTATGCCGGTCCCTACCAGCGTGACGATTATACGCCGATTGGCCGCGAGCTCGATCTAAACGACAGTCCGGCGGGGCTGGCATTTTGCAGTCAGAAGCCTGTCATACGCGCTGATCTCGAAACCGTGCAGCGGACATCGTCCGAAGAGCGCGCCCTCGGGCACGGGTTTCGCTCCGTGTGCGCGCTGCCACTCACGGTTCGCGGCCGAAGTATCGGAACGATCACCATAGGGAGTCTGACAAAGAACCGCTATAACGAAGCGGATGCGGAATTTCTAATGGAAGTCGCCAATCAGATCGCGATCGCTGTGGACAATATGAAATCCTACGGGGAGATCGAGGCGCTGAAAGCGAGATTCCAATCTGAAACCGTCTACCTCCAGGAAGAGATCAAGACAGAGCACAATTTCGAAGAGATCATCGGGCAAAGCATGCCCATGCGTCAATTGTTACGCAAGATAGAACAAGTAGCGCCCACCGAAGCGAGCGTATTGATTCAGGGCGAGACCGGCACCGGCAAAGAGCTTTTGGCGCGGGCGGTGCATAATCGGGGCTTGCGCAACGCCCGGCCGCTGGTCAAGGTCAACTGCGGTTCCATCCCTTCCGGCCTGGTTGAAAGCGAAATGTTTGGACATGAGAAAGGCGCATTTACGGGAGCAACGCAGCGCCGCATCGGCAGATTCGAATTGGCCCACGGCGGCACCATCTTTCTCGATGAGGTTACCGAACTGCCCACGGATACGCAGGTAAAATTACTTCGCGTATTACAGGAAGGGGAATTCGAGCGAGTCGGCAGTAGCGAAACGATCCACGTCGATGTTCGGGTGATTGCGGCTACCAACCGGGATCTTAAGGGAGTTGTAGCAAACGGCACGTTCCGTTCGGATCTGTTCTATCGCTTGAATGTCTTTCCTCTGGAGGCGCCGCCGCTGAGAGCTCGGCAGGGAGATATCCCCTTACTGGTCAACTTTTTTCTGAGTAAGTTTGGCAAGAAGCTCGGCAAAGAGATTCGTGGCTTTTCACACAAGGCGATGGAGAGACTGACGAACTATAATTGGCCGGGAAACGTGCGGGAATTACAAAATGTCGTTGAGCGGGCTGTGGTCCTCGCCGGCGGTCCGATTGTCGATGTCGATGAATCCATGCTTCATTCGCACAGCGAAATGCCAGATCGCGCCGTGGACACTCTCGAAAACATGGAGCGCAGTCATATCCTTCGCGCCCTGGCCGAAAGTCGCTGGGTTATCCACGGTCAAAATGGCGCGGCTGAGATCCTCGGCATGAATCCGAGCACCTTACGATCGCGCATGAACAAACTGGGCATCAAAAGACCCTAGAGTTCGATCAGCGCAACGCTTGAATCGGTTGCTTTAATGCAGCGAGGTATGTTCGCCCTTGTGAATAGGATCCGACCATGTCGTCATTGCTGCGCTGACGCCTCCCATATCGATCTCAATCATTTGGCCTGCCGTGGCCATTGAAACGGTTCCGGTCTCTTCGGAAACAATGAAAACGATCGCATCGCTCACCTGAGTAAGTCCCAGTCCCGCTCGATGTCGCATGCCCTTACCCTTCAATTTGAAATACGCGGAGTCAGCCGATAGAGGCAATACACACCCCGCTGCTACAATCGAGGCGCCTCTCATAATAACCGCGCCATCGTGAAGCGGATTTCCTGGATAAAATAAGCTTAGCAGTAACGACGTGCTAAGCTCCGCATTCAGAAGAGTGCCGCTGCTCACGTATTCACCAAGACCCATTTCCCGTTCCAAGGCAATCAGCGCCCCAATCCTTCTCGTACTCAACTCGTGCATCGCGCTTGCGACTTCCGAGCCGCCACGGAGACCGGGAAAGATGCAGGATTTCAAATGCCTGTCCTGGATAAACTTCTGCATCTCACCCAATACATCACGCAACCGAGCAATTTGTAGAAGAAGCTGCTCAGTCGATGTGCAACTGAAATTAACGTTTGCTTCACGATGGCGATTCATACTCAGCCTCTTGGAAGAATGATGTCACGTTCGATCTTATACAGATCAGCCATATAAGTCGCTCTTGCCGGTTAGATGCGCGTCGCCGGCAAAAAGATGTGGTTTATATTTTAAGTCCAACCGGAGCAAGCAAATCGAATTCACCAAAACGGATCAACTAAATGCATGGCGATATAACGCTCTTGTATAGCGTTTCGAGTATGGGTGGCTTGATTTACCAGGCAATTCTCATAGCTGATTCGGTCTTCTCCTTTGTAATCATCGCGCCAAATTGCGTTAAATCACTCATGCGCAAAACTGGCGCGCTGGCAAACTCACAACGGCTTCGATTAGAATCTATCGTCGCAGGCGCTTTTGATCGGGAGTGAATTGCCAGGCATTTGGAAATTTTGGCGATTCGACCACGTAAAATGTTTTTGACAGTAGCAGATCCGCGAAGCGGTGCAGCTTGATACCGACCTGGCCACGCTATCCAACGATATACGAGATAAATACTCGTGCATGGCTGTTCGAGCTGTCCGCTAAAACCGGCAGCCTTTTGGACTTGGGCTCGGTCCCCTCCTCGGCATGGGACGGCATCGCCGGTTATGGTTTCGATGCGGTTTGGTTGATGGGCGTTTGGCAACGCAGCCCTGCCAGCATAGTCATTGCCAATCGCAACAACAGCCTGCTCGATGATTTTAAGCGAGCGCTACCCGCGTTTCAGCCGCAGGACAATATCGGATCTGCATACAGCGTGCGCGGTTACGTTGTCGACCAGCCGCTGGGGGGCGCCGAAAAACTAGCCGTCGCGCGGCGCGAGCTGGCGCGACGCGGCATCCGGTTGATTCTGGATTTCGTTCCTAATCATGTGGCGCTGGATCATCCTTGGCTCGGCCACAGACCCGAGTATTTCATCCAAGGCAATCCGGACGATGCCAAGAATGATCCGGAGTCTTTCGTCGATATAAGCGGAAAAATATTCGCGTGCGGCCGGGATCCTTACTTTCCCGCATGGCGAGATGTGCTGCAGCTGAATGCCTTTCATCCGGGAGTCCGGCAGGCAGCGGTTGAAACCCTAGCGAACATAGCCAGTCAATGCGATGGCGTTCGCTGCGATATGGCGATGCTTCTCCTGAACTCGATCTTTGAATGCACCTGGGGCAGCCGCGCGGGAGAGAAGCCTGCCACCGAGTATTGGGCTGAACTGATTAGCGCGATCAAATCCGCGCGCCCCGAGTTCTTTTTTATCGCTGAGGCATACTGGGATCGAGAGTGGGAGCTGCAACAACAAGGATTCGACTTCTGTTACGACAAGCGATTCTACGACCGGCTGCTGCATGGTAATGCCGAGGAACTACGATCTCATCTTCGCGCCGATCTTGAGTATCAAATGAAGCTCCTGCGCTTTATCGAAAACCACGACGAACAACGCGCCGCGGCTGCATTCTCATTTCCGAAAGAGCGCGCCGCCGCGGTCGCTATGGCAAGCGTTCCGGGATTAAAACTGTTCCACGAAGGACAATTGGAAGGAAGAAAGATAAGACTGCCTGTCTTTCTCAGGAGACGCGCTGCGGAGCCGGCGGATCAAACATTGGAACAGTTCTACAAACAGCTCCTGGATGTCACCAAGACTTCGGTTTTCCGTGAGGGCGAGTGGTCTCTCTGTCACTGCACTGGCTGGCCAGATAACTCAACTTTCCAAAATCTACTCAGTTGGAGCTGGATCAAGGATGACGAAC
>Ga0307416_100002092_pt1 | contig 11264 bp, 14 predicted proteins | sample DK1Cmetagenome_2_FD_203821 | JGI IMG/M metagenome (GOLD analysis project Ga0307416, IMG submission 203821) | Maize rhizosphere microbial communities from greenhouse at UC Davis, California, United States - DK15-C-3 | ecosystem: Host-associated > Plants > Roots > Rhizosphere > Soil | place...
CGATTGTCATAGCCGCGAACAGCGATAGAAGGGGCATCCAGGGCAATGCGGCCGGAAACCCCGCTGGACGGAACTCGCGCTCACAAAGCACAAGAGCTTCCTCCGTCGGGCTTGCCTCCAGCAGCATGCATAGCCGCTGAGATTTGGACCGGCATTGCGGCGTTGTCACTGTTGGCCTTTCTTCCGATTTCTGCACCCTCGTCATTCAGCCGTGTGCACTCGTCGAGTCGACCATCGATGGACGCCCGCATGCCGCGCCAAAGTGGGAACGCACCACATGTACAGAGGAAGACGCAGTCCCTGCGCGCTCGGCGAACGCCTCGACTTCAGCCTCGCCTTCCGAACGTCGCCGGATTCGAGCAGTGCGACGACTCGTAGCCGGCGCACCAACATCTGCAGTTCCAGATCACCCAGAGCCTTGGCTACGCCGGGTTGTCGATCTTGGTCGGGTATTCAATAAGACTGAATCACGGTCTGTGGTCGATCTGGGCCGCTAGTGGCGGGGTTGGGCCCTACAACGGATTCTGCCGCTTCGGCGAAGTCGGTCATGGCTTCGGCTACGGCCTCTCGACGATCTGTGGGGATCTGCTCGATGACCCGTCGCAGGTCCCGACGACGCCGCGCGGTGACTGTGCGCACTGTGCGCCGCCCCGACGCGGTGAGGGTGAGTGAGATCTCCCGACGATTTCCGGCAGGAATAGTGCGGTATACCAGGCCCGCGTCCACGAGCCGGTCGACCATTCTGGTTGCTGTTGACGGCGCAACATCCAACGCCGCAGCGAGCCCGCCGAGGTTCTGCTGGCCTGCCTGAAGTACGACGAGCATGCGGAACTGCGGCAGGGTGACACCGTGGACGCTGGCGATGGAGCGCGCCGACAGCGCCACGAGGGCCCGTGAGGACTGCAAGACTGCGTCGACCAGCGTTTCGGTCGCCACATCGTTGGGCGTGGCCACTGCTGCGTTGCGTTGCGTGACCTGTTGTTCCGAATCCGCCATCGCCTGCCCTCCACATTGGGTTGGGAATTGCCTTAGAGTTCGACCATTGTATGCATATAGCAAATATTGTATTATACAAATATGACAAAGTTGCGTGTCCACCCTCGCGACGCTGGGTCCACTACCCGCGAAGACCTCCCAGCCTCACCTACTGAGAGAGGTCAACAGCATCACCCCCATCGGTTTGGCCGCGCGACACGACTTCTGCTCCGGCTACCCACCCACCTTTATGACTGGCACCTCTGCTGGCTGCTGGACGGTCGCTTCCTGCGCCTGACACACCTGGGGCGGAGATCCGGCCGCCGCTACCAAACGGTGCTTGAGGTGGTCGGCTCCGACCGTGAGACCGAGGAGATCACGGTTATGTCCGGGTTCGGACCATCCGCCGACTGGTTTCGAAACTTGCAGGCGGCACCGGCTCTTGAGGTTGCGATCGGCCGCCGCCGCTTCCGACCGCAACACCGAATCCTCGAGGAGACGGAGGCGGCTGGCGTTCTCGCCGGCTACGAACGACGAAATCGGCTCATCGCCCCGATCGTCCGGCTAGCCCTCGGTTGGCTGGCCGGCTGGCCTTACGACGGCAGTGACGCTGCCCGTGCCCGACTCGTGCGACAGCTGCCGATGGTCGCGTTCCGACCAAGCACGATCTAAGACATCCCGTGCGGGCGCTGATCTGTGGGGCTGGCATCGCCGGGTTGACGCTGGCTCGGCTGCTGGACGCGATGGGCTGGCAGGTGGTTCTGGTGGAGCGGGCTGCCGGCCTGCGCGAGGAAGGGTATCTGATCGACTTCTTCGGGCCAGGCTTTGACGTCGCCGAATCCATAGGCCTGCTGCCACGTCTTCGTGAAAAGGCCTACACCGTTACCGAGGTGAACTATGTCGACCAGTTCGGCAGACCACGAGCTGCCCTCAATTATCAGCGGATGGCTCGATCACTCGACGGCCGGCTGCTCAGCCTGCTGCGCGGCGACCTCGCTCGAGCACTTCATGAAGGCCTCGGCCAACGAGTGGGGCAACGCTACGGCTGCACCGTGTCCGCTCTTGACCAGAACATCGATCGGGTTACTGCCACACTCACCGACGGGACCCGTTGGTCGGGTGACCTGCTCGTCGGTGCGGACGGGATTCACTCGACCGTCCGCCGACTAGCCTTCGGCTCGGATTCGATCTACTTGAGATACCTCGGCTTCCACACTGCGGCCTACACTTTCGCCGATCCCCACATCCGCCGGCGCCTCGGCGACCAGTTCGCCATCACCGACACCATGGACCGGGCTGTCGGCCTTTACGCCATTCGCAACGGACGGATCGCGGTGTTCACCGTCCACCGATCACGTAATCCGGCACTTCCGAAAGATCCGCGGGCCGCACTCCAGGCCACCTACTCCGATCTGGGCTGGCTTATCCCCGACACACTCGCCCATTGCCCTGATCCTCCGGCCCTGTACTACGACCAGGTTTCCCAGGTCGAGATGCCGTACTGGACCACTGGACGGATTGGTCTCATCGGCGATGCCGGCTACGCCGTCTCCCTACTGGCTGGACAAGGTGCCTCGCTTGCCGTCGCCGGAGCTCACCTACTAGCCTCCGAGCTCGCTACAGGCGCAGACGTCACCGAGGCGCTCAGCTCCTACGAGGCGCGCATGACCCCGCCGGTGACCGAAAAACAAGCCGCCGGCCGCCGCACGGCCACATGGTTCCTGCCCGCCTCCCCGATCCAACTACTGCTCCGTCGCCTCGCCCTGCGGGCCATCCGCCTACCCGGACTCGACCGTATGCTGAACCCACTCGTGGCAGGGACCGGAGGCATCCCCTAACGGCGGCGATGATTACTGTCACCACGAGCCCGAGCAGCCAGCCCCAATGGAGCCCATTCCCTAGAGCGGCACATTCCCGGCTATTTCAGGCAGCTGTTTGCGCTCGCACGGTAGCCCGACCCCTGGCTGATCATTACCTCTCCACTAAGGCGTCGAGCCGTCGCCGTCAAGGTCCGCCCACCGTGTGGCCCTTCGGCCAACCTGCCCGTTCTGGACAGAGGCCAGATGTCGCCAAGCAGGATTCCAGCGCAGCGACGTACCCCCAGCACGTGTATATCTCAGCGCGCCCGGTTGGCTTGACAGCGCGGGAAACCCAACTCAACTCTGCAGTATGGACAGTTCCTGGCAGATGCATCGCGAGAGGGCTGGACTACGACTACTCAGGAGCGGCCGATCATCGTCGTCGGAGTCGACGGCTCGGAGGCGAGCAAGGATGCCCTGGCTTGGGCGGCTGAGCAGGCTCGTGTCACCTCGGCCGAACTGCTTGCCATCACCGCCTGGCGGCCGCCGACGACGTATGGATATCCGGCCGACTACTCCGACGTCGACTTCGAGAGCGAGGCGCGTAAGAAGCTGGAGCAGATCGCCGACGATGTCCTTGGCGCCGAACCATCCGTCCCGCTGGTGCTGCGGGTGGCCGAAGGTCACCCGGCACAAATCCTCGTCGACGCTGCCGAGGGGGCCGGCCTGCTCGTCGTCGGCAGTCGTGGGCTCGGCGCGTTCGCGGGCATGCTCTTGGGCTCGACCAGCCAGCATTGCGTACAGCGTGCGACGACACCTGTGGTCGTCATTCACCATCCCCCGGAGGGTTGAGCCTGAGCGCTGCACATGATGTCGCCACAGAAGGAGTGATTGGTTCAATCTCGCAGATCGAAGACCGGAGGGTGAACCACCGCCGATGGCGGGACCAGATTGAGATTGGGCTGTCGGCTCCACCGAGAGTTCGGCAGTCCGAATTTCACATGTTCGATGTGTGGCTGGGGGCGGTATTTGGCGTCCATCCACACCGAAGGAGCGCCGCTGCCGGGCGTCTTGTGCCCGACTGGAGACGGCCGGGTGCATCCTGTTTTGGCATACAACTCTTCGGTCTCCAGGCTCGTGCACGCCACGGCGACCGTGGATGCGGTCAGGTGAGGTGCCCTGTGCTGAGGATCCGCGCCGGGCGCGCTTGCCCAGCCGGGCCGACCACGGAGGCGAGCATGGGACGTAAGCGAGGGCCCGACTAACAGGGCTGCGGCTTGGCCCTGGCACTGGATGATCGCCGTCATGCGGAGAGCGCGATGTCGATCGTGGGCGGCTCCCCAAGCGAGTGATGCACGGTGCAGCCCTTTGCGACGGCGACGTACGCCGGCAGCCGCTCGGGCGGCATCGCGTGGGGCGGGGTCACAGTGATGATGATTTGCCCGACCCGAGCGGGTCGACCCTCAGCCATCCGCCACGCCACCTGGACTCCGAAGCCGGTACGGTCGATGCCGTGGCGGTCAAGGAACCGTCCGGCGTGAAACGCGACGCAAAAGCCGAGGCTAGCGACGAAGAGTTCGGTTGGTGTCGGAGCGGTGTCGTCACCGCCTACGTCAGGCGGCTGGTCGACGCGTACCCAGTGTCCCCGAATGTCGATTGCATACGTGTCGCCGCCGATCGGATGCACGGCCATCGCATCCATGCTGTCCCTCTCCTCCTTAACCCTTCCTCCGCTCAGATGGAGAGCCATCGAGTCTCCGCTGAACCACAAATAGTGTGCCGTCCCGGGTTCCACCCGCCACCCTGCGGCTTCCGAACTCATTGAGCGGCGGTCAGGCAGACGGCGGTAGGGCCGTTGGACCCATTCCCGTTTGCGGGTCGCCAGTATCGACTCAATTAGCGATCCGCTTCTCAGAGCAAGATTCACTGCCAGAACTTATGCTTTGTACGCGACAGCGCCAGGGCTGAGAGCATCCTTCCGCGAGAGGTCGACCTCGTCGTCGGGGATTTTGGGACGCCGCTTCGATCGTGTCGGCTGGTCGTGCAACTGTCAGCTCTTCGAGCCCGCCCAGGCTCGGGTCCTGCCACCCCGCGCTGGGCGAGGTGGACGTGGCCGGCGAACGCGTCGGCGTTGCCCGGTCAGGACTGGACGGGGCGCGTCGAGGAGCACTCCAGGACGATCAGCTCACCGGTCGCGTCCTGGACAGAACCTCCACGACAGAAGCGAGATGTCAGAGCGATACGGCAATCGCGACGCCGATAAAGGCTGCGCCGAGACCGGCAAGGAGGTTGAGGGCTACGTTCGCAGCAGCGAGGAAGCGTGAGCCGTCTTCGGCCAGCCGGAGCGTCTCGTACCCGAAGGTGCTGTAGGTGGTCAGAGCGCCGCAGAACCCGGGGCCGACCACAGTGACGATCATTGGATCTAGGCTCCCTGCTGCGGCCGCCCCCATGACAAGTCCCAGAATCAATGAGCCGGCGACGTTAACTGCAAATGTGCCCCACGGGAAGATCGTGTCGTGTCGCGCCTGGATGAATCGGTCGGCGAGATACCGCAAGGGCGCGCCGACTGCCGCCCCTAGGGCGACAAGCAGCAAGGTCATCGCGATCACCGATCGCGACCGGCGTACCGGATGACTTCGACATCTTCGACGACGATCAACCCGTCGATCTGCAGTTCCTCTAGCCGTGAGGTCAGAAACTCCCGAATTCGCTCCTCCCGATCAACGATGACAACGGCAAGCGGCAGATCTTCACTGAGATTGAGAATGCGCGCGGAATGGATGCGGCTGGATGCCCCATATCCCTCCAGTCCTCGGAACACCGAGGCGCCAGCAAGTCCAAACATGTGCGCCCGGTGCACAATCTCGGTGTATAGCGGCTTGTGGTGCCACTGGTCATCCTCTCCCACATAAATAGTGAGCTGGCACGCCTCGCCTTTCAGGGTCATCTCTTCCTCCTATGAAGCAACACTCGCGGGAGACGTAGCAGCAGCACACCAGCTTGAACAGCCAGCAACGCACCGGCGATGGTTGCGCCGAAATAGGCGAATGCCATCCCGGGATCGCCGGCCTGGATGAGCCTCTGAGTCTCGACGGCATATGTGGAGAAGGTCGTGTATCCGCCAAGCAGCCCCACACCAACGAACGGCCGGACGAGCCGATGCGGGCGCCGGGCCTCGACGATGGACACCATCAGCACCCCAATCAACACACAACCCGACACATTGACGACGAACGTGCCTACCGGAAATCCCCGAGCTGCTCCAGGCAGTGCTTCAGAGACCAGCTGTCGTGCCAAGGCCCCGACTGCGCCGCCGACGGCAATCACCGCCACGACGTCCCACCGGCGAGGACGTCTCCGTATTCGCGTCCGACGTCCATCGGCGCCATCAACTGTTGATGTTCTTATACGGGTCATCGACACCTGCTCCCTACCTCGATTAGCAGGGACCGTTGGCGATGGTCAAGGTGTCGCGGTTGTCGGCGGGCCCCACCGCCTTCATAAGCAGACTACGCACCTAGCGCTTGGGAGCCTCGGTGGAGGGCGGGGGACCTAGTGAGAGATGAGTGAGTTGAAACGCCGCTATTGAGAACCAGTCCGGTTCGTTCAGTGGAGTGTGACGTACACCAGTCCGAGGGCAGCTCCAGCCCGGTGACGGTGGCGAGGAGAAGTAGGAGGCCCCCTCCGGGCAATACGGCGTGCTCGTGGCGCAGAACGTGGCTGGTGAGGCGCGCTCGTCGGTGGGCGAGTACCCAGATAATCGCGGCTACGACTAGCCCCGTGAGCCCTACAACAGCTGAGCTGAGCGGACAAGAGATTGCAGCGGCGGCCTATGGCTCGACCAGCCCGGCGCGAATGGCGTATCGCGTGACGTCGACGCGGTCCCGCACCTCGAGCTTTTCGAGGATGTTCTCGCGGTGTCGCTCGACGGTCTTGCGGCTGATGGTGAGGAGGCGGGCGATCTCCTGTGAGCTATGTCCTTCTGCGATCAGCTTGACGACTTCCGTCTCGCGGGGACTCAACGGCCCGCTGCCCATCTGCTCGCCGTGGTCGAGTTGCTCCAGATACCGGCGCATCACGGCGGTGAGCGCGGCAGGGTAAATGAACGGGCGACCTCTCAACGCCTCCCGACAAGCGTCGACGACATCGCGGTCAGCTTGCCTTTTCAGCACATAACCGGCCGCCCCGGCGGCGACCGCGTCAAAGAAGTACTGCTCGCGGTCGTACATCGAGAGAATCAGGACGGGAAGTGATGGCCGACGGCGGGTGATTTCCCGAGTGGCCTGCAGTCCGGTCATGCGTGGCATCGCCACATCGATGATCACCAGATCGATCTGGTCTGTCGTGGCTATCGCCACGGCCTCAGGGCCGTCGCTCGCCTCGGCCACGACCTCGAGATCTGGCTCTCGCGCGATGAGCGCCTTCAGGCCTTCACGGACCAGGGAATGATCGTCGGCCACAAGAATTCCGGCAAGAGCAGGTACTTGGCTGGTCATCGGGCGCGCCCCGGATCACTGAGGCGGAACTGGACGGTCACGCCGCCCCCAGCCGCGGAGCTGATCTGGAGCTCACCCCCAACTAGGAACGATCGCTCACGCATGCCGCGCATCCCGGCACCCTCCACGTGACGTGGCGGCAACCCTCGGCCGTTGTCGACGACGAGGAGCGTCAGATCGTTCGTATCCGCAGAGACCCTGAGATGCACGTCGGTCGCGTCGGCATGCCGGACCGCGTTGGTGACAGCCTCTTGGGCGATCCGGTAGACCACGAGTTCCTGCTCCGAGGTCATCGGCGGCAGCTCAGATGGCAGCTCTGCGGTGACGCTGATCTTGTGGTACGGAGCGAAGGACTCGACGAGGGCACCGAGCGCGCTCAACAGACCGAGGTGGTCGAGCGAGCCGGGTCGGATCTGCCAGGCGAGTGCACCGACCTCATCCAAGGTCGAGCGCTCACGATCTTGCAGCACGACCAGTCGTTCCTGCAATGCCGGTGGCGCATCGAGCAGGATCCCGCTGAGCTGAAGCAGTGTTCCGGTTAGCCGCTGCCCGATCTCGTCGTGGAGTTCCTGACTGATCCGCTTGCGCTCATTCTCCAGAGCCCACAGCGCGCGGCGAGTACTGGTGCGGCGCTCGACCTCGAGTCGCTCCAGCATGGTGTTGAAGCCCGCGATCAGTGCCCGAGTCTCCCCGCCACCGACAACCTGCAGCCGCTCTCGCGGTTGGACGACGTCGAGGGTCTCCATCCGCTGAACGAGCTCGGCGAGCCCGCGAAAGCTTCTCCGCAGGATCACGGCGTTCGCAAGCACCGTGAGCAGCAAGCCCAGACCGAGAACGACGCCTTGCTCTGCCGCAAGGGGGAACGACACGGTGACGGGCGTCAAGACGAGGACGAGCGCCGCGAACAGCAGGATGCTCGTGTTGACGGCGACAACGCGTGCGTACAGGGAAAGGTCTTGCCAGCGCACGGGCCAAACCCGCCTGCGCTGCAGGCCTGCTCCGACTTGCGTCGGCGCGGACTCCTGCGCGGTCATCGTTCCAGCCTGCCGTCTCCTGTGGGTAGGCACAATGGAGGCTTTTCCCCATCCCCGGAGCGCCGATGGCCAATGCCGACGTCGGCAGGGTGCGCGACACGGCCGGCTGAAGATGGGCTCTCTTGCCGATGTTCCGTCCTCCTCCTCCTCCTCCACGCTGGTGATGAGACCACAACGATGCCGGAAGGAGCACACAATGTTGGCTGCGGTTCGAGAGGACTACGGCGAGCCAGAGGCTGTCGCTCTGCGTGAGTCGACCGGCCAACGGTGGGGACGGGAGGTTCTTGTCGAGGTTCGGGTGGCCGGAATCGATCCGGGCGTCTGGCATCTCGTGACTGGCCTTCCGTACCTCCTCCGGCTCATGGGATTTGGGCTATGGAAACCTAAGACACCGCTGCTCGGTGGTGATGTCGCAGGGCCGGTCGAGGCAGTTGGCCGATCATCACGATCCCTTTGGCATCGTGCTTGTCCCTCTCGTGCTACCCTTCCGCGACGCCGTACGACCGGCATCACCGGCGCTGGCGAACTCCGGTTCGGCGTTTGGGCCGATCTTGGCCGGGCTGATCATCGCAACCGGCATGATCACAAACGTCGGCTACAGCGTGGTGAGCGATCTCCATGCAGTCGATCCCGCCCGGGCCGCGACGGCCTGGGCGACGCTTGACGCGGTCCAGAACGGTCTGGGCGGCGGAAACGAGGTTGTCGGTGGCCTCCGGGTCCTGAGGCTGAGCGTGGCAGCGTGCGCGCACCGGTCCTGCCCCGATGGGGCAGCTATCTCGGCATGCGCATGGGCGTCGCCGGCCTAGTCACCGTCGTGCCGCCTCGAGCAAGCCGGAATCCTTTTCGGCTTGGGCCTTATCGTCTGGTTCATTGGCATCGCCCCGCCGCGCGGCCACGGCCACGACGTCCAGGACACCTCCCCGTCGCAAACGACGCCCGGCCGACCCGCCCGTGTCGATAGTGACGCCAGACACGCTTCGCGACCCGACTTCACTCAGTCACGCCGGCGGAGCCCGAAGCCTCAGTGTGGGCGGAGTGCGAATTCAAGCAGTCGCGATGCTGAGATGACCCCGATCATGTCCCCTCCACGCACCACCGCGACAAGTGGGCTGCGTAGCCGGGCCATCATCGCCGCGACCTCGATCACCGTGTCGTCGTGACGTACCACGCAAAGCTCTGGCCGTTCAGGTGGCAGCACGTCACTGACCCGTCGTGAGGCCAGCGTATCCGCGGCCTGATCGGCCATCGACTCGCTCAGGACCCGAGCCAAAGATGGGTCGTCCTGGACGTAGCCAGGAACGATGAAGCGGACCACCTGAGAGGCTGGCAAGACCGAGTACGGCTGACCCTGCGCGTCGGTGACAATCAGGCCGGGCAGGCGATGGGTGGCGAGCATGCGGGCGGCTTCGAGGGCACTGGTGTTCAGGGTGACTAGCGGCGTTTCTTCAGCCATCTGCTCCGCAAGCATGCGATCAGCTTACGGTTTAGCGCTTTTCCGCGGACATTTATCGGCCGCCACTCCTGGTGGCTGAGGTAAGCTAACCCGACTGGTCACGTTGCCTCGCCGTCGCTTGTCGGTGGTAAGCAAAGGCTCTCCACGAGTGCTCTCGCTAGAGAGCTACGCCGCAGCGCTCATCGCTTTGGCTGCAATAGCGCCTTGTCCGCATAGCACCAAACCCAGTTCATCCAGCGCTCCTTGTAAGGCTTGGTGAGTGGGTCCGTCACGGCTCCGAGAAACGGCTGGCAGGAACTGCTCATCCGGTGTCGCGAGCGGCTTAGGGATGTAGTTGTGAATCAGCCCCAGCGCTGTAGCACGAAGGATCGGTTCGGCAGTGGTCCGATCCCCCTAGCGATCAGCAGAGCCCGCCTTGCATTGGGATGAAGCTCACCGGCCTTTGACAGGAACGCCACGCCAGTCATCTCTGTCATCCATTGCTCGGCTAGCCGAATGGCTACGTCGACGCTTTCAGTTCGTAGGCGTTCCAGCTCGCCGAGCGCGGACAGTTGAGATGACTGACAAATGATCTCGTAGTCGTCTCCATAGCGGGAATCCAATTCCCGCTCGACGAGACCAAGGGAGTCCGGATCAGCATCAAGTACGAATATCACGGGAAGCGCTGCCATGGTCCTCCAGCTAACTCTCTACATCTTTGCCTGTCAGGAAAGGCCCAATCTGTCCAGTGACTGTCGTGGCGTCTTCCTGGTCGACGACGCCTTACTTACCGCAACCCGGCGAATTGGAGATAACTCAGTACGGACGCGGCCCGGAGCGAGTGCAATCGTGTCGACTCCCTTACGCGCTCAGGGTTCCACGATGATGGCTGTGCCTTCAGCTTGGAGCCGGATGCCGTCCGCGTCAGGAGTTGCGCTGGTCAGCTGGTGTCCGAACGGCAGGGTGCCCAGCGGCACAGTCAACCTGAGACGCTGGCCGAGCAGCAGCCGGCTGGCTCGGCTCAAGACCGTGTCGCCGGTTCTGATCTCATCTGGGGTGATCCGGAGCGCGCCCTCCGACACAGATAAAGAGGCGTCCGCAGTGACCTCCACGCCTTGACCGAGGATATTGACGGGGCCGGTGATTTGGACTTTGCCGTTCTCTGCAGCGGCCAGCTGGAAGGGCCGGCCGGTGGTCTTGAAGTAGGCGTTGAGGTCCGAATAGGTCAGGGTGACGTGCTCGACCGACCGGCCGATTCCGACCCTCCGAATGTCTTGGAGTAGCACATCATGGAACGGCACGCGGACATCGAACAGTTGCGAATCAACCTGCTCAATGCGCAACGGGCCGCTGGTGATTCCACGGGTTGCCACGTCTACCTCGTTGTAGGCCCCGCGCATGACCTGCGGCACGACTGCAAATCCCCGCACCGTGACCGTCGGCGGCTCGGCGACTCCGGTGGCGTTCTGGATATTGCGGGATAACAGCGACTCCGCCCCTAAGCGGGCTAGCGAGTCAGCCCCCCAGC
>Ga0307416_100002093_pt1 | contig 11263 bp, 6 predicted proteins | sample DK1Cmetagenome_2_FD_203821 | JGI IMG/M metagenome (GOLD analysis project Ga0307416, IMG submission 203821) | Maize rhizosphere microbial communities from greenhouse at UC Davis, California, United States - DK15-C-3 | ecosystem: Host-associated > Plants > Roots > Rhizosphere > Soil | place: USA...
GCGTGGTGATCGCGCACGTGATGGGCGGCTCCTACCAGCTCGCCGGCCAGCTATTCAACGCGCAGGTGGCCGGCTCCTCCCTGCTGGTCATCGCGGGCGACTGGGCCTCCGAGCTGCAGGACTACCGCGGCCTGGCGCCCTTCCCCGGGCTCAGCCAGGCGGAGTCGATGCGGCCCATCACCAAGGAGGCGCGGTGCGCGTACCAGGTGCACGCCAACCCCGCCGCCATCCCGGTGGCGACGATCCGCGCGCTCCGCGAGGCGACGACCGCGCCCACCGGGCCCGTCTATCTCTCCATCAGCGCCGAGCTGCTGAACCGCGAGGGGCTGGAGGCGACGATCGGCGAGGACGCGGGCTACCGGATCGAGCGGCCGGGGCCGGCGCGGCCGGCGACGATCGACGCGATCGCCCGCCGGCTGGGCGAGGCGAGGTGCCCGGTGCTGATCTTCGGCGACGACGTCTGGCGCGACGGCGCCCAGGCCGAGGCGGTGCGGCTGGCGGAGGTGCTGGAGGCGCCGGTCTTCACGACGCGGGCGATCTTCGCCAACTTCCCCACCCGGCACCCGCTCTTCTGCGGCAACTACCCCGTGTCGAAGGACTTCCGGACGACCACCGGCCTCGAGCCCGACCTCGTCTTCCTCGTCGGCTGCCAGGGCGTGCACGGCGGCGTCGCCGAGCCGACCGTGATGCAGATCGGGCCCAACCCGCTTCTGATGGGCCGTCACTACCCGCTCGACGTCGCCGTGCAGTGCGAGCTGCGCGACACGCTGCGCGGCGTGGCCGAGGCCCTCACGCGCCTGCACGGCGGCGACCGCGTGGCCGGCTGGGCGCGCCAGCGCGCGAAGGTGCGCGCCTACGCCAAGCTCCTGATCGAGCGCGAGGAGACGCTGGCGCGCGAGCACCAGCACGAGGCCACCGTGCATCCCGCCGTGCTCGAGGCGCACCTGGCGGAGATCCTGCCGAAGCAGGGCGTCATGGTGCAGGAGAGCTCGACGGCGCGGACGACGCTGATGGCGTTCGGCCACGGCGGCATGGCGTGGACGCGCAGCGGCGGTGGCTCGCTCGGCTTCGGCGTGGGCGCCGCCATCGGCGCCAAGCTCGCCGTCGGCCGCGAGCGGCCGGTGGTGCTGAACCTGGGCGACGGCGCGCTCGGCTACAGCGCGGCCGGGTTCTGGTCGATGGCGCGCTACAACACCGCCGTGCTCACGGTGGTGTCCAACAACGAGAGCTACCAGATCGTCCGCCACAACTGGGCCAAGGACATGCCGGACGCGAAGATGATCCGCGACGGCAAGTACCCCGGCCTGTGGCTCAGCGCGCCCGCGGTCGACTACGTCGGCCTCGCCCGCGCGCAGGGCGTCGAGGGCGAGGCCGTCAAGAAGGTGGCGGACCTGGAGGCCGCGCTCCGGCGCGGCGTGGAGATCACGACGCGCGAGAACCGCCCGTACGTGGTCGAGGTGGCCGTGGCCCGCGAGGGCGTGGGCGCCGACTCCACCTGGTACCAGGACTGGACGATGTAGGTCACGGCTTCTTGAGCTTCAGGTCCTCCAGGGGGGCGGAGTAGGCGTAGCTGCGGATCAGGTTGATGCCCGGCTCTTCCACGCGGGGACCGACGCCCCAGATGAAGGCGAGCTCGTAGATCGGGATGTGCGTCACCCGGTCGTAGAGGAGCTGCTGGATCTGGTGGAGCAGCGCCTCGCGCTTCTTCGGGTCCGTCTCACGCGCCTGGCGATGGAACAGGTCCTCGACGTCCGGCATGGTGCCCGCCGTGTAGACGCCGCTCCTGCTCACGTAGGCCTCGACGCGCGTGGCCGCATTGCCGCCGGCGCCGGTGATGCCGACGATGATGTTCTTCAGCTTCTTCTCGCGCCACGCCGTGGTCAGCGTCGCGCGCTCCATCATCCGGAGCTTGCTGCGGATGCCGATGTTGCCGAGGTAGCCGGCCAGCGCCTCGCCCATCGACGAGTACGGCGGCCACGGGTAGAAGTCGCCCGCGTCGAAGCCGTTCGGGTAGCCGGCCTCGGCCAGCAGCTTCTTGGCCCGGGCCGGGTCGAACGCATGCGGCTCGAAGAACTTCGAGAACTCCAGCGCGCGCGGGATCAGCGAGCCGGTCGGCTTCGAGAAGCCGAGCGTCTCGGCCTGGTTGAGCGCCTCGCGGTCGATGGCGTGGCTCGCGGCCAGCCGCACGCGGCGGTCCGCCCACGGCGACTTCGGGTCCCACTGGTCGGGCAGGTCGAGCCAGAACGTCCCCTGCGACTCCTTCGGCGCCACCAGCTTGAACCCCGGCGAGCGCTGGATGTCCTGCGCCACCGGGCCCGTGAGCAGGTAGGCGATGTCGACCTCGCCCTTCTTGAGGGCGGCGGCGCGCGTGGTCTCCTCGGGCATGCTGCGGTAGACGAGGCGCTTCACGTTGGGCGTCTTGCGCCAGTAGCCGTCCCACGCCTCCATGACCAGCTCGACGCCCGGGTTGAAGCTCACGAACTTGTAGGGACCGGCGCCGATGGGCGCGCGCTTGAAGCCGTCGTCGCCGACCTTCTCGACGTAGGCCTTCGGCACGATCCAGCCGCTGCCGGTGGCCGTCGTCCCGTAGAAGGTCATGAAGTCCGGCCACGGCTCCTTGAGCACGAAGCGTACGCGGCCGGGATCGACGATCTGCACCTCCCGCACGCGCTCCTTGAGGAGCTTGGCGCCCGAGCCCTTGTAGCGGTCGAACGAGAACTTCACGTCGGCCGCCGTCACCGGGTCGCCGTTGTGGAACTTCACCCCCTTGCGGACGACGAACTCGTAGGTGAGCCCGTCCTTCGACTGCGCCCACGACTCGGCCAGGCTGGGCGTGTTGAGGCCGCCCGGCATGGGCTTCACGAGCGCGTCGTGGAGCGCGTAGAGGACCATGAAGGGCGTGATGATGCCTTCCGTCTCGGCCGGGTCGAGCCAGCGCGAGGCGAGCGTGATGTGCACCGCCCACGTCATGGTGCCGTCGGGCTGGGCGAGGGCGGGCGCGGGGAGCAGGAGCAGGACCGCAAGGGCCAGGGAGCGGACCGACGTCATGGGACCCTCCTGGACGATGGATCGATCGCCCGTGAGGGGAACACGACGGCGACGAGCGCGCAAGGCCCGGTGCGCTACACTGCCGGCGACCACTCGACGGGAAGGAGCCCCACATGCCTCGGGAGATCACCGCCGCCGGCCTCGCCGCCCTGCTCGACAAGAACGCCACGCTCGCCCTCATCGACGTGCGGGAGCACGGCGAGTACAACCTCGCCCACATCGCCGGCGCCTCCTCGGTCCCGCGGCGGCAGCTCGAGGCGCGGATGGGGCGGCTCGTCCCCTTCCGCGGCGCGCCCGTCGTGGTCTGCGACGACACCGGCCGGCGGGCGGCGCTGGCCGCCGCCACGCTGGAGCGCATGGGCTACCGCGACGTGGCGGTGCTCGCGGGCGGCATCAACCGCTGGGCGGCCGACGACCGGCCCACCGAGTGGGGCATGAACGTGCCCAGCAAGGACTTCGGCGAGAAGGTCGAGGTCCAGCACCACGTCCCGACCATCGCCGCCGACGAGCTCGCGGCGCGCCAGCGGCGCGGCGACGACCTCGTCATCCTCGACACGCGCACGCCCGAGGAATTCCGGCGCTTCTGCATCCCCGGCGGCCGCAGCGCCCCGGGCGGCGAGCTGGCCCTGCGGATCCACGACCTCGTGCGCGAGCGCCCCGGTGCCACGGTGGTGATCAACTGCGCCGGCCGCACGCGTAGCATCATCGGCGCGCGCGTGCTGCAGCGCATGCGGCTGCCCAACGTGCTCAGCCTGCGCAACGGCACGTCGGGCTGGCTGCTGGCGGGGCTCGAGCTGGAGCGCGGCGCCGACCGCGTCGCGCTGCCCGCGCCCTCCGCCGAGGGGCGCGCGGCCGCCGAGGCCTACGCCGCCCGCGTGGCCGCCGAGGACGGCGTGCGCATGCTGACCGTGGCCGAGCTCCAGAAGGTCATGGCGCGCGCCGCCGGCGAGACCGTCTACCTGGTGGACGTCCGCACGCGCGAGGAGTTCCTGGCCGGTCACGTCCCCGGGTTCTGGTGGATGCCCGGCGGCCAGGCCGTGCAGCGGGCGGACGACACGGTGGCCGTGCGCGCCGGCGTCGTCGTGTTCTGCTGCGACGGCACCGTGCGCGCGTCCGTCACCGCCTCGTGGTATCGGCAGATGGGCTTCACGGAGGTCTTCGCGGTCACCGGCGGCACGACCGCGTGGACGGCCGCGGGGCTGCCGCTGGTCACCGGCGACGACGAGCCCGTCGAGCCCGTCGTCGCCGAGGCGCGCGGGCGCGTGAAGCAGATCGCGCCGGCCGAGCTGGCCGCACGCCTGGCCGCGCCGAAGCCGCCGGTGGTCCTCTGCGTCGAGCCGAGCGACCGGTTCGCGGCGGGCCACGTGCCCGGCGCGCGCTGGCTCTCGCGGAGCTGGCTCGAGCTGCGCCTTCCCGAGATCGCGCCCGACCCGGCCGCGCCGGTGGTCGTGACGGACGAGGACGGCCACGACGCCGTGCTGGCCGCCGCGACGCTCCTGGACCTCCGCTACCGCGACGTCGCCGCGCTCGCCGGCGGGCTGGAGGCGTGGAGGAAGGACGGACGGCCGATCGAGTCCGGCCTCACCGGCGTCATGCGCCCCCCCGACGACGTGGTGCCGGCGGGCCCCGACCGCGGCTACGCCGACATGATCAACTACCTGCGCTGGGAGGAGAAGCTCGGCCACAAGTACGCGTAGCGCGCGCCGGGAGTACACTCGAACAACCATGCGACCCGAGGACGCCGGCACCTTCCCCTTTCGGACCGAGCTCAGCCTCGGCCCCCTGATCGAGTTCTGGACGCGGGCCGGAGAGGGCGAGTCTCCGGCCTGCGCGGCGATCGCCCGCCTGGTCGCGGACGAAGTCCGCCAGGCGCCGGACCTGACCGGCTCGATCACCGACCTCGGGGTCCTCGACCGGCACGCCGACCTCGTGGACCTGCTCATGAGCGCCGAGTTCGCACCCGCCGTCTGGGAACAGGCCTACGGCGCGGCCATGCTGCCCTTCCACCTGCAGGCCGTCTATGCCACGCCGCCGATGCAGCGCGAGCTGCTGCACGAGGACGGCCGGCTGCGCGGCAGCTTCAACGTCGAGGCGAGCCTGGTGGAGAAGGTCCGGCGGGCGCACGCCTATGCGCTCATCTTGCAAAACCTCTATGGCATCCGTGTCGAGCTGGACTATGCGGCCACCCTCACGGTCGCCGACGCCGTCACGGGGCTGGACCGCCACTTCCGCCTGCTCTTCGACGGGCAGTTCGTCCAGGTGGAGGCCGACGGCCCGCCGCCTCCACTGCCGCCCGACTTCCAGCGTCAGCTGCGGACGAGTCTGTTCGACGGCAGCTACCTCGAGGCGGTGCTGCCGCCCGAGCGCTTCCTGCTCCGGGGCGTCAGCTTCCTCAAGGCGATCGAGGTCACCGACCAGGAGGTCCTCTCCGCGCTCAAGCGCGACCTGATCGACCGCGAGTCGATCGTGTCCGAGGCGCGCTTCGTCCAGCTCCAGGGCCGCCTGCGGACGCTGTTCCGGCGCCCCGAGCTCCGGCTGAGCCTGGCGGCGCTCGATCGGGAGCGCGTGCTGATCCTCAACTCCGGCGCCAAGGGCGAGCACGCGTGCATCTTCGCGGACTCCGTGCACCACCGGATGGACGAGTTCGCGGGCACGGTCTACCAGCAGGCGGTGACGTCGGGACGGCCGCTGGTCGTGGACGACCTGGCCGCCCTGCGGGGCCGGACCATGATCGAGGACCAGATGATCGCCAGCGGCACCCGCGGCTTCCTCTGCGCGCCGCTCTACTACCAGGACCGCATCATCGGCACGCTCGATCTCGACTCGCCGCGGCCCGGGGACTTCGACGCGGCCCTGCTGCCCAAGCTGAACGAGGTGCTGCCGCTGTTCGCCATGGCCGTGCAGCGCAGCATGGAGGAGCTCAACGCCCGCATCCAGACGGAGATCAAGGAGCGCTTCACCGCGATCCATCCCGTGGTCGAGTGGCGCTTCCGCAAGGCCGTGCTCGACGGGTTGGAGCGCACGGGCGACCCGGCGGCGGCCGAGGTACAGCCGATCGTCTTCGAGGACGTCTTCCCGCTCTACGCGCTCTCCGACATCCGCGGCTCCTCGACCCAGCGGGCGCACGCGATCCAGGCCGACCTCCTCGCCCACCTGGCGCTGGCCCGCGACGTCATGGAGACGGCCTACCAGGCGCGCCGCCTGCCCGCGCTCGACCAGCTGCGGTATCGCATCGACGAGCACGCCGAGCAGATCCGCGAGCACCTGGCCGCCGGCGACGAGGTCGGCATCGTGACCTTCCTCGGCGCGGAAGTGGAGCCGCTGCTGGACCGGCTGGCCGGCTTCGGCGAAGCGGTGGCCACCCGGGTGGCGGCGTACCGCGGCGCCCTCGACCCGAGGCTGGGCACGGTCTACCGCCAGCGGCGGATCTTCGAGGAGAGCGTCAACCGCCTGAACGAGGGGATCTCCAGCTATCTCGAGCTGGAGGAAGAAGCCGCGCAGGGCATCTTCCCCCACTACTTCGAGAAGCAGAAGACCGACGGCGTCGATCACCAGATCTACGTGGGCGGCTCGCTCGTGGAGGCCGGCGGCTTCGATCCCCTCTACCTCAAGAGCCTGCGGCTCTGGCAGCTCATGGTCGTCTGCGGCATCGCCGCGCGGGCCGACCGGCTCGCCGCCGAGCTGCCGCTGCCGCTCCACGCCACGCACCTGGTGCTGGTGCAGCACGCGCCGCTGTCCATCCGCTTCCGCTTCGACGAGAAGCGCTTCGACGTGGACGGTGCCTACGACATCCGCTACGAGATCGTGAAGAAGCGGATCGACAAGGCGCTCGTCAAGGGCACGACCGAGCGCGTGACCCAGCCGGGCCGGATCGCCATCGTCTACGGGCAGCCCGCCGAGGGGCAGGAGTACCGCGGCTACCTCGAGTACCTCCGCCACCTCGGCTACGTGGCGGGCGAGGTCGAGGAGCTGGAGCTGGAGGAGCTGCAGGGCGTGCACGGCCTGCGCGCGCTGCGCGTGGTCGTCGCGCTGCGCGACTCGCTCGACGGCCGGCCCGCGGCCGCCGCCCGGATCGCGCGCCAGACCGCGTAGGGCGTCGCGGGCAGCGGGATCTCCGTCACGCCCAGAGGCGCCAGCGCCTCCGCGAGCGCGCTGGCGATCACCGCCGGCGCCGGCGTGGTGCCGCCCTCCCCGCCCGCCTTCACGCCCAGCGGGTTCGTCGGCGAGGGCACCTCGTTCAGCCGCGTGGCGAACGACGGCAGGTCGCCGGCGCGCGGGAGCGCGTAGTCCAGCAGGGAGCCCGTCAGCGTCTGGCCGTCACCGTCCACCACGCACGCCTCCCACAAGGCCTGACCGACGCCCTGCGCGATGCCGCCGTGGGTCTGGCCGTCGACGATCAGCGGGTTGATGGCGCGCCCCACGTCGTCCACCGCCGCGTAGCGCACGAGCCGCGCCTCACCCGTCTCCGGGTCCACCTCGACCTCGCAGACGTGACAGCCGTTGGGGAACACCGGCTCGTGCATCTCGTTGTCGCGCGAGACGTGGAGCTCGCCCGGCAGCTCGAACAGCCCCACGCCGCGATTGGTGCCGACGACGGTGAAGCGGCCGTCCGCGTAGCGCACGTCGTCCACCGACGCCTCCAGCAGCTGCGCGGCCCGGCGCGCCCCCTCGGCGATCAGGTCGTCGGCGGCGAGGGCGATGACGGCGCCCGCCATGCGCATCGAGCGGCCCGAGTGCGTGCCGCCGCCCAGGCGGACCAGGTCGGTGTCGCCGAGCAGGATGCGGACCGCGTCCACGTCGAGGCCGAGGCGCTCGGCGGCCACCTGGGCGAAGCTCGTCTCGTGGCCCTGGCCCGCGGGCTGCGTGCCCACCACCACGTCCACGAGACCCTCCGCGCGCACGGTCATCCGCGCCTGCTCGCGCGGCGCGCCGACGGACGACTCGACGTAGCAGGCCACGCCGAGTCCGCGCAGGCGTCCCCGCGCCTGCGACTCCGCACGCCGCGCCGCGAAGTCGTCCGCGTCGGCCAGCGTCAGCGCGAGCGCCAGGTTCTCGGCGTAGCGCCCGCTGTCGTAGACCATCCCGAACGGGTTCGTGTACGGCATCCTCGTCCGGTCGATCAGGTTGTGCCGGCGCAGCGCGAGGCGGTCCAGGCCGAGGCGGGCGGCGGCGAGGTCGATCAGCCGCTCGATCGCGTAGGTGACCTCGGGGCGGCCGGACGAGCGGTAGGCCTGGGTCGGCGTCGTGTTGGTGAACACCGCGCGCGAGCGCACGCGGGCGACCGGGATGTCGTAGTTGCCGGTGACCAGGGCCGAGCCCTTGCCGAGCGGCGAGAACGACACCGCGCGGGCGCCGACGTTGGAGACGTTGTCCGCGCGGAGGGCCAGGAAGCGGCCGTCGGCGTCGAGCGCCAGCGCGACGCGCGTGACGAGGTCGCGTCCCTGGTAGTCGCTCACCAGCGTCTCCGCGCGCGTGGCCGTGAACTTCACCGGCCGGCCCAGGCGGCGCGCGGCCCACAGCACGAGCCCGTACTCGACGTAGACGCGGTTCTTCGTCCCGAAGTTGCCGCCGACGTCGGGCGAGACGACGCGCAGCCGCTCGGGGTCGAGGCCCAGCGCCTCGGCGATCTCCCGGCGCTGACGGAAGGCGCCGCCGCTGCCGGCGTGGAGCGTGTAGTTGCCGGTCGCGACGTCGAACGCGCCGAGCGCCGCGCGCGGCTCCAGCGGCAGGCCGGTCACGCGCCCGACGTGGACCTCCTGCGCGACGACGTGCGCGGCGCGGGCGAACGCCGCGTCAACGGCGGCCGGTTCGCTGCCGAACGCGCAGTCCACGCACGTGTTCGTCGGGACCTCGTCCCACACCGCGGCCGCCGCGCCGCCGGCGGCGACCGCGGTGTCCGTGACGAACGGCAGCGGCGCCCACGCCACGCGCACGGCCTCGGCCGCCGCCTCGGCGTCCGCCGCCGTCTCCGCGACCACCATGGCCACCGCCTCGCCGACGTGGCGCGCGCGGTCGATGGGCAGCAGCACGTGGGGCCCGACGAAGATCGGCCCGCCGCCGGGCGAGCGCAGCGGCAGGTCGTAGCGATTGGAGGGTACGGGACTGTGCGGGATGGGCCCGACGCCGTCGGCAGCGAGGTCGGCGCCCGTGAAGACGGCGAGCACGCCCGGCAGGCGGCGCGCGGCGTCGCCGTCGATCGCCACGATGCGCGCGTGCGGGTGGGGCGAGCGCACCATCGCGGCCCGCACCAGCCCGGGAAGCGACAGGTCGTCGGTGAAGCGGCCGCGCCCGCGCAGGAGGCGCGCGTCCTCCTTGCGCCGGAGCGGCCGTCCGATCGCCAACTACACGCCGGTGCCGAAGCCTCCCGCCGTGCGGACGGTGATCGCCTCGCCCATGTGCCCGGAGGGGTGGAACAGCGCCAGCCCGTTCAGGACGCCCACGCGGGGGCGGCCGGTGAAGACCTTGGCCACGACCTCCGCCCGGGCGCCGAACGCACCCTCGGCCGCCGCGGCCGCGACGTTGTCGGCGCTCACGTCGCCCTGCCAGTCCTCGGCCTTGAAGCCGGACACCAAATCCCGCGTGCGCCGCCCCACCGCGTCGCGGTACTCGCGCAGCGCGCCGACGTCGAGCTGGCCGGTGAGCTCGGTCACCTCGGGGCTCGTCATGCCGATGCCGAAGTCGCGCCGCGTGATGCCGAGCCGCTTGAGCCACGCCTCGTCGAGGACCTGCGGCTTGCCGTACAGCACGCGGTTGACCATGATGTCCTCGGCGCGCGCGATGTGCCACATGAGCCACGCCAGCGAGTTCAGATCCTCGCGCGGCCGCACGCGCATCTGGTCGTCGGTCAGGCCGGCGAAGGTGCGCTCCGCCGCCGAGCCCTTGTTGCCGCCGACGGCGGCGGACTGCACCGCGGCGTGCTGCGCCAGGAACAGGTCACGAGCGTCCATGATCGTCTCCCCTCAGCGCTCGGCCCAGGGCAGGACGAGCGGCTTGATCTCTCGAAACGCGCGCATGCTCTGGATCGCCTCGTTGATGCGATCGAGCGGGTAGCGGGTGGTCAGCATCGCCTCGTAGTCGAAGCGCCCGGCCGTGCGCCGCACGAACTCCAGCGCCTTCCAGAACTGGCCGATGTCGGCCGACTGGACGCCGAGCACCGTGGCCTGCTTGCGGACGAACAGCGCCGCCTGCACCGGCGTGAGCGGGCCGCCCAGCTGCCCGACCACCGCGTAGCGGCCGCCCGGGCGCAGGAAGTCCATCCCCTCGGCGAAGGCCAGCGGCGCGCCCGACAGCTCGAGCACGACGTCCGCCCCGAGGCCACCGGTCAGCTCGCGCACAGCGGCCAGTCGCTGCTCGGCGGTCGGCAGCTCCTCCACGGACACCGTCGCCGTGGCGCCCCAGCGCCGGGCCAGCGCCAGCCGCGGGGCCGGCGCGCCGATGACGATCACCTCGCCGATGCCGGCGTGGCTCGCCACCGCCGTCGCGAAGAGCCCGAGCGGGCCGGCCCCCTGGATGACCACGCGCTGGTGCGGCTCGATGCGCCCGAGGCGGTCGAAGGCGTGGATGACCGTGCGCAGGGCGCAGCTCGCCGCGGAGGCGACGCCGTCGGGCACGCCGTCCGGGATGCGCACGCGGCCCGAGGGCGGGAACACGTAGCAGTACTGCGCGAAGCCGCCGACGAGGTAGGGGAAGCGCTCGCAGTTCGTCCGCATGTACTGCTTCTTGCGGCGGCAGAGCGTCGGCGTGTGCTGCACGCGGCACTCCTGGCACTGGCCGCAGTAGACGTGCGTCCACAGCAGGCGGTCGCCCTCCTTCAGCGGCTGGCCGATGGAGTCCTCGCGCGGGCCGGGCCCGAAGGCGACGACGGTCCCCATCATCTCGTGGCCCAGCACGATGGGGAGCTGGGCCGGCGCCAGAGCCTGCGTCATCCCGTCCCACTGGTGCACGTCGGAGCCGCAGATGGAGGCCGTGTCCACGCGAACCAGCAGCGCGCCGGGCTCGAGCTCGTCCTCGCGCGGGACCGGCAGCTCGCGGATCTCGATGGGCTTGCCGTACTCCGCGACGACGGCGGCGCGGGCGGTCTTGGGCAGGTTCATGATGCCGAACCTCCTGTGCGGGCGAGAGTATACCGGCATTCGTCGGCGGCGGGACCTCACGCGTATAGTGGAGGTATCCCCATGGCCGTGATGGACGTCGCCCGACCGGTTCCGAGACGACA
>Ga0307416_100002096_pt1 | contig 11258 bp, 7 predicted proteins | sample DK1Cmetagenome_2_FD_203821 | JGI IMG/M metagenome (GOLD analysis project Ga0307416, IMG submission 203821) | Maize rhizosphere microbial communities from greenhouse at UC Davis, California, United States - DK15-C-3 | ecosystem: Host-associated > Plants > Roots > Rhizosphere > Soil | place: USA...
GGCTCCGGCTCAGCCGGAGCCCCGACCACCGAAGGTCAGGCGGGGGTCACGCCGAACTCCGCCAGCCAGTCCAGAACGGAGGCGAGATCGATCCGCTGGGTCATGTCGTTCGAGCGGCAGATCGCGTCACCCCAGCTGGTCACGGACACGATGATCAACGTGTCCTGCCAGAAGTGCGGACCACCCGAATCGCCAAAGCACGTCCCGCCGTCGCTCGTGGCGTTGGGGTTTTGGAGCAGATGCAGGTTTTGCTGCGTCAGCCCCTGGTAGGGGGAGGTGGAGTACCAGCGGTCCTCATTGTCCTGGAGGTTCGGCGGCGGCCACCCATCCAGGAGGCCGTAGCCGACAGCCACGAACGTGTCGTCCTGAATCTCGTGCGCTGCCTTCAGATCGCTGAGGAACCCTTCCGGGGCCAGGACCGGGTACTGGCTGAGATTCACGGCCCGGTTGAGGACCACAACGCCCACGTCGTTGTCCAACGTGTTGGGGTTGTAGTCGGGGTGGGTGTAGGTCGTGCCGAGGAGGCCCGTTGGGTTCTCCCTGAAGTCGTCGGGAACCTCGACCTGGAAGTAGGCGTAGGCCGTGGCGGTTCCGTCTGTGCAATGTGCCGCGGTCAGGACGACCGTGGGCGAGATGAGGGTGCCCGAGCACCGGTGCAGGTACTGGCCTTCGGCGTCGTAGAAGGCCAGTAGCCCGACGAAGGGGTACAGGTTCTGGGTGTCTTTCTGTCCGCCGGTGATGGCGCCGGCTGGGCTGGCGACCATGACCATGGCCACCAGCGCCGCAACCAGTGCCAGCAGAAGCCTTTTCATCGAGCTCCCTTCCAACCGCGCGCTGCGATGTGCGTTCCGGCACGCGAGCCCCGCTGCCCTCGTGCTCCCTCCCTCGCGCAGTCGCCGGAGTATGCGCATACCGTACCGGATGTGTCGATTCCAGCAGGCGGTACGGACGGACGCCGTGGACCGTTGCCAGGCTGGCTGAGGTGGTGCTGTGGAGGAGGCGGCGTCTCCAGGTGCGCGGTGGCGCGGTCATTCCGTTGGTCATTCCGCCAGGCACCACACCGCACAACACCGCACAACAGAGCCGCATCAGACGGACGACCCACCTGACCTGAGCAGCAACGACGCCACCACGCACGACGGCGTGGACGGCCTCGGGTCGACTTCTAATCCGTAGGTTGCAGGTTCGAGTCCTGCCAGGGGCGCAAATGTGCAGGTCAGCGGCTTAACGCCTGACCCTACTTGCTCTGTGGCAATCCCTTGTCTCCTACGGCTTACTGGCGAGTCACCCGTCGGCGCCGGGTTCGGAAGCGCCTTCGAGTGCATGGCCCCCTCGGGGGAGTGGCGCGGCCGCGCCGAGTGGTGCGCTTCGCGCGATTGATTCAACGGCGCGACCGCGCCTCTCGGCGGACCTTCGGCCCGCGCCGCCTCCGGCGGCAGTCTGAGCCTGCCCTGATTGCCACTCAGGGTGACGCGTGGGCGACTGGCCGAGGGTGTCGGAGATGTGACCGATCTGCGCGGGTGGTATCCTGCGCCCGATTTTGCCGTCACACGGGGAAAAGGCTCCTGGCGTGAGGTTGTCGGTCGTCGTACCGTTCTGCAACGAGCTGCGCGCCCTCCCGACGGTGATCCAGCGCCTGCTCGCCGTCGACTTCGCGGCCTTGGGCGTGGAGACCGAGCTGATCTTCGTCGACGACGGCTCGGCCGACACCGGCCGCAGCCTGCTCGACACCCTCCCCCGCGACGACGTCCAGCTGATCGTGCACGAGCGCAACCAGGGCAAGGGGGCGGCGGTCAAGACCGGGCTGGAGGCGGCCACCGGCGACATACTCTGTATCCAGGACGCCGACCTCGAGTACGACCCGGCCGACCTGCCTGGACTGATCCAGCCGATCCTCGACGGGGAGTTCGAGGTCGTCTACGGCTCGCGCTTCAAGGGCAGTGCCGCGGGGCTGTCCTACACCCGTGGGGTAGCCAGTCGCCTGCTGAATCTAACGGTCAACGTGCTCTTCAACCGCTACCTGTCCGATGTGTACACCGGGTACAAAGTCTTCACCCGCCGGGCGTTGGACGGCCTCACGCTGACGGCCAAGACCTTCACCGTCGAGATGGAGCTCACTGCCCATTTCCTGCGCAAGGGCCTGGTCATCTACGAGGTGCCGATCTCCTACCGAGCCCGCACCTACAGCCAAGGCAAGCAGCTCCACTTCAGCGACGGCCTGCGTGCCGCGGGCGCAGCTTTCCGGTACCGGTTCCGGTCTGCGCCCAAGACGGGCGGGCCGCTGTCGCCACGGGCCCCCGACGCCCCCGGAGCACTCGACGCGTCCGAAGGGAACATGGGCACGATACATACGCTCGGTCTCGAGGACCTCAGCGCAGCAGTGCGGTACCGCCGCTACCTTTTCGAGTTGATCGAGCCCCATCTCGGCGATTCGGTCCTTGAGGTTGGCGCCGGTCTCGGGGACTTCGCGGCTCAGCTGACCGGGCGAACGCGGCTGGTGGTGGCCGACAGCGATCCCTTCTGCCTATGGTCGCTCCGCGCTCGTCTCGGCAGTCGGCCCGAGGTGGAGGTGCGGGCGCTCGACCTCCTCGGGGAGGTTAGGGTCGATCCGCCGCTTGACTCGGTCGTGGCCATCAATCTTCTCGAACACCTTGAGGAGGACGTACGCGCCCTGAAGGTTATGGGTTCGACGGTCGTCGCTGGCGGCAACGTGGCCCTGCTCGTGCCAGGCTACCCGTCGCTGTACGGCGAGTTCGACCGTGCGGTCGGCCATGTTCGTCGCTATACCCCGGAGACGCTCCGTCAAGCCGTCGAGGCTGCAGGGCTTCAGGTGACGATGCTCAAGCCTGTGAACCTGCTGGGCGGGGTGGCCTGGTGGGCGGCGGTGCGCATGGGTGGTCGGGCGCGGCCAACGCCTACGCTGCTCAAGCTGTACGACCGGGTCATCGTGCCGCTGGTCCGCACCTCCGAGCGACGATTTGACCCCCCCTTCGGCCAGTCGGTGATCTGCGTTGCAAGGGTGCCGGACCAATAGGCCCAGCTATGGTCGCCCAGGAAGCCACCGCGTCAGCGAACGCTCCGACATCTCGAACCTCTCCGACCCTTCTCGACCGACTGCGGACCGCGTCGCCGCCGCCGCTGTTCCTGCTGGCCTTCCTGGGGCTGGCGATGCTGCGGTACGCTCCAGCCTGGTCGTCGCCGACCACAACCACGGTTGGGGGTGGCGACGGCGACGCGGCCATCATCATCTGGTTCTTGCGCTGGATCCCCTTCGCCGTCGACCACGGTCGGCCGCTCCTGTTCAGCGACCACCTGAACCACCCGGGCGGCGTCAACCTGATGTGGAACGCCTCGCTGTCGCTGCTCGGGTTTGCACTCTCGCCGCTCACGTCGCGGTGGGGGCCGGTGCTGACCTTCAACGTGGTGCTCGTGCTGGCCAACGGGCTCTCGGCCTGGGCAGCCTACCTAGCGATCCGGCGCTACGTCGCTGGGCACCTGGCCGCGGCCGTCGGCGGCCTGGTCTTCGGGTTCTCCCCGGCGATCCTTGGCCAGAGCAACCACCCGCACATCTCCTTTGCCTTCCTGGTCCCGTTGATGCTGCTCGTGGTCGGCGAGATTCTGGTCCGCCAGCGCCGCCCGCCCTGGCTGGTCGGGCCGCTCCTCGGGCTGATGGCCGGCTGCCAGCTCCTCATCGGCGAGGAGCTGCTGGCCGCGACCGTCCTGTTCGGGGTGCTGCTCTTGCTGGTGCTCGTGGCGAACAACCCAAGGGCGATCTTGGAGTGGCGCCGGGTGGTATATGCGCTGCTCGCCTTCGTCCTGGCCGCGGTGGTCGGCGGCGCGATCGCCGCCAAGCCGCTCTTAGTCCAGTTCGCTGGCCCGCAGCGCATCGAGGGCGACATCACCAAGACCAACTACTCCAACGACCTGTTTGGCTTCGTGACCCCCGGCTCCCCACAGCTCCTCTCTTCCCAGCGCAGCGGCGATCAGGTCCGCCAGTTCGCCGGCGGCAACGCCGCCTATCTGGGCGTGCCGCTCCTGCTGGTGCTCCTCGCGCTGGTCATCCGATGGTGGCGCCGGCCGGTGGTGCGGGTCGGGACGATGATGCTCCTACTCGCGGCCGTCTTCTCCATGGGCCCATCTCTCCATGTGGGCGGGCGGGCGACCACGATCGGACTGCCCTGGGCGCCGTTCCACCACATGCCGGTGATCGCCAGCCTGATCCCGAGCCGGTTGGCGATGTACACGGCGCTGTTCGCCGGGCTGCTGCTCGCCGTATTCCTGGACGCGGTCTGGAAGGGCGGCGGCTGGCGTCGGCTGGCTGCGGTCGCTGTGGCCGTGGCGGCCCTGGCCCCCCTGCTGCCCGCCGGGCCGGTCCCGGCCGGCAAGGTCGACACGCCGCCGTTCTTCGCCACCGGCGCCGTGCGCCGGCTGCCGGAGGGGAGCGTGGCCTTGGTTCTGCCCTTCGCCGACCGCCGTGTCGCCAAGGCGATGACCTGGCAGGCCGAGGCCGGCATGTGGTTCCGCATGCCCGGCGGCTACGTTATCGGACCAACCCTCGACGGGCGGCCCCGGTTCGACTCCAACCCCAACACGGCTACTAGGGCGTTCGGGGCGATCCAGCGCGGCCAGCCGGCGCCGCGGCTGACCGGGGGCAGGCGCCGGGCGCTGGCAGCCAACCTGGCCGGCTGGGGCGTCGAAACGATCGTCGTCGGCCCGATGGAGCACCAAGCGACCATGCTGCGCTTCCTGACCGACCTGCTGGGCCGGCGGCCCACCCTGGTCGACGGGGTCTACCTGTGGCACGACCCGGTGGTTCAGATGTCGCCGACCCCAGCACGGACCTGACAGGCCAGAATCGGTCGGCCCTCCGCCTTCCTGAAGGGTGGCCGCCTCGCCGACCGGCGCGGCTCGCAGCAGAAGCGCCTCGGGCGGGAGTTGTGCGATCAGCGCCCTGCCCACGACATCCAGACCATGCATGGGGTATCTCTCGGGCGCCGAGCCCGGGCGACTGACTCCGCAGCCGGTCAGCTTAGGGGACTGGCCAATCGGCGGTGGAGTGTTGTCGCATCGGTCAGGATCGCGCGGCTGCACCAGCCGCCAACAGCATCAAGCCACCGGCGGCCCGCCCATGAGATCCTGACCGGACATCCAGCCACCTCCAGCGCTGATCGGGTGGCCTACCGGACGAGGCCCGACCGATGCACAATCCAAGGTACTGCGGCCCTGACGCTCGCTCGTGACCTGCCCGGCCTGCGCTTGGCACTGCGCTCAAACGCGTGGAGTCCGCGACTACCTGGCAGAGGTCGGCGTGAACCACGGGCGCCTGGCTAGGGCTGTCAATCCCTCTGGAATCCGGTCGTTGTCACAGAGCCGCTCGCGATGTCACTGCCCAGACCGCGAACCTGACCCGACCTGCGGCGATGCTCCAGAGCCGGATCAGTTGGACGGGTGGTGGCTTACTTTCTAATCCGTAGGTCGCAGGTTCGAGTCCTGGCAGGGGCGCCAAAACCGCAGGTCAGACGCCTGAAGCGCTCGTCGTCGAGACGATGCCGGTCATGCCGGTCATTCCTTCGGGGCAATGAATCGCCGGCCTGATCCGATCCAACGGGACACCATCTCCGGGGCGGCCGACCAGTCGGGAGGCCAGGTCAAGGAACACCCGGGGCCGGTGGACCGCGACCACCTTCACCATCGATTACGACCCGACAACCTTGGGCCCCAGACATCCGGGCTTGACTCTATTCAGTTCTCCTGGTCAACGGACCGTCACAGGCGCTGCCAGCTCAGGCAAGCTCGGTATTGGCTGGGTGAGAGAGTCCAGGGGCGGGGTGAACCCGTGGCCGTTGACGCACCAGATCTTCACATGTTCGACGGGCCCACTGGTGGATAGCCACACCCAGCGGTCCACGATCTGCGCCGATGCGCCGCAACCTGGCTGTGGGCAATAGATGATGTGCTCCATTGGACGCTTCCTGTTCTTGAGAATGCCGCCCCGGTGGGACAGCGGGATTGACCCAGTCCCGCGTGCTATCGGTCACTGGCCGCCCGAGGGATGGATGTTCTGGTTGAGCCGGAACAGGTTGGTCGGGTCATACCGGTCCTTGACGTCGACCAGGCGGGTGTAGGTGTCAGGTGGGTAGGAGGCCTGCACCTTGTCCTGGCCTGGTTCGGAGGTGAAGTTGACGTAACCGCCGGTGGTCCACGGGTCCATGGCCTGGTGGGTCGCCCGCGCCCAGCCGGCATGCTCGTCGAACCCTTCGCGGTCGGGCGAGCGGGCGATGATGTTGAGGATGTAGTCCGCGTTGCGGTGGGCGAACGCGGTGCCGCCCGCGGGGACGTGGGACATGGCGCCGCCGCCCTGGTGCAGGTGCAGTTCGCGGACGGGCGCCCGGCCGACCGCGTGCTGGGCGAGCAGCGTGTCGATGGTCTCGTCGGTGAGCTGGCCGAGCATCGCCCCGGTGAAGTAGTTCTGGGCCCCAGCCGGCCACAGCGGGTCGAGGAGGCTCTGCATGGTGGTGTAGGGCATGGGACCCATCAGGTCGGCGATCGGTTCGGCCAGGGTTCGCAGCGGCTGGGCGGCCTTGGCGCCCTCCTCGACCGAACCGGCGTAGACGCCGATGATGCCGATCACCATCTGGCCGTGGACGGCCTCGGGAAGGAATGGCACCGGTGGTGCGAGGAGGATGTTGGCCAGGGTGGTGAGCTCGTCGGGCATGGTGGCGGTGAGGTCGCGCCAGCTCCGCAGCACCTCGGCCGCGTCGGCTGCCCCGTAGAAGACCGGACCGGCGAAGACGAGCGGGCCGACTGGGTGCAGGCGGTACTCCAGCGAGGTGACGACGCCGAAGTTGCCGCCCCCGCCGCGCAGCGCCCAGAACAACTCCGGGTGCTCGTGCTCGTTGGCGGTGAGGAGCTGGCCGTCGGCGGTGACCACGTCGGCCGACAGCAGGTTGTCGCAGGTCAGGCCGCACTTGCGCAGCAACCAGCCGATCCCGCCGCCGAGGGTGAAGCCGGCGACGCCGGTGGTGGACACCAGGCCGCCGGTGACGGCCAGGCCGAACGCCTGGGTCTCGTGGTCGAACGCCGACCAGGTGAGCCCGGGCTGGGCGACGGCCCGCCGGCCGGGCGGATCCACTCGGATGCCCTGCATCGGCGAGGTGTCGATGACGACCCCGCCATCGGAGGTGGAAAACCCAGCGATGCTGTGGGCGCCGCCGCGGACCGCCACCTGGAGGCCCTCGCTGCGGGCGAACTCCACCGCCCGCATGACGTCGGCGGCGCCGGGGCAGCGGATGATCAGCGCTGGCCGCCGGTCGTGAGCGGCATTCCAAACCGCGCGGGCCTGCTCGTAGTCGGGGTCGCCCGGTCGTACCAGCTGACCCCGGAGGGTGGCTTCCAGTTCGCCGATGGTTGCCTCACCGATGATGTCGCGTTCGCCGACCGTGGCGGCCATGGCTGCTCCTCTGCTCGATGCCAACCGTGCGCCGCGACCGTAAGGGAGGCCCCTCAGCGTCCCCTTAGCGTCGGCTTAGCGTGGTCGGCGAGGAAGGACAGGCCGGTCGCGTCGTCGAGTGCGACGAAACGGCGTCGTGCCTCCTCCATACACTCCGCGGCCGTGGCCTCGCCACCGGCCCGTTGCTCCAGCGCGGCCATAGCCAGCAAGGTCCACGCCCGGGATCGGAAGCTCCAGGGGATGACCGGCAGTTCGCGCCACTGCCGCAGCACCCGCCGCGCCCGGTCGTCCTCGCCGGCATCCAGCAGGACCAGCCCGAGGTCCAGCAGCGCACCCCAGCGTCCCGGTCCGTCCTCCATCTCCTCGAACAGCAGGAACGCCTCCCGCAGCAGCCGATCGGCCTGTCCCAGCTCTCCGGCGGCCGCGGCGACCAAGCCCTGGTTGGCCATCGTGAGACCGACCCCGCGCCGGTCGCCCAGCTGGCGGCGGACCTCCAGGCTCCGGCCGAGCAACTCACCAGCCTCCGACAGCTCGCCGGCGTGGCGGTGCAGGTTGGCCAGGTGGCACAGGGCCAGCCCCTCGCCGTGCAGGTCACCCAGGCGATCGAAGGCGCTGAGGCTCTGCTCGACCAGGGTGCGCGCCCGCGCCGGATCGCCCTCCAGCCGCACCGCGTAGGCCAAGTTGGACAAGGTGTAGGCGGCGGCCTGGCCGGGCCCGACCCGGCGGTACAGCAGGACGGTCTCGGTGAACGGCATACGGGGCTGCCCCCCGGAGCCGTACTCCCAGAAACATCCCGGCGTCACCGCGGAGAACAGCGGTGGCAGGTCCGCTGGGAGCCGGTCGAGCAGGCTGAGCGTCTCGCTCAGGTAGCGCTGGGCGTCCTTGGCGGCGCCCCGCATCAGGGCGATCACGCCGAGCATGTGAGTGGCGCTGGCGACCACCCCGGCGGCCCCGGCGGTCGCGGCCAGGGAACGGCCCTCCTCGACCAGCCGGACCGCGTGCTCCCAGGCGTCGTCCTCCACCCAGGCCAGCAGGCCCGTCAGGTGCAAGGTCTGCGCCAGCGCCTGCTCGTCGGCGACTTCGCGCATGATCGCCGCCGCGTCGACCGCATGGTCGCGCACAGCGGCGCTGAGGGCGCCGCGTCGCACGCTCATCGCCGCGGCGGCCAGCAGCGCCCTGGCCCGCAACGGCGTCCGCGCCGGCGCGGCCGCCAGGGTCGCCCCCAGCCAGCGGCCACCCTCGGCGAAATGCCCGCGCGCCAGCCAGAAGCGCCACAGGCTGACTGCGAGCTGCAACGCCTGCGCCGGGTCGTCGGCCAGGCCGCTGGACAGCGCGGCTCGCAGGTTGTCGTGTTCGGCATCCAGTGCCTGCGGCGTGTCGTTGACGACGCCGACGGCCCGCTCCGGGTCGTGGGCCGCCGCAAACGCCACGTACCAGTCGCGGTGGGCACGGACTCGGGCCGCCCGCTCGCCGGCGTCCCGCAGGCGCTGGTCGGCGAACTGCCGGATGGTCTCCAGCAGGCGATAGCGCGCCGAGCCGTTGGCGTGCTCGGCCTGCACAAGGGACTTGTCGACCAGGCGGCTCAGCAGGTCGACGACGTCGAGGCCGCCGCCGCAGACGTGCTCCACCGCCTCCAGCGACATGCTGCCCGCAAACACCGCCAGCCGCCGGAACAGGACCCGTTCATCCTCGTCGAGCAGCTCGTGGCTCCACGCCAGGGTGGCGTGCAGGGTCTGCTGGCGGGTGACGGCTACACGGCTGCCACGACCCAGGACATGCAGCGCATCGTCGAGGCGGGCGGCAATCTGCGCCGGCGCCAGGGCCGAGGTCCGCGCCGCGGCGAGCTCCAGGGCAAGCGGCATTCCGTCCAGACGGACGCAGATCTCGGCCACCGCGGGCGCCGTCGTCTCGTCGAGCACGAACCCGGGCGCCGCGTCACGGGCCCGCTCGACGAACAGCCGGACCGACTCCAGCTCGGCCAGCCGGTCGAGGGAGGGCAGGTCCCGCAGGTCCGGCAGCACCAGCGACGGCGTGCGCCAGGTCACCTCGCCCCCCACCCGCAGGGGCTCGCGGCTGGTGGCCAGGACGACCACGTCCGGGCAGCTGCGCAGCAAGGCGGCGGCGAGGCGGGCGGAGGCATCCAGGAGATGCTCGCAGTTGTCCAGGACCAGCAGCAGCCGCCGCTCGGCCAGCTGCCGGGCCAGCGCAGCCTCGGCCGTCCCGGTCTCGGGCAGGGGCACGTCCAGCACCGACGCGACCGCCTGGGGCACCAGCTCGGGACGCGACAGCGACGCCAGTTCGACGACATGGACACCCTCGGGATAGCTGTCGACCAGCCTGGCTGCCGCCTCGTAGGCGAGCCTGGTCTTGCCGGCGCCGCCGGGGCCGGTCAGGGTGAGCAGCCTGGTGCGGCCAAGCGCTTGGCTGATCTCGCCGAGCTCGCGCCGGCGGCCGATGAACGAGGTGTGCTCCGGCCGCAGGCTTTCCTTGCCGCCTGTCGGCGGACGGGACATCACGCGGGATTTGGCCTCCCCGGTCGCCGCAACCCAGCCGGCCAGCACTGTGTCCAGCTCAGCGCCGCCATGGGTGAGCAGATCCCGGTAGAGCCGCCGGGTCGCCGGCTCAGGGTCGGCGGCATACTCCTCGGCCAGCCCCTCGCGGAGCCGGTCGAACATCGCCAGGGCCTCGTACCGGCGACCGCTCGCCGCCAGGGCCGTCATCAGCATCCGGTGCGCGCCCTCGTGGAAGGGGTCGGCGGCGGTCACGGCGCTCGCGATGTCCACGGCCTGGGTGTGCTCGCCCCGGTCGGACAACACGTCGGCGTACTCCGCGAGTAGGCCGAGATGGCGTTCGCGCAAGGCCTCGCGTGGTCCCTCGCTCCAGTCCTCGAACCGGTCCTCGGGCAGGAGGTCGCCTCGGTACAGCTCAGCCGCCGCCCGGTAGTCGTCCGGATTCCGGGTCTGATGGGCTCGCCGGCATGCGGCTGCGAACGCATCAGTGTCCAGCCACGGCATCGTGCCATCCGAAAGCAGCACGACGTCGTCGCGTAGGCAGCACAGGGCTGCGGAGGTCCCGGCGAGCGTCCGGCGGGCGACGTACAGCGCCTGGTGCAGGTTGTTGGTGGCCGATGCCCCATCGCGGTCAGGCCACAGGACAGCCACCAGGGCTTCGCGGTGCAGCCGATGCCCGCGGGCGAGGGTCAGAAGTTTCACCAGCGTCTTGGCCTTACGCAAGCGCCAAGCGTCGGCGGCCACCGGGCGATCAGCCACGGTGACCTCGAACCCACCGAGAAGGTGGATCCGCACGCCTGCGTCGTCAGCCACTATCCCCGCGCTGCTACCACAGCAGCCTCCCAACGAAGACGCTACGCGCACCGGTGGTCGTCGGCCAGTGGCCGCGCCGGCGCACGGACCCTCGTCACACGTCAACCCACCGGGGCATGGATGTCGAGGAAAGACGCCGCCCTGGTCATTCCGTTGGTCATTCCGCCACACGCCATAACGGGGCCGTATCAGCTGGACGACGCCCCCGACCTGACCGGCGAGAAGGACACTGTACGAGACGGCGTCGACGCCTCTTGGCCGACTTCTAATCCGTAGGTTGCAGGTTCGAGTCCTGCCAGGGGCGCTAACCTCGGCTTTTCATGAGTGCGGTCAGCAAGGCGAGCGAGGGTTGTGCGGCCTCGGAGGACCGGTCGTGCTGATCACCCAGGTCGGGGATCCGACAGGTATCTATGGCGGCCGAGGGGCCTGCACGTCTGGTCGGGTCGATCGCGGGTGCGCCACGACAGCCCGATGCCCGGGTGGTG
>Ga0307416_100002097_pt1 | contig 11255 bp, 8 predicted proteins | sample DK1Cmetagenome_2_FD_203821 | JGI IMG/M metagenome (GOLD analysis project Ga0307416, IMG submission 203821) | Maize rhizosphere microbial communities from greenhouse at UC Davis, California, United States - DK15-C-3 | ecosystem: Host-associated > Plants > Roots > Rhizosphere > Soil | place: USA...
GGCCTCGAACAAGACGGTCGGGTCGTTGGGTTCAAGGACCAGCGCCCGGCCGATGGCCAGCTTGGCGGTGGCCGGATCATTTTCGCGGATCGCCAGCGCCGCCGAAAAATACCAGAGGAACGCGTCCTTGGAGATGGTCTCGGCGGCCGCCATTACCTTGGCACGGGCGGTCTTGAGGTCGTTCTGCGCCTCGGCGGCACGGGCGCGATCAAGCAGGGCCTCGCCGCGCTGCTCAGCCAGGAGGCCGGTTCCCGCAAGCGCCTTGTCCAGCGCCACAGCCGCCTTGCCTGCCTGGCCGGCGGCGATCCACATGTTGCCCGCCGCGGCCAGCATGCGGTCGGCGGCCGGGTCGCCCGGCTTCAGCAGGCCAGCCCCGGCCTCGAATTCCTGCGCGGCCTCGGTGAAGCGGCCGGCCAGCTGGCGATTGACCGCCACGCAGGCGTGCCGTTCGGCGCTTGCCGGCATGGCGCATTTTTCGTGCGGCATGGCTTCAGCCGGCAGCTGGCTGGGATCGGCGGCAGCAATCAAAGCGGCAAACAGGATCATGTGATTTTCTCCGCGAGCTCGACGATCGCGCGCACGATGGTCGCGATCTCGTGCGGCTTCGACAGCCGGTGGTCGCCCCACTTGATGATGGTCAGCTGGACGTCGCCTGAATGGGCATCCTCCAGCAGCTTGAAGGCTACGCCGATCGGCACCTCTTCGTCCTTGTCGCCGTGGACCAGGCGCACCGCGCAGTCGAGCATGATCGGCTTGTTGAGCAGGCGCAGGGCAGTGCCCGAAGCGACGAAACGCGCGTGCGTGACCTGCGGCGGACCGCCGTCATGACCGGGCCGCTCGAAGCGCGAGGTTGCGACCAGGGATTCGCGCTCTTCCGGGGTGATTCCCCAGTCGGTGAAATCGGGCGCGGCGGCGATGCCGACGACCGCCTTGACCCGTTCGGGGCGTTTCTGCGCCGCCAGCAGAGCCAGCCAGCCCCCCATCGACGAGCCGATCAGGAGCACCGGCCCTTCAGTCAGCAGGTCGATGGCGGAGACGACTTCCTCCAGCCAGCGGTCGAGCGTGCCGTCGGCGAAGTCTCCGCCTGACGAGCCGGTGCCGGAATAATCGAACCGGAGATAGGCCAGGCCGGCGGCAGCGGCGAAGGCGTCGATCCCGCTCGCCTTGTCGCCCTCCATGTCGGACGCATAGCCCGGCAGGAACATCAGGGTAGGGCCCTTGACCTTCGGGTTGGCCGGACGGGAGCGATAGGCGATGCGGCGGCCGTCGCCCGGATCGAAGTAAGCGAGCGGGGCCGGATCGGGCTTGGATTGAGTGACCATGGGCGGCCCATAGGGCCAGGAGCGCTCTCCTAAAAGCCCCGCGACTGGTGCTGGGTGGGCGAGGTGAACACTTGCTCGATGGCCAGGCCGAACAACTCGGCGATGCGGAAGGCGAGCGGCAGCGACGGGTCGTACTTGCCGGTTTCGATGGCATTGACGCTCTGCCGCGACACGCCGAGCCGGTCGGCAAGGTCGCCCTGGCTCCAGTTGCGCTCGGCGCGAAGGACCTTGAGACGGTTGTTCATGACCGCCGCCAGGGGGAGCAGCTGGCGAATCCGAGTCCGAGCGCGAAGACCGGGACCGCGGCCCACGTCGGTACGTGCGGGACCAGGTCGAACTGCTCGAAGAAGCCCCAGATTGTCGCCAGCGTCAGAAGCGTTCCCAGCCCGAACAGCGACGCTCGAATGTGCCGGTGGCGCTGATATTCGTCCTCCTCTTCGGCCAACAGGCGGCCCATGGCATAGACCATCCAAAGCACGCCGACGGAAGGCAGCGAGGCCAGGGCAAAGGCAGCCAGGCCGTTCGGATGCAGCTCGTCATGCGCCCAGATCGCGGTGAACAGGCCGACGACGTAGATCGCGCCGGCCGCCAGCATCCGTCGGTTGTAGCGGCCCATGGCAGGCGAGAAATTCCCCGACTCGATTGCACGGCGCTCGCCGGCACGGAACAAGGTGTAGGTGAAGGCGGCGACCAACACGGCCATCCCAATCGCGCCGGCGATGCCGAGGTCGTAGAAAATCATCGCCGCCGCGCCGATGGCGAGGACTACAGCTTCGGCAATCACCAGTGCGGCAAATCCGGTGCGCGAACTCGCGCGGTCGGCGCTGGCCATGGTCAGCACCCCGCTCCGCAGCGGCGGCGACCGTAAAGCGATCCGACCGCTGCGCCCGACAGGCCGGCGATGATCCCGAAGGCCGCGCCATCTGAAACCCCGTTGGCGGTGGCGACAAAAGTCGCGACGATGATGAGACCGGCCCAGCCAAGGCCCTTCATGATCATGCCCATTGGTCAATTCCCTTTGTCATACAGTAAAGCGACCTTTACATCTGGCCCAACCGTGTGTCAAGGTTCCTTGTCTAGCCGACTACGGTTGAGGCCAAGGCCCCGCATCGCTACATGCGCAGCCGATGACCGCCATGTTCCAGATCCGCCTTCCCGACGGCTCCGTAAAGGAAATGCCGCAAGGTTCGACTCCGGCCGATGTTGCCGCGGCGATCGGGCCCGGCCTGGCCAAGGCGGCGCTGGCGGCGCGGATCGACGGCGAGGTGCGCGACCTCAACCGACCGTTCGAAGCGGATTCCAACCTGGCGCTGATCACGTCGCGCGACGAAAAGGACGCGCTCGAGCTGGTGCGCCACGATTTCGCACACCTCCTCGCCGAGGCGGTGCAGAACCTCTATCCGGGCACGCAGATCACCTTCGGGCCGGCGACCGATGATGGCTTCTATTATGACTTCGCCCCGGCGCCCGGGCGCGGCCCCTTCACCGAGGAGGACCTGCCCGGAATCGAGCAGGAAATGCGGCGCGTGATTGCCGCCGACAAGCCGTTGGTCCGCGAAGTCTGGGACCGCGAGCGCGTTCGGCAGTTCTTCCTCGACCATGGCGAGACGTTCAAGGCCGAATGGGTGATGGAGCTGCCCGCGAACGAGCCGATCACCATGTACAAGACCGGCCATGGCGAGGCCGACTGGATCGATCTCTGCCGCGGCCCGCACCTCGCCTCGACCGGCAAGCTCGACCCCAACGCGTTCAAGCTGACCCGCGTGTCGGGCGCCTATTGGCGCGGCGATCCCAAGAACCCGATGCTGTCGCGCATCTACGGCACGGCATGGCTGAACAAAAAGCAGCTCGACGCCTACCTTGTCCGGCTCGAGGAGGCGGGCAAGCGCGACCATCGCAAGATCGGCCAGGAGATGGACCTGTTCCACCTTCAGGCCGAAGCGCACGGCAGCGTTTTCTGGCATCCCAACGGCTTCGTCATCTGGCGCCAGCTGGAGGCCTATATGCGCCGTCGGCTGGATGGGGCCGGCTACCAGGAGGTGAAGACGCCGCAGCTGATGGACGGCAAGCAGTGGGAGCGCTCGGGCCACTGGGGCAAGTATCGCGAGAACATGTTCGTCGTCCCCGATGAGATTCCGGGCACGGATGACGATGCTCCGGTCCTTTCCGGCGATGCCGACCTCATGGCCCTGAAGCCGATGAACTGCCCGGCGCACATCCTGGTCTTCAAGCAGGGCATCAAGTCCTATCGCGACCTGCCGATCCGCATGGCCGAGTTCGGCTGCTGCCACCGCAATGAGCCGCACGGGGCGCTGCACGGCATCATGCGCGTGCGCCAGTTCACCCAGGACGACGCGCACATTTTCTGCCGCGAGGACCAGCTGATCGGCGAGATCCGAGACTTTTGCGACCTGCTGGACAGCTGCTATCGCGATCTCGGCTTCGACAAATACGCCATCAAGCTGGCGCTGCGGCCCGACAACCGCCTCGGCAGCGACGAGGAATGGGACAAGGCCGAGCAGATCCTCCGTGAAGCCGTCCATGCCGCCGGGCGCGACACCGAGGAGTTCGGCTGGGAGGAGTTGCCGGGCGAGGGCGCCTTCTACGCGCCGAAGCTGGAGTTCCACCTGACCGACGCCATCGGCCGCACCTGGCAGGTCGGGACGATCCAGGCCGACTCGGTGCTGCCCGAGCGGCTCGACGCCAGCTTCATTGCCGAAGATGGCGCCAAGCACCGCCCGGTCATGCTGCACCGGGCGATCCTCGGCACGTTCGAGCGATTCATCGGCATCCTTATCGAGCATCATGCCGGCAAGTTCCCGCTGTGGCTGGCGCCGGTGCAGGCGGTGGTGACGACGATCGTCTCGGATGCCGACGACTATGCCGGCGAGGTGCTCGACAAGTTGCGGGCGGCGGGAATCCGCGCCGAGGCCGACCTCCGGAACGAGAAGATCAACTACAAGGTGCGCGAGCACAGCCTCGCCAAGGTCCCGCTGCTGCTGGTCGTCGGCAAGCGCGAGGCCGAGGAGGGTACGATTGCCCTTCGTCGCCTGGGCAGCGAGGAGCATCAGAGGATGATGCGCCTCGACGAGGCGGTGGCGATGATCGCGGGCGAGGCCGTTCCGCCTGACTTGCGCGACTGACGTCATGCCGCCACAGCCGCGCGGAAAAATCGCGCATTCCGGCGCTCTTGCCCTTTTCAAGCGGGGTCCGAGGCCTTAGCTGGCATGCTTAACATAACTGCATTCGGAGATTGTCCTATACCCCCGCCCAATCCGCGCCGCTCGATGGCGCCGCCGGTCATGTCCGGCCCCCGCTTCAACCAGTTCATCCAGTCCCAGAAGGTCAGGGTGATCGACGAGAACGGCGAGAATCTGGGCGTGATGTTTACGCGCGAAGCGATCGAGCAGGCGGCTGAGGTCGGCCTGGACCTGGTCGAGATTTCTCCCAACGCCGATCCGCCGGTCGCGAAGTTCCTCGATATCGGGCGCTACAAATACGAGGCGCAGAAGAAAGCCAACGAGCAGCGCAAAAAGCAGAAGACGCAGGAGATCAAGGAGATCAAGATGCGTCCGAACATCGACGATCATGATTACGATACGAAGATGAAGAAGGTCGTCGAGTTCCTTGAGGAAGGCGACAAGGTGAAGCTCACCATGCGCTTCCGCGGCCGCGAGATGGCGCATGGCCAGCTTGGCATGGCGGTGCTGCAACGGGCCGCCGAGCAGGTGTCGGCGCTTGCCAAGATCGAGGCGCATCCCCGCATGGAAGGCCGCCAGATGCTGATGGTGCTCGCGCCAAAATAGGGCCTTTGCGCCTCGCGCCTTTCGTTACAGCTATGTTGCATAAACGCCGCAGGCGCGCGCCAATCTTGCGCGGCGCGGTCGGGCGCTCGCTTTCATTCCTGTAAGCAGTGGATTAGCCTCCTCCTCCAATCCGTGGGCGCTCATGGGAAACGGGCCTGCGGCAATGGAGGGGATGAAGATGCGCAAGTCGCTGTGGCTGCTATCGGCAGGTATTTTTGCAATCTCGGCGCCGGTCGCCGCCCAGGAAACAACGACCGAGGGAAGCCCGGCGACGACCGCAGAGGGCCCGACCGAGGCCGCGGCGGTTGAAGAGCCCGCCGCCGACGAGGTGTCGGACGACGAGATCATCGTCACTGCGACGCGCCGCAATGAAGCGCTAAGCGACGTTCCGCTCGCGGTTTCGGCGGTCACTGGCGAAACCATGCAGAACAGCGGCGCAGTCGATATTCGCGGCCTCAACCAGGTGTCCCCGTCACTCCTGGTTTCCTCGACATCATCGGAGGCGGGCGCCAGCGTCGCCCGAATCCGCGGCGTTGGCACGGTTGGCGACAATGCCGGCCTCGAAAGCTCGGTCGCGGTGTTCATCGATGGCGTCTACCGCTCGCGCACCGGCACTGCGTTGACCGAGCTTGGGCCAGTCGACCGGGTCGAGGTCCTGCGCGGACCGCAAGGCACCCTGTTCGGCCGCAACGCGTCGGCCGGCCTCATCCACGTCATCACCGCCAAGCCGCGCTTCACGCGCGAGATTTACGGCGAGGGAACCCTTGGCAATTACGACCTGCGCCGGGTCGAGCTCGGCGCTACCGGGCCGGTCACGGACTCGCTCGCCGCCCGCATCGACGGCATCTGGATGCAGCGCGACGGTTACCTCGACGACGTCATCGGCGGGGGCGACTATAATGACCGCAACCGCTTCCTGGTCCGCGGCCAGCTGCTTTATCAGCCGAATGACGATCTGTCGGTGCGGTTCATCGCCGATTACGCGCAGAAGAACGAGCAGTGCTGCGCCGCCGTCTACCAGCCGGTTCAGGACACCGTCGCCCTGACTTCCAATTCGACGCTGGCGCAACCCTCGACGATCGCATTCATCCTGCGCAACCTGACGAGCACTGTCGACGGCAGGAACGGCGTCATTCTCGACGACATGTACGAGCGCAAGATTTCGGTGACTCCGGGGCGCAGCTTCAACCAGGACGTTGTCGATTATGGCGCGTCGGTCGAAGCGACCTACGACTTCGGCGGCGCCGAGCTGACGTCCATCTCCGCCTATCGCTTCAACGATTACGAACGCGGCCTCGACGCCGACTTCAACAATCTCGACATCCTTTATCGCGATGGCAGTGGCGGCTCGGCCAACACCTTCAAGACCTTCACCCAGGAACTGCGCCTGCAGGGCGAGCTGTGGGGCGGGCGGCTCGACTGGCTCATCGGCGGCTATTTCGCCCATGAGAAACTGCGGGCGACCGACAACCTGTCGTACGGCGCGGATTTCGAGCAATATGCCAACTGCCTGGCTGCCGCCAATTTGGCCGGCGCCTTAGGGCAGCCGACCCTGCTCGCGCCTGGCTCGGCGACCTGCATCAATCAGACGCTGGCCGGTCTCCTGATCGCGAATCCGGGCGTGCCCGCCGCGGTCAAGCCCGGCCTGGGGCTGCTCGCGGGCCTCGCGCCCGGTCTCGGCGGCGTCGGCGGCTTCGATGCTGTCGGCCTGGCAGCTGGCGTCGGCATGAACCCGTTCGACGGGGTCGGAGTGAACGACGACTTCTCCCAGACGAGCCGCAATTTCGCGGTCTTCACGCACAACATCTTCGAGATCACGCGCGGCCTGAAGGTTACGCTCGGCCTGCGCTATACGCGGGAGAGCAAAGATCTCGACATGCAGCTGGCCGACAACAACGACCTGTGCTCGGCGATCGGCAGCAACCCCTTGCACCCGCTGTTCGCGTTGCGGACCATCGCCTGCATCATCCCGAGCTCGCCCGGTGGCAATTATTCGGCCGACGGCAACAAGAAGGAGAGCAAGTTCTCCGGAACCGCGGTGCTCAGCTGGAAGCCGGTTGATTCGATCCTCGCTTATGCGAGCTACTCGAAGGGCTACAAGGCCGGCGGCTTCAACCTCGACCGCTCAGCTTTGCTGCGGACCGGCGGCACCGGCGCCATCATCGATAATGACAGCACTAGGGCGCTCCGCTTCGATCCGGAACTCAACGATGCATTCGAGCTCGGCCTCAAATATGACGGGCCGGGCATCGACGTGAACATCGCCGCCTTCCGCCAGGACTTCAAGGACTTCCAGCTGAACACGTTCAACGGCATCAACTTCGAGGTCGAGAACATCAATAGTTGCTCGGGAGACCTCGGCGGCGCCGACCAGGACAATAGCGGCGCCACCGGCGACTGCGATTTGATCAACGGCAAGGTCCGTTCCGGCGTGCGTTCGACCGGCATCGAGTTCGAAATCTTCACCCGGCCGTTCCGCGACGCCAATTTCAACCTCGGCATCACCTATGCGGACACGCGCTACCGCGACAATCTCGTTGGCGCCGGCGGCGAGCCGATCTCCGCGCAGCTCTTCCAGTTGGCGAACCGCCATATCTCGAACTCGTCGGAACTGGTGACGACGGCGTCGTTCAGCTGGGCTCCGCCGATCGGCTCGAGCGGCATGCGGGGCCTGTTCTATATCGACGGCCGCCAGATGAGCGATTTCAACACCGGCTCCGACCTCGACATCGAGAAGCGGCAGAAGGGGTTCGGAGTCATCAACGGCCGCATCGGACTGCACGGCGCCAACAACCGCTGGGGTGTCGAGGTATGGGGCATGAATCTGCTCGACACCAAGTTCAAGCAGGTGGCGTTCGACATGCCGCTCCAGGGCAGCTGCACGACGCGCGGTGCCCAGGCCGGCTTCTGCTCGCCGACGCCCAATCGCTCGACCCAGCTGTTTGGCGCCTTCCTCGGCGAACCGCGCACGTTCGGCGTAACCATCCGCGGCAAGATGTAAGAAGCCCTTCGCCGTTCGGGGAAAAGGGAAAGGCCTCGCCCACCTGGGCGGGGCCTTTCCATTGCCCCGTTCAGGCGGCAGCGCTGCGCCGTTCGGGTTCCGCGGCAGCCGCAAGCAAAGCCTGTCGAAGCGAGTCCACTTCCCTGTCCTTGAGCTTCTTCCCGTCGCCGCGCGTCAGGTAGAAGACGTCCACCGCTCGAGCGCCGTAGGTGGCGATGTGTGCGGAGCGGACCTGCAAGCCTTCCCCATGGATCGCCAGCGCCAGGCGGGCCAGCAGGCCTTCGCGGTCGCCGGCATTGACCTCGACGACCGTCGTCCGGCTCGATGCCTGGTCGGCGACGATGACCGACGGGGCGACCTTGAATGCGGCGCGGCGGCGCGGGAGCGGGGCCGGGGCGGCGGCCGCTGGCATTGGCTCCGAACCGAGCGCCGCCTTGACCGCCTTCACCAGCCGCCCTCGCAGCCGCCGGTCGGCATAGGGTCGCCGCTGCGAATCCTGCACCAGCAGGTTGTCGAGCGCCATGCCGTCGCGTGTGGTGTGGATACGCGCATCGATGATCGACGCGCCGGCCGCCGCCAGCCCGGCGCAAATGCGATAGAAGAGGCCGGGACGGTCGGGTGCAAAGACGCTGATGCGCGTCGCACCCGCATCCGGTTCATCGACGGCGACGACGCTGGGCGACGGCTCACCGAAATGCGCCTCCGCTTCCGCGACCTGGCGCGCATTGGCGACCTGCCACGCCGGCGGTTCGGCCAGCCAATAACTGTCTGGCAGCCGGCGTGCATGGGCGCGGACAGCGCTGGACTTCCAGCCCAAAGCTTGGGCCAGCTCGGCGTGGCGTTCGGCTATTTCTTCCGCCCGCCCCCGTTGCTTGTGACCGAGCCGCAGATGTTCCTCGGCGGCGTCGAACAGCGAGCGAAGCAACTGCCGTTTCCAATCGCTCCACGTGCCAGGTCCGACCGCCCGAATGTCGACCACGGTCAGCATCAGCAGCAGCCGCAGCCGTTCCGGGCTTTGTACGACCGACACGAAGTCCTCGATGGTCTTCGGATCGGCGAGGTCGCGCTTGAAGGCGGTCGCCGACATCAGCAAGTGATGCCGCACCAGCCAGGCGACCGTCTCCGTCTCCGCGGCGTTGAGCCCGAAGCGCGGGCAAAGCTCCATCGCCACCTGCTCGCCGAGCAGGCTGTGGTCGCCGCCCCGGCCCTTGGCGATGTCGTGCAAGAGGACGGCGACATAGAGTGTCCGGCGCGATCCGATCTGCCGGAAGAGCGCCGTCGACAGTGGATGGTCCTCGGCGAGCTCGCCCCGCTCGATCGCCGCCAGCAGGCCGATCGCCCGGATCGAATGCTCGTCGACCGTATAATGGTGATACATGTCGAACTGCATCTGGGCGACGACCCGCCCGAAGTCGGGCACGAACCGTCCGAACACCCCGGCCTCGTTCATCCAGCGCAGCACCAGGTCCGGCGCCTCGCGGTTCGTCAGCACCTCCAGGAAGAAGGCGTTGGCCTGCGGGTGGTCCCGCACCTGGTCGGCGAGCCGCGCATCGCGCGCCGCCGCCCGCATGGCGCGAGGGTGGATTTCCAGTCCCTCGCGGGCGGCGATGGCGAATAGCTCGATCAGCCGGACGGGCTGCTTCGCCAGGAATTGTTCGTCGGGGATCGAAAGTCGGCCGCGATCGAGGCAGAAGCCGCCCAGCTTGGACGGACGGCGCAGGAAGGTCGGCAGGGCGAAACGCCGTCCCTTGCGCCCCATTTGCTCGTCGAGCTGCGCCAGGAACAGCCCGGTCAGGTCGCCGACCGCCTTCGCCTGCAGGAAGTAGAATTGCATGAACCGTTCGACCGCCGATTTGCCCGGTCGTTCGGCATAGTTGAGAGCCTTGGCGATCAGCGGCTGGTAGTCGAAGCTCAGGCGTTCCTCGGCCCTGCCGGCGGCGATGTGAAGGTGGCAGCGCACCGCCCAGAAGAACCGCTCGGCCCGCTCGAACCGGCGATACTCCTTGGCCGAAAGCAGCCCGGTCTCGACCAGAGCGGCCGGGTCGCTGATGCCGTGCAGGTACTGGCCGATCCAGAACAGCGTATGGAGGTCTCGGAGACCGCCTTTGCCGTCCTTGACATTGGGTTCGACGACGTAGCGGCTGTCGCCCAGCCTGACGTGCCTTTTGTCCCGTTCGGCGAGCTTGGCGGCGACGAACTCGGCGCCGGTGCCGGCGACGATTTCCTTGCGAAAGCGCGCGGCACAGGCATCGAACAGCCGTTCTTCGCCCCAAATCCACCGTCCTTCCAGGAAAGCGGTCCGAATCGTGATGTCCTCTTTGGCGAGATCGATCAGCTGGCCGGCGTCACGGACGGCGTGACCGACCTTCCAGTCGAGGTCCCAAAGCAAATAGAGAATCGCCTCGACGAGGGCAGCGGCAGGCTTCTCGGCCCGGTCCTCGACGAGGAAGAGCAAATCGACATCGCTGAACGGCGCCATTTCGCCGCGCCCGGTTCCGCCGAGCCCGACCAGCGCCACTTTTGCTCTTGCGGTTTCCGCATCGACCAGGTGCGAGGTTGCGGCGTCGAAGGCGAGCCGCAGCAGTTGATCGGCGAGGAAGGCGTGGCAGGCCGCGGCGTTGCGTCCGCGGGCCGGCTCGCGCCGCAGCCGGCTGGCGATTTCCTCGCGGCCGGCGGCAAGCGCTTCGGCAAGGATCGACGCAATCTTCGGTCGGGCGCGAGCCGGAAGCGCGGCAATCCTCTCGGCCAGCACCCGCCGATCAATGATCGCCCGGCGATTCTCGATCAGAGCGAAGCGAGCCGGCAGCATCAGCCGTGCTCCGTCGCCAATCGCTTCAGGGCGTAAAGAGCGTCGAGCGCTTCGCGCGGGCTCATCCGGTCGGGCTCCAGGCTCTCCAGGGCCTGTGCGACCGGGTCGTCGGCCGGCTCGATTTCGGCGGCGGCGAACAGGGGCAATTCGTCCAGGCCTGCGGCGATGCCGCCCGTCGCGTCCCGCCCCGCTTCAAGCTTGGCAAGGACTGAGCGCGCGCGGGCAACGACAGCGGCCGGCAGTCCGGCCAGGCGTGCGACGGCGATGCCGTAGCTGCGGTCCGCCGGACCCTCCGCGACCTCGTGGAGCAGGACGAG
>Ga0307416_100002098_pt1 | contig 11250 bp, 11 predicted proteins | sample DK1Cmetagenome_2_FD_203821 | JGI IMG/M metagenome (GOLD analysis project Ga0307416, IMG submission 203821) | Maize rhizosphere microbial communities from greenhouse at UC Davis, California, United States - DK15-C-3 | ecosystem: Host-associated > Plants > Roots > Rhizosphere > Soil | place...
AACCTCAAAGCCCACGGGTTCGAGGGCACGTCGCCGGTGGGAAGCTTTCCGCCCAACGGCTACGGGCTGTACGACATGACCGGGAACACCTGGGAGTGGACGAGCGACTGGTTCAGAGCCGGTCGCTCCAAGGAGGAGAGCCCCTGCTGCGCTCCGCCGTCGCTTCCGGGCGAGCGTTTTCCGCGCAAGGTGATCAAGGGCGGCTCGCACCTCTGCGCACCGAACTACTGCCTCCGCTACCGCCCCGCGGCGCGCCAAGGCGAGACCGTCGACACGTCGACGGGGCACATCGGCTTCCGCTGTGTAGTTCGGGGTTGAGCGAGGGCGCAAACCCCAACGAGACGGCGTACGCCGACGCGTCGCCGTTTCAGCCGAAACAGAAGCCCCCGCTGCTGGAGCGCGCCGTCCCGGTCTCGCAGGAGCTCCCGGCCTACCGAGGCGGCCACGCTCGGCGGGACGTGCTCGCCGGGGTTACCGTCGCCGCGCTCGCCCTCCCCTCGGCGATGGCATACGCAGAGTTGGCCGGGCTCTCGCCCGTCAACGGCCTTTACGCACTGCTCCTCCCCACCGTCGTCTACGTCCTGCTGGGCTCCTCACGGCAGCTCGTCATCGGACCGGAGGGGTCAATCTCGGCGCTCGTTGCCGCTGCGGTCTTGCCGCTCGCTGCGGCCGGCAGCGGGGAGGCAGTCGAGTTGGCGGCCGCGCTCGCGCTCCTTGTTGGCACTTGCTTTCTGGCAGCGCGTGCCCTGCGCCTCGGCTGGCTCGCCGACTACTTCTCGCGGCCGGTTCTGATCGGCTACCTGCACGGCGTCGCCGTCGTGCTCGTCGTCTCGCAATTGGGCAAGCTGCTCGGTCTGGACATCGACGCGCGCGACCCGCTCCTGCAGATCGGCGAGGTCGTGCGCGAGCTCGGCGAGACTAGCGCCGCCACGCTGGCGGTCGGCGCGGTGGCGCTAGCCATCCTGATTTCCCTGCGCTTCGTCGCCGGCCGCTTCCCCGCGGCGCTGCTCCTCGTCGTCGGTGCGATCGGGGTCTCCTGGTGGCTCGATCTCGAAGAGAGGGGCGTCTCGGTGACCGGGAGCGTCCCGAGCGGCATCCCGAACCTCGACATCCCGATCCCAGGCGGCGGTGAGGTCCTTCTGCTCCTGCCTGCTGCCGTCGGAATCTTCCTCGTCAGCTTCGCCGACGAGATCCTCACCGCACGGTCGTTCGCCGGCAAGCATGGCCAGCAAGTGCGAGTAGAGCAGGAGGTGCTGGCGATGGGAGCGGCCAACGCGGCGGCCGGCCTGACGCAGAGCTTTCCGATCGGCGCAAGCGGCTCGCGCACGGCCGTGAGCGACTCGATGGGAGTGCGGACACAGGTGGGAGGCCTCGTCGCGGCCGGCGCGATCCTCCTGATCCTGCTCTTCTTGACCGACCCGATTTCGTACCTGCCGAACGCCGTGCTGGGCGCGGTGATCATCGCCGCGGCGATCGGGCTCGTCGACCCGAAGGCGTGGCGCGCGCTCTGGACGACCGACCGCGTGGAGGTCACGATCGCGGCGGTGACCACAGCCGGTGTCGTCGCGGTCGGCGTGCTCGAGGCGCTTGTCTTCGCGGTTGGGCTGTCGATCGTCGATGTCGTCCGTCGCAGCGCACGGCCCCACGACGCCGTCTTGGGTTGGGTCGAGAAGCTCGGGCGTTACGGCGACGTCGCAGTCCACCGCTCCGCGCGCGTGACGCCGGGCGTGGTCGTCTACCGCCTCGACGACCGGCTCTTCTTCGCCAACGCTCGCTACGTCGAGGGTCGGGTGCTCGAGGCCGTGCGTGGCGCTCCCACGACGACCCGCTCGCTCGTGTTCGATGCCGAGGCCGTGACGCACGTCGACGCAACGGGGCTCGCTGCGCTCGAGGACCTGGTCGACGCGCTGCGCAAGGACGGCATCGAGCTCTCGGTCGCCCGCGCGAAGACCCCGTTGACCGCCCGCCTCGCCGAGTTCGGCCTCTCCGGGATACCAGTCCACGCGACCGTCCGTGCCGCCGTGGAGGCGGCGGTCTGATGTGGGCGGCGCTCGGCTGGGGTCTGTTCGCCGGCTCGTCGCTGATCCTCGGTGGCGTCCTCGCCCTCGTGCTCCCTATCCGCGAGCGCTGGCTCGGCCTGATCATGGCGTTCGGCGCGGGCGTCCTGATCAGCGCCGTCGCCTACGAGCTTGTGGCGGAGGCCTTCGAGACGTCGGCGGGGAACGGCAGCCTCGCGCTCGGTCTCTCGTCCGGTGCCCTGACGTTCTTCATCGGTGATTTGCTGGTCGACCGGATGGGCGGAGACGGCCGAAAGAAAATGCGCAGGACGGCCGGAGCGGGATCCGCCCTCGCGATCGTCCTCGGGATCGTCCTTGACGGCATCCCCGAATCGGCGGTGATCGGGCTGGGGCTTCTCGGGGGCGCCGGAGTGAGCGTGGCTGTGATCGCAGCGGTGTTCCTCTCGAATCTCCCGGAGGCGATCGCAGCCACGACCGGCCTGCGATCGGGCGGTTGGAGATCCAGCCGGATCATCGGCCTGTGGGTGCTGGTCGCTCTCGTCAGCGGAGTCGCCTCACTGCTCGGTTATGCCGTGTTCGACTCCGCGGGCCCCGGCGCGCTCGCGTTCGTGCTTGCGTTCGCGGGTGGGGCGATCCTGACCATGCTCGCCGACACGATGATGCCCGAGGCCTTCGAGCACGGCGGCAAGCTCGTCGGGCTACTGACGACTCTCGGCTTCGGCCTCGCCTTTGCGCTGACGAGGCTCGACTAGCTCCTCGCAGTGACGCGTGAGGCCCGGCGTGCGTCGCCCCAGCTCGAGCAGCCGAGGCCCAACGTTCTTAAAGCGCAGGGCAATGTTTCGAGCGGTCAGATCCCGCTCGAGCGCGGGGACTCGGAGCAGCGTCGTCACGTCCGTGTCCGAAACGGCGACGAGATCTACGACGAGTGTTCGGGGCCGAATGGGCGCCGAGCCAGCGAGCTTGAGCAGCCGCCTGTGGACATATCCGACATTCGCGAAGTACACCGGCCCCTCGACCCGCACCACTAGCTCGTCTCCCGGATCCCCGATGACGACGATCTCGGGCCGGTTGAGCCCCGCGACCAGGCCGAGCATCGAGAGGATCACTCCAATCAGGACCCCATCGAGGACCCCCAGGAGCAGCACGCCGAACACGGTCGCCGAGCCGATTACGAGCGCCGACCCGCGTATGCGCCCGAGCGCCCGGATCGCTTCCAGGTCGACCAGCCCGGCTGCCGCGACGATCACGACGGCGGCGAGGCTTGCCTGGGGCAACGCCTCGAACAGGCCGGTGAGGAAGAGCACCGTGACCAGGGCCACACCCGCCGTGACGGCTCCCGCAAGCGTCGTCCGCGCCCCTGCGGCGTCGTTCACCGCGGTCTGCGAGAGCCCTCCGCCGGTCGGGAGCCCGCGGAAGAAGCCCGAGCCCACACTCGCCGCTCCGAGTGCGAGGAGCTCACGATCGGCGTTGAGATCCTTGTCGCCTGGTTGCACGAACGCACGCGCCGCCGCGATCGATTCCACGAACGACATCAGCGCGATCCCAGCTGCCGCCGGCAGCAGGATCTCTAGCAGCCCGAGGTCGGGGAGCTCCAGACCCGGCAGCCCGGCCGGCACAGGCCCGACCACCGCTACACCCTTCTCCTCGAGGTCGAGCATGCGACTCAGCACGATCCCAAGGGCGACGGCGACGAGCGCACCGGGAAAGGCCCTCGGCGCCCACAGCTTGATGGCGACGAGAAGGGCGAGAGTGAGAACGGCGAGCAGCGTCGTGCGCCCGTCCGCGTCCTGCAAGTGCGTGATCGCGGACCATGTCTTCTGGAAGAAGTTGTCGCCGCTCTGCTCGATGCCGAGCGCCTTCCCGAGCTGCCCGGAGATGATCAGCAGTCCGGTTCCCGCCTTGAACCCGGCGAGCACGGGGAGTGAGATGAAGTCCGCCAGGAACCCGAGATTGAACGCTCCGGCAACGAGCAGGATGACCCCGGTCAATACCGCCAGGGTGGCGACCACCTGGATCGCATCGTCACTGGTCTCCGCGCCTGCGGATGCGAGAGCGGCCGCCGTCAACGCCGCGATCGTGGACGTCGTCGTGACCGACAGCGGCCGCGACCTCCCGATCAAGGCGTACACGAGCAACGGGACGATTGCCGTGTAGAGCCCCACCTGGACAGGCAGCCCGGCGATCGTCGCATACGCCATCGCCTGGGGGATCACGACCGCTGCGGTCGTCACGCCGGCGGGGATGTCCGCTTTCAGCCGGTCGGCCCGGAACGTTCGTACCCAACCCATGCCCGCGCGATCATCGTAGAAGTGAGACGCGTGCGCGGCTTCTTTTCATCGTTTCCGAGTCGAGAATGAGGAATGGCCGGTACTGGGCTCGAACCAGCGACCCCCAGCTTGTCGAGCTTGGCCGGACGTTGGACTGGAGTGGCTACGCTCGCCAATCGCTGTCCTGATCCGAGCTGGAGCCTCCGTCTACGGGCCTCTCTTCGACAGGTTCGTGGGGAAGAGCGGAGGGAGGCCATGCCAGCGACTGTGCTCAACCGCCACCCGGCTCTTATCCTGATCGGTGACGAGTCGTGGTGACGATCGACGAGGTTCGCGCGTTTGCGATCACGCTTCCTCGTAGCAGCGAGGCCTTCGTGCGCGGCCGCGTCAAGTTCCGAATCGGCCGGATCGTCTATCTGTCCTTCTCACGTGACGGAACGGTCATGGGCTTCGCATTCCCCAAGGAGTGGCGCAACGCGCTCGTCGAATCCGAGCCTGAGAAGTTCTCGCTGCCGAGCCAATCCGACCTTCGCTACCACTGGGTCCACGTCAACCTCGCCGCCATTGACGCGGACGAGATGCGTGCTCTTGTCGAGGACGCCTGGGCTTTCTGCGTGCCGAAGCGCGTGGCCGAGGAATACGCCGGGTCGCAGGGCTATTCCTAGGAGTTTGAAGTGAAACTCGTCTTGGAGCGCCGGCGAGCTTTCCATCTCAGCATCGAGGGAAAGGCAAGGGGACCGCGTTGCGGTAGCGGCGGTCGACTGAGCCAAGCACGTGGTGGATCGCTTAGGGAACGATGCGGTACGTCAGGTGCGCGACGAGCTCCGTGCCGCTCGTGTCCAGAAGCTCCAGGTGGAGGTCGCCGACGCCCTCGAACAGCCGCTTGCCCGCACCGAGCAGCACGGGCGCGACATGCAGCCGTAGTTCGTCGATCAATCTGGCCGCCAGGTACTGGTTGACGGTCGCTGCGCCGCCCGCGATCGCTACGCTGCGGTCATCCGCGGCCTCCCGCGCTAGAGCCAGCGCCGACTCGACCCCCGTCTGTGACGAAGTAGAACGTTGTGCCGCCCTCCATGGGAAGCGGGGCGCGAGGATGATGCGTGAGGACGAAAACCGGAGCGTGGTACGGCGGCTCATCGCCCCACCAGCCCTTCCGTTCTTCGTCGTTGGGTTGTCAATGGAACGCACTGGAAAGACGAGTAGGGCGAAGAAGCAAGCAACGCGACGCACCCTCAGTTGCGTGGTCGAGTGACCGAGCCGGGAACGAGGAGTTCGAGAGGCGATGCACCGGGACGATCTCCTTGCCGGATCGAAAGGGCAGCGTTCGGTGCCCTCTGAGAGCCCCGCTGACCTAGCTTCCGATTCGAGCTTATTCCCCCGATCAGAGAGGTTTGGACACGGCACGCTGACATTGCACTGCCGCGACGCCAGGCTGTCTGGTGGATTGGACGCGACGTGCAGGTGTCCTAGCCCAAATGTCCGCTCCACTTAAGTGCGCCGCGCTTCCTCGCAAGCCGCACCGCCCTGGCTACGATCTTGGGGTCGGGTCCGATGCGACGACGCCAAAGAAAAAGGAGCTGGTCAGCGAGAGCCTCTCGTGTCTGAGCTTCGCCCCTTTTCCCACGACCGTCTAGCTCAGCTGCCCAAAGCTCAAGCGCATCGAGCGCCGCGGCCGCGGCGAGGCAGCCTTGCGAGCAGAAGGAGCCGAGCGTCCGCCCCGCGGTCTGCAGGTGTAAGCCCTCCTGCACGAACTCACGCGTACAGATACCGCAGCGGGCTCCCCAGTTGGCTCCGTCAGCAACCGGGGTGCTGAGTGTGACTCGCGACTCATCCGCCTGGAGCTTCGGCATCTTGGATCCGCCTGCTCCGATCAATGTCGTCTCGCGAATTGCGCGATTGAGATCTCGCAGCGCTCGGTCTCGGAAGCATCACCTCCGATGGCGGTCGCCAACGTGGCTTCGGCGATTGCACGCGCTTTCTCCGCCTTCTCGTCATCCCACCCGTCAATCCGCTCTGCGGCGGCCACCTCGACTGCCCCCGCGAGGGACCAGCTGCGGGCAGAGGGGTGGAACGGATCGACCGCTCTGCCTTCTCCATCGCGTGCCGCGGCTCCGCGGCTCCAGCCCCTTAGGACGAGATCGCGGGCGTCCAGCAGAATCTGGCATGCCTCGAGGTGCAGCTCCGAGTCCGGATGGTTCCCCATACTGTGCTCACTCCTCGCTCCTCGGATCGCTGGTGCGTCTCAGCGAGGAGAAGGTTGGGGACGGCCGATCGCATCTCTGACGCGTCTCGCGGACTTCCCGCTGCAGCAGAGCTCGAAAGCTCGAGCTCACTAGTGAGGGTAGCGGTTCTCGAGCGATGCCGTCCCAGGGCGCTGAGATCAAGAGCTTTGCCGCCCGAAATCCGGTGCGCGTGGTCGTTACCTCCTGGATCAGCCGATGTCGCGCCCGAACTCGAGCTCGTCGCCGAGAACGATTCCATCCGGAAGAATCTTGAATTCCCGGACGGTCGGCTCGAGCGCGCTTGCGCGGGCCTTTAGGACCGTGAGGGCGCGCTTCACCTTTGCTCCCGACCACACGTACTGGAGGAGGACAACGTTGTCTGCAAGATGGGAGATGTTGAAATCGGAGAGATGAGTGATGCGCGAGAGGTCGGGGACCTCCAGGGTCATCATGAGGCTGACGCCATTCCTCGCGCAGCGTTGGACCAGCGAGTACATGTACTCCCGGAAGCGCACTTCGTCCTGAGTCGTGAAACCGAGATCGTCGAGGCTGTCGATCACTACCCGGCGGACGCCACGGCGCTCGATCCTCTCGAGAAGCTCGTGGAACCACTCGTCGATGTAGATGTCAACGGGCGACCGATACATCACCTCGACCGCCTCGTCCTCGAGCGACCAGCCGAAGCTCCGCACCACGCGCTCGAGCTGCACTGGGTTTTCCTGCAGCGTGGCAATGAGGCCAGGGTCCCCCTGCCGAGCGCCGCCGAAGACGAAGTGCAGGCCGAGAAGGGTCTTGCCGCACCCGGACGGACCGGCGATCAAGGTACTCGCACCAGGCCAATAGCCGTGGGCGAGCATCTCGTCGAGCGCCTCGATGCCAGAGGAGATTCGGCCACTCCCCTCAGAGGCGTATGGCTCATCCTGGGCGGGATCGGCGAGGCGAGGGAAGACGTCGACGCCGTCGTTCGAGAGTCGGTATGCGTGACTCCCCATGAGGAAGTCCGAGCCGCGTAGCTTCCGAACTTCGAACTCACGGAGCTCGCGCTCAGAGATCCGGCGGGCGGACAGTTGCAAGATCGCGTCCGCGACGGTGAACTCAGGCTTGCCCAAAGGGTCTTCCCCGTCGTACTCCCCGATCCAGAAAGACGTGGCGGGGAAGGCAGAGAGCCGACCCGCGAGGGCGTGCAGGAACCGCCGGAACTCACCGTCGTCAGCGGCGAAGTCGCGAAAGGCCGTGAAGCTATCGATCGCGATCATGCCGGGGCGCCGATCCTTGGTGAGCGCGTCGATGCGGTCGAGGGCGGCCGTCAGGCCTCGTGACGCGAGCGTCGTGCCGAGATCTTCGTAAAAGACTGCGCGGCCGACGAGCTGCGCGTCGAAGAAGGTGAGTGTCTGGGCGTAGCGCAGGACTTTGTCGAAAGGCTCCGACACGGTGGTGAGATAGAGCGCAGGGTTTTGCTGGGTCGCGTTCTCGAACACATACTGGTGGGCGAGGATCGTCTTCCCGCTTCCCGGAGCGCCGGCCACGACCGTGATCGAATTCGCCGGCAGGCCGCCACCGAGCACGCTGTCGAGCTTGGCATCGCCGCTCGGGATGCGCTCGATCACTGGCGCATTTCCGGGTCCGGCTCGACGAGGGCGCTCGCCCGAATCAGGTCCCTCACAGTCGATGTGAGCACGAGCGGGTCGAGCGGCTTCTGCAAGAAGGCATCTGCGCCTGCGGCTAGGGCGGCGTCCCGGCCGTCGAGCGTCGAGACGGCGAGCACGGGGGCGGCGCTTCGCTCTTTCAGGCGGCGGCAGAGATGTGCCCCCTCGCCGCCCGAAAGGAGCAGTTCGACGATCGTCAGCTCGGGCGACAATCCCAAGACCTTGTTCTCCGCCTCGGCCGCGTCGGTTGCAACGTCGATGTCGTAGCCGTCCATGCGAAGGAAGTACTCCAGGAGGTCGGTCGCGTACGGATCGCGCTCGACGAGGAGAATGAGCGGGCGCGGGCGGTCGCTTGCCGCTCGTGCCACGGGCAACGGGCTGGCGCTGCCCCGCTCGGCGAGCAAGCGGTGCGCGTCCGCCGGTTGTATTCCCTCGTCGACTTTCATCTTCATGTAACGAAGCCTGTCGACTTCCTCGCGCGAGTACAGTCGCCGGCCGCCCGGACTTCGGTGCGGCGAGACCACACCGTATCTCTCCTCCCACGTCCGGATCGTGCTCGGTGTCATGCCGAGCATGCGGGCAGCCGCGCCGATGCCGTAAATCGGGCGTGAATCTTCAGACATGACGAGAGATTTTGCCTAAACGCTTGGCTTCGCGCTGAAAACTTATGCAACTTATCAGCATAATTTGCTCATTTCCTGCTCATCTGCTACCGTGCCGGCGCCGAGGGTCCGGCTCGCGAAGGGACTTTGAGGCGAAGCCGTTCCCCGACCCCTTGGCGCACCACTTCAAAGGGAGCCCGGAAGCTTGAGCATTACCCAGGCCGCGAGAACTACCTCTCAGAGGCACGCCGCCCCACCGGCCGCCCCTGCTCGCTGTGAGGGTTTTCGGGTTGAGTCGCCCGATGGGTATGTCGGCGTCGTTGAGGCGGTGCGCTACTCCCCGAGCACGCGATGGGATCACCCAAGCGAGCTTGCCGTGTGCGCAGGGCGTTCGAGTGAGACGCTCCTCATCATCCCCTGGGCCGAGGTTGAGAGAGTCTGCTTGGCGGAGAGGCGAGTCGTCCTCCGCCCCTCACCGAGGATCGCGGCAACGGAGCGGCTGCGTGCGCGCGCGTCGACATTGAACGGAGGGGAATGTCCTCACGCATGATGACTGCGGCGCGCGAGCGGGTAGTCGCCGGTTGGTGTCAGGGTGCTGTCGCCCAGGACAAGGATGGGCATGCAGTGGGTCCCGGGAGTTCGGAGGCACGACGGTGGTCGATGCTCGGCGCCCTCCTCGCAAGCTGGAACGGCGGGCCGGTGGAGGAGCTCGGACAAGCGGTCACCTCACTGCATACGTCGACTAAGCACTCGCCGCTCGAAGTCTGGAACGACCGCCCGGGGCGGACCCAAACGGATGTCGTGGCTGCCTTCGAGCGAGCGATCGAATCACTTGCGAGGCGCGAAGCGGAAGAGACCCGAGCCCGCGAAGATCTCTCCGCGTACTGGCTTCGCACATGCGAAGGCTTCCGCGTCGACTCGAAGAACGGCCGTTTGGGCATTGTCGAGGAAGTCCGCCTCTCCCCGGCCAAGCAACCCGAGGCTCTCGTCGTGCGGACGGGCCTTTTCCGCTTGCGGCTCGAAATCGTTCCAGTCGACCACGTCCAACGCGTCATCCCACGGAGGAAGAGGGTTCTCCTTCGCCCGGCGACGGGCTGATCGGGATCCGGTCTCGAAGCCCCGGCCGCGAGGACGCTCGAGGCGTTCGGCGATACCAGTCATCGCCTGCAGCCCCGATTGTCATCCCAGCCGATGGTTCTGCCGTCTTTCTCGTGTAGCAGCAGGTGGCCGGACGGTCACTGGTCGCTGTGAAAGTTGCAGCGTTGAACTTATGCGGCGCCTCAGGGAGCCGGCGACTCTTTGGAGCTTGTCGTCTCTGACGTGTCCGGGTTCCGGGCGGGCAAAGGCGGTACGCCTGGCGGGGCCGTCTCTTTCCTAAAGAGCTGAGCGAGACCCCAGGCAGCCAGGCCGGCGAGACCGGCAACGAGAGTAACCACGACGATCAAGTTCGAATATGGCACCTCCAGGAGTTTGAGGCCGCTCACGCAGAGCGCCGCCGCCAACGCAAAGCGCAATGTTCGCTCAGGCACGCCCACGCTCACCTGGCTTCCAATTAGGACGCCAGGGATCGAGCCGATCAGAAGCCAAGCAATGGCGCCGAGCTCGACGTTACCGGCGACGAGGTGGCCGAAGCCCGCGACCCACAGGAGAGCCGCCGCATGGAAGATGTCAGTGCCGACGATCGATCGTGCGGCGAGCGGGAAGGCAAACAGCATCGCGAGCCCAAAAAGCGTTCCACTGCCGACAGACGTAAGACCGACAACGAATCCGCCGACCGCTCCGATCATGACGGCGACGACGCGGTCACGCCTGCCGGGTCGCCCCATGTCGACGACGCTGCCGGCGCGGTGCGTCAGCGCCTTCGCAAGGAACGCGAGTCCGCCGACGATCAGGGTGCAGCCGAGCACCTTGCCTTGTACCGAGTCGACACCTTCGCCGTACCTTCGCGTCAGAAAAGTGGTCGCCCAGACGCCGACAAGCGACATGGGTGCGCTCCCTAGGAGCATCCAGGAGCCAAGGCGCGCCTTCACAGTCCCCAGGCGACGGTGGCGCACGGCGCCGAACGACTTGAAGACGGCGCCGTGCAAGATGTCGGTTCCGACTGCGACGGCTGGATTGAAGTTGAAGAGGAGGATCAGGATCGGGGTCATCAGGGAGCCGCCCCCCATTCCCGTCATTCCGACAAGTACACCGATCAGAAGGCCGGCTATGGCCAGGCGTGGGTCGTTCAACTGCCTGTCCCCCCAAGACCCCTCAACATCAGTCGGATCCTAGGTTTCGCCCGTCTGGAGAGCTAGTAGACGACAAGGACGTCGCAGGAGGCCCCGCGGAGAACGCCCTGGGCGACGCTTCCCTCGACGAGGCGTTCAAAGAACCCCTTCTTGCGAGTGCCTATGACGAGGAGATCGATGTGTCGCTCCTGAGCGAGGCGGAGAATTGCCTCGGCGGGAGGGCCGACTAACGGGACAAGCTCCCCAGTAAGTCCCCGCCCCTCA
>Ga0307416_100002100_pt1 | contig 11246 bp, 10 predicted proteins | sample DK1Cmetagenome_2_FD_203821 | JGI IMG/M metagenome (GOLD analysis project Ga0307416, IMG submission 203821) | Maize rhizosphere microbial communities from greenhouse at UC Davis, California, United States - DK15-C-3 | ecosystem: Host-associated > Plants > Roots > Rhizosphere > Soil | place...
CACGAGTGACCAGCACCCGTGGTTCCAGGCCAGCCGGGCGTCGCGCGACAACGAGTACGCCGACTGGTATCTGTGGCTGGATCCTGCCGGGTACACAGACGACGGCACGCCGATCCCGCCGAACAACTGGCTGTCCTGGTTCGGTGGATCCGCCTGGCAGTGGGATGAGCCGCGCCGCCAGTTCTACATGCACACGTTCCTCGTCGAACAGCCAGAGCTGAACTGGCGCAACCCCGCCGTCGAAGACGCGCAGTTCCGGATGGTCCGGGGCTGGCTCGATCGGGGTGTCGACGGCTTCCGGCTCGACGTCTTCAACGCCTTCCTCAAGCACCCCGAGCTGCTGGCCAACCCCGAGATCGAGGGCGCCACCCTGTGGGCGCGCCAGCAGCACCTGTACGACCGCGACCAGCCGGACTTCCCGGACCTCATCGGCCGGTTCCGGGCGATCGTCGATGAGCTCCCAGGACGGATGTCGGTGGGCGAGCTGTTCGCGAGCGAGGCGGAGCGCGCCGTCGCGCTGACGACGGAGCGGCACATGGTGTTCGACTGGGCGCTCCTGCAGGCGCCCTGGTCGGCCGAGGCCTACGGCGACGCGATCTGGCTGCGGGAGACGATGTTCGGCCACGATCGATGGCTCGCGAACGTGCTGTCGAACCATGACCAGTCGCGTCACGCCACGCGGCTCGCGGAGTCGGCCGGCATCGCCGACACCGATGCCATCGCGCGCGCAGCCGCCGTCGTCCTGCTGTCGATCCGCGGCACCCCGTACCTGTACTACGGGGAGGAGATCGGGCTGCAGGACGTCGATGTGCCGGTCGACGAGATCATCGACCCGCCCGCTCGTCGGGCGCTCGTCGACCCGGACTTCGAGTGGTGGAACCGCGATCGATGTCGCTCCCCGATGCCGTGGTCGAACGGACCGGGACACGGCTTCACGACCGGGCGCCCGTGGCTGCGGTTCGGTGACGACGCCGACGGACGCAACGTGGCCTCGCAGGCGATCGACGACGGATCGGTCCTGGCGACGTACCGGCGGCTCATCGCCCTGCGTCGGTCCTCAGAGGCGCTGCGCACGGGCACGCTGCAGCTCGTATCGGTCGGCACGCGCGACGTCCTCGCCTGGCATCGAGAGGCACCCGGCGAGCACGTGCTGGTCGTCGTCAACTTCGCTGATGCGTCGCGCAGCGTGACGCTGCCCAGCCAGGGGGACGAGTCGTTCGAGCCGGTGGCTGGTTCCCACGTCGACCCGAGCGCTCCGGGCGCCGGAAACGCCCTAACGCTCCGACCCCTCGAGGCGGTCATCCTGCGCGTTGGCTGAGGCGCCGAACGAGCGCTGCTACCATGGCGCCGCATGCCGATCGACTTGACTGGGAAGGTTCCCACGTGCCGCTCGATTTCCTGAAGCGAAGGAACGCCTCGGAGCCGGATCCGCCCCAGGCGGCCGCCCCCGGGCCGACCGGCTCGGTGATGCTGCCCGAGGAGGTCGTCGCTCAGGATTTCCAGCTCAAGCTGTACTACGCGGGCAAGACCAGCGAAGGGGTCCGGATGAACGCCGGCCCGCAGGCGATGGCCGAGCTGCCGTCGATGCTGGCTGGTCTCGCGAAGTCGGACATCGAGGTCGTCGAGCCGCTACCGATCGAGTTCAGCCAGGCGACCCCGACGATCGCTCGTCCGTCGGAAGCGATGCAGTGGCTGAATGCGCATCACATCCACTCGCCGATCACCCGTCACGCGCTGGTCGTGCTCGAGTCGATCGATGCGGTGGACCTGGCGTTCGACACGTTCGTCTCCTCGCTGCTCGACGGCGAGACTGATACGAGCGGCTATCCCGAGTACAACGCGATCGTCGGCGGCGTCGCGGCCCACTGGGACGAGGCGACCGGCGACATGATCTGTCGGGCCGTCGTCGGCTGGGGCGGTCGGGGTGTTCGCGGCGACACGGACCGGATCGGCAACAAGCTCCTCGCCGGCATCCTCACCAACATCCTGGCGAATCAGCATGCCGTCGGTCTGACCGCGATCGAGCGTCCGGTCCCGGCCGCGGGACGGGGCGGGCTGGTGTGTGGCCACTGCGGGTTCGCCTCGGCGCACGAGCGGGCGTTCTACTGCCCCAAGTGCGGCATGCGCCTCCTGCGCGGCTGATCCCGACCCCGACGCCGTGCCGCTCTACGACTACGACTGTGCCGCCTGCGGCCGTCGATTCGAGGTCATCCACGGCGTCCATGACGGGCCGCCCGAGCAGTGCCCGCTGTGTGGCTCCGGCCCGGTCCGCAAGGCGATCGCGGCTCCGGCCATCCACTTCAAGGGATCGGGCTGGGCCAAGAAGGAGCGCCGCGCGGCGGTGAAGAGCACGTCGTCCGGTGATGGCGACGCGTCCTCCGGTGACAGGGACAAGGACTCTGGTGACAGGGACAAGGACTCCGGGGGCGAGGGGTCGTCGAAGACGCCTGAGAAGACGTCGACCTCCACCACATCGAGCTCGTCGGGCGAGTCGGGCTCGACGTCGAGTCCGGCGTCGACGTCATCCGGCTCCAGCGACTGACCCCGCCGCCGGATGGACATCCCACCGGCGATCGCGCGACTCCTCGACCGACCGGCGGTCGTCGTCATCGGGAAGGTGCTCGACGTCTACGGGCGCGCGCCCGGCGGGCTGCTGGCGAACGGGCTGGCGTTCACCGCGCTGTTTTCGATCGTCCCGATCGCCCTGGTCACGCTCGGCGTGGCCGGCGTCCTCGTCAATGACCCCACCGTCCAGCGCCAGTTGGCGACGGCCCTTGGGAGCATCGTCCCGCCACTGCGTGACCTGATCGACGAGGCTCTCGTGTCCATGTCGCAAGGCGCGGCCGTGAGCTCGATCATCGGCGTCGCCGGCCTGATCTGGACCGTGAGCCAGTTCTACGTGACCCTCGACGTCGCGTTCTCCCGGATCTTCACCGACCGTCCGGAGCGCGATGTGCTTCGACGAACCGCGCGGGGGTTCATGTGGGTCGTCGGTCTCATCGGTGTCGTGATCGCGCTGATCGTGGCGGGCTCCCTGGCTGCCGCGGCGGAGGCGCTGCTGCCGACGACGACGACCGCGTTGACCGCGTTCGGGCGCGTCATCTCGTCGCCCCCGGTCGTGGTGCTGATCACCATCGGGGTCGTGCTCGTTGTCTACGTGGTCGTGCCGCCACGGTCGCCGGCCTTACGCGCAGCGCTCCCGCCGGCGATCGCCGCGGGGGTCGCGATCTTCGCCCTGGCTCAATTGTTCCTGTTCGCGGCAGAGCGGATCGTGGGGGTGGCGGCACTGGCGGGCCCGCTCGCGACGGCGTTCATCGCTCTCGCCTGGCTGTCGTTCTCGTTCCAGGCGTTGCTCTACGGGGCGGCGTGGGTCCGCGTCCGGGATGACGAGATGTCAGGGGATGCGGGCAGCGGGAGCGCGTAGGGACGCGAATCGGGTCATGGCCGTGAACGACGGGAGGGCGAGGGTCAGCCCTGGCGCGTCCCGCAGCGGCGGCAGAACCGCGCGTTCGCGGACAGTGACAATCCGCAGCTGACGCACGGCTGGACGCCGCCCACCGGCTTCGCGGCGGGCGTCGGTCCGACGTGTGCCACCTCCTGGGCGGAGGCGGCCCACAGCGCCTCGATGCCACCGGAGGGGGCCACGGGTCGGCCGAGGAACGGCAACCCGGCGGCCGCGTTGCGATCGGGCCACTGCGGCGTCGACGGCCACTGCGGCTCGCCGCTTGCCGCGACGGCGTCGGCCGGCGGCTGGGCCGGCTGCTGGACGGGCGGCGGCGGGAAGCCTTCGCTGGTCGGTGCGTCGGGCGCGAAGGTATCCCAGGTCGGCTGCGGCACGTAGTCGATGCGAGGCTCTGGCTCGGGTTCCGGTGCCGCGGCGGCCGCGATGGGCTCAGGCTCCGGTTCGGGTGCCGCCGCGATCCGTTCGGCGGGCGCGAACGTCTCGACGGGCTCGGGCTCGGGCTCCGGATAGATCGACTCGGGTTCGGCGGCCAGCGGCGCGACAGGCTCTGGTTCGACGAACGCGGGCGCCTGCGCGACGACCGGCTCCGGTTCGACGACAGGGGGCGCGACCGGCGGCTCATGCGCGACCACCGGCTCCAGGGATGCCGCTTGCGCTCGCTCGAAGGCCTCGATCTCATCGTCCAGGCTCTGGCCGGGACGGAAGCGCTGGAGCAGGTCGGACGTCTTGGAGGCAGCCGCGGCGGCTCGATCGTCGAGGACCTCCTCGAAGGTGGTCGGCGCGGGCGGGACCGCCGCGGGCGGGACAGCTGCCGCCGAGGCGACAGGGGCCTCGGGCTCGGCCACCGCGGCGGGCTCGACCGCCTCGGGTTCGGAGATCGCCTCTTCGACGGCAGGCTCCGCCGCGGCGAGTGGACCCGACAGGGCCTCCAGGCGCGCGGCGAAGTCAAAGGGCTCGAAGTCGTCAGCGACAGCCGCCGGCTCCTCCGCCCGAAGCGTCTCGTCCAGCGGTGGTGCTGCCTCCTCGACCGGAGCCTGCGTCCAGGCCGGCTCGGTCGGCGCCTCGGTCCACGGCGGCGCGTCGGCGACGTCGGCTTCGCGCATGAGGTCGGACGTCGGCCAGGCCATCGGCGGGGCCGTGGGGGCCGGCGCGTCGTGGCCGTTGTGCTCGTGCAGCCCGATCGCCTCGGAATCGCTGAGTGTCATCGCGCCGCCGGCGCCCATGTTGCCGAACTGCGCCGGCATGACCTCCTGGCCCTGACTCGGGGCGCACGACAGGCAGCGTCCTTCCGCCTCGTTCCAGCAGTTGCCGCACGTGTACTGGCGGCAGTTCATGCAGAAGTTGAACGTCTTGTGGAACGCGTCCAGCTGCTGGCTGGTCTGCTCGCGGTCCGTCTCGTTGCGGGCCGCGGCCATCGCCTCGTCCATCGAGGAGTCGTCGGACAGGACGAAATTGCGCAGACCGCGCGACATCACCTTGAGGCCCTTGAGCTTGACCTTGGGCGCGGCGGACTCGAACGTGTAGCGGGTGCCACACCGTTCGCAGAAGGATTCGGTCAGGATCTCCGGCATCGGTCCCCGGGATGTGCGCTGGACAGGCTCAGACGGTCGCCGTCTGAGCGGGGCGAGAGTATAGCGTAGGGTCCCTGACGGCCCCGTGACGGGGGTACCCCGGTCCGCTCGCGGATGGTCCGGTCCTGCACGGAGGGCCGCTGCCTGACCCTCTGCTAGTCTGCGACCGACCATGCCGCCGTTCGCCGCCATCGAGCGGTTCTTCGAACGCCTTTTCGAACGTCCGTCCGCCCGGCTGTTCCGGGCGCGCCTCCAGCCCGTCCAGCTCCAGCGCCGCATCGAGCGGGCGATGGAGGGGGAGCGCCTGGCGACCGCCGACCGCACTCTCGTCCCGAATCGGTTCGTCGTCCACCTCAACCCGGACGATCTCGAGGGGTTCGGCGACATGACCGCCTCGCTGGCGTCGGAGCTCGCCGATGGGGCGCTGGTCTTCGCCCGGTCACGCCACTACACGCTGGTCGATCGACCCCGCGTGACGCTGTTCGCGGATTCGACCGTCGTGCGCGCCGAGATCCGCGTCACCGCTCGCTTCGCCGACCCGATCGCCGGCGGCCATGCCAACCCGAGCCCGGCGCTGGATTCCGACACCGACGACGGTGACAGCGTCGCGGTGCACAGCGACACGATGGTCTTCACCGTGCCGCGACCGACCGCCCCCGCCGCTCGCCTGCGGGTCATCGATCGGGATGGGACCGAACGCGTCGAGGAGTTCGACGGCTCGGCACTGTCGATCGGTCGTGCCGCGGACAACGACCTGGTGCTCCCCGACAGCCGGGTGTCGCGCCATCACGCCCGGATCGCCGGCCGGCGCGGGACGCTCGTCTACGCCGATCTGGGCAGCACCAACGGCTCGCGCGTGAACGGCGTCGGCGTCGGCGAGCTGGTGCTCGGCGCGGGGGACCGCATCGAGCTGGGCGACACCGTGATCGTGGTCGAGGTGGCCGGGGACGTCGACTGATGGACGGCCTGCTCCTGATGGTGTGGGTCGTCCGGCTCGCCTTCCTGGCGCTCCTGTACATCTTCCTGGCACGGGTCGTCCGCTCGTTGCTGCGCGACCTGCGAGCCGCCGCGCGCGAGCCTGGCGCATCGCTCGGGCGCCTGATCGTCGTCGAGTCGCCGAGCGGTGATCCCGAGGCTGGCCGATCGTTCGACCTCGATGCCATCACGACGCTCGGGCGCGACGTGAACAACGCCATCGTCGTCGAGGACCCGTTCGCGTCCGCCGATCATGCCGTGCTCACGTACCGCGGTCGGAGCTGGTACGTGGAGGACCTTGGCAGCACCAATGGAACGTACGTGAACGGGCGTGCCATCGCGTCGGTGGCGCCGCTCGGGTTCGGCGACGAGCTGTCGATCGGCCAGGTCCGCCTCCGCCTCGAACGAGCACGCTCCGCGTGAGCGGGTCGAGCCGGCCCGCGTCGCCACCAGCCATCGAGCTGCCGAGGATCCTGGGCGACATCCATCCCCGCCCGCGTTGGACCGAGGCGCGCCTGCTGGCGATCGTCGGCGTGGCGCTCGTCGTGGGCAGCGTCTCGCTGAGTGCGGGGTTGACGGGGAAGCTCGCGCTCTACGCCCCCCAGGGCCTGACCGTCTACCTCCTCGCGCTCGCCGGGGCGCACGTCGCCCAGGTGCTGGCCGGTCGCCGGTCGGATGAGGTCCTGCTGCCCGTCGTCGGGCTGCTCGGCGGGATCTCACTGTTGCTCATGCAGCGCCTGCCGCAGGACCTCCAGACATTGGAGGTCGGCGACTCGACGTTAGGTCTCGGTGAGGTCCAGCTGGTCTGGCTCGTGCTCGCCATCGCGATCGCGACCACGCTCGGGATCGTCGTTCGCTCCGACAGCTGGCTGCGCCGGTATAAATACACCTGGGCCGCGGCCGGCATCGGCTTGCTGCTGCTGACGTTCGTGTTCGGCACTGACGTCGCGGGGCAGCGGCTGACGCTCCGGATCGGTCCGCTGAGCGGCCAACCGTCCGAGCTCCTGAAGGTGATCCTCGTCGTCTTCCTGGCCGGCTACCTGTCGGAGAACCGGCCACTGCTCATCGAGCAGGACACGAGGATCGGGCCGATCCGCCTGCCACCGTTACCGTATCTCGCGCCGATGGTGGCGATGTGGGCGATCGCGCTGCTCATCGTCGTGATCCAGCGCGACCTCGGCGCCGCCCTCCTGTTCTTCGCGGTGTTCCTGGCGCTCGTCTACGCCGCGACCGGGCGCATCAGCCTCGTCGTCATCGGCACGATCCTGTTCTTCGCGGGCTCTGCGCTCATGGCTGACCTGTTCCCGCACGTCCGCGCTCGGGTCGAGATCTGGCTCGATCCATTCGCCGATCCGCTGGGTGCCGGCTTCCAGATCGTCCAGTCGCTCCACGCGTTCGCGCGCGGCGGGCTGATCGGGACGGGGCTGGGTGAGGGGCTGCCGATGGTCGGGGGCCGGCTGCCGATCCCCGAGGTCCATACGGACTTCCCGCTGGCGGCGCTCGGCGAGGAGCTCGGGTTGGTGGGGGTCATCGCGATCCTCGGCCTGTTCTTCGTCGTCATCGAACGGGGGCTGCGGATCGGCGCCTCGGCCGCCGACGACTTCCGGGCCATCCTCGCGACCGGCCTCGCGCTCGTCGTGGGCGTGCAGGCGTTCATCATCGCGGCCGGCAACCTCAAGGTGCTGCCGCTCACCGGCGTCACGCTGCCGTTCGTCAGCTACGGTGGATCGTCCCTTGTGGTCAACGCGATCGTCGTCGGACTCCTGCTGGCGCTGTCGGACAAGGGCGTCGAGCCGCCGCCACCACCCGATCAGGTCCGGCGCTGGCGCGATCGACTCCGACCGCGGCGGGCCCGCTGATGCTCGCCACGTCGACGCGCCGGCGGCCTCTCGGGCGGACGATCGTCCACGTCGCGCTCGCGCTGGCGGTCGCGTTCGGCGTGCTCGCCGGCGCTGGGGGCTACTGGGCGGTCATCCGCTCGACAGAGCTGTCGCACTCGCCATACGACCCGGCGGTCATCGCCGCCAGCCGGACCGTGCCGCGCGGCGACATCATCGACCGTGAGGGCAACGTCCTGACGCACAACGAGAAGGATGCGAACGGCGAACTCTACCGGCGCTACAGCGGCGACGCGATCAGCCATGTCATCGGGTACGCCTCGCCACGGTATGGCCGGGTCGGGCTGGAGCTCACCTATGACGCCGAACTGTCCGGCCTGGCCGGCGATCCGCTGGCCGACGCGCTCCGCAAGTTCGGCACGAATCCATACGACCCGAAGGACCTCCATCTGGCGATGTCCTGGGACCTGCAGCGGTCCGCGGTCCGCGCGCTCGGCCGGCGCCGTGGCGCGGTCGTCATGCTCGACCCGCGCAACGGCGAGGTCCTGGCCCTCGCGTCGACGCCGACATACGACGCCTCGGCCATCACCGACCAGAGCACGTCCCAGCAGACCTTCGAGGCGCTTCGTGACGATCCCGCGGAACCGCTGCTGCCCCGGGCGACGCTCGGCCGGTACGTGCCCGGTTCGGTGTTCAAGATCGTGACGGCGATCGCGGGGCTCGGGTCGGGCGCGATCACGCCAGCCACGACCTATGCCGAGCAGCCCAAGGCGGAGGAGGACGGCCTGCGAGTGGAGGGTTTCCGGATCCGCGACGGGCACCACCCCCAGACCGGCGCCAAGCGACTGGATCTCGTCGAGGCGACCGAGGTGTCGTGCAACATCTGGTACGCGCTGACCGGCCTCGAGACGGGCGGTGAGCAGCTCGTCCGCTATGCCGACACCCTCGGCTTCGGCTCGCCGATCCCGTTCGATCTGCCGACCGCGACATCGCAGGTCACCAATGGGTCCGGCTCGGCGCCGGGCGGCTTCGTCGATGACGTCGAGCTCGCCAATGCCGCGTACGGCCAGGCCGAGACGTTCGTGACGCCGATCCAGATGGCGCTCGTCGCGGCCACGGTCGCCAACGGCGGCGACCTCATGCGACCGCGCCTCGTGACGGCGATCAGCGGCCGGGGCGGGACGCGCCAGATCGGGACGTCGACCATGGCCCACGTCATCGACCCGAACGACGCCTCGGCCATCAAGAGGGCGATGGTGCAGGCGGTCGAGGGGCCGCTCGGTCGCCAGTTCACGACCGGCGCGAAGGTCCGTGGCGTCACGACGGCCGGCAAGTCGGGCACGGCCGAGCTCGGTGGGCGGGGCGAGCCACACTCCTGGTTCATCGGCTTCGCGCCGGCGGAGGCGCCGACCATCGCGATCGCCGTCCTGGTCGAGCAGGCCGGGCGGGGCGCGGAGGTCGCCGCCCCGATCGGCGGCGACCTCATGACCCTCGCGCTGGAGACCCAGCGGTGAGCGACCCGCCGCTCGAGCCCGCACCGGAAGCGGACGAACCCAGGCCGCCCCGGCCGCTGATCGAGCGCATCGGTCTCGGGCTGATCGCGATGGTCATGGCCGCAGCGTTCGGCGGCGTGGCGGTCGCCGCCTGGATCGGTGGGGAAGGTTTTCTGGCCGTCATGGGCGCGGTCGGTTGCCTGATGACCGCATGGGTGGGCGGCATCACCGTCCTGCGCGGCTGACCGCATGGTGGAACGGATCGGCCACCGCCGACGCATGTAGGAGAGAGCGGCCCCGTCAGGAGGGGGACGGAACCGGATTGACGCACCCGACGTACTATGCCGTGACACCACCTCCCGTCCCGAGGGGCTGTCACTCCCGTCCCAGTGCCCGACCACGGCCGGTGTCCCCGCACTCGCCGTCCACTGAGAGAGGCTCATGTCGAAGATCCAGGAGACCGGGGACAAGGTCCTCGCCAACGTCGAGCGCGTCATCGTCGGCAAGCACCACGAGGTCCGCCTCGCGCTCGTCGCCCTGCTGTGCCGCGGGCACCTGCTCATCGAGGATGTCCCGGGCACCGGCAAGACCGTCCTCGCCAAGGCCATCGCGCGCAGCCTCGGTTGTACGTTCCGGCGCATCCAATTCACACCGGACCTGCTGCCGTCCGATGTGACCGGGCTGTCGATCTACAACCAGAAGACCCAGGAGTTCGAGTTCCGGCCGGGCCCGATCATGAGCCAGGTCGTCCTCGCCGACGAGATCAACCGGGCCACGCCGAAGACGCAATCGAGCCTGCTCGAGTCGATGGAGGAGCGCCAGGCGACCATCGACGGCATCACCCACCAGATGCCCGATCCGTTCCTCGTCATCGCGACCCAGAACCCGATAGAGTACGAGGGCACGTTCGCCCTGCCCGAGGCGCAGCTCGACCGGTTCATGCTGCGCATCCGCCTGGGTTATCCGCAGCCCATCGAAGAGATCGTGATCCTCGACGAACAGAAGCGCACGCACCCGCTCGAGGAGCTCGAAGAGGTGCTCAGCGTCGAGGACCTGCGCGGCCTCCAGGACGCCGTTCGCGAGATCTACGTCGACTCGACCGTGGCCGATTACATCGTCCGCGTCGTCGGCGCCACGCGTACCCATCCCGACGTCTACCTCGGCGCGTCGCCGCGCGGCTCGATCGCGCTGTACCGTGCCGGTCAGGCGCTGGCCGGTCTGCTCGGTCGCGACTACGTCATCCCCGACGACATCAAGTCGCTGGCCGAGCCGGCGCTCGCCCACCGCCTGATCATCAAGACCAGCTCCTCGATCCACGACGTGCAGGCTGCCCAGGTCGTGCGCGAGATCCTCGACACGACGCCGATCGACGGGATCCGCCCGACCGGTGGAGGGCCGACCGAGATCCGGCCGACCACGCCGAGCGTCAAGACCGGGCCGAGCGCCTAGCGCCGGCGCGATCCGAGCCGGCAGGTCAGTCGATGTTCCGGCGCCTCCAGGCCATCGCGCTCGCGACGATCCTGATCGTCGCCGCGTTCTCGACGGGATACGACTTCCTCTTCTATCTGCTGTACCTCGGCATCCTCATCGTCGGTGGGTCGTACGTGCTGGTCCGCCTCGGCCTGTCTGACCTGGAGGCGGGCTATGCGGTGAGCCAGCTGCACGGCCACGTCGGCGACCGGATGCGAGTGACGTACACGCTGCGCAACAGCAGCCGCCTCCCGAAACCGTGGCTGGAGATCCATAACCCGACGACCCTGCCGGGCGGGCTCCCGGGACGGGCGATCACGCTCGGCGGCCGGGCTGAGCGGTCGTGGCTGATCCGCGCGCCGCTGACGCGGCGGGGCCATTTCCGGATCGAGCCGCTCCATATCCGCACGGCCGACCCGTTCGGCTTCTTCGAAGC
>Ga0307416_100002104_pt1 | contig 11238 bp, 11 predicted proteins | sample DK1Cmetagenome_2_FD_203821 | JGI IMG/M metagenome (GOLD analysis project Ga0307416, IMG submission 203821) | Maize rhizosphere microbial communities from greenhouse at UC Davis, California, United States - DK15-C-3 | ecosystem: Host-associated > Plants > Roots > Rhizosphere > Soil | place...
TCAAGCAGGCAGTGGCAGACGTGCGGAATTCAGTTGATCCCGAGATGCGGACAATTCAAGCCGAGGTGGACGCGGCTCAGAAGGAAATTCAACAATCCATCGAGGCCGCTCGAGAAATGCCTGCCGTAGAGGACGAACCTCCAAAATCGGCCTGACGCATGGATGAATGGAGCTCGTCACGACGCTCCCCTCTTTCCCTCTTCCTACTTTTTTGTCTGACGTTTTCGGGGTGTCTTCAAGAAGCACCCTGGCCATCCCCCGACCAAAGCAAGGCAGTGCTGACCGTATTGCTCAAGGACCACTATCCCGAAGTGCGCCGGACGGCGGTCGAGTCGCTGGGTAAAATCGGCGATCCAACCGCAGTACCCTCTGTGGTGCCCCTGCTGACCGACCCGATTCCGCTGGTACGTGGCGCGGCCGCGCAAGCCTTGGGTCGTCTGGCGACGCCGTTGGACGAGGCTGCAGTTGCCGCGTTGACCGAAGCGCTGGCAGATCCGGCGGACAATGTTCGGCAAGCCGCCGCGATGGCCATCGGCGACATTGAACCCTCGCCTCGGCAGCTTGCGGTCATCACCACGCTGGCGCAGGCTGCAGACGTACGGGTGAGGCGCACCGTCGTGCACGCCTTGCAATCCCTGGATACGAGTGCTGTGGCGTCATCCCTGCTGCCACTCGTGGACGATTCGGACGCAGAGGTGCGGCAGGGAGCCGTCGCGTGCTTCGGCAATTCTGACGATGTTCGGGCCGGCAGAGTATTGAAACAGCGGCTCGCGCAGGATCCATCCGCCGCCGTCCGTGCTCAAGCGGCCTATCACTTGGGAGAAGTGCGCGGGATCGACGCTCGCTCCGTCTTGCAGGCTGCCGCAGCAACAGAACAGGATAGTGGTGTGCGCAGGTGGATTGAAGCGGAACTCAGGTCGTTGCGCGGGAGCGATTGAGGGCGGCCACCAATTCGACCAAATCGTGGCGCGATTTTTCCTCGATATCGGTGAACTGAACGCCCATGCCGGGGAACAACAGAAATCGTTCCGGCTTGTTGCGTGTCCAGGCCACTTTCGCTTTCGCTTTGTGCTTTTCCCAGGGACGATCTGGAAGGGCAAATTCGATGGACAGTTCAGTGCCCGGCGCTAAAGGCTGACTGCTTTCAATGAACAGGCCTCCGCCGCCGACGCCGCCGGTCAAGCTGTCGAATTGCTTACCTTCGGGCGTGGTGTATTTTACTTTGACGGCCAGAGGGGCGCGAGCATGCGCGCGCGCATGCGCAAAGCGGATATCTTCATCTCCCGCCGCAATGCGTTCGATGACATCATGCCAGGACACTGCTCCAATCAAGGCGCCATTTGCCCCATGAAGAGAAATGATTTCGCGGCTTGGGTCAATGTCTAACGACTCTCCCTGATGGCCCGGAGTCACAGTGACCGGAAATTTCATGTTTGTACGCTCTCTTGCCGGACAGTGCGATGCAATGCCTGCATGATGCGATCAGGCGGCAGGCCTACCGACTTCCTGCAGGGACTTCACGAGTTCGAGGACACGATTGCGGATGTCGGCGGCGATGTCGGTAAATCGGACGCCCATTCCAGGACTGAATGTGTATTGATCCGCCTTAGGGCAGACCCACGCGACCACCCCTTTCGCCGCGAGCCATTCGTTCCCACGCTCCGGCAGAGAAAACTCCAGCGATAACTTGGTGCCAACGGGGAGTGGAGACTGGCTCTCAATGAACAGCCCGCCGCCCCCGATGCCGCCGGCCCGGCTCTCAAATTGCTGACCTTCCGGCGTTTTGAACTTCACACGAAATGCGAGCGTTACTCGTGGCTCAGTCCGCGCTTCTCGGGATGCGGGTGGTTTGCGATAGGCGAGGATCTGATCAATCACAAAGTCCCACGAGAGATTCCCCATGGCGTCTCCGTTGATCCCGTAGAGCGTGATGATCTCCCTGGCAGAGTCCAATTCGATCGTCTTGCCCTTATGGCGCAGGCTGGAAACCACCGGATATTTCACGGATCCTCCCCTCGATTGCCCATCCTCGGCAAGTATAGCGCAGCCGTTCATCTTGTCGAGGAAAAGCCGAGAGTTTCGCAGGCATGATTCTGCGTAGGGTGGAGTTGATGCTACCGAACTCAGATGATCCGAATGGAAACGCTCGACTCGGTGACCGGTGTCGCAGAAAAACCGGGCCAGGTCGGAGGCCGGGCCGGTGAGACTGAAGCGATTGAAATATAAGGGTCAGGCGGTCCTGACGTCCTTGTCTTGTTCAAAAATGCGGATGGGCGGGTGTTTGCCGAGGATGGCATCTTCGGTGATGAAGACCTCTTTGATCTGCTTTTGTGACGGCGCATCATACATCACATCCAACATGACTTCTTCCAAAATGGCCCGCAGTCCCCGTGCCCCCGTTTTCTGAGTAAAGGCCTTCCGAGCGACAGCACCCAGCGCCCCTTCAGTAAACTTGAGCTTGACCTTCTCAAACGAGAGCAATTTTTCGTACTGCTTGGTGAGGGCGTTGCGCGGCTCCGTAAGAATTTTAATCAGCGCGCGTTCGTCGAGTTCGTCGAGCGTGGCGACAACGGGCAACCGTCCGATAAATTCAGGAATGAGCCCGTACTTCAGAAAATCTTCGGGTTGCACGCGCTCGAACAATTCTCCCAACCGCACTTCGGCGCGCCCTCGGATTTCTGCGCCAAATCCCATCGCTTTGCGATTCAAGCGCTGCTCGATGATTTGTTCCAATCCAACAAAGGCGCCGCCGCAGACGAACAGTATATTGCTCGTATTGACCTGAATGAACTCTTGATGAGGATGTTTGCGTCCGCCTTGCGGCGGCACATTCGCGACGGTGCCCTCGATCAGTTTCAACAAGGCCTGTTGGACTCCTTCGCCCGATACGTCGCGCGTAATCGAGGGACTGTCACTCTTCCGGCTGATCTTGTCGATTTCGTCGATATACACGATCCCCCGCTCCGCACGTTCGACGTCGTAGTCGGAGGCCTGGAGGAGCTTCAGGATGATATTTTCAACGTCCTCCCCGACGTATCCCGCTTCGGTAAGCGTCGTCGCATCGGCAAGCGTGAAGGGCACATCCAAGTACTTCGCCAAGGTTTGAGCGAGCAACGTCTTGCCGGTTCCCGTCGGGCCCACCATCAGGATGTTGCCCTTTTGGAGTTCGACATCGTCGACGTCTTTTTCCTTGGTCGAAATTCGCTTGTAATGATTATGGACCGCGACCGAGAGGATTTTCTTGGCTCGCTCCTGGCCTACGACGTATTGATCAAGGTGATGCTTGATTTCAGAGGGCTTCTTCAGTTTGGACGAAATTTCTTCCTTCGCCTCTTCCCAATCCTCCGCAATGATGTCATTGCACAGGTTGACACATTCGTCGCAAATGTACACGGTAGGTCCGGCGATCAGTTTACGGACTTCGTCCCGGCTTTTGCCGCAGAACGAACAGCGAAGGTGTCGATCCATCTTTTCCTGCTTGGCCATGCATCCTCCCGTGTTACTTGTCTTTGGCCCCGTCCTTCTCTGACCCCACCGCTTTCAGTGCTTTGGGTGCTCGCGTAATCACTTCATCGATCAAGCCGTACCGCTTGGCCTCTTCGCCCGACATAAAGTAGTCCCGTTCGGTGTCCAGCGCAATTTTTTCGATGGGCTGCCCGGTATGCTTGGCCATAATTTCGTTCAGCCGCTCGCGGATCTTCAGAATCTCGCGTGCATGAATGTCGATCTCCGTCGCTTGGCCCTGAAACCCGCCCAAGGGCTGATGGATCATCACCCGGGCATTGGGAAGAGCGAAGCGTTTGCCTTTGGTGCCCGCCGTCAGCAGCAACGCCCCCATGCTGGCAGCCTGGCCCAAGCAGATCGTGTTGATGGGCGGCTTCACATACTGCATCGTGTCGTAGATGCCCAGACCGGCCGTGACGCTGCCGCCCGGCGAGTTGACATACAGATTGATGTCTTTTTCAGGATCTTCCGCTTCGAGAAACAGCAGCTGAGCGATGATGAGGTTGGCGAAGATATCGTCGATCGGAGCGCCCAGGAAAATGATGCGGTCTTTCAGGAGTCGAGAATAGATATCGTAGGCCCGTTCTCCCCGATTGGTTTGCTCAACGACAATGGGAACTAACATGCAGATTCTTCCTTTCCGCGAAAATGACAGTGAGACAGGACAACTATCCCTGAATCACCGCGTTTCGATACACGAAATCCAAAGACTTTTCTGCCAGGATGCGTGCCCGCAATTCTTCGATAGAATCCTGGCCGCCTGCCTGGATCATCTTGACGAGTTCCGAGTGGGCGATTTTCAATTCCGCCGCTAGACGCTGGACTTCGTTATTGAGGTCCTCCTGCGTCACTGTGAGCTGTTCCTTTTCAGCGATGGCCTCGAGAATCAATCCGACCTTCACACGGCGGGCCGCCTCATCGCGATTCTCCTGTCGCAGCTTCGTCAAGTCTTCTGTTTCCAGCGCCGACGGGGCATCCGCTCCCGCTCGACGGTGGCGTTGCATGTGTTGACGAATGATCGCTTCCAGTTCCCGCTCCACGAGAGTCTCCGGAAGGTCGAAGTGATGCGTCTCGACGAGGCGCTTCACGATGGTGTCCTTGTAGGTATCTTCGACTTCCCGCTTGAGCGCCTTTTCCATCTGCGTCCGCAAGCGCTCTTGAAGTTCGGCCAGCGAGGCGTAGGCGCCGCAATCTTTGGCAAACTCGTCGTCCAAGTCTGGAAGCGTCTTGATCTTGACGGCGTTAATGTTCACTGTGAAGGTGACGGTCTTGCCCGCCACCCGAGAATCCGGATGGCTTGCTGGATAGGGCTGCGAGATTTCTACCGTATCGCCCTCCGCCTTTCCGAGAACATGCCGGTCGATTTCCAACCCTAACACGGTCGCGTTTGAACCGACCTTGTGAAGATGGCCCGCTTTCTTACTGCCCTCGAGCGGCTCATTGTCCAGGAAACCTTCCAGCGTGAGGATGACGAAATCCCCTTCCACGACCCTGTGCCCCGCGGGTGGTGCTTCCAGCCTCGCATGCTGCTCGCGAAGGACGTTCATGCCTTTGGCCAGTTGTTCGTCGGTAACGGTTCTGGTGTCAGGCTTAAGCGAGATGGGATTCGGCGCCTTATAGTCCCGCAATTCGATTTTTGGCTTGATTTCGACCGTCGCAGTAAAAGTGAATGGCGCATCTCTTTTGATTTTGACACGCTCGAGCGGAGGAATCTCGACGACAACCGGAGAGATACCGGCCTGTCGAACGGCACGGTCGTAAAAATCCGGTACCAGGCTCCGAACGACGTCCTCCTCCACCGCTTTGGCATAGCGCTGCTCTAGCAACGCTTGCGGCGCTTTACCCGGTCGGAAACCGGGCACGCGAACCTGCCGGTTCAACTCCTTGTACGCCAACACAAAGCGCTGCGCGACCTCTTCAACCGGCACCTCAATTTTGAGGGCCCGTTTCATGGGACCAAGTTCGGTGACTTCCATTTTCATCTGTCGAGCGATTTCCTTTGCAGTTTATGGCATGCCCGCTGCCGGATGGTGCGAGAGGGGGGACTTGAACCCCCACGGTTGCCCACGAGATCCTAAGTCTCGCGCGTCTGCCAGTTCCGCCACTCTCGCACGGTGGGGACCGCCGGATGGGGTGTCCAGCCTGTAGCAAACTAGCGCAACTACACGGCGATGCTGCTATTTTGTACCGTTGCATGTGTCCAACTGTCAACCCATACTCCAGCGGGGACGGAAGAGAATCTGCCGATTTTTGTCTCCTGAGGGGTAACAGGTGGCATGGCCAGTGCAGACAGCAAGATTCTGAAAGGTAGCTCAGGGTGTAGTGGACCAGTATAATGGACCATCATGTGTGGTCTCCTCTAGTGTCAGTACAAGCAGGGAGGTGCCTCATGCGCATCGGCTTGCTGCTCACCAGTCTCACTCTCCTCGCGCTGACCATTGATTCTTCTGCCGTCCTGGCATATCGGGATTACCTCACTGCCGAACAAAAGGCGCAACTCGAGAAGATTCACACCGTGCTTGTCGAGGCGATTGCCCTCACAGACAAGGGGACTGTTGATGCCGGTCCGATCACCGAAGTTGCCGCCCGTCGATTGGGGGAAATGGGCTACGCCGTGGTGCGAGATGCGGGCAAACCACACGATGCGACCTTCAAGGTGAAATGCGAGCAGCGCAAAACCTGGGAAGGTACGACCGCTGCGGGCGGCGATGCAGATCTCCCGGATGCCCCCTCGAGGCTGTGGAAAGGGCCTGCCTGCCAGTTGAGTTATCTCCTCGGAGAGACGAAGATTAAGTGGCAAAAGGAAGTGCGGACGGAGTTCGAAGACGCTGCAGCGGCGGCTCAATCCGCGAATGCCGGCGATCCCGGAGCCTTTGCGATGAGTCAATTGCGCGCCAAGCTCGAACAGTACGATTTCCCTGTCCTCTTGGCTGCCGAGTGGGGTCATCCCGATCGACTCCTGAAGCTGCTCGACGCTGCCGACACGCCGCAGGTGCGCAAGATCAAAATTATTTCACTGCTGGGCGAAATGCAGGCCGACGAGGCGTTACCCCAACTCAAGGCAGCACTCAAAGACAAGAATCTTTCCAAGGAGGCGGCAGTCGCTCTGGGCAGCATGGGCAAAGAAGGCATTCCCATACTCGTCGACATTCTCAAGCACTCCAAACAGCCGGAACTCCAGGCCGCGGCCGCAAAAGGTCTGGGGGACTTGGGGAACGTCCATAACGACTCGTCGGTCGTGCCTCCGCTCTTAGAAATGCTGGATGCACCCGGTGTTGATATCACTGTTCAAACCGAGGTCGCTTGGGCGTTAGGAAGAGTTCCCGACCGCCGCTCCGTGAAGCCGTTATTTGATCTGGACAAGAAACTGCAGAAAATCCGGAAGGACCCGCCGGACCCCCAGATCAAGAAACTCAAGGAAGCGGTGTTCTGGTCCATCAAACAGGTCTATACGGAAGACCAATACAGCTAGACGCGAAAACCATTCAACTCCGGTTTTTTCTCTCCGCCTGTGCCTGCTCTTGCTGGTTCGCTGATCCAAAGGAATCCGTGTCGGTTTCAGCGGCGACGCTTGAGACAAGGATGGAAACTGTGAAATCATGGGTCCGGATAGTCTTACGAACATCACCCGAGGGAGGCCGGCATCATGAATGACATGTCACGTAGGCGCTTCTTACAGTGGACGGCGGTAACCGGAGGGACGCTCGCGCTCGGAGGCCTAATGAACCGCGGCGCGCTCCTGGAGTTCGGCGTGCGGATAGCGCATGCCGATGAGCCGATCAAGATCGGCATTCTGGACCCCTTGTCGAGTCCTTATAAGACCTCCTCCATCCACGACGTTCATGGGGCCAACGTGGCGGTTGATGCGTTCAATAAGAAAGGCGGTGTGCTGGGACGCCCGGTGGCCATTTTCGAGGCAGACGATGCGTCCAATCCCGATCAGGCCGTCAAAGTGGCGACGAAGTTTATCAAGGACGACCGCGTCGATGTGTTGATGGGCACGTTTAACGGCGACTGCGCGCTCGCGGTCAGTGCGTTGGCGGCCAAGGAAAACAAGCTCTTCATGGTAACGGCTGCGCACGTCCCGGAATTGAGCGGAGCGGCCTGTAATTCCCATACGTTCGTCTTCATGCCCCATGCTCGCATGCTGGCCCACGCGGTCGCGCCTCATTTAGCTAAGGCCTACGGGACCCGCTGGTTCATGATTACCGCGTCGACCATGGATGGAAAATCCTGTGCTCAGGCGCTCGTCGATGCCTCGCAGGCGCACAAGGTCGAAATTGTCGGAGAGACGGTTACGCCTTTCGGGACGACCGATTTCGGGCCGGCATTCACCGCCGCAAAAGAGAAGCAGCCGACTGCAATAATTTTGAATCTCTATGGCTGGGATCTCGTCAATGCGCTCAAGGGCTATGCGAAACTGGAGTTGGCCAAGGAGAAGATCGGTATCGGAGGACTCATCAGCGGCGAACAGATCGGACGCCCGCTGGGCTATGCCAGCAATGCAGGGATCTGGGGGCTGATCTGGGACCCGAAGATCAATACGGAAAGTTCCAAGCGTTTCATCCAGGGCGTGATCGACAAGTACAATCACACGCCGACCTCCCGCTGCTATCTGGGCTATGCCGCGATGATGCAAATCCTTGAAGCCATTCAGCGAGCGGGCAGCACGGATACGCAGGCCTTGATCAAGGCTCTCGAAGGCCATGAGTTCGACGGGTTAAAAGAAGGCAAGTCGGTATTTCGTGCCTCAGATCATCAACACGTCCAGGATGTGCTCGTCGGGGAAGCGTATGGGAAGGAGCTTGGGTTGGGTCATTATAAGATTCTCTCGACGGTTTCGGGGCCGGCCAACCCCGGCGCCGCCGATCAACAGCTGTGCAAGCACTAATGCTGTCCGGCGCCGGGAGCGCAACGATGCGCCCCGGCGACCAGCGAGCCGCTTACCTGGTGACGCGAACTTCGACTCGTCGGTTTTTTGCCCGTCCGGGTTCGGTCCTGTTTGGCATGATTGGTCGAGTATCGGCATAGCCGTGCGTCGTCACGGCGGTCAAACCGCCTTCTCCCAACGCCATAGCAGCATTGGTGGCCCGGGCCTCTGAGAGCTCCTTGTTTGACGGGAATTTCTTCCTCAGCTCGCTTCTAATCGGCCGATTGTCGGTGTGACCGTCAACGCTGACTTTGTATTCTGGAAAATCCTTCAGAATCGCTCCCACCTGTTTGAGGGCGTCGGAGCCGGCGGATTTCAGCTGATCTTCACCGGATCCGAACAGATACCCTGACGCCAGATTGATGAGCAGACGCTCATTATTCAAGTCGACCATGATATTGCCCTTGTCGATCTGAGGCCGGAGCGCACGGATCAGACCACGCTGGGCATCCTTGAGCTTGGCCATCTCCGTCGAGAGATCTCCGCGAAGTCCTGCCAATTCCCGATCCCGATCGGCAAGCTGCCGCTCCAATTCAACCGTCCGTTGCTGCGCGGCCGCCAGATCTGCAGTCAATCTGTCCTTGTCGGCTCCAGCGGCATTGAGCGTCGCGAGCTGGGCCTCGGCGAGCTTGTCCCTGTCGCCGGTTCCAGCTTGAAGAGCCGCAACCGTCGCCTGAGCAGCGACCAGCTCGGCGGCAAGGTTGTCTTTGTCCGCCAGTTGGCGCTCAAGGTCGGCGCTCCGCGCATTCGACCGATGTAGGTCTCCCTGCATGCTCGAAAATTGGCTGCTGACGCGTCCGCTGTCCTCTCCTTTTGCTCGCAACGAGGCCAATTCCCGGTCGCGATCTGCTAGTTGGTCTTCGACTGACCTCGTTCTGGCCGAGAGGGCCTCGTTTTCTTTCCTGGCGGCCGTCAACTCATCGATCAACCGCTGCCGGTCTTTCTCGGCCGCGAACCGGTCTCGATGGCGATATTCATACCCGCCGTCACAACATATGGCGTCCTTCAATGTCTCGATTTTCTGACCACTACAGCTGGCGATCGTGCTGACTGCGATCAAAGCCAGTGCGATTCTGGCGAAACGTGCGAACATAGTTCTCCTCATGGTGAGAATAAAAAAACGGACGCATCCATTACTTCATACCGAAGACGTGCAATGCGCACACTTAGTGGCTTTGAGTGGAATCGTCGACAGGCACAATGGGCAATCTTTCGTGGTCGCAGCTGCGGGTGCCGTCGGCTTCTTCAGCCGGTTTATTTGTTTGACCAGCATGAAGATGACGAATGCGATGATGATGAAATCGAACACCGTTTGCAGGAACACACCGTAATTGATCGTCGGAGTTCCCGCTGCCTTGGCCGCGGCGAGTGAGGGCTGAGGTGTGCTCGACAGGTTGAGAAAGAGGCTGGAGAAGTCGACTTTACCCATCAGGAGGCCGATTGGCGGCATCAGGACATCGCTGACGAGTGAGGTGACGATTTTCCCGAAGGCGGCGCCGATGATCACACCGATCGCCATATCGAGGACGTTGCCCTTCATGGCGAACTCCTTAAACTCTTTCAGCATAGCTCCCTCCAGTGGGTAAGAAGGTGAACGGCAATGGCCTAACGTTTTCTGGTCGTGTCCAGCGCGTAACCGAGTGTGATGAGATAGAGGTTGTCGGTGTCGCCGGTGCCCGGCGCCGGGCGACTATTGTAGCGAGTGGTGATCTGGAAGCTGCTGATGAACCCTTGCCAGATCTTCAAGCGGATGCCGTTATCCATCGTCAAGAACACATCGGACGTATTTTGGATGCTGGGAAACAATTCGCTGAGGTGATAGAGCGTGAAGCGGTCCTCGAAAAACGGCCAATTCCATTTGACCGAGATACGCGCGCGGACGCTCGACTTGTCTCCTGCGACGTTGAAATCTTCGTTGAAATACGCCAAACCGGCTTCCGTGTAGAGCGTCATGTCCTTGCCAATCCCTGAAAGGTCTTCGCGGTCAATCCACTGATAGCCGGGACCGCTGGCGAGGGCGGTTCTCAACTTAAGGTCCTGGAACCGATCGTTTTCAAAGTAGGCCGACGTAAACCAGAAGAATCGCTTTGTGATGAAGAAGTCCAGCTTGATGGTGGCCCGGGCGTTTCGCGTGATGATCGAGCCTGAGTCATCGCCGTACACATAACGAACGTTCATGGTCAGTCTGAGCAGTTCGCTTCGCGCGACCAATTCGCCGAGCAGACTGGCGTTGCGCAAATGGCTGTTCCCGGTCGTTTGCGAATAGCCGCCTGTGAGGTTTCCAATGTAAATGACCGACGGTTGAATCAGGGGATTGAGAGACGAGATGTCGCTCATGGGGATGTCCATCGTGCCTTTGAGCGGCTCTGCGTGAATGACGAGCATTCCATCAGGTCCCGGCGTTGCCGTGCCGTTGAGGATCGTGCCTTCCTTTAAATGAAATGGAATTGGGTGCGTGATGTTCAGCTTTGACACGTCTTCCCATTTGAGCTTTATCATGTTGTCGGAGACCGAAGGATTTTTTAGAAAGAGGATGCCACCGGCCATTTCGAGCACTTCACCGTAGATGACGCTGCCGTCCTTCAGTGTGACCACGTCGACCGGCGCGGGAGCCGGCGGCGCGGGTTCCTCAGCAGCGGCCTGTGTCGTCGGCCCACCAATGAGTATGAGCAAGAGAACTATACCGACCAGAACACTGCTCCCCATCATCCCTCCTCATAATCAAAGCGGTTGTGGCACAGATTTCAGAGATCGCGCCGTGACCGACGCGCTTAGGTGGAACCGTATAAACGAATAGTCAGAGG
>Ga0307416_100002105_pt1 | contig 11238 bp, 12 predicted proteins | sample DK1Cmetagenome_2_FD_203821 | JGI IMG/M metagenome (GOLD analysis project Ga0307416, IMG submission 203821) | Maize rhizosphere microbial communities from greenhouse at UC Davis, California, United States - DK15-C-3 | ecosystem: Host-associated > Plants > Roots > Rhizosphere > Soil | place...
AACGGCTTGCCTGAAGCTTCCCTAGGTAACGCGACCTCACGCTCCCAAAAGTCTCCATGCGTGCCTCGTCTGAACCGAGTTCACGGCCGATCTGACCTTCCGGGACGCTAAACTGTCCTGCAATTGACAGCTGGCACCTCCATTGCGTCGGTTTGGAAAAGTTTTGGCTCCCAGCTTCAGTTCATAATCATCGTCGGCTGTCATCAAACATTAAGGAGGTTCTATGGCCCTTTGGAATCAACCCGCTCAAGAAGATAACGGTGAGAAGCCGCATGTCGAGCATACCGCGCCCATCGCTCCGGTAGCGCCGAGCCATGCGCCGCGTGAACACATCTCCAAGGATCGTCGCGAATCCGTATTTGGACCCGGGGTAGCGATCGAGGGAAAGATCGAAGGTGATGCCGACTTGCGCATTGCCGGCAAGTTCAAAGGCGATATTCAAGTCAAAGGCGACGTGAATATCGAAAGGGGTGCGCATCTGTCGGCGAAAATCGGCGCGGTAACCGTCACGATAGCGGGCGAGGTAGAAGGCAACGTGGTCGCTAGCGCGCAGGTGAAGCTGCTGGAATCCGGCCAGCTAATCGGCGACCTCAAAGCGACGACATTGACAGTGGCCGCCGGTTCTCGGATGCGTGGCCATGTAGAATTTGGTTGGAGCGAAGCACAGGCGGCAAAGTTTGTTAACGGCCGAGCTCTTGAGAACGCAAAGAACGGAACCAATCAATGAAAGCGGGACGTCTTTCAGCTGCGGGAGAATCCCGCAGCTGCCCGCATTGCAAAGCGACGATCCTGAAAAGTTCGGTATCGTGCCCGCTTTGCCGGCACGTGCTCAAGTTCGGCTCCGCCGCGGCAGAGGCGGCTTCGAATCCTACGGACTGCCCGCTGTCAGTCGAGGGTACGATCAATCACCCAGGCTCAGGCGAAACGCTTGAATACTTCATCCTGATGGAAGTTCGTGATGAATCCGGAAAATTGGTTTCCCGGCAGAGTCTCGGGGTCGGAGCAATCGATAAGACGCAAAAACGAATTTTTACCCTGAGGGTGGAGATGTCTTCCACAGGCATGGCGCCGGCTGTTTGACGACAATATGTTTGGCCATGTTTCGGCTACTTCATCGCACCAATCTTAACTTCGTTTAACCTTGAATCGGGTTTGAGACCGGATTGGAACGGCTGGTCAGACGGCTGATGCGGTTCTCCTCATCGGTAGCTGTTCTGAAGGATTGTAAGCTCTAGCCGGTACCGGCTTTAAATCCCAGATCAGTCCGGTCCACGACATAATCTTCAAAACATAGTACGTCAAATCAATTTCCCACCAGTAGAAACCCTGTCGGGTACAACCCATATGCTGATGATGGTTGTTGTGCCAACCTTCCCCGAGGGTAATCAACGCCAGTAAGAAGTTATTCCGACTCTCGTCTTTGGTGTCGTATCGACGGCTGCCGATAAGATGCGCGAGCGAATTGATACTGGCGGTGGCATGAAACAACACCGTCGTGCTGACCACGAAACCCCAAACGAATAATTGGAGTCCGGTGACACCCAGAGACGGCGCTGACCGCTCCAACCAAGCGCCCGCCAGGTAGAGAGCGAATCCCAACGCAACTGGAACGGCTTTGTCGAAACGATTCAACCAGACCAGTTCAGGAAACCGGGCAAAGTCCTGGATCCTCTTGTATTGAGTCGCATAGTAGCGGTTGCACATAAACCAGCCGGCATGAGAGCGGAGAAACCCATATTGAACCGGCGAGTGCGGATCGGCTTGCAAGTCCGACTCGCGATGATGGTTTCGGTGATGCGCTGCCCACCAGAGAGGACCGCGCTGGGCCGAGGAGGCTCCGAGAACAGCAAACGCGAACTGAGCCCAACGTGAAGTACGAAAAGTTCTATGTGCAAAATAGCGATGGTAAATGCCGGTTATGGCGAACATCCGAATCAGGTACATGGCTAGCGCCGTCTGCACCGCGACAGGGCTCCAGCCGACCCAGAACACTGCCAAGCAGCCGATGTGTAAGATTACAAACGGCGAGGTTCGGAGCCAGTTGATCCGGTCGACATCGTCAACATCGTTAACCTCAGCTGGGTCGAAATGCTCAGAATCAAACCACTGTGCGAACGTGCGAGCTATATAAGTTAAGTCTGACGTTTTCATTAATCGGATACTCTTAACATGAGCCCGTGAAAGCTTCAACTTTATGGTAAAATGATGCTTTGTTGTGGAAATTGAGACTGCCGGACAATATGCCCGCGGCATTGTGATGTCAGAAAAATTGACGTCCGATGGGATTAGCACCAGGCTTTGATCTTGTCTCAATGTCTCGAACTCCGTCGCAGATTTTGATTGCAACTTTCAAGCACTCTTCGGTATACCATGAGCGATCTTTTCGAGGTCGCTATGCAGTTGCTCATATTGATTATATTGGCCCTTGGGTTGCCGCTGTTAGCTCGGGCGCAAGCCACCAAGCCGCTTCCGTTGGCTGATCTTGCCGTTTACAAGGGAGCGGACCGCGAGCAAGCGCTCGTCAGTGGCGCAAAAAAAGAAGGTAAGCTTGTCTGGTACACAGCCCCGGCCGGCGGATCGTACAAAGAACTCGCGCGCGGATTCGAGGCAAAATATGGCGTCCAAGTCGAGGCATACCGCGGCGCCAGCAAAGATCTCATTTCTAAGGTTCTGGCGGAAGCGCAGGCCAAAAGATATTTGATGGATGTGGCTGAAAGCTCCCCGCCGTTGATGATGATCATGCGTTCAATGAACCTGCTCACACCGTTTTTGGTTCCATATCTGGCCAAGTATCTGCCCGATGCCAAGGAAGAGACCGGCACCGGCAGCGTTTATTGGGCCACCGATCGTGAATCCTACATGGGCTTTGCTTACAACACGGAGAAGATTCCGGCCGATGCCGTGCCGAAGAACTATGAGGGGCTTCTAAACCCCGCGTTAAAGGGCAAGATGGCCGTGACCAGCACCGATACGGGTTCGCGCACTGTCGGCGCTATGCTTAGATTCAAGGGTGAAGAGTTTGTCAGGAAACTTCGCGACCAAGACATTACCATGCATGCGATGTCCGCTCAGGCGCTCAACGACTTAATCATCTCCGGTGAGGTCGAGGCGTCGCCGACAATCTTTCGCAACCACGTCCTCGTGGCGATCGAAAGAAACGCCCCGGTGGCCTGGGTTCCGATGGAGGTGGTGCCTGCAAGCGCCGGGAGCACCGCGCTTTCGGCTCACGCGCCGCACCCTCATGCGGCGGTTCTGTTCGTAGATTTCATTTTCAACCCGGAGGGTCAGAAAATCCTCGAGAGATTCGACTACGGCAGCGCAGTAAAAGATTATGGTTTTAAGCGCTGGTATATCGAACGAGGTATGACGCCCGATCAGTTGGAAAAGGAAAATGCCCGCTGGGACAAGGCGCTTCGCGAGCTCGCGCGGAAATGAAGTGACCTCATCTCAGCTGGCGCTGGCTCGTATCATCGTAGAAGATCAGCTAAATAAATTAGCGACCGATTTCTCGACCGGGGCAAATTGGCAGCGGTGTAGTTGTGACCTGCTGCTTAGAGACGTCAAGTAAATCGACCCAAGGAGGCATCAATGCGTGTACTCAAAATTTCAGAGTTAACGGAAAAGCCCATGGACGCGGCAACACCTGTTCCCGGATGGTCGGGAGGAAATGTGAGTCGTACCCGCCAAGCGATTATTGGTGAAACTGATTCTGAGGATTTCCGGTGTAACGTCGTCAACTTCCGCCAGGGCGCAACCACCGGGTGGCACACTCACGATTGCGACCAGATTCTGGTGGTAACTGCGGGACGGGGTTCGGTGGCAAACGACAAAGAGCAGCGTGAGATCTCGGTTGGCGATGTCGTGCACATCAAGGCGGGTGAACGGCATTGGCATGGCGCCAACGCAGATACGCCGATGTCCCATATCACAGTGACTAAAGCCGGCAGTCAATCGAAACACTGACTCGCGTGTAGGAATCTGCGTCACAGTCATACGCTGAATACTTAAATCGCGAGCTCGCGCATTATTATCGATCGGAGCCGAACAGTTTTGCAATTGTAGCGCCGGATGCCATTGGAGCTGCTGCGGCGCCGCAGTTAGGCGGCCCGGCGCCGATGGGCATGCTGATTATTGGTCAATGCAACAGCAATCGGCTTGTTCTCAGCGCTAGCCGGCGTTGAGCCGGCCCAAACCAGCCATCCACTTCGATCTGTTTTTCACGTGACTTTGCTTCCCCGGTTTTATCACGTACCTCTCGCGAGACCATACTGGACCGGCGCAACCTTCCGGGCAATAATTCGTTGCCTGCTCTCGGCCCAGGTTATCGCTGGGCCTGAGCTTAGGGAGCTCAAAGCTTGGATCAGCGAAGAACTTGGCGTCCAAAATGCCATACTGTGCGGATCGGGAAGCCTCGCCCTCGAACTTGCGTTGCGATCCTGTGACGTGAAACCAGGCGATGAAGTGGTGGTGCCGACGTTTTGCTGCAGCAGCGTTATCGAGTCGATTTTAGCGGTGGGCGCGTGTCCCGTGTTGGCCGATGTCGGAGATGAACTCAATCTGACGGCGAGAACGGTCGAGCCGGCGTTAACTAAGAGAACCCGGGCAATCGTCGTGCCTCATCTCTTTGGAAATCCTGCGGAGATAAAATCCATTATGGAGCTGGCGCGAGGGAGGGACATCCGAATCATCGACGATGCCGCGCAGGCGGTGGGCGCGAGCTTAGATGGCCAGTATCTAGGGACGTTCGGGGATGCCGGCATTTTAAGTTTCGGCAATGAGAAAGTTTGCTCCGGACTTGGCGGTGGTGTGTTTATATCGCGACACCGAGAAATATTGGAGCAAGGTGCTGAAGTGGAATTGGCAGCAGCTGATCTTTCTCTCGCACTGCGAACTCTTTCATCGACACTGATTTGGCATCGCTGGAGGCGCTGGTCGGTGCCGCTGCAGGAAGCGTTACAAACTTCATCATCTACTGATCCTGAGTCACTGCCGCCGCCTTATCGAAAAGAATCCATGTCCAATCTCAAAGCTGCGGTCGCCTCGAGTCTCATGAAAAGTTTGCAAGCGAATCTCGCCGCGCGCCGATTGCGCGTTCGCGCCTATCAAGGATTGCTGGGAAATGAACGTTTGATATTGGTGCCGCACCGACCAAGCTCTGCCTGCCTAACCCAAGTCATTCGAATCATGCCCAAATTTTCGGGGCACGATCCAGCCTCAGATCTGATTGCGTCGCTCCGCATTGCCGGGTTCGAAGTTCAAGGAAGTTATATCCCGATCCACTTGCTTGCACCTTACCAGCACCTGGCGGTGCGATCGTTTCCCCATGCCGAAAAAATCTGGACGGATCTCGTCGAGCTGCCTTGCGAGCCCGGCGTCAGTCTTGAACAGGTCGAGCGAATCGTTTCGATCGTGAAGCAAACGCTCAGGCGTTCATGATTGCAGACACTGGAGCGTTGACAAAATGGAGTTGAGGCTTCTAGAGTCGGCTTCATCGAACCTACGGAGGCATCGACCATGGCAGACTACATTGTGAAGCAAAAGGACGCGGACGTAACCACCCTCACTTTGAACCGGCCTGACATCGGCAACCGGCAAGACGATGCCACCTTGGCTAAGCTCGCTCAGATGATTGACGATGCCGCGAAAGAGTCGCGGCTGATCGTATTCAAAGCTGCGGGCGAGGACTTTTGCCTGGGCCGGGAAGCGATGGGCAAACCTGGTCCGGCGCTCGAAGCTTATAAGATGCGCGAGAGAGCCGATAGCATCTTCGATCTGTATGAATCATTCCGTCGTGCCAAAGTGCCGATTATCGGCGTTGTCCAAGGGCGCGCCGCAGGTTTGGGCTGTGCGCTGGCGGCATTGTGCGATATCACGATCGCCAGCGATAAGGCGCGGTTTCAGTTACCGGAGATGGCGCACAATATCATGCCGACCATCGCGATGTCGGCGCTGGTCGATCGCGTGCCTCGCAAAGCGGCGACTTACCTGATCTATTCAACCCAGGAGATCGATGCCAACAAGGCTCTTATGTTTGGTATTGTCAGCGATGTCGTGGCCGCCGCGGAACTCGACTCGGCCGTCGGCAAGTTACTGGAGCGGCTGAAACAGACGCCGCTGCCTGCCTTAATGGCGGTTAAGGAGTATGGCCGGTCTGCTTTCAATATGAACACTCAGGCGGCCAATGACTTCGCGCGCAATCTTCACGCTACGGTTAATACCTTTTCGGGAATGAAGCCGTAAACATCCGGCTGACATGAACAGGGTTGGGACTTGTGTGGCTGCGAGCTCCCATAAGAAGAATCGTCCGGGAGTTCTTCAATTGACACATTGTCCCGCCATCGAATAATCTCGCCAGCTCGTATTCGTGGAGGTTTTGTGACGCGTCAAACTTTAAAAGTCATTGCAGGGCTTGTTTTAACGGTCGCATTGGCAGCGTTGCCACTGCTTAATTCGGCCGCATCGGCACAAGCTGACTTCTACAAGGGCAAAACCATCCGCATCATGGTGGGATCGACGCCGGGGAGTTTTTATGACCTGTGGGGACGCCTGCTGGCGCGCTATTGGGGCAAACAAATTCCCGGTAATCCCGAGGTGATCGTGCAAAACATGCCGGGCGCGGGCTCGCTAACCGCCACAAACTATGTGTACGCTGTGGCTAAGCCGGACGGTTTAAACATAGTGTTGCCAAACAACAGCATCTACATCGAGCAACTGGTCGAACGCAAGGAAGTGCGATTCGACTTGCGAAAGTTTCACTGGATCGGTTCGGCATCGCAGGATTCGATTATTTTCTACATGCGCGCCGACACGCCGTTCAAGACCATCGGCGATATTGTCAAAGCGAAGCAACCGCCCAGCTGCGGCGGTTCCGGGACCACCAGTTCCGATTACTTGGTGGCGAAGATTTTGGAACTGACCTTGGGGGCGAAGATCAATTCTGTTCTAGGCTACCCCGGCGGCAACGAGGCGGATCTGGCAGTGGAGAAGGGCGAGATCGCTTGCCGCGCTCATACGTTGGCGGCCCATTTCGGCCGTGAGCCTTTCAATAGCTGGCACAAAAAGGGGTTCGATCGCCACTTGCTGCAGACCGGACGCAAACGTGATGCGCGCGCGGCGGAAGCGCCGACAATCTATGAGATCCTCGACGACTTCAAAGTTTCCAACGATAATCGCCGCATCGTCCAAGCCATGCTGTCCGGCGGTGAGTTCGGCCGCCCGTTTTTGCTGACGCCGGGCACGCCTTCGGACCGGGTGAAGATTCTGCGCGAATCCTTCGTCAAGGTCTTGCAAGATCCAGAGCTGTTAGATGACGCCAAAAAAGCCAAGATGGAAGTCGATTATACTTCAGGCGAGGAACTAGAAGCTTTGATCAAGGAGGTTCTGGATCAACCGCCTGAGATCGTGCAACAAGTCAGAAAATTCATGGCCAAATAAATAAGGGCAACAGAACGAAAGATCGGAGGTGTTATGGAAGCGACGGCGAGAATTGCCCGCTTCGTGGTCGAGACCGAGTTCAAAAAGATTCCGTCGGAAGCGGTGAAGATGGCTAAGACAGCGGTGCTCGATTGTCTTGGAGTAGCATTGGCGGGCAGCAAAGAATCGAGCGCCCGGATCTGCGCCGAGATCGCTCGCCAGGAACATGCAAAAGAAGAGTCCAGCGTCATTGGACAGGGATTTAAGTCATCGGCAATGTATGCGGCCTTCGCCAATGGCACAGCGGCGCACGCGCTTGACTTTGATCACAGCTTTACGCTGATGGGCCAACCGACGGCGCCGCTCATTCCGGCGATCATTTCTCTCGGAGAATCGCTCGGCGCCAGCGGCCGTAGCTGCCTCGAGGCTTACGTCGCAGGCTTCGAGACGATTACAAAATTAGTCATGTCGCTGCGGCAGCGCTCGGAGGATGGCTGGCATCCGCCGTCAAGCTTCGGTTCTTTCGGCGCCGGCGTTGCCTGCGCTAAACTGCAGGGGCTCAACCAATCTCAAGTAGAAATGACGCTCGGCGCAGCAGCATCAATGGCCAGCGGATTGGTGTGTAATTTTGGCACAATGTCCAAACCGTTGCACGTCGGGCTTGGTGCGAGAAACGGAGTGGTGGCATCGAAGCTGGCGCAATCCGGCTTCACTGCCAACAAGCAGGCCATCGAAACGGGACTCGGTTTTTATGAGGTATTCTATCCCGGAGCAGTGCCGGACACGCGCCCGCTCGAAGAGTTGGGGAGGGCCTACGAATTGATCAACAGCGGCATCAGGATCAAGCCTTACCCCTGCGGCGGCCTGACGCATCCAGCTATCGACGGCGTGCTCGAGTTCAAGACCAAGCATGAGATTACCGCTGAGATGATCGAGTCCATCGATGTGGGCGTGGCGCGTCATACGTTTGAAAGAATTGTTTTTCGCGTGCCGGAAAACGGTTTGCAGGGCAAATTTTCCATGCCTTATCTGCTGGCGCGCGCAATCATCGACGGACGGCTCTTCCTTGACGCATTTACCGATGCCGCAGTCAAAGATAAGGATGTTTTGCGTTTAGCTGAAAAGATTCAGATGCACCTCGACCCCGATCTGCAACCGACGGTTCAAGGCAGCCGTCCATGCAAAGTTACCATTCGTCTGCGCGATGGCCGGAGGTTTTCCCGGCAGATTGATTACGCCAAAGGCAGCCGCGAAGCTCCAATGACTGACGACGAACTTAAACAGAAATTCACCGATTGCGCGCGTGAATCTCTCGACGACAGTTCCATTGAACGCATCATCGAGCATGTCGAGCATTTGGAAACTTTGGAAGATATCCGGCCGCTGTGCCAGTTGCTAATCGGACCGAACAGATGTTAGCTCGACAATCTCGAGCGCAGCGCTACGTGATCGTGCGGGTGCCACCCGATCGATTCTACTGCGGGCGCTGACGTTGCGATTTGACAGCCTGTTTCGCCTGGTGTTATGAGCGGCTATGTTTCGGCACAGCAACAAATCACAGGGAGATTGAGCATGGCATATGACATCAAGAAAGTAGATGTATGGGCCGGGGAGATCGCCGATCGTCCGGGTGGTCTTGGTGCGACGGTGGAGGCCTTGAGCAACGCGGGCGCGAATTTGGAGTTCCTTGTTTCGCGTCGCGCTCCTGACCGTCCCGGTACCGGGGTGGTTTTCCTAACGCCGGTAAAAGGAACCAAGCAGAAGAATGCGGCTCAGAGCGCCGGCCTCAGCACTACCGATAGCCTGCATTCGGTGCGGGTTGAAGGTCCGGACAAACCGGGCCTGGGAACTCAACTGACCCGCGCGCTCAGTGATGCGGGAATAAACCTGCGCGGCGTCTCCGCGGCGGCGCTTGGACGGCGGATGGTGACCTACCTTGCGTTCGATAACGCGGCGGATGCGGATAAGGCGATCCGGGTATTAAGGAAGGCGCTGAAGTAATCTGCCGCGAACGCTCTCGTATCTAATCGTTTAGACTAGCGCGGAGTGGGGGATTGAAACCCGCGCAGGGCGCTCCGGCGCGGGTTGACCAGGCACGCTAAAAGAGTACGCTGCCAACAATTCCCAGCAACAAACACCCATCCCGAACACCGCGATAATGATTGCGGCGATACTTAGTATTCCGCCGCACGCCCGCGGTGACGCCGGGATGTCGCCAGCTATTCCCGACTAGCCTTATCATCGAGAGATCGACGAGACTTGGAAGTTATCGCGATTAACGAACTCTCCTTCCAATCTAACGCTGTCGCCATTGCGTAGGCGGCGAAAAGCATCAACGTCGCTAGGCCTTGCGTTGAAAGGCAAAGCTACCGTGACAGTTCCGCGATCTCGAGTTCTTACATCGAAGATGCCGCGATCGTAGTCGATTCTATCGACTGTGCCTTGGAGCACTTCGCCCCTTGCTAAACTCGAACCGGGGCGCGCTGAGTCCGAAGCAGCACGGGCTTGGACTGGTTGCTGGACGCGAATCGTATCGATGGTGTTGTCCCGGCCGAAAGTTTGGAAGGCGATGACATCTCCGGCTTCAAGATTCTCGACAGAATAATCGCGGCCCTGATAAGTAACTTTTGTTCGAGCGGGATCGTATCTCAATATTCGTGTGCGATTATCGTCCGCTCGAACCTGAATCTCGTTTCGATTGGGGGTAACCTGAACTACTTCTGCTCTGATTTCACCGGGCTGTAAAGTCGTGTCCGGCCCTGGGAGACTCTCGCCGCGTCGCGTTTCATGCAATGTTGGTCCTGCCACGCATCCGAGCAGCAGGCTCAAGCCCAGCGCCAGTCCTATTTTGAGCGAATAAGAAGCCTTGAACTTTTCCATGACGTACCTCCTTGCAGTAGCTCCTGCCCTTTGTAAATCAAAGTCTGTGCCAAGAATGAATCAGCAATGAACTGCTATGAGGTGTTTGCCAAAGGCATGAGCTAGTAGAAAATGCTGTGCCGCCGGCGGTACATCCATAAACGACCCTGTCCCAGCGGGGGAGTTACAAGCTCATTGCAGCGGCGGTCCTGGGATAAGGGAGATCGCGCTGCCTCTTGCGTGTAGAAGATGTTAGGCGGCTGAGTTTCTACCCAGATGCACCGATACGTCGCCGCGCCGAACAGATATGCTGGAGCGATTGGTTACTCTCGTAAGCTCTTCGAGGAGGTGCAACAGCGGATTTCCGCCATTGGCGTAAAGTCGGGCGGGACCTGCGGCGCGCATATTATCGACATCTTCCTTGCTGGTAAAAAAGCGCAACAAAACTTCCTCGTCGGATACCCCTGATCCGCCAAATTTCCGACGTAACTCCTGCAGTGACATTTGCGGCAGTTCACGTCCGGCGATTTCATCGGCGCGACGGCGGCGGAGGATTTTGTCCTTTATGTCGGCATCCATCAATGCGCCGCCCTCTTTTCCCCACACGCCCAAGGCGTACTCGATGGTCTGGTCGGTGACTTCCTTGTAGCGCTCGCCAGTGATTACATTGATGGCGGCTTGGCTGCCGACAAATTGGGAAAGCGGCGTGACCATAATCGGGTAGCCAAATTCCGCCCGCACTTGCGCCGCTTCATCGAGGGTTCGCTCGAGTTTGTCTTCCATCCCGACTAGACGCAGCTGGTGACGCAAATTTGAAATCATCCCCCCCGGAATTTGGTGAATATATTGGGCATAGTCATATTCCGGCGGCTTTCCGATGGTCAACTTCTCTCGTTTGGCGATGGCCGTGAAATGCGTCGCGACTCTGCGAACGGATTCTTCGTCGATTATCGGCGCATAGCCCAT
>Ga0307416_100002106_pt1 | contig 11237 bp, 8 predicted proteins | sample DK1Cmetagenome_2_FD_203821 | JGI IMG/M metagenome (GOLD analysis project Ga0307416, IMG submission 203821) | Maize rhizosphere microbial communities from greenhouse at UC Davis, California, United States - DK15-C-3 | ecosystem: Host-associated > Plants > Roots > Rhizosphere > Soil | place: USA...
GCGCAACAGTGGACGCGCCGCAGCTGCCGTGGTTCGCCATCGGCGGCATTGACCTCGGCAATGTTGAGCAGGTGGTGGCTGCGGGTGCGCAGCGGATTGTGGTTGTCCGCGCCATCACAGAGGCCGACGATCCTGCCGTTGCAGCGCGGTCGCTTCTCGAGGCGCTGGACGCCGGCGCCTCCTGACTATCCGGTCAGGCCGAGCTGCGTCATCCGGCGGGAATGGTTCTCTGCCAGCCCGGTGATCATTCTGCAACGAAGCGGTTGTAGCGATGGGTACCAGCCGGGGATGAGCTCATCGTCCAAGACTAATGGCGTAAACCGAGCTAATCTGACTTTCGTGTCACATCATCGCCTGACTCCCAGTGTCCACGAACAGACCAACCGGCTGGCCGACGCGCTGAACGCGCTCCGCACTGAGCTGGAGCTGCCCGGGCCGTTTCCTGACGACGCCATCCAGGATGCCCTGGCGGCCATTGCGGAGCACAAGATGCCGGACCTGGATCTCACCGATGTGGAGTTTGTGACCATAGATCCCGTGTCCTCCACGGATCTGGACCAGGCCCTGTTCATCGAGCGGTCGGGGGACGGGTACAAGGTTTTCTACGCCATCGCCGATGTTCCGTCCTTCGTTGCACCGGGAGGGGCGCTCGACGCCGAGACCCGCCGTCGGGGACAGACGATCTACGCCCCTGACGGGCGGATTCCGCTCCACCCGGAGGTTATTAGCGAACAGGCCGGCAGCCTGCTGGCCGGCCAATTGTGCTCCGCGTTCGTGTGGGAGTTCGACCTGGACGCGGCAGCCCGGGTGGATTCAGTGCTGGTGCGCCGGGCCAAAATCAGGAGCCGGGCAAAGCTCAGCTACAAGGGCGTCCAGGCCGAGCTCGATTCCGGCAGTGCCGGCCCTGTCCTGCAGCTCCTCAAGGAGGTGGGGCTCAAGCGCGTGGAGCTGGAGAGGCTGCGCGGCGGCGCAAGCCTGAACATGCCGGAACAGGAAATCGAACAGTTGCCCGACGGCGGTTACCGCATCGTGGCGGCCCCCTCCCTCCCGGTGGAGGACTGGAACGCCCAGATCTCCTTGATGACCGGCATGGCTGCGGCGGACCTGATGCTCGACGGCAAAGTGGGCATCCTGCGTACCATGCCCGCCCCCGACGAACGGTCGCTCCTGCACTTCAGGCGGCAGACCAACGCGCTCGGCAAGCCGTGGGACGGCGAGGCGAGCTACGGAGAGTACCTGCGTTCCCTTGATCCCACCGATCCCCGTCAACTGGCCATCCTGCACTCCGCCGGCATGCTGTTCCGCGGCGCCGGTTACACCCCCTTTGACGGCACAGTGCCGGAGGACGCCATCCAGTCGGCCATCGGGGCTGCCTACGCGCACACCACGGCCCCGCTGCGGCGGCTGATTGACCGATTTGTCCTGGTAATTTGCGAGGCCCTGAGCAACCGCACCGCTGTCCCCGACTGGGCCCGCGAAGCACTCCCTTCCCTGCCGGAAATCATGGCGGCCTCGGACCAGCTGGCAGCACGGATGGAGCGGCTGGCCCTGGACACGGTGGAGGCTGCCCTCCTCGTCAACCACATCGGGCAGGAGTTCGACGCCGTCGTCATCTCCGGGTCCAAGCCGGGCAAGTCGAACGGGAACGGCGGCAACGGAAACGGCAACGGACCGTCCGGCATCATCCAGATCGCGGACCCGGCGGTGACGGCCAGATGCCCCGGCGAACTCGAATCCGGCACGACGGTCCGGGTCAGGCTGGTCTCTTCGGACATCGACACGCGCGTGATCCGGCTGGCGCTGGTGGAGTGATTGCCGGGTGACTGTGGGATGCCTCCGGGGCGCCAGTCGGTGGTTGTTGCGGTCAACAGCTAGACTGAGGGGGTAGTAATGGATGCCCGGTCGTTGATTTCCATGATTTTTGAATTCAACAAGCCCGCCCCTACGCGATCTTGAGATACACCCGCTGGTCCCCAGTGCCAGCATTTAGATAGCCCGCGATCGGCTTCCACTGGATTTGCTTGTGCGCCCGAGCGTGCTCCGGAACGGCCTTGCGGCCGGCCCCGTTGAGCAAGCAGCGCCAATGCCCAAATGAATAAGGAAACTCCCCTGTGAGTGAATTGCATACGCACCAACTTCTGACCGACGACACCGGCACCGAATCGATCGAGCCGGAAGAGACCATCATCTCGGACGAAAAACCGCACGAGATCGAGGAGAAATCCTTCGCCGACTACAACGTCCGCGCCGACATCGTCGAGTCCCTGGCCGACGCCGGAATCACCCACCCCTTCCCCATCCAGGCGATGACGCTGCCAGTGGCCCTCGCCGGCCACGACATCATCGGCCAGGCAAAGACGGGCACCGGCAAGACCCTGGGCTTCGGCATCCCGGCGCTTCAGCGCGTGGTGGGCCGGGACGACCCCGGTTTCGACAAGCTGGCCGTCCCCGGTGCACCGCAGGCCCTGGTGATCGTACCCACCCGCGAACTGGCCGTCCAGGTGGCCAAGGACCTGGAAAACGCCGCCAAGAAGCGCAACGCCCGTATTGCCACCATTTACGGCGGCCGCGCCTATGAGCCCCAGGTGGATGCCCTGCAGAAGGGCGTCGAGGTTGTTGTCGGTACGCCCGGCCGCCTGATCGACCTGTACAAGCAGAAGCACCTGAGCCTGAAGAACGTCAAGATCGTGATCCTCGACGAGGCCGACGAGATGCTGGATCTGGGCTTCCTGCCGGACGTGGAGACGCTCATTGCCGGCACCCCGGCGGTCCGCCAGACCCTGCTGTTCTCGGCAACCATGCCCGGCCCGGTCATTGCGATGGCCCGCCGCTACATGACCCAGCCCACCCACATCCGTGCTGCGGATCCGGATGACGAGGGCCTCACCAAACGGGACATCCGCCAGCTGATCTACCGCGCCCACAGCATGGACAAAGTCGAGGTTGTGGCCCGCATCCTGCAGGCCCGCGGCCGGGGACGCACCATCATCTTCACCAAGACCAAGCGCACGGCCGCCAAGGTGGCCGAAGAACTCGTGGACCGCGGGTTCGCCGCTGCGGCCATCCACGGCGACCTCGGCCAGGGCGCCCGCGAGCAGGCTCTCCGGGCCTTCCGCAACAACAAGGTTGATGTTCTCGTGGCAACCGACGTCGCCGCCCGCGGCATCGACGTCGACGACGTCACTCACGTCATCAACTACCAGTGCGTCGAGGACGAAAAGATCTACCTGCACCGCGTGGGCCGCACCGGCCGCGCCGGTAACAAGGGCACCGCAGTGACGTTCGTCGACTGGGACGACATGCCGCGCTGGGGCCTCATCAACAAGGCGCTGGGGCTGAGCTACCCGGAGCCCGTGGAAACCTACTCCTCCTCGCCGCACCTTTTCGAAGAGTTGGACATCCCCGAAGGCACCAAGGGCCGCCTGCCCCGCGACAAGCGCGTGCTGGCCGGCGTCGACGCCGAGGTCCTCGAGGATCTGGGCGAGACCGGCAAGAAGACCACCCGTTCGGGCGGCCGGGACGGCGGCCGGGACAACGCAAAGGACAGTGTCCGCGGAACCGGACGGGACAGCGCCCGCGGCAACGCCAGGGACGGCGGACGCGACACCCGCCGCAGCGGCAGCGATGCCGGCGGACGTTCAGGTGACCGCCGCCGTCGTACATCCGACAGCGCAGCCGCGGCTGCTCCGGCAGCAGATGCCCCTGTGGCGGCTCCGGCTGCTTCGGCACCGGCCGAGGTGGACCGCGCCACGCGCGCACGACGCCGCACGCGCACCCGCCGCCGCAACGGCGAAGTAGTGGGCGGCGGAAACGCAGCGCAGGACGGCGCACAACGCGGCAACGCTGAGGCCTAAAACCCTCGATGACTGACACCGTCTGGGCGCCGGACGGCAGCAACCTGGTGGTACACGCGGATAACGCCGAGTACCTCCCCACGCTGCCGGACGGCGCCTTCACACTCATCTACGTCGACCCGCCCTTCAACACGGGCCGCGCCCAGAGCCGCCAGCAGACCACCATGGTCCGCAACGCTGAAGGCAGCGGCGACCGCGTGGGCTTCAAGGGCCGCTCCTACGACACGATCAAAGGCGCCCTGCACAAATACGACGACGCCTTCAGCGACTACTGGTCGTTCCTGGAACCCAGGCTCGTGGAGGCGTGGCGGCTGCTTGCCGATGACGGCACCCTGTACCTTCATCTGGACTACCGGGAAGTCCACTACGCCAAGGTGATGCTGGACGCCATCTTCGGCCGCGAGTGTTTCCTGAACGAAATCATCTGGGCGTACGACTACGGTGCCCGGGCAAAATTCCGCTGGCCCACCAAGCACGACAACATCCTGGTGTACGTCAAGAACCCGGCCAAATATCACTTCGACAGCGCTGAAGTGGACCGCGAACCCTATATGGCGCCCGGACTGGTGACACCCGAGAAGAGGGAGCTCGGCAAGCTGCCCACCGACGTCTGGTGGCATACCATCGTCTCCCCCACCGGCAAGGAGAAAACCGGCTACCCGACGCAGAAGCCGGAAGGCCTGATCCGCCGGGTTGTGGCCGCCTCAAGCCGCCCGGGCGACTGGTGCCTGGACTTCTTCGCCGGCTCCGGCACCCTGGGTGCCGTTGCCTCCAAGCTTGGCCGGAAATTCGTCTGCGTGGACCAGAACCAGCCGGCCATCGACGTCATGGCCACGCGGCTCGGTGCCCACGCGACGTTGACCTCGTTCCCGCCCGACTAACTCGCACTTAACGTCGTCATTCGCGGTTTGAGGGCGTAACTGCTAGTCAGTTGACGCGCTTACAGTTCAGGGACGCACGACGGCGGTGCCCGTCGCCTGCTCTTCAATCGCGGCCAGGACTTCCGGTGCGGTGAGGTTCTCGCCCAGCAGGTTCGGCTTGCCCGTGCCGTGGTAATCGGAGGAACCGGTGACCAGCAGGCCGTGCTCTTCGGCGAGGCCCCGGAGGAATTCCCGGCCGTCCTCCGGATTGTCCCGGTGATTGATCTCCAGCCCGGCCAGGCCGGCGTCGATCATCTCCAGGTAGGTGCGCCGGCCCACCACGCGGCCGCGGGCGGACGCCACTGGGTGGGCGAACACCGGGACGCCTCCCGCCGCACGGACCAGGGCCACGGCCACAGCCGGATCCGGGGCGTAGTGCTGCACGTAGTACCGGGAATGTGACGTCAGGATAGACGCAAACGCCTCCGTCCGGTCCGCGACCACCCCTGCCGCCACCAGGGCGTCGGCGATGTGCGGCCGGCCGAGCGTTGCGCCCGGCGCCACATGGTGGATGACGTCGTCCCAGCTCAGCGGATAGTCCTCGGCCAGGAGGGTGACCATGCGTTCGGCCCGGGTGAGGCGGGCATCCTTGGACCTGGTGATTTCCTCCAGCAGGCCGGGATGCGACGGATCATGGAGATAACTGAGCAGGTGGACGCTGATGCCTTCCTCTGTCCGGCATGAAATTTCCATGCCGGGCACGAGGGCGATCCCTTCGCGTAGGGCGGCCCGGGACGCGTCGGCCCAGCCGTCAGTGGAATCGTGGTCGGTCAGGGCCACCACGTCCAGGCCGGCGGCTGCGGCGGCCGCCATCACCGCGGCAGGCGCCTCTGTGCCGTCGGAAACATTCGAGTGGGCATGCAGATCAATCCTCACCTGCCCAGCCTAGTAGATGGCCGGTGCGGTGTTCGGTGGCCGCGGCCACGCCGCTGGTGAGACTATGGGACGGTGAACGATGCAGACAACACCTACAACGGTGACACTACAGCAACCCAGCCCCTCGAAGAGCGCGTCAACAACCGCTCGCAGCGGCCCAGTTCCGACGCCTTCAAGGCCTTTATGGCCAGCAACTGGGCGCCCTCGGCACAAGAGCTCCCCGATCGGGACGCCGTGGCCGACCACGCCGCCGCCCGGCGTCGCGCGATTTCCGGCCTGTTCAAGGGTGAACGGCTGGTTGTCCCCGCCGGGCCGCTGAAGGTCCGTTCCAATGACTGCGACTACCGCTTCCGCCCGCACTCCGGCTTTGCGCACCTGACCGGCCTGGGCCTGGACCACGAGCCAGACGCCGTGCTCATCCTGGAACCCGTTGAAGAAGGAACAGGCGACGACGGCGGGAACCACCGCGCCACGCTGTACTTCCGGCCCCTGGCGGGCCGGGACACCGAACAGTTCTACGCCGACTCCCGCTCCGGCGAATTCTGGATCGGCGCCCGCCCCACGCTCGCCGAATTCGAGCGGAGGCTGGGCCTGGCCACCGCACACATCGACCAGCTGGAACTCGCCATCACGAAGAACGTGGGCGCCCCGGAAATCGGCGGCATCTCCATCCGGCTGGTCCGCAAGGTGGATGACAACATCGATGCCCTGGTGGACACGGCCCGCTACAACACGGCCAAGGACCCCGACAACCTGGACCTGGGCGTGCTGGATGCCCTCGATGAGAAGCTCACGGAAGCCCTCTCCGAGCTCCGCCTGCTGAAGGACCCGTGGGAAGTCGAGCAGATGAAAATCGCAGTGGCTGCCACGGTGGAAGGGTTCACCGAGGTCGTCAAGGCGCTCCCCCGCGCCCTGACCCACCAGCGTGGAGAACGCGTGGTGGAAGGCGCCTTCTTCGCCCGTGCCCGGGAAGAGGGCAACGAACTGGGCTATGACACCATCGCGGCCTCGGGCAACAACGCCACCGTGCTGCACTGGACCCGGAACACAGGAAAGGTCAACGCCGGCGAACTGCTGCTGCTGGACGCAGGCGTGGAGGCTGATTCCCTGTACACCGCGGACGTCACCCGCACGCTTCCCGCCAACGGCACGTTCACCGAAGTCCAGCGCAAGGTCTACGAAGCCGTCCTGGACGCCGCGGACGCCGGCTTCGCCGCGGCGCAGCCCGGCACCAAGTTCCGCGATATCCACACGGCTGCGACCACAGTCCTGGCCGAGCGGCTGGCCGAATGGGGTTTGCTGCCCGTCTCCGTTGAGGAAGCCATCAGCCCCGAGGGCCAGCAGCACCGCCGCTGGATGCCGCACGGCACCAGCCACCACCTGGGCCTCGACGTGCACGACTGCGCCCAGGCCAAGCGCGAGCTCTACCTGGACGGAATCCTTACCCCGGGCATGGTGTTCACGATCGAGCCCGGCCTGTATTTCAAGAACGAGGACCTCGCGATTCCGGCGGAGTACCGCGGCATCGGCGTCCGGATCGAGGACGACATCCTCATGACTGCCGACGGCCCGGTCAACCTCAGTGCCGCCCTCCCCCGGAAGGCCGACGACGTCGAGTCCTGGATGGCGGGCATCTACCAGGAAATCGATACCACGCATCCCTAAGTCGAATACAGGGGGATGCACAAAAGGCCTCCGTCCGGTTCGTCCGGACGGAGGCCTTTGGCGTTAGCGGGCTACCGCTGGGTGTCGCCCTCGGCGGGCTCGTGCTTGGGACCGTCCTCCTGTTTGGGCTGGTCGGTCACGCGGACACCATACTGGGGCCTGCCGTCGGGGAGGTCCGGGTAGCGCACGGCGGGCGTCGGTGCGGCCCGGTGCTGGGGGAGATCCTCGGAAGGCGCCTGCTGTCCGGCAGCGTCCGGGCCGGCGGCTGCATGCGCGCCGGTGGCCGGCTGGGTCCCTGCTTCAGGCGTCCGTTGGCCGTAGGGGTCGTTCCAGCCGGCGGGCCGCTGGGGTCCGGTTCCCTGCTGCGGACCCTGCTGGTGCCCGGGCTGCTGGTAGGGCTGGTTTTGATAGCCGCCCTGGCCGTACGTTGGGGCTCCGGCTGTCGCGTCGGACGTGGTCATGGGCAGCTGCTGGAGCATGCGCCGTGCCTCATGCGATGCCTCGAAGGCCACCACGACGTCGTAGTTGGTGGCCACCACCTGGCTTGTTGACGTGAAGTCACGCTTCCCGCGCTGCATCGCATAGGTGACGATGCCGAAGAGCATGAAGAATGCCGCACCCATGAGCACCGAGGTCACAATCGAGAAGTAGCCGCCGGTGGGCGAGAAGAAGGACAGCATGACGCCGACAAACAGGCCAAACCACATTCCGCTCAGTGCGCCGGACAAGGCGACACGGGGGTAGCTCAGCCGGCCGGTGACCCGTTCCACCATCTTCAGGTCGTTGCCCACGATCGACACCAGCTGGACCGGGAACTGCTGGTCGGCCAGGTAGTCCACCGCTTTCTGGGCGTCCAGGTAGGAGCTGTAGGAACCGACGGTGTCCCCGGCCGGAACCGTGCGGAATTCATCCGGCCCGTTCGGGACACCGGCCTTGGGAGCACCAAAAATGTTTGACATACATCCATTCTTGCCCATCCGGCTGGGTGCACGCTGAAATTCAGCTAAAAGAGAGCAGACTCGGTAGCCTGTACAGGTGAGCACAAATCTTTCGCGGGTGTTTGTTGCGCGCCTTCTCGGACTGGATGTCTTCGACCCCCTGGGTGACCGGCTCGGCAGGCTGCGCGATGTTGTCGTGCTCTCCCGCGGCACCAGGGGCGCACCCCACGTGGTGGGCATCGTGGTGGAAGTCCCCGGCAAGAAGCGGGTCTTTGTCCCGATGACGCGGATCACCTCGATCGACCAGACCCAGGTCATCTGCACCGGCCTGGTGAACCTGCGCCGCTTCGAACAGCGCGGCGCCGAAACCCTGGTGGTGGCTGAAATGTTCGACCGCCGGGTGACCCTGGCGGACGGCAGCGGCGACGCCACCATCGAGGACATCGCGATGGACCGGCACCGTTCCGGCGACTGGTTCGTCAGCAAGCTGTTCGTGCGCCGCGGCCACTCGCTCTCGCCGCTGAGCCGGCTGCGCCGCAACGAGACCATGATCATCGACTGGGCCGACGCCCAGCAGGGCGCCCGTACGGAGCCCCAGGCTGCCACCCAGTTCGTGGCAACGCACGAGGACCTGAAGCCGGCCGACTTCGCCGAAGCCCTCCAGGAAATGAGCGACAAACGCCGCTTCGAGGTGGCCAGCGAGCTGCAGGATGAACGGCTCGCGGACGTCCTGCAGGAGATGCCGGAGGGCGACCAGGTGGAAATCCTCTCCGCCCTTGACGTCAACCGCGCCGCCGACGTCCTTGAGGAGATGGATCCGGACGACGCCGCCGACCTCCTCGCCGAACTCCCCTCGGCACAGGCCGAGGAACTCCTCCAGCTGATGGAACCTGAAGGCGCCGAGGACGTCCGCCGCCTCCTGGAATATGACGAAGACACTGCCGGCGGCCTGATGACCCCTGTTCCGGTCATCCTCCCGCCCGAGGCCACGGTAGCTGAGGCCCTGGCCCACGTCCGGCGCGAAGAGCTCTCACCCGCGCTGGCGTCGTCGATCTTCATCGCCCGGCCGCCGCTGGAAACACCCACGGGACGGTTCCTTGGCGTGGTCCACATCCAGCAGCTCCTTCGCTACCCACCGCCGGAGCCGCTCGGAAACCTTGTGGACAAGAACCTCGAACCCGTGTCTGACCAGGCGCACATCAGCGAGGTGGCCCGCACGCTGGCCACCTACAACCTGAACTCGCTCCCCGTCGTCAACAGCGACGGCCGGCTTGTGGGGGCGGTGACTGTTGACGATGTGCTGGACCATCTGCTGCCGGATGACTGGCGCGCCCACGATGATGACGCCCCGATAAGGAAACTTGGAGGCCGCATTGGCTGATCTCAGCTCACCGAGGAACTCCGGACTCCGTCCCGGAACCAAGATCACTGCCGGCCTGGACACACCCCTGAGCGGACGCCAGCGGATCCTGCCTAAGTTCTCCCCCAACCCGGACGCCTTCGGCCACGCCACGGAAGGCTTCGCCCGCTTCATGGGCACGCCGCAGTTCCTGGTCTACATGACGGTGTTCGTTGTGGTATGGCTGGCCTGGAACACCTGGGCGCCGCTCGACTGGCAGTTCGATTCACGGGCGCTTGGATTCACCCTGCTCACGCTGATGCTGTCCCTACAGGCCTCCTACGCAGCGCCGCTGCTGCTGCTCGCCCAGAACCGTCAGGACGATCGCGACCGTGTGTCGCTGCAGCAGGACCGCCAGCGCGCGGAACGCAATCTCTCCGACACCGAATACCTCACCCGGGAACTGGCGTCGCTGCGCATCGCACTGCGCGAAGTGGCCACCCGTGACTACGTCCGCGCCGAACTTCGGAGCCTCCTGGAGGACATGCTGGAGGCGCAGGAGGAACTCCGCACGCATGATCCGTCCGGCGAGGGCACCCACGAGTCCCCCAAGGACAAGGTCAAAGAGCGGCTGAAGGAACGGCGCGACAAGCAGCGCAACCCCCGGACCCAGCAGATCCCCAAGGTCAAGCCCGAACACCGCGGCTACCCCGCGCACCTCAACACCCCCGAAAGCTGAGCACTGACCGCATGAGCACCCCCCTGGCCCAGGCAGTGGACGCTGCGCTGGCCACTGTCATTGACCCCGAACTCCGCCGGCCCATCACCGACCTCGGCATGGTGGAATCCGTGGACATCGCCGACGACGGCCGGGTCCGGCTCGTGGTGCTTCTGACCATCGCGGGGTGCCCGCTGCGCGGCACCATCACCGCTGACTCCGAGGCCGCGCTGTCCGCGGTCCCCGGCGTGACCGCCGTCGACGTCGAACTCAAGGTCATGACCCAGGAGCAGCGGGACGCCCTCAAGGAGAAGCTCCGCGGACCCGGCGGCCAGCGCGGCATCCCGTTCAACCAGCCCGGTTCGCTCACGAAGGTTTTTGCCGTGGCCAGCGGCAAGGGCGGAGTGGGCAAGTCCTCCGTGACGGTCAACCTCGCCTGCGCCATGGCTGCCCAGGGCTTGCGCGTCGGCATCATCGACGCCGACGTGTACGGGTTCTCCGTCCCGGCCCTGATGGGCATCGGCCAGGCACCCACCCGCGTGGACGACATGATCCTGCCGCCGGTCGCGTACGGCGTGAAGGTCATTTCCATCGGCATGTTCGTCAAGGGCAACCAGCCGGTGGCATGGCGCGGACCCATGCTCCACCGGGCCCTTGAGCAGTTCCTCACCGACGTCTATTTCGGCGACCTGGACGCCCTGTTCCTTGACCTGCCTCCGGGCACCGGGGACATCGCCATCTCCGTGGCGCAACTGCTTCCCAAAGCCGAGATCCTGGTGGTGACCACCCCGCAGGCCGCAGCCGCCGACGTCGCGGAACGGGCCGGCGCCATTGCCACGCAGACGGGGCAGTCGGTGGCCGGGGTTGTGGAGAACATGTCGTTCCTTGAAATGCCCGACGGCGGCAGGATGGAACTGTTCGGCAGCG
>Ga0307416_100002107_pt1 | contig 11237 bp, 27 predicted proteins | sample DK1Cmetagenome_2_FD_203821 | JGI IMG/M metagenome (GOLD analysis project Ga0307416, IMG submission 203821) | Maize rhizosphere microbial communities from greenhouse at UC Davis, California, United States - DK15-C-3 | ecosystem: Host-associated > Plants > Roots > Rhizosphere > Soil | place...
ATGGTCGAGGATCAGGCCAAGGAAGCGGAAGAGGCCAAGGCCAAGGAAGAAGAGGCCAAGCTGGACAAGCGCCGTGACGCAATCGCAGCCAAGGTATCATACAACCCGTACTACCGCTACACCGACCTGCCCCTCTCGACCCGGAACGCCATCGACATGATCATCAAGTCGGAGGACGCCAAGTGAACAAAGAGATCCAGTTCGAAGACATCCGCAAGGGCGACATCGTCAAGACCGTCCGCACGTTCGATGACGGTTTCATCCTGACCAAGCAGGGTGAGGCTACCACTCTGACCGGCGACCGTACCGGATGGTACCACAAGAGCACCGGACACTGCGTAGCGGCCAAACGCTACGGCCTTGACGCAGACGACCGGTACTACCTCATCGAACGCGTGGAGCCGAAAGACCACCTCGTTTTCGAAGTCATCGACGGCAAGGCCACCAAACTCGGTGACTTCGACCTCAAGACGAAGACAGAGGCACAGGAACGCGCCGAGTCCCTGACTGGACAGCCGCACTACATCAAAGCCGGACGGATCTTCCGCGCCGTACGCGTGGAGGTCTAGGCCATAGCTTAGGGGAGGATGTTGACGCATCCTCCTTTTTGCTATAGTCTAGAACTACCAACGACACAGGAGGAAGACATGAAACTCACCGAAAGCAGGGACGGGCTACAGCGCGTCACAATCCGAGTGGAACACCGGCTGGTCAAGGAGGAGCTTATCGGGGCGCTGGCCTACGACGTGTCGTCTCTGGAGGTCTACGAGGATCTCCCGGAAGTCATGCCCGAAGCCGAGATCATGAAGCGCATCAGGGAGACTCTGAGGGATAATGGCGGGGATATCACATGGGGACACGAGATCCCCGACGAGTACACCGAATGGGCCACAGCCCAAATCGAAAGGATCATCAAGTGAGCACCATCGACACGAACGAACCGCACTACCGGCTCATCGAGAAGGACGGGAAGATCATCCCCGTCTGCGTGCAGTGGTTCGACTACTTTGACTACGACAGCTTCGTGACCGAGCGTATGTTCGCCACGGAAGACGAAGCCAAGGATGTCGCCTTCCAGCTAAACCGGAACGGACTGGGACAGGATGAGATCCGCTACCTGTTGAGGCTCTTCACCGGGAAGGACCACGATGAGTGATCTGGAACCCAAGAGGCCGAGGTACTGGAACGCCATCACCCACCGAACCGGGAACTACTGGAACTGGTGGAGAACACTGTGCGGCTCATGGCTGGCCGGTGTGGGGATCTTCGCCCTGTACTGGGTGGCTGTCTGGGTCGGAACGGACGGTCCAGTCGTGACGGAGGCACCCGAGAAGTGGCAGGCGTCCCTGTGGTGCCTTGCAGTGCTCTTCACACTGGTAGCGTACTTCTCCATGGTGCCCGACGACGACGACGACGGCATGACGTGGTGACTTGCACTAAGCCAGCAGGGATGCTAAAGTAAAGACATGACAACGAAAGAAGGAGAAAGTTTGAAACTCTCAGTAGGCGACAAGGTCCGCTACAAAGAAGGCGGAACGTCGGACGGGTGGGCTGGCGTTGAAGGAGTACTCACTGCTTCCGGTGATTGGGGATCGACCGTGAAGGTCACCAAGACGACCACCAAGGCTGAACTGATGGTAGGTGACGAATACTACCCTTACCTGTACAACTTGGAGAAGATCGAAGAGACCTTCACGTTCAAAGATATCCGGGTGGGTGACACGATCAATCGCACCCGCAAGTACCCCACTGGTGCTCTGGAGGTACGTGAAGGTACTGTCATGTCGCAAGGCTACGACTGGGTATCTCAAGGCAACTTCATCCTTGCCTACGCTTCAGACGACGAGAACGAGCAGGTCACGCTGAAACTGATCGAACGCCCCGAGCCGGAGCAGCACTGGACCGAAGAGAAGCCCGTAGGCTCCATCGCCCTCGGAGGGGCGGGGACCAACAAGCTCATGCTCAAGAAGACCACCGACTCGTGCTGGACACGGACCTTCCTGACCAACAACCTCAGCAGCCCCTACACGCTGAAAGAGACCGAGAGATACTTCGGAATCAAAGAACTGGAGTGGATCAAGTAGTGGAATTCAACAAAGGCGACAAGGTACGATACAAAGCTGTTGTCGGCTACAAGGACTGGGCAGGACTTGAAGGCGTTGTCACGGAGTATGGCAGATACAGCGGCACACTGAACGTCAAGGTGACTAGCCGCCCCGAATCGATCAAGCAAGCAGTACGGGTAGGGGAAATCCACGGACTGACAGCAGAAAACTTTGAAATCATGGAGGAAAACAAAACAGTGGCAACCAAGGCAGCAACGAAGTTCGAAAAGGGCGACACCGTCCGCTACATCCACAACTCGTACGGCTACACCGACTGGCTGGGCGTCGAAGGTGAAGTGACCGGAGCAGGTATCGGAGACACCGTCAGGTTCAAGATCACAGGCGGTGCTGACAAGATCGTCTACAATGTAGGCGACGAGGTTACCCTGTCAACTCACAAGCTGGAAATCGTGAGCAAGGCAAAGCCGGAAGGGACCATCACCTTCAAGGACATCAAGAAGGGTGATACGATCCGGCGCACGTACACCCGCGAGGACGGCTCCAAGATCATCTGGGAAGGCACCGCAGACCGTTTCAATTACGACAAGAGCGCTTGGCTCTCCGGGGACGGGTACCACCTCTCATACGATGCAGATGCAAGCGAACGACGTATCACCATCGAACTGCTGGAGCGTCCCGAGGAACCCGAGATCTGGGAAGACCGTAAGACCGGTGACCGGATTGTCCGCAAGGAAAAGGACCACGCCGTTACCATCTTCACCAAGCTTGGAAACGGCAACTGGGAGAGCCTCTACATTGCCGACGAGAAGCCCGCACTGGGAATCGAGTGGGCCACCGAAGAACTGGGTCCGCTGCTCGGTTCAGGAACAGTAACGCTCATCAAAGCGTAACACCACGTAACGAAAGGGACGGCTTGACGGTCGTCCCTTTCGCGTGTAGGCTTATACTAAGAGTTCAGGAAGATTGAAAGGCATAATGACAGAGACTGCAACAGTTACACAGACCGGACTGCCTGACCTGCCGGAAGGGTACTTCTGGCGCGTGGGGGATACAGACATCAACCCCGGCTGGTACGACAACAAACCCGTCATGCGACCCGCCGTGTTCATCATGGCGGAAGCCACGATGGAAACCAAGACCCGCCAAGCACCCGTCTACGGGGAGAACTGGTGGGACAAGGGCAAAGTCGTGGGCTTCGTTCCTGAAACGTACGAAGTACAGGGTGAACCGGAGGAAGTCTTCGTCCAGACGTTCAGCAGCATCACGACTCACGACAAGAACGACATCCCAAAGATCGGACGCATCACGGGTACCTCATCCCGGAACGACGTGGAGTACGAATGGGACTACAGCGTACCGGTGGGCAGGCAGGGTGTAGCCTACCTTGCTGCGTTGCTGAAGCAGCGCTTCGACGCATGGCAGGACTCCTTGGCCCGTGCGGAAGCCTACAAGAAGGCTGAAGCCGAGAACAAGGAAGAACTGTACGGCGACTACCCGCCCAAGTCCTTTGGACCCGTTGAGGTTGAGCCGGTCCCGGAAGGACACAGCCTGATGTCCGAGGCCATGAAGCTTGTCGAGAAGTTCGAAAGCTACGCAGAGGGCCGCAATGACGCCTCAATGCCGCCGTACAGCCGTGGTGTGACTTCCACCTACCACAACGCTGCACGGGCGCTGAGGGAAGTGCTGAGGACGGCTAAGTGAGAGAGTTCCTGTCAGAGTTCAAGCTAATCCTGCTGCTATTCGCAGCGATACTGGCTGTCCCCGCCGTAGGGCTTCCGCTGAGCATCCAGCACCGTAACGAGGATATCGCCAAGTGCGAGTCTCAGCACGGAATCTACATCGGAGGCGGGAAAGCATCCAGAGCTACCTGCGTCGTCGGAGACAACATCCGGGAGATCGACCTGTGAGGGATTGGTTGCCATGGCTGGGATTCCTGCTGCTGTGCCCTCTCGTGCTCTACATCCTCCTAGGGGGACTGAAGTACGGCATGGACAGGCAACAGGAGAAAGTCGATGCCTGCGTGGAACGCGGCGGCTGGATGGACCCCAGAAACAACGTCTGCGTGAAAAGGATCGAGGTACCGTGAGCCTGTGGTTTTTTCTGTACTTGTGGGTCACAGTTGTTGTAGCGCTCATTGGAGTGATGCTCTGGAGTGACAACCACAGGGAATGTGACGCAATAGGGGCGAGGACGTTCTTTCTCTCACCTCTCTGGCCGCTGGTGGCTCTCTGCTACGCGGCGATCTACCTATGCATGGCACCCGCTGCTGTGGGTAGGATGTGGAAAGACGCAGGATGGAAGTTCTAGTTGACACTGGACAGGGAATGTCCTAGACTAGTACTACCAACAACAAAGGAGGAGCCATGATGTATGAGTTTGAACCGGGAGACATGGTACGCGTCCCCAAAGCAGGCAACAAGACGGGAACCGTGATCGACTTCACCTGTGAGTACGGGGAACACCTTGTCTACATACAGTTCGATGACGGATCACGGAGCCTGAGGTATCAGGACTTCGAGGTGGAGAACCTGACCGACCATTACGAGTACGCCGTGAAGTACACCAACCCAGACGGCTACACCTACCCTCTCAGCGACAAGTCGTGGACCACACTGGATGAGGCCAAGGCTGAACTTGCCCACGAGGAAGAGACGAACTCCTCCGAACCTGAATACCGCTGGTCCATGAAGCTCGTCAAGCGCCTCAAGGCCGGAAAGATCGAGGAGGTCTGACATGGTCCTTCTGCTGCTGTTCTGGCTTCTGGAGAGCGTGGCGTTCCTGCTGCTCTTCCCCCTGCTGTTTTGCTTTTACCTATCGTGGTACCGTACACTGATACTTACAAACAACAATAACTAACACTTAGAAAGAAGAACTAATTTGCTTTTCTACATTGCAATCGCCCTGATCGTGGCGGTATTCATCTACTTCGGATTCGTCAAGCCCCGCGCTGACATCGAGGAAGGATTCATTGCCGCGTTCATCGCATTCGTGGTGATGGTCGTCGCGCTGGGTATTACCGCCGCAGCGGTCCCCAAGGAGACCAAGGTAGTCAACACGTGGACGCAGCCGCTGTCCAAGCTTACCGAGTACACCGCGCATGGCAACATCTTCATCGAGAACGACCCGCACGAAGTTGAGTACATCTTCAAGGACGCACGAGGCGCACTGGTTCAGGGCGAAGTCGCCGGAGGCAACTCCACCATCCGCGAAGGTGCAAAGACGGCCACTGTGAAAACCACCCAGACCGATCACTACAACTACACGGTTGTTCCGTGGGTCATGGGCACCAGCTACCACTACGAGTTCAACGTCCCGAAGGGTTCCGTGTTTCAGGAAGTAGAAGCCTACTACGAAAGTGAAGACGACTGATGGACAACTCAGGACTCTGGATCACACTGATGGTGCTGTTCATAATCATCATCCTCCTCTAGGAGGATAAAGGAGGGGGTCTTTGGACCTCCTCCTTTTGCGTTTGACATCGATGCAGGTAAGCCCTAGACTAGAGGAAAGACCGAGAGGAAGGACAAGAAAATGTCAGAGTTCAAAAAGGGTGACAAGGTTCGGATCTTGAAGAGCCTGTCCATGGTAGACAATCACTTCGAGGCTGGCGCTGTCGGAGTGGTCCGTGATGTTGACAGAGGGATCGACAACACGTTCCCGTTCTTCGTCGTGATTGAGGGTGCGAAGCACATACTGTGCTTCGCGCCGAACGAACTTGAACTGGTGGAAGAGAAGGAGTTCCCCAAGCTGCGTTCCCGCATGTCGGGGCCGGATGTCTGGGCCGACGATGAAGATGAGTACGAATACGCCATGGCTACACGGGACTCCCCTGACGCTCCGTGGAGGGCTGTCGGTGATCTGCTGGACCGGTACGACCGGATACCGGTCTGGGGTGACCGTGAGATTAGCACACGTCGGGTAGTGTTCTACTCGCGGGAATTCAAGCACAGCGAGTTCATACTTGTGAAGCGCCGCAAAGCCGGAGAGATTCAGGTGGTCGAGGGTGAGTGAGACACTCACGCCGGAGGCAATAGCCTACCTCACCAAGCACGCAGAGGAGGCAGAGCGTGACCTCTCCCGACTACCGGAAAGCTCACAGCCACTGTGGTTCCGGCTTTACAAACAAGGCAAACTGTCCTAGACTATAAGAACCAACAACCTAAGGAGCAAAAATGCAGAAGACAATCGAAACCGCAATGGGCCGGAAGTTCACCATCAGGGACGACTACGCGTCGGGGGCAGTCATCCTCGATGTCGAGAAGACCGATGGCGCTGGTCTGGTCGTCTCCCGACTCATCCCTCCCATCGCTATAGATCTGGGTGAAGCCATCATTCAGGCAGCAGGCAGAGAGGCGTTCGTGTATGAGGGACGCCTGCCCATCATCCGTGACGGGAAGAACGGGGAGGGCTACTTTGACAGGGAAACCGGGATCACGCGGTATGCCAGTGAAGCAACCCCTGACTCGCTGATGAAGGAAATCAAGGCGCTGATCGCCATCCGGGGACAGTTGATCAAGGATGATGATGAGCGTAGGGCACGTCGGGCCGAGGAAGCTCTGGCTGAACTGAAGCTGAAGGGACGGCGGGACGCACTGGTAAAGAAGCTCACCGGATGCGATAACCGTACCTACCGGGAAAGCTCGGAAATCCTGAAGAAGGCCATCGACTACGCGATTGAGCTTGAAGACCAACTCAGCGACCACAAGTAAACAAGAGGGAGGTAGCTTGACGGCCACCTTTTTCTTGTCTAGACTAAGAGAACCAACAACGAAGGAGGAGTCATGGCAGGAAGAGTTTTGACACAGCAGGAACAGGCTCAGGCACTGCGGGCAATGGCAGTGGAGGAGAAGCTGGACAAGGCAGCAGCCAAGATCAACGAGGCGCTGAAGCTTCTGGACGAGGCAGCGGACCTCGCCAAGGGGGACGACTTCGCATCGATCAAGACGCTGGACGCCGAGGACATCAGCAACCTCAGGGTGGTGCTCCGGGTCGGTGTGGTCCGGAACCTTAACCAGCTTCGGGCGCGTTGGTCCGACATCGCTTTCGAGCGGAAGAGGGGCTAGCCATGGGCAAGGAAGAGATGCTTCAGGAGCTTGAACAGATCATCTACCGTGGACAGTACCCTGACCCTACCTCAGACCGGATCGCACCGCTCTCGGAGAGGCCGACATGGGAGCAGGAGATGGTCCGCAAACAGGCTCAGACCATTCTCGATGCTGGGTTCGTGAAGCTGCCCTACGATGTCGAAGAGGATTGGGAATACTGCCTAGAGATCATCCCCATGAAGAGTGGGGAACTGCTGAACAGGGACGCCTACTGGGGAACACTGGCGGACGCCCAACGAGACCTCCGCTACCACCTCAGGATCAACAAGGACAGGGAAAAGCGGGGAGACCCTATCCACTTCAAATACGGGATCGTACGCCGGATGAAGACCGTCCTGACCGGTGAGTCCGAGGTCGTTGACAAGGTACGCGAGCTACCCTAGACTAGGATTACCAACAACACGAAGGAGGCACCATGTACTACCTGACATTCGACGGTGACGACAAGACCCCGGTAGGGGAGAACCTGCTGAAGGCAACCGAGTCCTTTGTCGAGGCAGTTGAGAGGAACGACTGGTGCCCCGCGTTGGAGGACGACGAAGGCGTGGTAATTCTCTCGTGGGACAACAGCAGCTATGATGGAGGAGGTCACGACCGGATCATCGGGCCGGTCCCGGACAAGGAATGGCTGCGTGACCACGAAGGGATCGACCGTGGAGCAGAAGAGCACGAATACCGTTTTGGAGATTGGAGGCTGTGATGAAACCACGGGCGCATTGGGGAGTGTACAAGACATCCACTGGAACGGTGCTTGACCGATACCGGTACTGCTACGTCTGCAACCGCTGGCTGAGGTCTAGCTGGAAGAAACCACTCATACACAAGGGAAAGAAGGCGAGACGATGAGTGAACTGGAGAGTGGCTCTGACTACGAGTACAACATCCGTGTGAGCCAGTTCGGGGGCGAACGGATGCTCTACAGCGAATGGTCCTCCGAGCAGGCACTGCTGGACCTGTGGGGCGTGGATGACCTGACGGAGATCCCGGGAGGGATGACCGTCGTCAAGAGGCTCAAGCCCGGAGAGGCCACGGAAGCTGAGAATCGTGCAGCCGGGTACAGGGTGGACCAGATGCTGCTGGGATTCTACGACGACGACGACGAGGATTGACATGAGGACTCAGGAACCCTAGACTAGATATACAAGCCAACAAGCAAAGGAGAACATCATGATCATCAACGAAGGCGACACAGTGAAGGTAGTCAACCCGCTCAATATGCACAGCGGATTGGAGGGGAAGACCGGAACGGTCCTGTCCATCTCTGACAAGGTGTGCCGTGTCGATCTCTCATGGGACGCCCCCGAAGGCTCCGGATTCGACACGGTCGGGACCATGGGGACTTTCCGCCTCTCCGAACTGGAGCTTGTCAAAGCCTGTGACGAAGAGGAGCAGATCTTCAAGATCGCCGCAGCCCTCCACACCGAAGGGAACTACGGGAACATCCCGTGGGCTGAGATCAAGGCCGACGCTGCCCGCCTCTATCGGGTAGGAGTCCGTCACCATGGCTGACAAACTGGACGGATCATTCTCCGGACTGTGGACCTGTGAACTCTGCGGGAAGACAGGGACGGACTGCACGTGTGAACACTTCGACCGTGGGTTTGCACGCGGGAAGGACAAGACGTTCACCGACGCTGAACTGGCCGCTGAGACGTGGTACGCCATCAGTTGCTTCCAGTCGGCTGACGCAATCGCTGACCTGTTCGAAGACGACTATGACGCAGACAATAACGTTGTGGTCTGCCGCGAACGGATGTACGTGGTAGAGTGGATCGCCACGGGGAAAGACTACAGGTTTGGAGGAGGCTCTGATGAGTAAGCTTGCGCGTAAGATCGTGGACCGTCTGGTGAAGATGGAACTGCTTGACCCTGAGGTCTTCGATGTGGAGACGGCAGAGATCGACCGCCTGTACACTGGATACTGGCAGAAGAAGGAAGGCGCATGGTCATGGGCGCTCTCCATCAAGACCAAGGGCGGCGACCAGAAGTTCGGCCTGTTCGGCTCACAGTGGTCAGCCACGGACTGTGTCAAGGCCGAGAAGTGGGATATCTGGAACAACGGGTTCGATAAAAGCATCATACCTCTCACAGAGATTGACACTGAGGTCAGTCTGCCCTAGACTAGAGGTACCAACCAAGGAAAAGGAGAAAGCAATGCGTTACAGGAAGACAGAGTTCTTTATCCGCAAGGACGGCACCTCCACCAAGAAGGATCTGGGGACCATCGACAGCACCCGGATCGATTCCGACATGGCACAGGAGAGGGACCGGAAGGCACGGATCGCCCGTTCGACAGAGCAGATCAACTCCATCGAGGTTCTCCCTTTCGGGATCGTCACCACCTACGCGACGGGACATCTGCTCACCGTCGCACTCGTCTACACACCCGAAGATAACTAGGAAAGGATTGACATGAACAACTACGATGAGGCAAAGGATCTGGTCAACAGGTCAAGCACCTACACCGCAGAGGGGAATCTGGAGAAGGCACTGGTCCTCTCCAACCTCGCACTCGTGGACGAGATGAGGAAGGCGTGTGAGACGGAAACCAAGGAAGTCTTCCTCCTCATCCAATTCCGCGTTGCCGAAAACGAGGAGCGAGAAGTTATGCACGTCTACAAGGACCGTGCGAAGGCTTACGAGGAACGGGACGCGCTCAACGAGTTGGCGGTCCGCGTGGGCGACCCGTTCCGGTACATCATCAAGGAAAAGGAGATTCAGTAATGGGACGGATCACGACACGAGACAGCGGATGGGTGGATGTGCGTGCAGAAGACAAGGGGTCATCTGCTGAAGTCTACGTCACGGCACAGGACTGCGGAGCTTCGCTGACGCGGGCACAGGTCCGGGAACTCATCGAGGATCTTGTCGAGGTGGCAGGATTCAAATCTGAGCCGACAGGAACCGGGATGGGAATCATCATCCAGTTCCCGGAGAGTCCGGCAGTCCACGAGCGTCGGGATGAACTGGCTGGGAAGTTCTGGGGCAAACTGTACGGACAGGTGGGAACTGAAAACCAGCACGCCATCGAATACATCATCGACGGGGAGAAGCAGCGAGGGGAACTGAAGTGAGCTACACATTCGACGTAGAGCGCAGGAACGACCCAGAGATCAGGGCCAAGTGTGAAGAGCGGCACAAGGCACGGCAGGCCATGATGCTGCACGCCGCGCAGGTACTGAATGATCTCGTGGATGAGATGCGTCCCCTGAACGAGGGAGGCGACGACGCCATGTACGGGGAGATGTTCGACAAGATCAGAGCACTGAGGTACCGTGTGGACTCGGACTCCCGGTTCATGCAGAACATCGGATCAGAAACCTACATCGGGAATCTGGCCGCTGGTCGGCTCGGAGACCACTTCGCCAAGGGAGGCAAGTAGTGATTGAGGCGGAACTGAGGATCTGGAACGAGAACGAACAGATCGTCGTGAGCCGTGCTTTCGAGGCCGAGACCATGAAAGACCTGAAGCGTCAGCTTTATGAGGTGACATTCGAGGACTTCGACGGGGAGAACGCCGAAGCCTACAAGCAGTGGAGAGCAGACAACGACCTGAAGAAGGAGAAGGCAAAATGACAGTACCCAACTACGAGGTTGCCGTGGAACTGCTGAGGCAACACGAAGAAGACCACGGACACGTAGACAAGCCCGCTGTGGCCGCTGTCTACGCGACACTGGCAGTGGTGGACGCCATGGAAGCTTTGAGCGCTCCTGAGGGGCGTGGAGAGCCGCTGGAGACGGTCTGGGGTCTGGCGCGGCTGCTGCCCAACGAATTCGCATGGGAGACCATCGCCGTGTACGCCGACAAGACCGAGGCAATGACCGAAGCCGACACGCTGAACAGGTCACCACAGGGCGTGAAGTGGACAGTCAATCCGCTCCACATCAGATACTAGTTGACACGGAACCAGTAGTTCCCTAGACTAGAAGAACCAACAAAGGTACGTACTGAGAAGGAGGAGTCATGGCAAACGACAAAGACTGGACCGAGGAGATCGGACGGAAGGTCGGTGTGTGGTATTCACTCGGACCCAACCGGACAGTTAAGAAGGTCGGGGAGATCATC
>Ga0307416_100002108_pt1 | contig 11235 bp, 9 predicted proteins | sample DK1Cmetagenome_2_FD_203821 | JGI IMG/M metagenome (GOLD analysis project Ga0307416, IMG submission 203821) | Maize rhizosphere microbial communities from greenhouse at UC Davis, California, United States - DK15-C-3 | ecosystem: Host-associated > Plants > Roots > Rhizosphere > Soil | place: USA...
TTGTCTCTACACAACAGCTTTCGACTGGAGGCATCGTTTTGAAACTCCCAAAAACCTTTTAAAACAATATTGATCAAAACAGGCTAAATGAAAGATGACAGAAAATAAAAAGACCGTTAAGAAATACATGGAGGGATCCGCAAGAGTGACCATCAAATGATCCTTCACTGCCTTACGGATGATGTTTTCTGGAAATGCCCGGCGTGTATACACACAATGGAGAAGAAGAATTCGACAAGGAAATCGAAAATGACAAATTTTGTAGGTAGTCCGACAATCCAAATCAAAAGGTTCGTCGAAGAAAATAATATTGTCATTGCAGAAGGGGCTGTTCAGGGTAAGATGAAAAACGGAAACTCGCTTGACGCGGTATTTTGCGATGTCTTTGAAATGACCGGCGGAAAAATCAGGTGTCTTACCTCCTATTTAATGACTTTAAACACTTCGATTAAGTTTGAATGAACGAAATGCTGAGTGGCGGCCTCTTTGGCAAAAAGCTTTCCGCATCAGTGAAGCTGAAAACGCAGTGGCATATCCACACACACTTCCTGAGGAGCGACAGCCTCAGGCCCCCGGTTTACTTTGCGCGCGGGCTGCTGGAACATCAATCGTAAATAGCCAAAGTCCATTGTTTTCTGCTGACTCGTGGATAGCATCGATCAAGACCAAGAAAAGTTCCAAGGCGCCTGAAAAGCGAATTAAAAGAAAACTGAAAATGGCTGGTAACACAAGTGATCGCTGTTCTACAACCATCCTGACTTTTTAAAACGCATATATAGAAATAAACAAATGGCAATTGTAAATGCAATGACCATTGGGTAACTCCATGCCCACTGCAACTCCGGCATGTATGTGAAATTCATTCCGTAAAACCCCGCAATCATCGTTGGCACTCCAATTAATGCAGCCCATCCTGCAAATCGCTTCGCTATTTCATTTTGAGAAATACTGACCATCGAAAGGTTCGCTTCCAGCGCAGCGGATAACAATTCACGGGAGTTGTCCACCATTTCATTAATTCGAACGGAATGGTCATAAATGTCCCGAAAATAAGGTTTTGTCTCCTGATCAATGAAATTCAAATCGAAACGCATGAGTCGATTGCAGATATCAATGAGTGGAGAAACTGATCTTTTTACATCCAGCAGCTGACGTTTCAGGTAATAGATCTTGGCTGTATTATCGCGTCTTAATTTCTCGTGAAAAATATTTTCCTCTATAGCGGTAAGGTCATCCTCGAGCGCGTTGATCACGGGAAAATACTGGTCAACGATGGCGTCCATTAAAGCATAGAGTGCAAATGCAGGTCCTCTTAACAAATGTGGGGTGCTCTCGCACCTTGTTCGTACATCTACATAAGCAATTGACGATCCGTGGCGAACGGTAACGATAAAATTATGGCCAACGAAAAAATGAGTCTCCCCCAGATCAACATGCCCATCTTTCATTTGCACTGTTCTCAGTACAACAAACAGAGTATCAGCATACGTCTCTATCTTCGGACGCTGATGTGCCCTCAGCGCATCTTCAATCGCAAGGTCATGTAACCCAAATTCTTTCTGAATGGTTTTGAGCATCTCTTCATCCGGTTCCTGCAGGCCGATCCAGACAAAGTGGTTGGGCTTTTTGAGCACTTCGTTAATATGAGTGATTTCTACTTTTGACACTCTTTTGCCCTCATAATATTCGGCGCAGTCAACAATCATGAGAGAATGTGTTAAAGACCTTTGGGATCTGGCCTGAACTCTGCCAGGATGAATTTCGGCTAAAGCGCAATTAAAACTACAAAATTTGCTAATAAAAGTTACAAATTCCTGGCTAAGCTCATGTGCCAGTCTGGAGCGGTATAATGGGTCGACTTATTGTTGCTCACGTGTTTTGGAGCAATACTCAATCAGCGAATCCCAAAAGATTTTTAAAACCTCTGCCGCAGTTCACACGCACAAGCATAAAGCTGAGTCAAGCCGCGATTTCGAATCAGTCTGAAGTCAAAACATTGCATTATCGGCTCGCTCCACTCCGTACCATGCAACCGAATTTTGCCTGGAAACGAAAACTACAAATAAGCCGAAACCTCGGCAATGGCATATCCACGCTGTTAGCAGTTCTTGTGTGTGAAAGATCCCCCAATAATAGTAGCGGTTAGAAATAAAGTTTAATAGTTAATTTTTAGGACGCCCTCACATTGATTTCAGTCCTGCGAAATTGTCCACGATGACTCGCACACAGGCAAAAATCGGAAGATTGTAGCACGAGAATTTACCGTCTTAATTTTTTAAAAAGAATCTGTCCGCAGGGAATTAATGCAGAATCAAATTCCGGAGCAATTCTATAAAAAAGGTCTTGTCCCTTTAGGGCGAATCCTCCCCGTGCGACGGCGCTGCCCGTATGATGACGTAACACTACTATATGGAAAGATAGGCTTCTTTAGAATTAATAGTTCTTTGCAACTTGGGCAGTGTGTGAAGAACAGCTTCATAAGAAGATTTTAAACTTGCATCATAGTCAGGTGATGCTTCCTTGACGTGTGTATCGGGACCGATGATTCTACAGCTGTTCGGGCTTCTAAAGAAATTCTCTGCAGTCAGATCTTCATTCACCTCCTTGTAAGATGAGTAAAATCGGGACCGGTCAGATAATTCTGCTCGAATTGTGTTACGGGATATCAGTCGTAGGACCATCACATCACAAACCCTGGTAGCAATCGGCTTTCTTCGAAGCACGTAGAAAAGCACAGAAAATCATAAAATCCATTATATGTTTTACAAATATTAATAATATCACTATATTACATTTAATCACTGGTTATGAATTCTCAACTTGGAAATCTAGAAGAAGCAGTCCTCCTTATCGCACTCTATCTCGATGAAGTATACGGCGTATCGGTAGCGGAGGAATACAAGAAACAAAGTGGTAACGATATATCGATTCCGGCCATCCATACCGTGCTGCGAAGGCTCGAGGATAAAGGCCTGTTAAAATCAAAGATGGGAGAATCCAGTCCCGAACGCGGAGGTAGATGTAAGCGGCTTTATCAGGCTACCGCATTTGGGTTGCAAGTGATACGAGATATAAAAACGCAGCGCATTCGACTTTGGTCTAAAATTCCTCAATTGAGATTAGATAAGAAGTAATGAATCAACAAGAAACGCATAAGCCACCGAAATGGGCAGATAAACTTCTCGTCTGGTGCTGCGCGCCCGAATTGATAGAGGAAGCTCAGGGCGATCTCTATGAAGCGTTTCATCGGCGTTGCCAGAAATTGGGAGTTCGTCGAGCCCGCTTTCTGTTTGTAGCTGATGTTTTGCGTTCCATCTCGCTCAGGACAATCGATCGCTCCTTTTTTTCACCCGGAAATCCACGACCAATGTTAAGAAACTACACCACACTTACTTGCAGGATGCTTCTGCGCAACAAGGTATTTTCATTCATCAATATTTTCGGCCTCGCCGTAGGTATGGCTGCCGTTTTTTTGATCATGCAATACGTCTATTTCGAGTCCAGCTATGACCGGTTTCATAAAGATAGTGACCGAATTTTTCGGGTCTATATGGAAAGGCAAGCTCCTAATCGCCATATAAATACTGCAACGATCCACCCCGGCCCAGCGCCGGCCATGAAAGCCGAATTTCCAGAAGTGGAGGAATATGTCAGGATGCTACCTCAAGGGATCCGGATGCCGAGAATTGTGACGATGTCGTACGTGGACGGTAAGGGAAACGAAAAGGTATTTTATGAAGAAAATATTTATACGGTCGACCCGTCTTTTTTTAAAGTCTTCTCCTTTCCCTTGTTAAGTGGAAATCCCGCCGACGTGTTGAAAGAAGCTCATTCTCTTGTGCTTTCAGAATCTATGGCAAAAAAATACTTCGGATCAGAGAATCCGATAGGAAAAACGTTGATGGGAAACGGAAACAGACCTTTCCAGGTGACCGGTGTTCTTAAGGACATTCCAGGGAATTCCCATGTCCATTTTGACATGTTAGTTTCTTTCTTCTTCGTTGAACAAACCGGGAGCGGATTTGATCAGGCGGGTCACTGGAAGTGGCCGGAATTTTACACCTATGTGAAACTGGCGCCGGATGCCGACGTCAAGGCCTTCAAAGAGAAGGTTGCCGACCTGATCATACGTCACAACGGCGCTTATCTGAAAGAAAGAAGTTCAAGCGAACATCTGCGGCTGCAAGCGCTTACCGATATCCATCTCCGGTCTCCTGACATGATTCAGGAACGCGAGGTGCGCGGCAGCGAGCAGATCGTTTATTTTCTTTTGCTCATCGCCGGACTGATCCTGCTCATTGCCTGGATCAACTACATCAACCTTTCGACATCCAAATCCGTCGAGCGCGCCAAGGAAGTGGGACTTCGCAAAGTTGTCGGCGCATTAAAGCGCCAGTTGATACTACAATTTCTCCTTGAATCATTCGCCTTAAATCTGATGGCGCTCTTAATTTCCCTGCTGCTCACCTGGCTTGCTTACCCCTACTTCACTGAATTAACAGGAAAGAACATGGGAAGCAGTCTCTTTGATACCGGCCTGGTTAGAGAACCTTTATTCTGGTGGGCGGTAGTCGGAATATTTCTCACCGGATCGTTTCTAGCCGGATTATATCCTGCATTTGTTCTCTCCGCTTTCCGGATTGTCACCGTGCTGAAGGGGAAATTTTCCGCATCAAAATCCGGCATTGCTTTGCGAAAAGTACTGGTAACTTCTCAGTTTATTATTTCCGTCGGCCTCATTGGTGGTACCATCATGATCTTCAAACAAGTCGAGTTCATGAAGAATTACGAATTAGGATTTGCAAAAGAGCAATTATTAATAGTAAAACCACCGAAAGTGATGGACAGTCTGGCTCAGGTGCGTCATGAATCCTTCAAAGCGGAATTAAAACAGAACACAGCAATTCGCAATATTACAGTAAGCAGCGACATTCCTGGCGCACTTATTACAAACCGCCAATCGATCAGAAACCCCGAGGATGAAGGCCTTCAAAGAGTTTTCCAATATTATGTCGATCATGCATTTGCTGACACGTATGGGCTTCAGATCCTGGTCGGCAGAAATTTCCGGGAAGATGAGCGGTTGCTTGCCTTCAATCCCGACGCAGAAGGGCTGCCGAGTCCGATCATGCTGAACAGAAGGGCGGTTGAGTCACTAGGCTACAAAAACCCGGAGGATGCGGTCAATCAACGAATCTATTTCGGACTTGGCGATCGCGAATGGCTTGCAGAAATTGTCGGCGTGGTGGATAACTTTAGCCAGCAATCACTTAAGACCGAGTATGAGCCAATGATCTTTCTTCCACTTCCTTACGCAGAATACTTCACCCTCAATATCGACATGACCAGGTTAACAGAGACAGTCGCCTACGTGAAGGATAAATATGAGGCGTCGTTCCCCGGCAATCCATTCGACTATTTTTTCATGGACGACTACTTTAACAAACAATACGCCGCAGATCAACAGTTTCAGAAAGTATTCGCTTTGTTTTCCACGCTTGCGCTGGTGATTGCCGGGCTCGGTCTGTATGGTCTTACAATCTTTATGATCACTCAGCGAACCAAAGAGATGGCCGTCCGGAAGATACTCGGCGCAAGTGTACCGAATATGATTGGCCTGTTTTCAAAAGGTTTTGTCCGGCTGATCGTGATCGCTAACCTGATTGCGCTGCCCGCGACGTACTTTCTCGTGCAGCGTTGGCTGAACACCTTTGCTTTTCGAATCGACGTTGGTTGGCTGATGTTCGCCGCGCCACCGCTCACGTTGCTTATGATCTCAATTTTCACGGTGGCAGTCCATACGGCGAAGAAGGCGCTATCGAATCCGGTGAATGCCTTGAGGGTGGAATAGGCAATCACCTAAATTAGTATTTAATCGATTCTTGGATAAGCTAGTTTGAAGCTCGGGAAAGGATCTGCGCCTGATGGAGATTTTATGTTCGTGCGTTTGGCTGGATTAGCAGGACATAACGGCGCCAGGCGTGCAACGATGTTATATTTCTTCCTGGGCAGCTGCAAGGTCAACGACGTCAATACTTTTGTGTGGGATCTGACGAAATGGAATTGTTGTTAGCGGTAGTGCATTACTTTGTCGTAAAGATGTTTCAATTGAGTATCACCGAACCCATATATACTTTCTCTGTTCCAAAACTCTTTAAATACCTTATGGAAGTCGGTAGAAACATTTTTTGTAATCTCTTCAATAACTTTTTCAGGTCTTCCCTTTGTGCCATCTTTTGGGAAACGGTCAATATGTGCTTTTACAACTTCTTCCAGATATGGAAAAGAAAAAGATTTATTTTTTGCCAGGCGAGCTAATTCTTCAAAGTTATTCTCTTTATAGGCTGTCCATAATTCTTGTCCTAATTGTAAGTCAGCATCACTTAAAAGAATTTTATCACGAAAACAAGCTTGAAGCTGACTTGAATTAGCCGGTCCAAATCCATTCCAAAACAGTTTATTGTTTCTATCTAAATACGACGTATAAACAGCATAAACTTTTTTCTTTACTGACAAACTATTGATGATTGAAATAACAAACCACATGTTTACTTGGCAGAATAAATCATACTCAAACCAAAGATTGAATTCGGAATCGTCAGGCGCATTCATCAATTTTTCAAATTGACTTACAACCTGGTCGTGATATTCGGCTTCTGTTAATCCCATGTGTTTAGCTCTTGAATGCCAGAAGTCTTGCAGGTCATTGCCTGATAAGGCTCCGTCAATAAGTGCTTCTCTAACAACAATTACGTTTCCCTCAATTTTAGCGTCAGGGAAACTATAACAAGAGAATCTCCGTTTAAGATATTGTAGATCATGATTGTGATGTTTTACATTGTCGCTAACGGGCTTAGGCTTGGATGTGCCGGTATTTGAAAAATCGTCAGCGTAACCGATGCTAAATTTACAAATAAAAGCACATTGTTTGTTTTAGGTTCAACCGCATTTCATTTACGACGTCAGCTCGGTGCAATGGTGGAACCTGGAACGAACCAGGGACTAGAGGACTGGACAATCACATTCGATCAAATGTTTTTCCATCTCATCGATAGGGTCTCTGACCAAAGTCGAACTGAATTCATAAGCACGGAAAAGCATCCTCACATAAGCAGCAGCCACTCGTTGCCGTGTTAGCTTCCTCAACGCCCCCCATATAATCCTCTCGATGAACAGTCGGGATGATGATCTCCGACAAAATTAATCCTTCATCGGTTTACTTATTGTCAATACGACCGTAGTCTCGGAGTAGATGGATAGATCTGGTCGTCAAAATGATCCCCTGAAGTGCATCGGACTCGCATTACAAAAGTCATCATAGGCACCATTTGCAATAAATAGCTTAGGATCCGCCTTCAGATTAAAGGCCCGATAGAGAAAGGAGTTCAACCTGTTCCTCCGCGAGAAATCGTGCTCCAGCGCCGAAAGGTAAAACGGTGCCTCTTTCGTCAGCTTGGTGGACTTCACTTCTATGTAACTGTCTGTACCGTTGGGATTTTCGCGAAAGTATATCAAAGCCCAATCCATCACCCAGTGTTTGAGATACCCACTCGATCTTGTCGGCGAGGTTTTCTTTTCCTGCGTGGATGAGGCGCCATTTCTCGTAACTAAAGCAATGCTCTCCCCTGTTGTGCCAATGACGCGGTTTGCCTACTCAAGCTCGATGTAGTTAGCTTTTACCGGCCTCCGGTAAATCAGTTCCGGTTCCTGCAGAACCATTTCTTCGTCGGCATCTTTTCTACCATCGATTCGAAATGCAGCTCACGTGGTATAGGAACAATTTCTGCGAAGCGCTTGAATACATCCTCAATTCCGGGCTTCCGCCGTAGATGCGCCAACACAACATCTTCGAGCAAAACTTTTTGATAGTTATAAGCCGGGAGATATCCGCGGATATATGGCTGACCCATTCGGGCAAGTACAGCACTGATATTTCGGTTCTTGAACTCTACGGAGCCGTTTGACCGGTTCTTCAAAAGCGGAAGAGTTTGTTGACGTGCTTCAGTCTTACTATATGAAATGCCGGCTTGTTCCTTCTGAAGCATCTCGAAGTATTCGGCAACGATAATTAGTACCCTACAGCACCTGCTACCCTTTGGAGATATTGCTCCACCCTTAGGGGTATCAACAATCACTTCGCTTGATGACATTTATCATTGTTATTTACCTACTCAAGATGAAAATTTAGTCAAGAAACTATCACTGCCAGAATGTTTTGGCAGCGGCAGGAAGGTCTATTTCGAAGCATAATGGGCGGGGACCTCTTGGGACCGTGAAGGAGACAGCTCTTCAGCATCTTAATTTAATGACTGAAGATTTTAATGCAAAAAGTATAGCTCAAACGATGACCAAACAACAGAGCCTTGAGGTTTGTCAATGCGCAAAAGAAGAAATGGCGTAAGATCGGTTGACCTAAGCGAGTACTGCTTCTCATGCATCATCTAGCCTGCTGTGGTTGCGTAAGGTTGCTGTGAGGGTCGTTAGCATACCGCGTCATTAGTGATGCCGGGCAAGCCGATAGTGAGCGACAAAAAAACTTCGTGTTTTCCAAGTGAGTAAAGCGCTGCGCTTGGGGTTAATTCATGCTTAAATTAAAATTAGTTATAAGCGTCCACCCTAAAATCCCTCTTTATGTTAATTCAAATTTTCAGGTTAGAAAGGGTGCAAAGTGTAATAGCATCTACTTTATTAGTTGCTTTTTTGCTTTGTTCATGTAATCCGTCCGTAAGTACAAGAAGTAAGAGCCACGCGAACAAATACAACGGCGAAGAGCTCTTTCGTGGAATCATGTTTGCCGATGGACAAGTGGCAGATCAGATAAAAGAGGTAAAAAAGGTTAAGGATTTTATCGGCCTGCAATCGTTCAATGGCAAACAGAAGGCTGCGGTAAAGAACTTGCAGGATAGTTTGGTCATTACTATTCGCAAGTTGAACCCGCGTTACTTCGAATCTTTCAAGTTTAATATTCAAAGCGGAAATCAGGTTCTGATTGCATCAACAATTCGTAATGCCTCAATAGTGATTAGCGCGATCCTGTATCAAAACAATCATGCGCTAGACGTGATTTTCGACAATAAACGAAACGATTTATTTGAGCGCGACATGAGAAATTCCAAAGACTTTGAGCGTTTACAAGGCTTTCCTGAGTTGCTACCAAAAGAGCTAAGAGAAATGTTAGAATCCTTTGCCAAAAATCTACACATCGAGCGGGATGTTTATATCAATAAGATTTCTCACATAGATGTTAATGCCAATACAGATGTTAATATGTATACAGATCTTTTTACCTTCTTACAGTTACACAAGACCAACGATATTCAACTAGACCCAATGGCGTCTGTAACTATCGAAGTGGAAACTGCAGCCTATGCAGTAGTAGCAGTAGTCGCTTTTGTGGTGGCGGTAGCGGCTCTTGTGGTAGGTACACCTGATGTCTTTAATGACGTTGGAAATCTTTTTAATGAGCAGTTGGTGAACTCTATTGCAGCCGAATTTAATGTGCATCAGGTAAGAATGTGATTAGGCCATCTCCATCTTCGCGAGTGAACAAACAGCTGATTTTTACGATAATATGGACTTGTCTTTGGGTAGGTATTGTTTTTAAAATCCTATTCTCATCGCTGCCTTATAATCCATTAAGCCCTGATTATGGACAAAAAGTAACTCTTATTACTATCATCCCTCAGGGTTGGGGTTTTTTCACAAGAGATCCAAGGGAGCCGGATTTGGTCCTATATACTTTAAGAGACAAACAATGGGAGCAAAGTCCGTTCATGCCGATCTCTGCTGTGAACAATTTGATGGGACTGAATAGATTCCCTAGGGCTCAGTCGGTCGAATTAGCGATGATTCTCAGCCGTGTGAAAGGCACGGATTGGAGAACAACAAATGCAAAGATAACAGATGTTGTTGTTAACACTCAAGAAATTCTTTCAATTCCAAGTCTTTCACCCTTACCAACCTTGAATGACACTCTGTGCATTGTACTAAAGGAGCCGGTCCCTTGGGCCTGGACCTCGAATCGCGGTGACATTGCGATGCCTTCAAAATATGTAATTGTAAACGTAACCAGCCTTGAATAACAAATTAGGTTTTCTAAGAGAGCTAATGTTTACAAACCCATTTACCAATGTTTACGGGTTTGCTCGGACTTTGTTAGCTCTTGGGACCATGCTTACATTCATTTGCAATGACGTTCATACATTATTTCGACCTGCACTTGGTATCGAAGAATACCCGATATGCCGCGGTATGGCAGAAAGTATTAGTCTATTTTGCCTTTTCCAGTCCGATCTTCATCTAGGAAAATGGGTCGCTATTGTCATCTTGGCTGCGGTTGTCACAGGATGGCGCCCAAGATTTACAGGAGTTTTCCATTGGTGGGTCAGTTATAGTTTCATGAATAGTGCAATCCTAGTTGATGGGGGAGATCAAGTCACGGCCATAATCACTCTGTTGCTACTTCCCATGTGTATTTGTGATCCTAGGAAATGGCACTGGTCCAACGACTATGCTGACGAACTCTCAACGAATTCAACTTATCGATTCATTGTGGGAAACTGCACCATTAGGGTTATTCGCGTTCAAGTCGCCATCATTTACTTACACGCAGCGGTAGCAAAGTGCACGGTCCCAGAGTGGGCAAACGGAACTGCATTATACTATTGGTTTACTGACCCAATGTTCGGCTTTTCATCTTGGCTTGCACCTTTCTTCACACCCCTTATAGAAAATCCATTTACCGTTTCGGTGCTAACTTGGAGTGTTGTAACACTTGAGTTTATGCTTTTCGCAGGATTATTAGCAGATAAGAAATTGTGGCCGACATTATTGTATTTGGGCCTTGTCTTTCATTTCGGAATAGCGCTTATACATGGATTAATAAGTTTCGCATTCGCAATGTTTGCGGCATTAATTATTTATCTCAGACCGGTAGAGCATGTTTTCTCTCTTCCGTTGACGAAAGAACTAGACCACGCGTCTTCAGTTGCTGATGCCCATCAACAAATGTCCAGGTAGCGGATCAACAATCAAATATACATGTAGACACTCCTCTTCCTTTAGATATGATAGCTTTCTTTTACTTAAACCCGTTTTCTTTTCGGCTTGTACAATGTTTGTTGTTTTAGAAATCCAGACCAATCAATTGGCCTCCGCTTTCGGTATGGCCGCTAGGATCGATTTAAAAGCTATTGACCATGAATGACTTTCTTACCCGGATCTCTCAGCTTTTCA
>Ga0307416_100002109_pt1 | contig 11230 bp, 10 predicted proteins | sample DK1Cmetagenome_2_FD_203821 | JGI IMG/M metagenome (GOLD analysis project Ga0307416, IMG submission 203821) | Maize rhizosphere microbial communities from greenhouse at UC Davis, California, United States - DK15-C-3 | ecosystem: Host-associated > Plants > Roots > Rhizosphere > Soil | place...
GGCAATGGTGAATGTCTTGCCGCTTCCCGTCACACCGAGTAGCGTCTGGTGTCCCTCACCTTCCTGCACACCCTTCACAAGCTGCTCAATAGCCTGTGGCTGATCGCCAGTGGGAACGTATTCGCTCGTTAATTTGAATTCCATAGATTGAAACACATAAGAGATGGCTATCGATTAACGCTCTCAAGATACGGGTGGTTCCTGACAACGGTATGTCAGCAGCCTCTTTGTGCTTTCCTTGCCGAAGGGTAATTCCTGCCCTTGTTGAGAGTCGGTCCTTTGTCCAGAGCCGGTCCCTGAGCTTGCCCGAGGGGCGGTCCCTAAGGTTGCCGAAGGGCACCTAAGCTTGCCGACGGGCCGTCCGGGAGCCTTTCGAGAGCCGGTCCCTGAGCCTGTTGAGAGCCGGTCCCTCAGCGTGTTGAAAATCGGTCCCTGAGCTTGCCGAAGGGCCGTCCCCCTTAGTCGACTTTCGGCCCCGAGCTCGTCAAGGGGAACCAGGTCCGAGTTGTTAGTTCCCAGTCCCGCGCGTAAGGAATTAGCGCAACAGAAGCATCGAAGATGTCAACAAGACTAAAGTGAAAGGTCCGACTGGAGAGTGCGCAGCACACGAAAACAATTGCACCCAAAGTCCACTTGTAAAGTGCGCAGCACCAGACACTACCCACTACTCAACCGCCAGTAGCCAGCCCATGGGCCAACCTTCATCCAAAACAAGGGCTAATTATTCCAAATCCCCCACGACTTCTCCGCCTGCACATGCAACATCTCCAGGCCATTCTTCGCAGTGGCTCCACGCATTTCCGCCTTTTGCAAAAACATCGTGCGGGCAGGATTGTAGATCAGATCGTATACGTAATGGTCCGGTGTGAGTAATTCGTAATCAATCGGAGGCATTGTGTTCGTGTTGGGATGCATCCCAAGGGGAGTAGTATTGATGATCAGCTTCGAATCTTTGATGATATTTGGTTTCTTCTCAAGGTCCTTGTAAGTGTAGCTGCCCTTCGACGCTTCACGTGAGACAAGCTTAAAAGGTACCTTTAACTTTATCAAAGCTTCCTGTACCGATTTTGAAGAACCACCTGTGCCCAGGATGAGCGCATTGAACTTTTTGTCTTTCGGAAGCCACTTCTCGATGGTTTCATAGAAGGCCTCCATGTCCGTATTGAACCCTTTGCGCTTTCCGTTGTAAAACTTGATGACGTTGACCGCGCCGATTTTTTTTGCTGCAGGATCGACCTCATCGAGGTATTGCATCACCTGTTCCTTGTAGGGAATTGTAACATTCAGTCCTGTGAGACCTTTGGTATTCTCAATGAGGTTTTCTATTTCTTTTATATTGGTGAGTGGGAAGAGCTCGTAATGATGATCGCGCAAACCTTCGCGAAAGAATTTCTCGTCAAAATATGATTTAGAGAATGAGTGACTAACGGTTTGTCCTATTAGTCCGAATACTTTTTCCATTTCAGCTTCTTGTTTTTAGCCTTGCAGCCACCTTTTCAATTAAAACTACACTAAAGACACCCAACGCCATCATGAGGATAGCGTAAAACAACTGCGGATCTTTTCCTGTGATTTCCAGATACCGCCAGGGCAAAATGCTTTTATCGAAGGCGGGGATCCTTTCTCCCTGTATAGTTGTAGCGTATTCATATACTTGGCGCCAGGGCCAGATCTTGTTCAGCGAACCGATCATCAAGCCGGCGAACAGCCCCACGATCGCATTATAGTAATTCGTCAGCAGGGTCGCGGCGAATTGTGCGATGACTGTTATTCCCAGGATGCCCCCGGTGATGAACAGGATAATTACATCCGTTTCAAGGGAGCCAAAGCTAGTAAGTATATACTGATATTTCCCAATAAACATCAACATAAATGCGCCTGAAACGCCTGGGATGATGAAGGTCGAGCCCGCCAGGAATCCCGCTAAAAACGCGAAGAGCAAGTTGTCCGGAGTGGCTATGGGCGACGCGATTGTTATATAATAACTCAGAGCCAACCCCGTAGCTATAGATAATACAACCCCAGGGTTCCAACGATAGATCTTACGAAGCAGCAGTAACGCAGCGATGATGACGAGACTAAAAAAAAATGAAGAGATATAGATCGGATACTGGCTTACATAAAAATGGAAGATGGCTCGAAGCGTCAGCAGTCCTGTGACGATGCCGGCGAAAACGGCTACCAGGAAACCTCCATTGATCGCGCGCCAGAATTTGCCGAGCTGCCCTCGTAACAATAATCGTAAGCTGGTGGAATCAATCGCGCCGATTGAAAGGATAAGGTCTTTGTGAACGCCAAGAAGCAACGACATCGAACCCCCTGATATTCCTTGTAAAACCCCTGTCGCACCGATGCATAAACCTTTTAGATACAGAAAAAGATAATGCAGTGGTTTTCTCAATTGTGGTCCTCTTATTTAATCGACTTCGAACGGAGGCGCCGTGTGGCTCGTTTTCTTCTCGATACCGAGGAAGTGCAAAAAGGTGTCACCGCGAAGCCCAAGTCGGATTGTTTCGAGTGGAATGACTTCATCAGGGGCGATGTTTCCGAGATTTACATTGGCTCCCAGCAGTTTGATGAACCACACCTGTTGCGCTTTCTGGGGTGCTTCCCAAATTATTTTTTCGAATGGGATTTTGGTGAGGATCTCTTGTACAAGACCCGAGCGAACTTCACCAGTAGATCGGAAAAGTCCGACGTTACCACCTTCACGGGCTTCACCTATGACCTTCCAGGCTCCGGCGTCAAGCTCTTTCTGCATGAGCTCAATCCACATGTAGGGTGGAATGATCTTGTCAGCATCTTTGGAGCCCACCTCGGAAAGAACAGTCACCTGCTCGGAGAGCTTTACGATGTAATCACACTTCTTATCGTGGTCAAGGTCTATAGAGCCATCAGACACTTCTGCGAAGGACATGTCAAATTTGTCAAGCAGCCTGCGATAGTCCTCAAACTGGTTCCGAATAACGAATGCTTCAAATAAGGTTCCCCCGAAATAAACGGGGAGTCCTGCTTCCCTGTAAACTCTTAATTTATCTTTCAGATTGGGGGTGACAAAAGAGGTAGCCCATCCTAATTTAACAATATCGACATGGTCGGCACAGATACTGGCGAAATCTTCGGCCTCGCGGATACTCAACCCCTTATCCATGGCCATAGTAAAGCCGTATTGCCTGGGCTTGGTGGTACGCTCAGGTAAATTTTTGAGTTCGTAATTCATTAATGGTTTTCTTTTCTAAACTGCTCAATGATCTTGTGCAAAGCCTTTTGAGTTTCAATCTTAGGAAAGAAATCAAATAATGCTGTGTGACCATCAAAGTCCAAAATTAAAGCATTTTCCAAATAATTAAAGGCTTCTTTGAATTTGCCTGCTTCAATCTGATAGACAGTCATCCGATAGAACAGTTCAGCGTCGTCGGGGATGTTTTCAAAACCCTGCATCAGGGTATCTGTGGCTTTAGTAAAATCTCCTTGTTCGTAGTAAATAAATGACCAGTTGAGCCATATCTCCTTGTCTTCTGGCTCTAGCTTGCTTGCTTCCTCATAGGCATCCAGGCTTGAAATCGTATTTCCGATCTTAAATTCCGCGTGGGCGACTGATTTCCAGTATTCAGCGTTTTCGCTGTGTAATTTCAGGGCCTTGTTGTAGAAATGGAGCGCCTGATGCCATTTTTCCATTTTCTCCAGACATGCTCCCGCGCCGTAAAACGCCTCATCGTACAGCGTGTCGAGCTTCGACGCCTTTTGAAAATATTTCAAACCGAGCTCGTACTGTTCAAGGCTTTCGTATGCCGCGCCAATGCAACAGTAGACTTCCGGACTTGGCCCCTCCAGCTCAATTGTTTTCTTGAATGAATCCAGCGCCTTCGTGTATTGCTGAAGATTCATGTACGTGTTCCCCATATTGAACGATGCAGACGCGAACGTCTCATCTATTGTCAAGGCATAGTCATACGCTTTTAGCGCATCGTCGTACTTTTCGAGCTTGTTATATACAATGCCGAGGTTATACCATGCGGCAGCCGAAAATGGATCTTCGTCAATAAATTTCTGGTAATACGACACACTACTTTCCAGCTGACCGGTAATGTCAAGACAGTAAGCCAGCTCGTACAACGCGCCGTCGTGACTCAAATTTACTTCGATCGCGCTTTTGTAGGATTCAATCGCACCTTCATAATCTTCCATGCTCTGCCGCGCAAGACCGATGTTGTAGTATACTTCATCTTTATCATCAGCGAAGGTCAACGCCTGCTCGTAGTTTTCGATCGCGTCCTGAAAATTCCCCTGTAGTGAGAATATTGATCCCTTTGTAATAAAAATATCCGGATCGTTCGGCTGGAACGCGTGTGCCTGATCAAGCAGCTCAAGTGCCTGATCGTACTCTTCGAGATTCGAGAGCACTTGCGCTTTAATGGTGATTAGTTCAATGGAGAAAGGATATTGCTGAATTGCCTGATTTACTGCCTGCAGCGCTCTGTTGTGCTTGCCGCGGAGCATGTAGAAATCGATGATTTCTTCGTAGGCGTCAAGGTCAAAAAATTCGGTCTTTCTTTTTCGGAGATGATCTTCAAATCTTTTAATCAGCTCGTTTTCCTCTTCTCTTTTGCGGTATTCTCTCGACATTGACTAAAGGTTTTCCTAAAATAACTAAAATAAAATTAATGCGCAGTCCTGACTACCCTTTTTTAAGAGCAAACTTTTGCATATAATATTCACAACACCAATCCAACGTATCGTCCAGAGGCCGGAACTCAAAACCTAATTCCGTGATAATTTTATTGTTTTGAAATTGGAAAAAACTTCCTGCCAAACGAGCAGCGTCGGGGGTAACTAAAGGTTCCGAGCGGCGTAATCTTGCCCTGATAGCTTCGAAACCTGCCACAATCTTAAGTAATTTTCCGTTCAATTTTACCATTGGTGGTCTCTTGCCAAATCGCCTGGCTACAGCGTCAAAAAACTCTTTAAACGGCACCGCTCCGGCGCTCACTATGAAGCGCTCATTCTCCGTGCCGGAATTCAGCATTTTCCAGGCGGCAGTTGCTACATCGCGGACGTCCACGTAATTCAGAGAACCATCAATGTAGAAAAGCGGTTCATCCCAAACGTATTTAAATAGCTTCGCGCTGCTTTTTGACCAGTCGGCGGGCGCAAGAATGACGGAAGGATTGAGTGTGGCTGTGCGCAAGCCCTCCTCCTGGCCCCGGAACACCTCAAGCTCGGCGAAGTATTTGGAAGTCGCATAAGCATTGTGCGCAGCGCTCTCAACCCACTTGTGTTTTTCGTCAATTATAGTCTGCCCTTTCAACCTGCCCAGCGCACCAACAGAGCTTATGTGAATAAAACGGTTCACCCCATTCGCCAGCGATGCGTTCACAAGATTCCTTGTGCCTTCGGTGTTGATCCGCGTGATAGTGGAGGCAAGCCGTGGATTGAACGACACAATGGCACCCGCATGAATTACTGCATTGACGCCCTGCAGCGCATCATCCATCGTAACGGGATTCAGAAGATCAAGCTCCCTCCACTGTATCTTTTCATTTAGGTCGCCCAGAAGGGAGACGTCGCTTGCGTTTCTTTTGAATGCGATGAATTGCTCATTTTCTTCTATCAACTTCCGGATGATGAAACTTCCCAGCAAACCGTTCGCGCCTGTTACTCCGATCATGTAAGCGTGTTGTTCATTAGCGGTAAAGTTAGGGCTTTCCGGAAGTATCTTAAATCGCGTGCCTGCTCTATCAACTTGATGTGCTGTAAGTGGTGACAGTCACTTCCAAGCCAGTGGATCATCCCCCGGTCAACAAGCTTGAATGCCATCTGTTGCACTGGCCTGGAATAATAGCCTGTAAGTGAGCTGATGTTCATCTGCATTAAAACTCCCCGGTCCAGCAGATCCTGCACTTTGGGTAAATTATTCTGTAGATAGAGATAGCGCTCCGGATGAGCCAGCACAAGTTTGTATCCCTTCGTGGTCGCCAGAAAAATGAACTCTTTCAGATTGAAGGGTTCGGTGAGGAAATTGGTTTCGAAGAGGAGATATTTTTGCCCAAAGGTCAATAGTGGTTGCTGCGTCTCCACCATTTTGAAGAGCGCTTCATCAAGATAGTATTCCGCCGCCGCGGAGATGTTGATCTCAATGTTTCTTTCCTGCAAGTGCTTCCTTAGTATCTCAAGCTTGTCAAGAATGATCTCCGGCGTATTCCTGTATGCATCGCTCATGACATGCGGCGTCGTGATGATACGGCGATATCCAAGCTCGATGAGGGAAAGAATGATCTGCTCCGCATCTTCGAGTGTCGCAACGCCGTCATCCAGACCAGGCAGAAGATGCGAGTGCATGTCCACCGTAAGCGTGGGCAGATTTTCTCTGTTGTTTTTTTTGAACCAGTTGAACACCGTCTATTTGAAGAGCGACTTCAATGTAACAGACTTGCCATTATCTTCATAGTAACCATAACCATAAGTTTTCCCTCGGGTGGTGACAGCATTTAACAGGGTGGTGATGTTGGAAAATTTATTGATGTTGATAATGCGCGTAAGGTTGTGGAGAAACTCTTTGCGGGAGTAGTCAGCACGAAATACGTAGAGCGACACGTCAGCATGCCTCATAGCCATGATTCCATCAGTTACCAGTCCTACGGGTGGTGTGTCGAGGATGATCACGTCGTAGTGCTTTTTCAGGTCCGTCAGGAGGTTCGTGAAGTGTCCATGAAGGAGCAGTTCCGATGGATTCGGAGGATGAGGTCCTGAAGGCAAATAGTCGAAGTTTTTCAACTCCGTGGGAATCACAGTATCCTGCCATGAGTCTTTGCCGATCAGGACTGTGCTTACTCCTTTGTGATTATCAGGGGACTTGAAAGGGATATGGATCTTGGCCTTGCGCATGTCAAGATCTACAAGGATGACTCTCTTATCAGAGAGTGCCATCACTCCTCCAAGATTCATGGCGATGAAGGATTTTCCTTCCCCTGAAACAGTAGAAGAGATCGCAATTGTTTTCTTTTCGTTTGATAAATTGAAGAAGTCGAGATTTGTGCGCAGCGTTCGGATAGACTCACTCACCATTGACCGGGGGTGCTGGAGGATGTGAAGTGCCTGCCCATTCATGTAGTTGGACATGGGAACAGATCCAAGCACGGGGGCCATGTCAATCTTCTCGAGCTCATAGAGGTTCGTGATGCGGTTATTGAGCAGATAACATATTCCGATAAAGAAGAACATTGCGGCGCAGCTTGCCACTAATCCGACGCCAGCCACCATATATTTTTTTGGTGCGATTGGTGCTGAGGCTAATGAGGCAGGCGAGAGGATCTTGAAGTCAGGCGTACTGCCGGCCTGCGCAATCTCAAACTCGGATTTTGACTGCATCAATGTCAGGTAAAACTCCTCGTACAGCTTATAGAACCGCTGATTTTTGGAAAACTCGGTGTTCTTGTCAGGTATGGAAGCGAACTGCTTTTCCAGGGCGGTCTTCCGCTGATTAAGATTCGTCAGATCCGAAAGCCATCTGTTTTTAAACTCCTCCAGCTGCGCTCTTGTCTTTTCCCTCAGCGCCGCGATATCTTGGCTTTTCTGCCGATAAGCAAATGTTACTTCTTTGTATGACAATTTTAGTTTTTCCTGCTCAAGCTCCAGCTCATGAAGTGCATCGAGCTGTTGATTCAGACGCTCCGGAAAATATTGCCGGATACCCATTGTAAAACCTCCGCTGCCGGTTTCGAGCCTCTGAATGAACGTATTTGTCTCCTGTATGCGCTTGGTGTATTCATACCGTTGCGAATCAAGCCGGCTCATGGCCTCAATAGTCTTTTTCAGATCCTCATCAAGGTCGTTCGTCTTATTCTGAAGCGTAAATGCTTCGAAATAATCTTCGTAGTCCTCCATCTTCTTTTCGATGTTGCTCAACTCACGGCTCACCCAGTCGATCTTTTGCTTGTTTGCGAGATTCTTTTGCTCGTTGCTGTACTTAAGGTAAATCGTGTCGATCTTGTTGAGCACGTATTGCGCCTTGAACGGATTGTAATCCCGGAAAGATACCCGTACGGTGTTTGCATTAAAGTTTAGTGGCTCGGCGGTGAGGTTGTTGGAAAGGTCATTGAGCAGCACATCACGGCTCCTGATCACGAAGAAGTAGCCTATTTCGTCACTCCTCTGAAATTTCTCGTTCCGGGCGAGGATCAGTTCCAGATCGCCCAGTGATGTCAGCTTGCCATAATATCCTGAGACACTTGGCTCGTTTTCAACCGCGAGTTCAAATTTCTCAGGAGAAATTTCACGAAACCCGATTCGTTTATTGTACCATGAATGGTTTTTACTGAAATACGTAATGACAGCCGGCGCGTTGCGGTAAAGTTCCTCGTTCAATAAGTGGCCGACGCTGAAGAAGCTGGCTTCGAAATTCACTTCATCCAGAACGCGGTTGAGGAAGAGTTTTGATCTGATGATTTCTATCTCTCCAGAGATTAGGTTGAGATTCTGGTCTTCAACCATGTTCTTTATGCCGAGATCCGTTGCATCTTTTTTAATGTCAAGCTTGAGGGCAGATTCCGATTCGTAAATATTCTTGGTGTATCGGATGTAGAGGTATGCCGCAGCGTTCACCGAAAGGAAGATGAGCACGATCCAATACCAGTTATTTGCAAGAACGATCTTAAGTTTATTGAAGTCAATGTTCTCACTGGCAGAAGCGGAAGCGCGGGGGTGTGCGTGGTCCTGCATTATTGATTGGATTGAGTAATGATAAAAAATAAAGTCGCGAAGCTCGTCACGATCGTGACAAGCGGACCGTAGTCACGGAGGCCTTCAACAAAAGGTCGGCGAACTGGTTCCACATACACAATGTCGCCTGCTTGCATTACGAAATTCGATTTCTTATACCCTTCAAATGTGCTTAGGTCTGCAATCATTACTTCATCATTCCGGATAACGCGGATGTTGTGCGCGCGACCGTCGAGGCCTACACCCCGCGCGAGCGCGAGGATTTCCGTAAGCCGCATATTCTCGTACGTAAGTGGTATGACCTGGCCGCCCGGCGCGCCGAGCACGATCACTCTTTTGTTCTGAAACTTCAATACAACATGTGCACCTTCGTAAAAATGCTCGTAAGCTTTATCGAGCATTTGTTTCGCCTCCTGCAGGGTGTATCCTTCGAGCTTGATGGGATCGATCAACGGGAAGTCTACTGTGCCATTAACATCCACGACATACTGAACCGGGGACGGATTGTTAATGGGCGTGTTGCCGTCTTTGAACGACTCACGATTAGGGTCAATGATCTTTTCACCCTGGTTGGTAAAAACTTCCAGGGTCAGTAAATCATTTCTTTGGATTGTGTAATTGCTTTCGGCAATCGAGGTTTGCTGTGTCAGGCCCGCCGACCCTACCTGAAAAAGGATATTCTGCCGGTAACTTCCACAAGCTGTGAGTAGGACCCCTGTAAACAGAAGAACGGGTAGGTATCGTGATTTCAAGGTTAGGCCATTATCAATTCCGTGAATTTACTGAATTTCTCAGTAATTCTTCGAAACTGGGCAGAAGCTTGTCCTTGTCCGAGACAAGAGGTTCTCCTACAGGCCATTGGATCTTCAGTTGCGGATCATTCCAGATGATCCCTGATTCGCTGGCCTTATTGTAAACGCTTGAGCACTTGTAGTAAAACATCGTGTCTTCAAGGGCTGCAAAGCCATGGGCAAAACCCTCGGGGACCATCAGCATCTTTTTATCTTTTGCATCCAGCTTGCAATAGTAAACCTGGCCAAACGTCCGCGATGTCGGACGGATGTCGACGACCACATCCAGCACGCTTCCGCTCAACACGGTGACCAGTTTCGCCTGCGCGTGGGGCTCACGTTGAAAATGAAGACCGCGGATTACACCTTTCTGGGAAAAAGACAGGTTCTCCTGCGGAAACCTCATGTCAATGCCGACATTTTTTAAAGTGCTTTCTTTGTAGAACTCTAAAAACCATCCCCGATTGTCATGAAATACATTCGGGACGAGCTCAATGAGCCCGTCAAAACCTGTTTCCTTTGCCTGCATTAAAAAAATGTTTAGGAAGCTTTCCTGAACGCCTCGAGGGCGCGAAGATACTTGTTAATGACAAGACTTTCATCGTACTCAGCCTCCATTTTTAAACGACCATTACGGCCCAGTTCGGCGAGCTTTTCGTCCTGACATGCGGCGAGCTGTTTCATTTTCAAAGCGAGATCCTCCGGATCTTTCATCCTGCAGAGGTAGCCATTGTAATCGTTTACAACCACATGGTTACAGCCCGGGACATCGGTTGCAACAATCGGTTTTCCCGAGCTCGCGGCTTCAAGGAGGGTACGCGGAGTTCCTTCGCGATAAGACGGTAACACGACACAATCAGCTCGCTCGATAAATTTTCGTACGTCTGCAGTAGTTCCGAGATATTCAATGATATCATCTTCAATCCATTTGTGAATCACCTCCGACTTGATGCCGCGCTTATGTTCCGGATCGATCGCCCCAAGTATCTGGAACCTCGCAGCAAAGCCCTCTTTCTTCAATGATTGCACGGCGTTAATGTAATCGAGAATGCCTTTGTCTGTGATGAGGCGGGAGATCAACAGGAATGTGAAGGTCTTGTTACGGGCAAAAGGCATTTGCGGAAACCTCTGCAAGTCGATGCCCGAGCCGGGAACAAGGTCAACAGCTTCTGGTCTTACCATCCTCTTGCTGACAAACAACCTAAGGTCCTCTGGGTTTTGGAAGAAAACTTTGTGTGCGAACCGAAAGCTGATCTTGTAAAGAAAGATGGCGACAGCAGAAATAAGGTTGTCTTTGAGGAAGGCAGTACCCAGACCACAAACATTGTTGATGACAGGAATTCGCAACATGGCTGCGGCGAGTGTTCCGTAAACATTTGGCTTGATTGTGTAATGCAATATGATATCGGGTCGGACGCGGCGATACGTAAGATATAATTCACCTATCAACGCGGTATCCTTGATGGGGTTAGCGCCGCGACTGTCCATTCGGATGTTATGGTGGATGCATCCCGCCTCTTCGAGAAAATGAGTGTAGTCGTCTTTGGGAGCTATTGTGTGAACCTCATGCCCCTGGGCCAGTAATGTTCTCACAAGACTCATCCGGAAATTATATATATTCCAGGATGTGTTTACAACCACTGCGATTCTCATGGGGCTTATAAGATGAGAGTTCTCGTTCCTTGAGTATCATTAGCTGATGGACACAACAAGAAAAGCGG
>Ga0307416_100002110_pt1 | contig 11229 bp, 14 predicted proteins | sample DK1Cmetagenome_2_FD_203821 | JGI IMG/M metagenome (GOLD analysis project Ga0307416, IMG submission 203821) | Maize rhizosphere microbial communities from greenhouse at UC Davis, California, United States - DK15-C-3 | ecosystem: Host-associated > Plants > Roots > Rhizosphere > Soil | place...
GGTCCGCTCCCCGACCCCGGCGAACACCGACACGCCCGAGTGCTCCTCGGCCACCCGGTGGATCATCTCCTGGATGACCACCGTCTTGCCGACCCCGGCACCGCCGAACATGCCGATCTTGCCGCCGCGGACGTACGGCTCCAGCAGGTCGATGACCTTGATGCCGGTGACGAACATCTCGGTCCTGGGCTCGAGCTGGTCGAAGCTGGGGGCGTGGCGGTGGATCGGCCAGCGCTCGTCGACCTCGAGGTCGGGGGCGTCCAGGGCCTGGCCCATCACGTTGAAGACGTGGCCGAGGGTCTTCTCCCCCACCGGCATGGTCATGGGCGCGCCCGTGTCCTGCACCGGCGTCCCCCGGACCAGGCCGTCGGTGGGCGACATGGCGATCGCCCGGACCATGGCGTCGCCGATGTGCTGGGCGACCTCGCAGGTGATGACGGTCTTCTCGTTGCCCAGGGTCCGCTCGACGGTCAGGGCGTTGTTGATGGCGGGCATCTCGTCGGGGGCGAACTCGACGTCCAGCACCGGGCCGATGATCCGGACGACCCGCCCGGTGCCGCCGCCGGTGCGGCCGGTGTCCCGCTCTGTTGCGACCGTGGCCATGTCGTCTCAGCTCCCACTCGATTGGAGGGCTTCGGCGCCCCCGACGATCTCCATGATCTCCTGGGTGATCGCCGCCTGTCGTGCCTGGTTGTACTCGCGGGTCAGGTCCTCGATCAGCTCCGAGGCGTTGTCGGTGGCGGCCTTCATCGCCCGGCGCCGGGCCGCGTGCTCGGAGGCCGCCGACTCCAGCATGGCCGTGAACACCCGGGCGCTGACGTACCGGGGCAGCAGGGCGTCCAGCACCGCCTGGGCGCTGGGCTCGTAGATGTACAGGGGGATGGGCTCGGGGGGCCGCTCCGAGGTCTCCTCGACCACCAGGGGGACGATCCGCCGGGCCTCGGTCCGCTGGGTCGCGGCCGACACGAAGTCGGTGTAGACCATGTGCAGCTCGTCGACCTCGTGGTCCAGGTAGGCCTGGAGCATGGTGTCGGCGACCTGCTTGGCGTCGTCGTAGTCGGGCCGGTCGGCGACCCCGCTCCAGCTCTCGGTCAGCTCGCGGCGCCGGAACCGGTAGTAGCCGATGCCCTTGCGGCCGGTCACGTACAGCCGGGGCTCGACCCCGTCGGCCTGGAGCCGGGCCATCAGCTCGGCCGCGGTCCGCAGCACGTTGGCGTTGTAGGGCCCGGCCAGGCCCCGGTCGGAGGTGATCACCAGGACCCCGGCCGCCTTGACCTCGGCCCGGGGCTCCAGCAGCGGGTGGGAGACGGTCACCTCGGTGTTGGCCACGCTGGTCAGGGCGTGGGTGATCTGGTTGGTGTAGGGCCGGGCGGCCTCGACCCGCTGCTGGGCGCGGAGCACCCGTGAGGCCGAGATGAGCTCGAAGGCCCTGGTGATCTTCTGGGTCGACTGGACGGTGCGGATGCGCCGGCGGACGACCCGGAGCTGGGCGGGCATGGGTCAGGGACTCTGGGCCGGGGAGCGGCCGGCCGGGCCGGCCTCGGACTCGAACTCCTCGGGGCTGCGCCGGTAGCGCTTGACCGAGTCCTGCCCCTCGGTGCCCTCGGCCATCGGGTCGGCGTCCTTCTCCCTGGGGGCCGGGCGCTCGCCCGAGGGCCGGAAGCGGCCCTTGAACTGCTCCACGGCCTCCTTGAGGGTGGCCTCGACCTCGTCGGGGAGGGTGCCCTCGTTGCGGATGTGCTCGCCCACGTCCGGGTGGCTGGCGTCCATGAACTCGAGCAGCTCGCGCTCGAAGCGGCGGGCGTCCTCGACCGGGAGGTCGTCCAGGTAGCCGTTGGCCCCGGCCCAGATGGAGATGACCTGCTTCTCGACCGGCATGGGCTCATACTGGCCCTGCTTGAGCAGCTCGACCATGCGGGCGCCCCGCTCCAGCTGGTCCCGGGACGCCTTGTCGAGGTCGGAGGCGAACAGGGCGAACGCCTCCAGGGCCCGATACTGGGCCAGGTCGATACGCAGGGTGCCGGCGACCTGGCGCATGGCCCGGATCTGGGCGCTGCCGCCGACCCGCGACACCGAGGTGCCGACGTTGATGGCCGGCCGCACGCCCTGGTTGAACAGGTCGGCCTCCAGGTAGATCTGGCCGTCGGTGATGGAGATGACGTTGGTCGGGATGTAGGCCGAGATGTCGTTGCCCTTGGTCTCGATGATCGGCAGGCCGGTCAGCGAGCCCCCGCCCAGCTCGTCGGACAGCTTGGCGCAGCGCTCCAGCAGCCGCGAGTGGAGGTAGAAGACGTCACCCGGGTAGGCCTCGCGGCCGGCCGGGCGGCGCAGCAGCAGGGAGATCTCCCGGTAGGCCTCGGCCTGCTTGGAGAGGTCGTCGAACACGATCAGGGCGTGCTCGCCCTGGTACATCCAGTGCTGGCCAAGGGCCGAGCCGGCGTAGGGGGCGATGTACTTGAAGGAGGCCGGCAGGTCGGCGGGGGCGGTGACGACCACCGTGTACTCCAGGGCCCCGTTCTCCTCCAGGGCGGTCACGAACTCCCGGACCGTGGTCGCCTTCTGGCCGATGGCCACGTAGATGCACTTGACCTGCTTGTCGGTGCCCCAGTGCTGGCGCTGGTTGATGATCGTGTCCAGGCAGACGGCGCTCTTGCCGGTCTTCTGGTCGCCGATGATCAGCTCGCGCTGGCCCCGGCCGATGTTGGTCATGGCGTCGATGGCCTTGATGCCGGTCTCCAGCGGCTCCTTGACCGGCTGGCGCTGGACCACGGAGGGGGCCTGCACCTCCAGGGCCCGGGTGTCCTCGGCCTCGATCTCGCCGTGGCCGTCCAAGGGGCGGCCGAGGGGGTCGACCACCCGGCCCAGGAAGCCGTCCCCGACCGGCACCGACAGGACCCGGCCGGTGTGCTTGACCTCGTCGCCCTCCTCGATCCCGGAGGCGTCGCCGAAGACCACGCAGCCGATCTCGCGGATGTCCAGGTTGAGGGCCATGCCGAGTAGCCCGCCGGGGAACTCGAGCAGCTCAAGGGCCATGGTCGAGGGCATCCCCTCGACCCGGGCGATGCCGTCGCCGGTCTCGGTGACCCGCCCGACCTCCTCCCGGGTGACGGTCGGCCGGAACGACTCGACGTGCTTGCGGAGCGCGGCCGCGATGTCGTCCGGCCTGATGGAAAGTTCGGTCATGTCGTGCCCTTTCGCTCTCCGTTCCAGGCCAGGCTCAGGCGACGCCCAAGGCTTCGCGGGCCTGCTCGAGGCGGCTGCGGACGCTGCCGTCGAACAGCTCGTCTCCGACGCGGACGACCAACGAGCCCAAGATAGCTTCGTCGACGGTTGTCTGGAGCAGGACCGGCTTGCCGATGACCCGGGTCAGGACCTCGGTCAGCCGGGCCCGGCGGGCGTCGTCCAACTCCACGGCGCTGCGCACCTCGGCCACCACCCGGTTGCGGCGGGCCGCGGCCGCCTCGGCCCACTCCTTGAGCCGGGTGTCGAGGCCGTGGCCCTCGTTCAGCTCGACCAGCAGGTCCACCAGGGCGGCGCTGCGGGCGCCGACCCGGCCCTGGAGCAGGTCGGCCACCAGGGCCCGCTTGTTGGCCACGGGCAGGCCCGGGTTGGTCAGGGCCGAGCGCACCGCCGGCTGCTGCTCGACCAGGGTGGCCACGAAGAACAGCTCGCCCTCGAGCCGCTCCAGCTCGCCGGCCTTGTCGGCGCCGGTGAAGGCGGCCATGGCCGCCAGGCCGGCCAGCAGGGCCGGGAACTCGCGTAGGCGGACCCGCTGGTGGGTGGCCGCGGTGGCCAGCAGCTCGACGCTGGCCTCCTCGAGGCCGCCGTGGCCGAGGTCGGTGAGCAGGGCCTGCTTGGGCTCGGGGGGCAGCCCGGGGTCGGCCAGGACCTTGCGCAGCCGCACCTGGTGGACCAGCAGGCGGGCGAACTGCTCGAGGTCCGCCTGGACCTGGTCGATGGCCCCCTGGCCGCGGCCGGCGGCCTGGTCGAACAGCCCCTCGGCGTACGCGGCCAGCGCCTGGTTAACCTCGGTCGCCATCGCCACCCTGATCCTCGCGCCGGCTGGTGATGGCGCCGGCCTGGGCCTGGTCGCCGAGCTCGTCGATGTACTGGTCGACCAGGCGCAGCTGGCGCTCCCGGTCCAGGGAGTCGCCGACCACCCGGGTGGCCAGCTCGATGGCCAGGGTGCCGACCTCGCCGCGGAGCTGGCTGATGGCCTGGTCGCGCTCGGACCGGATGGCCTGGCGGGCCCGCTCGAGCTCGCGGCCGGCGTCGGCCTCGGCCTTGGCCAGCAGCTCCCTCCGGACCCGCTCGGCGTTGGACCGGGCCTCGTCCAGGATCCGCTGGGTCTCGTCCTCGGCGTCGCGCAGCCGCCGCCGGTACTGCTCCAGCAGCTCGTCGGCCTCCTGGCGCTCCCGCTCGGCCTCCTCGAGCTTGCCCTCGATGTTGGCCCGGCGGTCCTTGAAGGCCTTGTCGACCGACGGCCACACCGTCCGGTACATGAGGACCAGCAGGATCAGGAAGGCGATCGTGCCCCAGATGAGCTCGTTCGCGGCCGGCAGGATGGGGTTCTGCTCATGCTCGGCCGCCTCCTGAGCCAGGATGTAGGCGAGTGGCACGTGCCCTCCTACTGGACGACGAAGGCCAGGGCGAAGCCGAACAGGGCCAGGGCCTCGACCAGGGCCAGGCCGATGAACATCAGCGTCCGGACCTGGCCGGCCGCCTCGGGCTGGCGCGAGATGCCCTCGACGGTCTTGCCGACCAGGAAGCCGATGCCGATGCCGGGCCCGAGCGTGCCCAGGCCGTAGCCGATGACCGAAACGCTGCCGCTGACGGTGTCGGTGGCGGCGAGGATGCCGTTCAGTGCCAGGCTCATCTCGGGGTCTGCTCCTTTGCTAGTGCTCGGGCTCCAGGGCTCCGGCGATGTACACGGCGGACAGGATCGTGAAGACGTAGGCCTGCAGGCCGGCCACGAACAGCTCGAAGGCGATCAGGGCGACCGAGAAGACCAGCGACGCGACGCCGAACAGCATGCTGATGTTCAGCGAGGTCAGCATGTAGCCGGTGGCCACGAAGAACACCGACAGGATCAGGTGGCCGGCGATCATGTTGGCCAGCAACCGGATGGCCAGGGTGACCGGCCGCACGATGAAGGTCGAGACGAACTCGATCGGCGTCAGCAGGACGTAGACCGGCCAGGGGATGCCGGGTGGGAACAGGGCGTTCTTGAAGTAGGCCATGCCCTGGCTGGAGATCCCGACGCTGATGAACAGCAGCAGGCTGCAGATGGCCATGACCGCCGGCAGGGCCATGCGGCCGTTCAGGGGGAACAGGATCACCGGGAAGGTCCCGCCCAGGTTGCCGAACAGCACGAACACGAACAGCGTCGTCAGGTAGGGCAGGAAGCGCAGCCCGTCGCGGCCGATGACCTCGAGCACGATCTGGTTGCGGATGAAGTCGACGAACGCCTCCATCACGTTCTGCAGGCCCGAGGGGACCAGCTGGGGACGCCGGAAGGCGAAGAAGAACAGCCCCCAGACGAGCAGGCCGACCAGGAACATCTGCAGGACCACGCGGTTGATGCTGAGGTCGATGCCGGCGACCTCGAGGTGGACGATGTCCGGCCACTCGAAGATCTCGATGCCGGGGGCATTGAAGCCCTCCCGGACCAGGGGAAGCGTCGGCACCCTCATGGTCGCTCCCTCAGCCGCTGCCGTAGCGCTTGATGATCAGGTAGAAGGCACCGGCCATGCCGACGATGATCCCGACCGCCACCAGGTACGAGGTGCCGAGCCAGCGGTCGAGCAGCCAGCCGATGAAGCCCCAGGCGAGCACGCCGGCGACCAGCGTGCCGATGACCGACCAGACGATGTCGCCGCCGCGGCCGGGCGGTTCCTGTGGTGGGCCGGATTCGCTCATGGGCGGGCGAATCTATCATCGTGAGCCTGTGGTCTTCTCGACGGGCTGCTCGTCGGTGACGACATAGGGGATCCGGGCCCGCATGGCGAAGCGGATCTCGGCCGCCAGGTAGATCACGGTCCCGGCGACCAGGGCGAGGGCGAAGGCCGGCCGGTCGAAGGCGGTCGTGTCCCGGAGCAGGAACAGCAGCAGGCCGATGACGGTCATCTTGAAGGCGAAGGTGATCACCGCCGCCGGCAGCATCAGCTCGGGCTGGACCCGGCCGGCCGCCCCCACCGCCAGCAGGGTGGCCGAGAAGAAGGCCACGGCCAGGGCGAGGCCGAAGGCGGCGCCGAGCAGCCCCTTGGTGCCGGCGGCCCACCAGGCGAGGGCGAGGGCCACGGGCGCGGCGGCCGCGGTGGCCAGGGCCGCCCCGCGGGCCATGCGTGCCTCTTCGGTCATCGCCCTCGCGCCTCCCGCCCTCCTCGGCTCCCACGCAGGACGTACCCGCCGCTGGTCGCGGCACCGTCCCCGGCGTGGAAGTGGACGGAGAATTTACCAGGCACTCCGGGCAGCGCGCCAAAGCCGAGCCGGCCTTCAGCGGTCCGGGGGCGTTGCCGACACCCAGAGGGTGAGACCTCGCCTCGTCGCCCTCGTCCTGGCCCTGCTCCTGGCCGCCTGCGGCGGCACCCCGAAACCGGCCACCACCCCGCCCCGCGACGAGCTGGTCGGCACCGCCGACGTGGAGCGCCTGCTGGTCAGCACCCAGAAGCGCCAGAGCCCGAACCTCGAGGTCGGCGCGGCCACCTGCCCTGACCAGGTCCGCCTGGCCAACGGGACCGCGTTCACCTGCACGGTCCTGATCGAGGGCACCAGGGCCCCCTACGCCGTCACCCTCCGCGACGTCGACGCGGCCAAGGCCGCCGGCCGCTTCGCCCTGGCCCCGGCCAAGCCGATCATCGACGTCTCCCGGATCGTCGCCCTCATCCGCACCAAGCTCCAGCCGACCGCCCGCGCCGCCACCGTCCGCTGCGGCACGGCCAAGGTCCGGGTGGTCGAGGTCGGCGCCTCCATCGCCTGCACCATCACCCTCGGCGACGCCGTCCAGAAGGTCACCGCCGAGGTCCAGGACCTCAAGGGCACGGTGGTGGTCCGCGGCTAGGGCGTCGGGTCCAGCTCGTAGTCGAGCGTCAGCTGGTGCGTGCCGTCGGCGGCGACGGCGATCGTCGCCGTCCCCCGCAGCCCGGCCAGCTCGCCCGTTGCCGAGTCGGCGAGGACGAAGCCGTCGTTGCCGAACGTCCCGTCCGCCTGGGCGACACCACGGTGATGGAGCACGAACGAGCCACGGCGGCCGTGCAGCGTCCCTTCGACGCGGTCGAAGGCGACATAGACCGCGGAGCCGCTGGCCGTCATGGCGGTCAGCAGCTCCGCCGTCGCCGTGCCCTCGAGGTCCCCGTGAAGGGTCCGGGTGATGTGGATGCGGCCGAGCGAGACCCCGTCGCGGTCGTCGTAGGTCTCGGCGTCGTGGCGGTCGTTCACGAAGGTCGAAGCAGCCTGCACGGGCGTCTCCAGTTCTCGAATGCGGACAGGTCCATCGCTAGGAGATCGGGCGGCGGCGCCAGCGGGGGGAGAGGAGGCCGAAGATGCCGCAGGCGACCACGACCAGGAAGAAGGGGAGGACCCGGCGCGGGCCGGTGAAGGAGAGGGCGACCACCGAGCCGGCGAGCAGGGCGCTCCAGGCGTAGAGGATGAGCACGGCCCGGCGGTGGGAGTGGCCGATCTCCAGCAGGCGGTAGTGGAGGTGCTGCTTGTCGGCGGTCATGATGCCGGTGCCCGAGCGCATGCGGCGGCCCACGGCCAGCAGGGTGTCCAGGAACGGCACGGCCAGGACCAGGATGGGGATGGCCACCGGGATCAGCAGGGCGAACTGGTCGCCGGCCTGGGGCTGGGTGGTGCGGCCGATGCCGGTGATGGTGGCCCCGGCCAGCAGGGTGCCGAGCAGCATCGAGCCGGTGTCGCCCATGAAGATCCGGGCCGGGTTGAAGTTGTGGGGCAGGAACCCGACGCAGACCCCGAACAGCAGGGCGCTGAACAGCGGGGCCGGGGAGTCCTGGGCGATCAGCCCGGTCTCCCCGGTGCGGTAGCTGTAGATGAAGTAGGCCATCGAGCCGATGGCGACCAGCCCGGCGGCCAGGCCGTCGAGGCCGTCGACCAGGTTGACGGCGTTGACGAACACGATCACCAGCAGGACGGTGAAGGGGATGCCGAGCTCGGGGGCGAGGCTGATGACCCCCTCCTCGAAGGGGCCGAACCCGGGCAGCCAGAAGAACAGCACCTGGACCCCGCCGAAGGTCATGGTGGTGGCGGCCACGATCTGGCCGGCCAGCTTGACCGGGGCCGACAGGCCCTTGAGGTCGTCGACGATGCCGATGCCGACCATCAGCGCCGCCCCGATGGCGATGCCGGCCGCCTCGGAGGAGAGGAACAGCCGCGGGAACAGCAGCGACGACAGGGCGAGCCCGCCGACGAAGCCGAAGAACAGGGCGAGGCCGCCGAGGGTGGGGGTGGCGATGGCGTGCATCTTGCGGCCCCCGGGCCGGTCGACGGCCCCGATCCGCAGGGCCACCGCCCGCACCACCGGGGTCAGGCAGTAGGTGAGCCCCGCCGCCATGACGGCGACAAGCACATAGGCCTGCAGATCACCCACGAAGTCAGCAACCTATCACGCGGACCCGCCAACGGGCATGGACTTGACGAGGGCTGCGACCACGGGCACGACCAGGCCGTCAAGGCGCTCGGCGCAGGCCGCGTAGGCCTCGGCGGGGTGGCCGAGGGGGTCGTCGATGTCGTCGCCCTGCTGCTCACGGCCGTGCTCGGCGGCCAGGGCGACCAGCTCGGCCGGCGAGGTGGCCAGCCAGTCCCACTGAGTGGCGACCCGGGCGAAGCTGGCCAGCAGGAACGTCCGGTTGGCGGCGGCGCGGTCGTAGCTGAGCACGAAGGGACGGTGCTCGGCGGCCATGCACAGGATCAGGTCGGCCGCCCGGACCCGCCGTCGGGTCAGCTCGCGGGCGAAGTGCCGCTCCAGGTTGGCCCCGCGGGTGGCGGCGGCCAGCATCGACCGGCTGGCCGCCGGGTTGCCCTCCAGGGCATGGCTGCCGGCCGACGACACCTGGATCGGCACCCCCGGGTAGCGCTCCAGCTCGCGGCGGGCCAGCGCCTCGGCGGTCGGCGACCGGCAGATGTTGCCGGTGCAGACGAACAGCACGCCGAACGGGCCGCCGGGCTCAGGTGTCATCGTCGAACGGCTCCTCGAGGACTCGTTCCAGCTCGTCGGCCGGGATGGCGCCCTCGCGCAGCAGCCGCGGCCGCCGGCCGGTGAGGTCGACGATGCTGGACGCCGGCCCGTCGGGGGCCGGCCCGGCGTCGAAGAACACCCCGACGTGGTCGCCCAGCTGCTCGACCACGGCCGGGATCTCGCGCGGGGTCGGCTGGCCGGAACGGTTGGCGCTGGACACGGCCAGGGGGCCGGTGCGCTGGATGAGGGCGAGGGCGAAGCTCTGCTTGGGCATGCGCACGGCCACCGTGCCCCGCGAGTCGCCCAGCTCCCAGCCGATCCCGGGGGCCTCGCGCAGGACCAGGGTGAGCGGCCCCGGCCACCAGGCCGCGATCAGCGCCTGGGCCTGGTCGGTGACCTCGTCGACCAGGCCGATGGCCTGGCGCCAGGTGTGGACCAGCACCGGCAGGGGCAGGTCGCGGCCGCGCTGCTTGGCCTGGAACAGGGCGTCAACGGCCGAGGCGTTGAAGGGGTCGCAGCCGACCCCGTAGAGGGTGTCGGTGGGCAGCACGACCAGGCCGCCCCTGGCGATGATCTCGCCGCCGACCTCGAGCAGCCCCGGCCACCGCTCCTCGTCGTCGGAGACGGGGATGACCCGCGGGTCCTGGTCCATCGGGGCACCGCCCTGGGGTTCCCCGAACCCCTCCGGGGCTGCGGGGTCGGCCGGGTCCGTGGGGCCCGGGTCGAGGACGCTCATGGGCGGGTTCCTTCCACGATGCGGTCGCGGCCGACCAGGTCCTGGTGGACGGCCACCTCGGCCAGCCCGGCCTCGCCGAGCAGGGCGGCGGCGGCCTCGGCCTGGTCCTCGCCGATCTCGGCGTAGAGCCGGCCGCCGGGGGCCAGCCAGTGGGCGGCCCGCCCGGCCAGGCGCCGGAACACGTCCAGGCCGTCGGGGCCGCCGTCCAGGGACAGCCGCGGCTCGTGGTCGCGGACGTCGGTGGGCAGGGTGGCGATGGCCCCGCTGGGCACATAGGGGACGTTGGCGCAGAGCACGTCCACCTGCCCGGCCAGCTCGGCCGGCAGTGGGGCGTCGAGGTCCCCGGCCAGCAGCTCGACCCCGTACCGCTCGGCGTTGCCCCGGGCCCAGGCCAGCGCCCCCGGGTCGAGCTCGGTGGCCAGGACCCGGGCCCCCGGGGCCTCGGCGGCCAGGAAGCAGGCGATCGCCCCCGACCCGGTGCACAGGTCGACGGCGATTGGGGGCGTTGGCCTGGCGCGCAGGAAGGCGGCGGCCCGGTCGGCCAGGGTCTCGGTCTCGGGCCTGGGCACGAACACCCCGGGCCCGACCCGCAGCTTCAGCCGCCCGAACGGCGCCCAGCCGACCACGTACTGGAGCGGCTCCCCCGCCGCCCGCCTGGCCACCATCGCCCGCAGAGCCTCCGGGTCGGGGGCCTCGTCGAGCAGCCAGTCGGCCTCGGCGGCGGCCGACACACAGCCGGCCGCGGCCAGCTCGGCCGTCGCCCAGGCCCGCAGCTCCCGCCGGTCGCCCACGATCGTGCTCACGCGGCGCCCTCGGCGGCCAGGGCGGTCTCGGCGTCCCGGGCGGCGAGCTCGTCGATGATCCGGTCCAGGCCCCGGCCCTCCAGGACCCCGGGCAGGTCGCCGACGGACAGGCCGATGCGGTGGTCGGTGACCCGGTCCTGGGGGAAGTTGTAGGTCCGGACCCGCTCGGAGCGGTCAAGGGAGCGGACCTGGGAGCGGCGCTCGGCGGCCAGCTGGGCCTGCTGGGTGGAGATGGCCCGCTCCAGCAGCCGGGCCCGCAGCACCCGCATGGCCTTCTCGCGGTTCTGGATCTGGGACTTCTCGTCCTGCATGGCGACCACGATGCCCGAGGGCAGGTGGGTGATGCGCACGGCCGAGTCGGTGGTGTTGACCGACTGGCCGCCCGGCCCGGTGGAGCGGTAGACGTCGATCTTGAGGTCGTTGGGGTCGACGGTGACCTCGACCGGGTCGGCCTCGGGGAGGACGTTGACCCCGGCGGCCGAGGTGTGGATGCGCCC
>Ga0307416_100002111_pt1 | contig 11229 bp, 13 predicted proteins | sample DK1Cmetagenome_2_FD_203821 | JGI IMG/M metagenome (GOLD analysis project Ga0307416, IMG submission 203821) | Maize rhizosphere microbial communities from greenhouse at UC Davis, California, United States - DK15-C-3 | ecosystem: Host-associated > Plants > Roots > Rhizosphere > Soil | place...
TGGAAGCGGTATTACCGCCGGCATTGCCGCCTGTGGTACCCGTGCCTCCGCCCTGTCCGCCGCGACCACCGCCCTGGCGGCCACGGAACTGGCAGGCACGGGCGACCTGGGAATCGAGACCTAACGATTTGTAGATCGAGTCCGAGATCGCGCGCGAGCGTTGCTGGTCGATCTCCCCGCCCTGGACGCGGCCGCGGAGCCCCTGGAGCGTCGCCTGCGCCGTCGGCGCCTTGGCAAAGGCGTCGGTCACCTGCTTGCACTGGGCGTCGGTGACCTCGGGCAGGTTGAAGCCCTGGCGGCCCTGACGGCCTCCCTGGTCTCCCTGTATGGCGGCGATGTCGACGTCGCCGCGCGATTCGCCGCGCCGGCCGTTCGCACCATTGCCACCATTGCCACCATTGCCGCGACCGCCGCCGCCCATCGCCTGCATCTGCTCGCGCACCGCCGCTTCGACGCTGTCCGGGTCGAGCCCGACCAGCTGCGCCGTGGCCCGCGCCTCGCGCGTCTGACGCACCGCATCGTTAGGTACGGCCAGCACGTCTTCCCGCCGTTCCACCAGCACGGTGACCTCGCCGTTCATGCCTGGCTTGAGCAGGCCTTCGCGGTTGTCGAGCGTGACCAGGACCGGGAACATCGTCACCGACGACTGGATCACGGCCGACGGCTCGATCTTCTCGACGGTGCCGCCGAACGGACGATCGGGGAATGCGTCGACGGTGACGGTCGCCGGCTGGCCCGGGACGACGGCGCCGATGTCGGTTTCATTGAACAGCGCCCGGACTCGCACGCGCGTCAGGTCGGCCATCTTGAGCAGGATGGTGCCGCCACTGGCACTTCCGGTTGCCGAGGCGATCACTTGGCCTAACGACACCGGCTTCTCGATGATCGTGCCGCCGACCGGGGCGGACACTCGCGCCTCCTCGACCCGCTGTTCGGCAAGGTCAACCGCCGAGCGGGCGCGGATCATAGAGGCGACGGCATTGGCGTAGTCCAGCTGCGACGCCTCGTACTCCTGGGCGGTGATGATCTTGTCGGCGTACATCTTGTCGTTGCGTTCCTTCTGCGCCTTCGACACGGCGAGTTTGGCGGCCGCGGCGACGGAATCGGCGACGGTTTGCGACAGTTGCTGCTTCACGTCGCGCGGGTCGAGCTGGATCAGCAATTGACCGCGGCTGACCTGCGAACCGGTTTCGACCGGCATCTCGATGATCTGGCCCGAGGACTTCGACTTCACCTCGATGACGTTGATCGGTTCGACCTGACCCGACGCGGTCGCCTCGGAAACGATCGTGCGGCGAGCGACCGCGGACGTCTCGATCGGAAGCGTCTTTTCCTTCTCGCGTCGGCAGGCGACCGGCAGCAGCGGCAACAGCAGGGCCAGCACCAGTCGCGACCGGCCCCGGCGATAAAGATCCGCACCAGGGCGAACGATGATAGGCATCGAAGTGTTCACCGAAAGTTCAGAGTTCGTTTGTTATCGGATCTCGCGACCGATCAACTGTTCCAGCTGGGCCTTGGCAATGCGCACCTGGTAGCGGGCATTCACGAGATTGTAGCGCGCGCTGTTCAGCTGGGTCTGGGTCGTGAGAAGTTCCAGCTGGGTCGACGCGCCGAGCGAGTAGCGCTGTTGCTGCACACGCAGGTCTTCCTGCGCCGCCTCGAGCGAGGCCTGTTGAATAGCGATGCGGGCCTGGGCCAGACGCAGCTGGCCGAGGTACTGCACGAGCTGTTGCTGCGCAAGCAACTGCGCATCACGCAACGTCGCGCGGGCGTTCATCTCGGTGATCTTCGCGCGCTGCACCGTTTCCTCGCGTCCCAGCCCGTTGAAGATCGGAACACTCATCGAGAGGGAGAACGACTTGTTCTGCAGCGTGCGACTCTGCCAGAAGTTGAACGACGTGTCGGCGATGTTATTGGTCAGGCCGTAGCTGGTCGTGAGGGACGGCCAGTAATCCGTCCGCGATGAGCGAACGGAGGCCCCGGCAGCGGCAACGCTCGCCTCCGCCGACCGGATCGCGGGCGAGGTGTCGAGCAGTCGCGCCAACTCGGTGCTGTCGACCGTGACCGGGGTGAGCACGCTATCGGACTGCGAGGCCGTCACCGTGAAGGGCGTCCCGACGAGCCGGGTCAGCGCCGCATTCGCGTTCTGCAAATCGTTCTCGGCGGTCATGACCGCGAGCTGCTGGTTCCCGACGGCGATAATAGCACGCAAGGAATCCGAACGCGTCGCGGCGCCGCTGGCGATGCGCGCGTTTGCCGCTCGGAGGTTTTGCTGCGCTTCCTCGAGCGCGGTGACGGCGGCGGCGCGACTCTCTCTCGCCGCCAGCGCCGCGTAGAACTGCTGCGACACCGAATAGGCAACCGAGAACTCGGTCGCGACCGCATTTGCTTCAGCGGCGTCGACGTTCGCTCTCGCGGCCCGCAGTTGGAAATTCCGGTCGCCGCCATCGAAGATCAGCCAGTTGGCGGAGATGCGACGGCTCCAGTTCCAGGGCGTGACGTTGTTGCGCGTGACGATGTCGCCCTTGTTATCGAAGACCTGTCCCGCGCCCCACGACGACGAGAGGCTGCCGCTCAACGTGGGAAGAAACGCCGACCAGCGCGTGCGGACCGTCGCCTCGTTCGCGTTGATGTTGTTCCGCGCCGAGATCGCCTGCGGGGAATTCTGCTTTGCCAGCTGCACCGCTTCGGGAAGCGAAATCGGGCGCGCCGCGTCCTGCGATGGCTGTGCCGAAAGCGCCGCCGGTACGAGCGCGGCAAGGAGGAAGTAACGCATTAGTTGTCGTCGTCGCGGGTCTTCTTGTTCTTGTCCATCTCGTCGAGCACCTTCTCGAACTCGGCAAGCTGCGTCGGGTTGAGCATGAGCCGGATTTCGTCGCGGGCGCGCCGCTTGCTGGAATCGATCGCCGGCTGAACGGTCGCGATGATCATTTCGAACCGCTTGTGACGGTCGTCGGCGATGGAGTCGAGCTTCGCGCGTTGCGCGGCATCGAGCTGCAGGCGATCGGCGAGGGATGGGCGTCCGCCTTCTGGCCGCGAGATGCGGTCACGCAGCATCACGCGGTCGGCGGTGAACCCCAGGGCGCCGCCCACAAGGACGGCACCGAGGAGAAATGCTATGGCTACGTTCTTCGACTGTTGCATCGTGGCGCGCACTCCTAGCGCGTGATGAGATAGCGCAGGGTGGCTTCACGCCGGCTGGTACGCTCGCCGCCGGCGGACTCGATCATGGGCATCTCGTTAGGTGACTCCAGCAATTCCTGCCACGCGACCAGGTCCTGTGCCTTTCGCGTCTGCCAGGCGGCAACGCCTGCCGCGAGTAGCGCCAGCGCTGCCGCGGCAAGGCCCATCCGGCTCCAGGCGGGGAAGTAGGACCACCACTCGCGCGCGCCCTCCGACGTGATGCGCGCCATGATGCGACGCTCGAGGAACGCCCAGTAAGAATCAGCGGCCGGTGCGCCGTACTCGACGCGCAAGGCGCCGTGCAACTCGTCGTCGCGGGAATCGCGGTCGTCGTCGTGCACGATGTTCATAGATGGCTCCGGACTGAACCCAGTTCCTGGCGCAAACGCGCCCGTGCGTGGTGGAGGTCGGATCGCGCGGTCCCTTCCGGGATGCCGAGCATGCGTCCGATCTCCGAATGCTTGAATCCTTCGATGTCATGCAGGACGATCACGGCACGCTGCCGTTCGCCCAGGGTGGTCAGTGCCTGCCGCAACCGGCGTCGCAGTTCATCAGACTCCCCGGGATCGCGGAATGGAGACGCGATCGTATCGGCGAGTGCATCGGCGTCACGCACCTTCTTCCGGCGTGTGATATCGAGTGCCGCGTTGGCGACGATGCGATGCAGCCATGCCCCGAATGCCTGGTCTGGCAGGAAGCGATCGAGGGCACGGTATGCATGGAGGAATCCTTCCTGTACCGCGTCTTCCGCGTCCTCGTGCGTCAGGACAATGGCACGCGCCACCGCATAGGCCCGCCGCTGGTGCAGGCGAACCAGGTCCGCGAACGCCTCCGTTTCGCCGCGTTGAGCGGCGACCACCAGCGCGTGCTCGCGCTCACGCGGCGTGTCACCGGACACGGTGCGTGCACGAGCCGGCGCCGTAACGGCGTCCGGGCTGACGGGAAGGGCGATGGCGGTCACGAATGGGTTGCGTATTCTCCTCCTCAGAACGCGCTCGTGGGGTGAACCGTTGATTTCGGGCGTGGTCACGCGGGCGTGGCGCTCATACCGCTTAGACCCAGCAAATCTGCCCGCGCCCTCATTGCGTCAAGCACAAACTGGATGTGCTCCGGGAGCTCTACCCCCAGCGCCGCGGCGCCCTCCACGATGTCCTCACGATTACAGCCGCGGGCAAATGCCTTGTCCTTCATTTTCTTTTGGACAGAGCGAACGTCCACATCGTTAAGACTCTTCGATGGCCGCACCAACGCGGTAGCGGTGATGAGACCGGTCAATTCGTCGACGGCAAACAACGTCTTCGCCATCATCGATTCGCGCGGGACGCCGCTATAGCGCGCGTGCCCGAGAATCGCCTGTAGCACGGGCTCGCCGACACCGAGTCCCCGGAGAATACGAACTCCCTCGGCGGGATGTTCCCGGTCAGGCGAATGTTCCTCGTTAGGCCAGCGCTCGTAATCGAAGTCGTGCAGCAGGCCTGCCAGTCCCCACTCTTCGACGTCCTCGCCAAAGCGTTCTGCGTAGGCGCGCATCGCGCCCTCGACGGCGAGCATGTGCTTCCGGAGAGAATCGCTGGCGGTGTACTCGTGCATCAGCGCGAGAGCTTGATCCCTGGAAAGCATCGGCAGAAAAAGGGTGGGATGTTGAAGCGTGGATACGGCAGACTGGGGAACTGGAGGGTGGGAAAAGCTACACCCTCCAGGCCCCTGAGGCTGCGCCGTGGGATACGCCGTTATTTGGGCGTCCGGACCACGTGGAATTCGCGGGCAATGCGGCCCACGGACTTTGCGGCCGCGCTGAGAGATGCCGACGGGGCAACCAGGTAGCCGATGCGAGCCACCTGAAAGATCGGGATGTCGGCCGAGCTGTCGCCGATGTAGTCGAAATCATTGCACGACAATGACTTACGTATTTGGGCCGTCTTCCGATGGCCCTTTACATTGGCTCCGCTTTCCGTGGCGACGATGCCATCGAAAAGGCCAAGATGGGCGCACACGACGTCGGCAACCGATTTATGGGCGGCGGTAGCGAGGATGATCTGCCTCCCTCGACCGCGCTCCTCCCTCAGGAATTGGAGGACCTCTGTCCTCCAGATCAGATCGGACGGGTTTGGAATGTGCTGGCGGGCGACCCAGGCTTTGAGGGCGGGTCGCCCGCGGAGGAGAACGAAGGGGACCGCGAGGAGCTTCCAGGGCGCGGTCCGGGCCAGGTAGCGGAGCGAAATCCGGAGGGTGTCACCCTCGATGAGTGTGCCGTCGAGGTCAACGCACAGGGGTGGTTCGGAGCGCCCTTCGTCGGTCATGGCTGTGCATCGACTGACGTGGAGCTGCTAATGCTTCGTCGTTTCGGCGTGGGACTCGCCGCCGGCAAACTTCGCGTTCGTCCACTGCACGATGCCGAAGGCAAAGATGAAGAGCACGACGGCGGTGACGATCATACCGACGTATGCGGAGCGCTTGTCGCCGGGTTCCAGTTCAGACATCGGTTGTAGGATGTGGGATGTGGGATGTGGGATGTGGAGGAAGAGTCCTTTATTACTCGACCTTCGCCGACATCAACTCATCATTCTGCTTGATCTTCGGGATCACGTCGAGTCCTTCGGTGACCTGACCGAACACCGTGTGAACGCCGTTCAGGTGCTGAGTGTTTGCCTCGCTCAGGACGACGAAGAACTGGCTGCCGCCGGTGTCCTTCCCGGCGTGCGCCATGGAGAGCGCACCGACCTTGTGCTTGCGCGGATTGCCCGCGGTCTCGCACTTGATCTTCCAGCCAGGACCACCGGTTCCCACCGGTCCCTTGGCATGCTCGCCGCCTTTGGAGTACGGATCGCCACCCTGGACGACGAAGTCGGGGATGACGCGATGGAATCTGGTACCGTCATAGAAACCGCTGTTGGCCAGCTTCTCGAAATTGGCGACGGTACCGGGGGCATCCTCGTCGTATAGCTCGGCGACGAGAGTGCCTTTGGACGTGACGATGGTTGCTTTCTTCATTAGGGCCGGGGGCGTGGGGCATGGGGTCGTAGCGAACAGCAATTTAGCTTCGGGCGCGCGCACAATGAAAACGTGCGCTACACGCGGAATGCGGACGGGCAGATCGTATTCAGCAGGCAGTCTGCGCACCGGGGCTTCCGGGCGTAGCAAACGCGGCGGCCGTGCCAGATGAGCAGGTGGGAAAGCAACGTCCAACGGTCGCGGTCGTACAGCTTCATGAGATCCAGCTCGATCTTCACCGGATCGCTTTCGCTCGTTAGGCCCAGCCGGTAGCCGACTCGCTGGACATGGGTGTCGACCACGACGCCTTCGTTGATACCGCAGGCGTTGCCGAGGACGACATTGGCGGTCTTGCGGCCGACGCCGGGAAGCTGGACCAGTTCGTCCATCGTGACGGGGATGTTGCTTCCGTGACGATCGACGACGGCGCCTGCCATGCCGATCAGGTTGCGCGCCTTGTTCCGGAAGAAGCCCGTGCTGCGAATGATCTCCTCGACATCCTCCTGCCTTGCGACCGCGAGTGTTGCGGGATCGGGGTACCGCGCGAAGAGCGTCGGCGTGACCATATTCACGCGCTGGTCGGTGCATTGCGCGCTGAGGATGGTGGCGACGAGGAGTTGATAGGCGTTCTGGTAATCGAGTTCGCAATGCGCATCCGGGTACAGCGCGAACAGCTTTTCGAAGACTTCAGACGCGTGCTGCAGCAGGTGAGCCGCCGCAATTCTCTTTCGAGGGCGCGGAACGCGTTGTTTGGTGACGTTCGGCGTTCCAGGGATCCGAACGCTGCCGTTCGACACCTTTACCTTCGCTGTCGGGGGGCCCTTTTTCGGGACGCGCGACGGAGACGTCTCCTGTTTCCGCGCGACTTTTGGCCGGCGCTGCGACAGTGGTTGCCTCGGACCCGGCCCCTTACGCGCCACGCTTCGCCTTACGATTGGGCTTGCCCTCGCGTCTCGCCCGCGCAAAGCGGAGGACATCGTCGGCAGTGCCGGCGTTGAGCACATCGGACTTCTCGAGCCATCCCTTGCGCGCGATGAGCATGCCGAAGTCTACAAAGCCGAACTCGGACGGAGAGTGCGCATCCGGGCCGATCTCGATGGTCACGCCTTTCTTCAGCGCTTCCTGGACCCATCGCCAGTCGAGATCGAGACGATTCGGATCGCAGTTCAGCTCCAACGCGATGCCCTGCTCGGCAGCCATCTCCATCATCGCGTTCATGTCCACCGCGAACGGCTCGCGTCTGAGCAGCAGCCGGCCAGTCGGGTGACCGACAATCGTCAGGCGCGGATCGGACATCGCCTTGAGGACGCGTTCAGTCATTTCCTTTTCGCCCATCCCGAACCGGGAGTGAATCGAACCGATCACGTAGTCGAAGCGGTCCAGCAGGTCGTCAGCGGCAAAGTCCACGGTGCCATCGGCAAGGATGTCTGCTTCAATGCCCTTGAGCACCCGGAATCCCTTCAGCTTCTCGTTCAGTGCGTCGATTTCGTCGTGCTGCTTCAATACTGCGTCGCGAGTAAGTCCGCCGGCGTAGGACGCAAACTGCGAGTGGTCGGAGATGCCCAGATAAGACCACCCTCGCTCGCGGGCCGCCTCGGCCATCTCGGCGATCGTCTTCGAACCGTCCGAGTATTCGGAGTGACAGTGCAGGACGCCGCGCAAATCACCTTGCTCGATGAGATCGGGCAGGGAACCAGTTTCTGCGGCTTCAACTTCTCCGCGGTTTTCGCGCAGCTCCAGCGGAATCGGCTCCAGGCCAGCGCTGCGATAAATGACCTCTTCGTCGGCATCTCGAACGACTTTCCCTTTCGGATCGACAAGACGGTCGTCGCGTAACGAAAACCCCTTCGCGCGGAGCCTGTCGACAACGGCGGCGTAGTGCTCCTCGGGGCCGGTGACACGCCAGAGGGCGACGGGGAACGCGACGTCAGGTACGCAATGCAATCGGGCGCGCAGGCCGTTGATCAGCCGCAGCACGACCGCACCGTCATCACCGGCTTCGACTTTTTCCACCCCCGGGACCTTCGTCAGTCCACGCGCGAGCTGCGCGACGTCACCGCCGCAGCCGGCGACGAAATCGAGGTCCCCAACCACTTCCGCGACGCGGCGGACCGCGCCGGCAATTTCGACGCGATCGATTCCGGCAACCCTGCCTAACGCTCGCTGCAGCCGTCTCGCTTCAGGGCGGGCGACGGTGTGCATCACCTGCCCCGACGTTTCGCGGAAGGTGATGATACCGCGCAGGATCTTGTCGGCGGTCTTCGGTCCAAAGCCGGAGATCTTCGCCAGTCGTCCATCACGGGCTGCGGCTTCGAGCTCCTCGACGGTGCTGATTCCGTTTTCGTGAATCTTGTGGATGCGTGTCGGGCCGAGTCCCGGCACACGCATCATCTCGATCAGCCCCTTCGGGGTCGTCTCGCGCAACGCATCGAGGTACGACGAGTCACCCGTCTCGACGAGGTCGGCGAGAACGGCCATCGTCGTGGATCCGATGCCGGGGAGCTTCGCGATTTCCTTCGAACGAACCAGGGGCGCGATATCATCCTGTTCCAGCTCGCCAATGGTCCGAGCCGCGTGAACGAACGCGCGCGTCTTGAATGGATTCTCGCCGCGTACTTCAAGGAGGAGTGCAATCTCGGTCAGGCGGTGCGCGGCGACCTGGGGATCCATACGAATGCGGAGTGCAGAATGCAGAATTCTGAATTCAGAACTCGAGGGGGCCGATTCGAAGACGGATGGCCGCCGAAATATATCTGCCAGCTGCGTTCTGCTTAGTTGGCTACCCCGGCGTAAAGACGCAGCTGGCCGACCATGTCGTGGAGCCGCTCTTCAGTGCTGGCGATCTCAGTCGCGGCCTCATCGACGTCGAGGAGACCGGCGCGCATCGATGTCGCGACCTTGTTCAGGTATCGGATCTGGCCGAGGACGTCCTGGGTCAGCTTGCGTAGCCCGCTGAACTGGCGCCGATGTGTCACTGCACGGCGATGTCGAAGGTACAGCTCATGATTGGTGAATCCGCGGGCGGCCTTCTGGATGTCTTCTCGCGTGCGACCGGGGATCGTCCCTTGATCTCGCACCCCTTCGTCGTCTTCCCACTCGGAGTCACGGAACAACAGGCAGCCGACGTGCTCGATGCCGTCGAAATCGATCTTTACGGTGACGCTGTACGTCCTGCCGTCGATCTCGGTGGTGGTTACGAACAGTTCGTCATCGTTCTCTTCCATGCCTGACATCTTGTTCCCCGCCGTTCAGGGTCGTTTCCGCGAGGTACTGCTCGATTGCGCTGAAGAGCGCGTCGGGTTGTTCGACATACGGCACGTGTCCGCTTGCCTCCAGGACGAGCAACCTCGCGCGCATGGCACTGGCAGCCCTCTCCGTGGAGTCGATCGGGATGGGGTCATGGCGCCCATGCACGAAGAACGCTGGAACATGAAGGTTCGGCAGGTCTGCAATCACGTCGAAATCGCCGAGACTCTGCCAGACGGACTGCTGCACCTTCGCCGTCACCCTGAACGGAGTGAGATCTTTGGCAGCAGACGGTTGAGCGAAGTACGCGGCAACGCCGATTTCGAATTGTCGCTGACGCCACGCTTCGGGATTGCTGTCACGCAGCCCCGAGTCAGCGAGGTCTTCGCGAAGCTCCCTGATCGCTTCACTGCGCTGACGGCGGGCAAACTCGTCCTCGAATGCCTGACGATATGGACGTGAGAGCGGAGCCGGATCAACCAGAACCAACCGACGCGGCGCCGGAAGCGTTCGGTGTCGGTGAGACTCGATGGCATAGAGCAGTGCGAGCAGTGCGCCCCATGAGTAGCCGACGATTGTCAGCGGCTCGAGATGTTTCTCGCGCACGACATGCGCCAGATCCTGTACATGTTGTTGCCACGTGACGTCGCCCGGCCCTGTTTCGCGCGACTGGCCGCCTCCGCGCTGATCGTAAAACACGAGACGATGACGGTCAGCGAGGCGCAGGAACTGGGGAAGGAGGTAGTCGTGATGAGCTCCTGGCCCGCCGTGCAGCACCAGGAGTGTGTCGGCCGCAGTGCCGTATTCACTCCAGTACAGCGGTACGGATGTGCTTGTTGTGTGGCCTTCTGCCGAGGGAGTCATTCAGACAGGGAAGTACCGCGAGGAACAGACGGAAAATGGGAAACAGGATCCGGAAACCGAGATAGTATATGAGTCCAGTAAAGGTGTCCCTCGTGCGTTACTCCTAACTCAGTGCTTCAAATGCGTATCTCAATTTCGACGATTCTCATATTCGCTGTCGTTCAGGTTGGACAAGCGCAAGATGCGACCAATCGCGTCGCCGGGTCCGGCATCCAGGTGAAAGGGTGGCAAGGACGAACTGATCGAAACGAACAGAAGATCAGCGACGTGAAGTTCGTCCAGATGGGAACCGGGTTTCACCTGACGGGCGGGCCGCACGCCATTCTCTGGAACAGCGACAACAGGGCAACGGGCGACTACACCGTAAAGGCGCGGATCACGAAGACGCCGCAAAGCAGCTCCACGCACGAAGAATCATACGGTCTCTTCATGGGTGGGACGGACCTGAATGGACCGAAGCAGAACTACCTGTACTGCGTTGTCTTTGGCTCCGGGAACGTGATGGTTCGGCACCGAGACGCGGGTGACACGCACACGTTGCTGGGAAAGACGGCCAATGCCGCGGTCTCGAAAACGGGGGATCGCGGTGCGACCGACGAAATCGCCATGTGGGTTCGCGGCGGACGCGTTGGTTGCTCGGTGAACGGGACCGAGGTCTTTTCGGCGGCTGCCTCCGACATGATCGGGCCGGGTAAGCTCGTTTCGACGGACGGGATGTTCGGGATCCGAGCTAGCCACAACCTGGACCTTCACATCGAGGGCCCCACGGTCACAAAGCCCTAGGCTTCGGGGGGGCACGTTGGCGCGGTAAGTCGTTGCCCGGCGCGGTCGTGGCGCGTCCTTGATCATCAAGACGAACGCCTCATCCGGCCCCTCCGATGGAAGACGTCTCACCGTTCGTTAGTCACTTTTCGCGCCTCGTCTGGCTGCTCGGGCATCGACCAG
>Ga0307416_100002112_pt1 | contig 11226 bp, 24 predicted proteins | sample DK1Cmetagenome_2_FD_203821 | JGI IMG/M metagenome (GOLD analysis project Ga0307416, IMG submission 203821) | Maize rhizosphere microbial communities from greenhouse at UC Davis, California, United States - DK15-C-3 | ecosystem: Host-associated > Plants > Roots > Rhizosphere > Soil | place...
GACCGCTCAACGCGGACGTTAGATGGCTTGTAACCCGTAACGTTATGGGTTACACTCCACACCGTGATTCGGACGTTCCGCCACAAGGGCCTCGGAAAGTTCTTTGTGACGGGATCCAAGGCTGGGATTCAGGCGGCTCATGTGGAGCGCTTGACCTTGATCCTGGCAGCTCTGAATGCTGCTACCGCACCCAGCGACATGGGACTTCCGGGCCTAAGGCTGCATCCTCTCAAAGGTGGGCGCGCTGGTAGCTGGTCGGTAAGCGTCAGCGGCAATTGGCGCATCACGTTCAGATTCGAAGGTAAGGATGCGGTAGACGTCAATTACGAGGATTACCACTGAGGTAGCCATGAGGATGCATAACCCTCCCCACCCCGGCGAGATCATTCGCAAGCTCTGTCTCGAGCCGCTGAATCTGTCGGTGACCGATGCGGCCCATGCTCTGGGCGTCAGTCGTAAGACACTTTCCGCTTTGCTGAATGGTCGCGCTGGCATCAGTCCGGAGATGGCCGTGCGCCTATCGATTGCTTTCGGCACCAGCTCCGAGAGCTGGATGAATCAGCAGACGCAGTACGACCTGTGGCACGCCGAAAAGCAACGTAAGAACTTACGCGTTTCCCGAGTCGCCGCCTGACAAGACATCTAACTATGCGTTGGAGCGGTCCGTGACAGCGTTGAGCAAGCGCGCCCCGCGCGGCCCGCTCAACGCGGACGTTAGACCGCATCAGGAGTGCAGTGCTACAGGAGTGCCCGCGTGTCTCTGTATATGGTCGTCGAACACTTTCGCGGCGGTGATGCCCTTCCGGTCTATCGCCGCTTCAAGGAACACGGGCGCATGGCGGGAGACGGCCTTAAATATGTGGCGAGTTGGGTCGATGAACAATTCACCACCTGCTATCAGCTTATGGAGACTGAGGACCGTTCACTCCTTGAGGAGTGGATGCGTCAATGGGCAGATCTGGTCGAGTTTGAGGTTCACGCAGTCGTTACTTCGCAGGAGGCGGCGCTGCGCATCGCGCCCCAATTGCAGACTTGATGCGGTCTAACTATGCGTTGGAGCGGTCCTTGAGGGCGTTGAGCGAGCGCGCCGCCGCTGATCGCGGACGTTAGACCGGGCTTTCCCGCGCCGCTTGCTTTTCGCTTCGATATGCATATCATATGCATATGGAGATCGAATGGGACGCGGACAAGGCGGCCTCGAATCTCCGTAAGCATGGCGTCAGTTTTGAGGAAGCCGCGACCGCCCTACTTGATCCCATGGCGCTCGCCCAAGAGGACAGTAGCGCCGAAGGAGAGTCCCGTTGGGTCCTGCTCGGCATGAGTGCGCAGCCGCGACTCCTGACGGTGGTCTACACGCTCAGAGGCCAGGATCGGATTCGACTTATATCGGCACGCCGAGCCACACGCAAAGAGGCAGGACAATATGCGTAGACAGTACGACTTCTCGAAAGCCAAGCGGGCCAAGCGGGTCCCACATCTTGCGCGCCTTCAGGCGGAGGCGAAGGGCAAGACCCGCATCACGATCATGCTGGACAATGATCTGCTGATGACTTTTCGGGCGCGCGCCGAAGCGGAAGGTGTTGGATACCAGACGCTCATCAATCAGACACTGCGTGGTGTCGCCGGCTCGGCCCCTGTTGATGAGTCGACGCTACGCAGGATTCTTCGAGAAGAGCTAAAAGCCGGTTAGGAAGGCAACCTTTGGACGCGCGGTCTGACTATGCGTTGGACAACGGAGGGATTCCATGCCAGCACTGCATGTTGCGGTGATGATTGTGGGCTTAACGGTCGCTGCGCTCGGCTTGATTGGTTTTGTGGCTCCGTCGCGGCTGCTCGATTTCGGGCAGTCATTGCTAACTGAAAGCGGTCTTCTTGCCGTTGCCGCCGTAAGAGTTGTGTTCGGGCTGCTTCTCGTACTTGGTGCGCGGGCTTCGCGCATGCCGCGAGCATTGTGCGCGATCGGCGGCGTAATCATCATCGCCGGATTGCTCACACCGCTCTTTGGCGTGACACGTTCCCAGACCATGTTCAACTGGTTTGCGGCCCAGGGGCTGGCCTTCGTCCGAGTCATCGCGCTTCTTGCCATCGCACTTGGCGCTATTCTCGTATATGCGATCACGCCTCGACGAAACTCAGCCGTCTAGCTATGCGTCGGAGCGAGGACATCTGCCGGCTCTGCTGCCTCCGTGGTCACGAGGGAGTCCTCATCGGGCTCGCCCGACAGCTCGGGCAGCAGACCTCCCGACAGGATCCCATGGGACGTAAGCGTTAGATGGCCGAAACAGGTTTCGCGATTCGCAAGGCCGCGACCGCTGACTCGGCGGTCCTCAGCGGCGTGATCGCGAAGTCTGCGCGTGGGCTGAGTGCCGGATACTACGAATCCGACGAGATCGAGGCGGCCCTGCGCGGCGCCTTCGGTGTCGACTCGCAGCTCGTGGATGACGGAACGTACTTCGTTGCTACCGAGGGAGACGAAATCGTCGGCTGTGGTGGCTGGAGCCGGAGGCGCACGCTGTTCGGCGGCGATGCCTTCTCGGTCCGGGATTCGACACCACTGAATCCAGCCAGGGACGCGGCTCGCATCCGGGCATTCTTCGTGCTTCCAACCCATGCCCGACGTGGCATCGGCAAGGCCATCCTGCAGTGCTGCGAGTCCGAGGCGGCCGCGATGGGCTTCTCCCGGTTCGCGCTCATGGCCACGCTCCCTGGCGTAGAGTTCTATGCGGCGCTTGGCTACGTGGCGGATGAGCCCGTGCTCCATGACCTGGGCCAAGGGCGTACGATTCGATTTGTTCCCATGCACAAGTTCACAAAGCCTGTCGAGAAGCGCGATGTGCCGGTCACGTGACAACGGGATCGAGCGTTCCATGAAGCCGTTTCGCGCACACATTTTCGCGCTCGGCGTGATCGCGATGCTCATGTTTGCCCCGCCCTGCTTGTCGCAGGAGTTCAGGCGCCTCGATATCGCGGTGCAGCCCTTTGAGGCCGTGGGCCAGGCAGACCCGGAATTTGCAGCGATCCTGGCGCAACAGCTCACGCAAGCGATCGAACGCAATTCCGATTTTCGCGTCGTGCCGGGCTCCAAGGTCTTCTATCTCCGGGGTCAGCTCCTGGTTGACGAAAAGCGACATCTCTTGACGCTCAGACTGTTCGACGCCAAGTTGGACAGGATGCTCTGGTTGCAGAACTACGACTTCGAAAAGGTCAGCGTAGGCGAGATGGCCGACGACCTCATTGAGGAGCTTTACGAGGCAACCCGCTCGAACCGCTGGTAGCAACCGTCATGGCAATTCACTGGACGCAATCCACTGACGCAGTCGATTGGGATGAAATGTCGGAGCTCTATCGAATCGCTCCGCTCGGCACAAAAAGCAGCGAGTGGCTGAAGACCGCGTACTCGAACAGCATGTTCAAGTTCCTGGCATTCGACGGCGACCGGATCGTGGCGGCCGGGCGCGCAGTGGCCGACGGCGTGGATTGCTCCTACCTCTGCGACATCGTGGTTCACCCTGCCTACCAGGGCTCCGGGCTTGGAAAAGAGCTCATACAGAAGCTCATTGGCCTCTCGACCGGCCATCGAAAGATCATCCTGTACGCCGTTCCCGGGCGGGAGCCGTTCTACGAGAAGTTCGGCTTTCGCCGGATGAATACCGCCATGGCCATATTTTCAGACCCGGCGAGAGCGGCGGCAGATGGATACACGCAATAGCCATGCTGTCAGGCTCATGTCACTGCGGTGCCGTGCAGGTTGAAGTGCCGCGCAAGCCGCGCCGCCTCACCAGCTGCAATTGCTCGATCTGTCGACGCACGGGTGGCCTCTGGGGTTATTACGACCGTAAAAAGGTGAGGATCACTGCGCGAAAGGGTGCGGTGGCGCGTTACGCCTGGGGCGACAAGCAACTTTGGACCTGCCGCTGCGCCAACTGCGGTTGCGTCACGCACTGGCTGCCCGTCAGTCGTGCCCGGAACAGGATGGGCGTCAACTTCCGCAACTTTGATCCGTCTGTCATCGAGTCGACCCGGATCCGGAGGCTGGATGGTGCCAGCACCTGGAAGTTCCTGGACTAGCCGATGCCAGATACCGGCATCTCCTATGGCGACAACGTGCGTATCCAGCGCACGGCCGAGACCGAGCGCCTCGGCATCGCGGAGATGATCGGAAACGTCTACGGGGAGACGAACCCGTCCGAATCGAAGGTCACGGTCATCGGCGATGTGACGTCCGACTACGCCCTGAACGTGTATTTCGAGAAGCTCGATGCCAGCTTCTGGTTAACCCCGCAGTTGCTCGAGTTCGTGAACCACGCTCCGGGCACCGAAGTATTCGTCCACGGTTCCCTCTTCAAGTCGGTTCATCAGCGCGACGGGAGCTGGAAACAGGTGTCCTTGAATCCCGAACGCCAGTCCTGGATGGCCCGCCTGCTGCACAAGCTGAAACTGCCATGAAAACCGTATTCGAACCGTCGAACTCGCTGGAAGGCTACATGCTCCAGGACCTCCTGAAGCAACGGGGCATCGACTCGCGTCTGGACGGCGCGCACCTGCAGGGCGGCGTCGGCGAGCTGCCTGCCAGCGGGCTCGTCCGGCTGGTCGTCAGCGAGGAGGACTTCGTCGCTGCGCGCGCCGTGATCGACGACTGGGAATCGGCGCATGTCACGGACCCGATCCCGGCGCCCGCGCGCCGCATCCCGACGGGGTTTGCGGGTGCACTGGCCGGCCTGCTGGTGGGCGTTGCCGCGTCATACGCCTACTTTCGCGTTCCCGCGCCAAACGATGGCGTCGATCACGACGGCGACGGCTCGCTCGACGAGCGGTGGTTCGTGTCTGCGGCCGGGACTATGATCAGGTCCGAGTCCGATCGCGATTTCGACGGCAAGGCCGACATCATCTATCGCTACGACCGGCAGGGCCGGCTCGACGCAGCCGTGTCGGACGACGATTTCGACGGGTCGTTCGAGACGAAGTGGAATTACATCCGGGGCAATGCCACGTATGCCGAGGTGGATTCAGACGGCGATTCGTCCCCCGACCTGATCCTGAGGCTCAAGAACGGCGTGCTCGAATCGACCGAGTACCTTGTTCCCGGCAATGTGGAACCCGTCAGGAAGGAGTATTTCGAGCTCAACCGGCTCACGAGCGCAGAAGTCGACTCGGACCGCGACGGACGGCTCGATTCCCGCCAGACGTACTCGCCGCTTGCCGAGATCGTCGAAACCGCACGAATCGACGTGCCCGACTGATACGAGGCGCGCATGCATCCCCGACTGCGCACGGCATACGACACGGAGCTGCAAAGCGCGCGGCGCGCGCTGTCGGCCAACGACCTGACGACGGCGTTCGGGCACCTGGAGCGCGCCCACATCCTCGGCCAGTGGTATGTCGGCGCCCACACGCGCACGCATCTCGGCATGCTGCGCGTGGGCTGGAGACGGCGCGATGCGCGCGAGATCCTCGGGCAGCTGCTGCGGATCCCCGGCGCGATACTCGGCTCCGCCTTGGGCCGGGTTCCGCGCGGCAACACCGGCGGATCGAACGTGAGCGCGTTCCTGGAGATGCCTATCGCGCCGGACCTGAGGGAGCTTCTGCTGCTCGACGGCCGCTCGCGCCTCGACTGAGGTCACCGATATGCCTGAGGCCCGCTGCCACTGCGGCGCCATCCGCATCCACGTCAGCCGCGCGCCGCGGACGGTGACGCGCTGCAACTGCTCGATCTGCCGGCGCTATGCCGCGCTCTGGGCCTATTGCTCGCCCGCTTCCGTGCGCATCGAGGCCTCGCGCGGCGGGCTCGAGAGTTACGCCTGGCGGCGCAAGGTCCGCAAGTACTTCCGTTGCAAGCGCTGCGGATGCGTCACACACTACGAGTACCGCAAGCGGGGGCGCGGGTATCCCGTCGCGGTCAATGCGAGGAACTTCGATCCCGAGGTCCTCGCGGCCGCGCGAATCCGGAACCTCGATGGCGCGTCCACCTGGACCTGGGAGTACGCACCGTGACAAACCGCCCGATCGTCGATACCGCCATTCTCATCGGCTGGTCGCCTGACGGACACTGCGTGTACAGCGCGGCGATCCCGCTCGGGGAGTATCGAGCCGGCGCGCACGCGTGGGACAACCCGGAGGGGGCCCGGAAGCTGCGGCTCGAGAAGTTGCGCGGATTCCTGTTCGATGCGGACGGCGCCCTGATCGAGGAGTTCGAGAACAACTTCGACGCCGGCACCGGGCGCATGAAAGGCGGCTGGACGCGACACGAGGACGGCACCTTCCAGCGGCACGACGCAAACTAGGGCGTAGAGCAACCGGATCGAGGAACCGATGGCAAGGTCAACGTCGCCGAAAACCAGCGCTGCCTCGCGTGCGATCGACGCGAAGATCAAGGAGCTCGCCGACTGGCGTGGCCGGACGCTCGCGCACGTCCGCATGCTGGTCAGGCAAGCCGATCCGGCCGTCGTCGAGGAGGTCAAGTGGGGCGGCGTGCCGGTGTGGTCGCACAACGGCATCCTGTGTACCGGCGAAACCTACAAGAGCGTCGTCAAGATGACATTCGCCAAGGGCGCATCCCTGGAGGACCCCGCGGGCCTCTTCAATTCGAGCCTGGAGGGCAAGGTGCGGCGCGCCATCGACATCCGCGAGGGCGAGAAGATCAACGAGAAGGCGCTGAAGGACCTGGTCCGCGCCGCGGTCAGACTGAACATCGGGGACTGAGATGCGACAACAGCTGCCGACTTGCATCGCCATGGCAATGATGGGCTTCGCGGCCCTGGCTCGCGCGGAATCGCCGCCCGCGATCGAGTTCCTGAACTCCGGCAGGATCGTGCCGGCGACATTGCCCTTCTCGGAAGCCGTGCGCGTGGGCGACACGCTGTACCTCTCCGGCCAGGTCGGCATCAAGCCGGGCACGCTCGAGCTCGTCCCGGGCGGCATCCAGGCCGAGGCGCGCCAGACGCTCGAGAACATCAGGACGACGCTGGAAGCGCACGGCTATTCGATGCGCGACGTCGTGAAGTGCACGGTGATGCTCGCGGACATCGCCGAGTGGGCGACGTTCAACGAGGTGTACAAGACGTATTTCTCGCCGCCCTACCCGGCCCGCAGCGCGCTCGGCGCCAACGGGCTTGCCATCGGTGCGCGCGTCGAGGTGGAGTGCCTCGCGGTCACTGCTCGTTCTGGGGCAGACCGTCCCTGATCTCGTAGTAGTCGCCCTTGTCGGCGACGTAGATGTGCTTTTCGATGTGCGTGCCGGTCGGCGCGTCGAAGGCGCCCATGGCGACGGAGATCGAGTCACGCTCGATCGGGTCCCAGAAGAGCGAAGCGCCGCAGGTCGAGCAGAATCCGCGCTGGATCCCGTCGGACGAGCGGAACCAGGCCACGTTGAACTCCCCGTCCACCTTCAGCGCCTTGCGCGGCACGTCGGTCGAGACCCAGTAGTGGCCCGAGGTCTTGCGGCACTGCGTGCAGTGGCAGGCATCGGGGGCCTTCAGCTCGCCCTCGACCGTGAATTTCACGGCGCCGCAAAGACAGGATCCGGTGTGCATGGTGCATTCCTCGCAACTGCTGCATCATTCTAGGCGCTTATGAGCCCGAAACTCCGCGCAGTCGCCGTCGGCGGGTCCATCGCCGGCGCGCTCGACATCCTGTTCGCAATCTCCTTCGCAGCATATGGCGGCCGCACACCCGCCTGGCTGCTGCAGACCGTGGCGACCGGGCTGCTCGGCGAGGATGCCTACGCGGGAGGCTGGGCCGCCGCGGCCCTCGGCCTCGCCGGCCACTTCGCCATGTCGTTCGGCTGGGCGGCGCTCTTCGTTTTCGCGGCCTCCCGGATGCCGCGGCTGATCGAGAAGCCCCTGATGTACGGCTTCCTGTTCGGCGCAATCGTGTTTGTCACGATGCGTCTCGTGATACTGCCGCTTTCCGCATTCCCGTACCCGGTCAGCTTCACGTCGCTTGGCGCGGGACTCGACCTCGTGTCGCACCTGTTCTTCTTCGGGCTCCCGATCGCGCTGGCGGCCGCGAAAAACCTCCGGAGGGTTTCCGCATGAAGCGCGTCACCGGACAGCCGCCGCCGGGCTCGTGAAACCCATGCCGATTGCCCTCGATCACCTGATGGTCCCCTCGCGCGACAGGGTCGCGTCGGCGAAGCAGCTGGGCGAGCTCCTGGGCGTGCCGTGGTCCGCGACCGGGGTCGGTCCGTTCGCCCCGGTTTACGTGAGCGACGGCTTCACGATCGACTTCGACACCTGGAGCGAGCCGTTCCCGCGCATCCATTACTGCTTCCGCGTCAGCGAGGACGAATTCGACTCGATCCTGGGCCGCATCCGCGCCGCGGGCATCGCGTATCGCAGCGACGTGCACGGGCCCGTGGACAACGAGATCAACACCCGCCACGGCGGCCGCATCGTGTACTGGAACGAGCCGGATGGCCATTACTGGGAGATGCTCACCCAGAGCTATGCGCGCCAGCCCTGACGAGAAGCTTGAATGATCGAGCGACTCGCGACGCCCGTCAGCGAAGCGGACCTGCGCTCGCTCGCCCTGCTCCTCGTGGATGCGGTGGAATCCGGCGCGGCCGTCAGCTTCCTGACGGTGACGGAAGCCCAGGCGCTCGACTGGTGGCGCAAGCAGTTCGGCGCGCCTGCCTCCGGCACCATCGTACTGGTCGCGCGGGACGACCAGGGCATCGTGGCCTCCGTCCAGCTGCATCCGTCGTGGGCACCAAACCAGCCGCATCGCGCGGATGTCGCCAAGCTGATCGTCCACCGGCGCGCCCGGCGTCGTGGCCTCGGGGCCGAGATGATGGCAGCCGTCGAGCGCGAGGCGGCGAATGCCGGTTACCGCCTGCTCGTGCTCGACTCGAAGCGCGGCGATGCGGGCGAGCGGCTCTACCGCAGGCTCGGCTGGAACATCGTCGGGACGATACCGCGCTACGCGCTCGACACGGACGGCCACACGCCGCACGACACCGTCTTGTTCTACAAGGAATTGGGCGCGTAACACATGACCGTCCGGATCGTGAGGCTCGGATCGAAGCGCGTCCCCGGCGAGGGCCTGCGGCTCGGCACGGTACGCAGGCCACCGCGGGGCGTTCCCAAGTCGAGATTTGCGTCCGATAACTGGTACGACACGTGGTTTCCGGCACTCGCGCCCAGCGACGCGACCCTGAAGCTCGGGCAGCGCGCGCAGGGCGACGCAGCCTGGCGCCGCTTCGCGCGGCGATACCGCGCCGAGATGAAACGACCGGCGGCTGCTCAGGCCCTCGACCTGCTCGCCGCGCTGTCGCACCAGGCGAATTTCTCGGTCGGCTGCTACTGCGAGGACGAATCGCGCTGTCATCGCTCCCTGCTGCGGGCGCTCCTCGTCGAGCGCGGGGCCGATGTCCGCTGACGAACAGGCGCTCTGGGACGAGGCGGCAGCCCAGCTCGCCTTCCACGCGCGGGAAGGCCACGACTGGCTCGACACGCTGAACCGGCTGTGGCGAAAGAACCGCTTCGTGATGTCCCAGGACGGCGTGCTGAAACTCGCCGAGCGTCCGCCGGTGCTGACGCGCGAGATGCTCGCCATCTCCCGCGAGCGCTGGCCGCTCGAGCATCTGGCGCCGCTCGTTCACGTGGATGCCCACGATCGCAGGCGGCCGAAGCGTGACGACCGGCCGATCCTGGTCCTCGAGTGGCAGGGCCGCCACTTCCTGATCGACGGCATCAACCGCGTAAACCGGCGGGTGCGCGCGCGCGAGCCAGGACCCCACGACGTGATCGTGATCCACGGGAGGACCCCATGAAGACACCCATTCGCGGCACGGCTGTCGCCCTCCTGGCGGTACTCTTCGCCGGGCCGGCCATCGCGGGCGACTGGGCCGCCGACGAAGCGGATATCCGAAGCCGGATCAACGAGTCCGTGCTCGCGTTCAACCGGGGTGACCTGCCGGCACATCTCGCGATCTACGACGAGAACGTCACCTTCATGACGAAGGAGGGCCCGCGACCGGGCGTCGCGCCGATCGAGAAAGCGTTCCGCGAGAAGTACTTCCGCGACGGCCGGCCGATCCAGCAGCTGCGCTTCGAGCAGCTCGCAATCCGCCCGCTCGGCCCGGAAGCGGCGCTTGCGACCGCGCGCTGGATCCTCTCGGGCGGCGAAAAACCCGAACAGGCCGGCTGGTTCACGTTGGCGTGGGAGCGGACGCCCGCCGGCTGGCGGGCGGTGCACGACCACTCGAGCTGACCCTATACTTTCGGCTCCCGATGTCGTACCAGCTCCGGATCGTCGAGAAGCCGACCTACCTGCACGCAACCGTGACCGGCCCGAATACGCTCGAGAACGTCGCGGGTTACCTGCAGGACATCATGCGCGAGTGCGAAGCGCGGCAATGCTTCAACGTGCTCATCGAGGAACGGCTCACCGGCCGCCGGCTCGAGACCTGGGACGTGTACCAGATCGCCTCGGACAACAGCGCGCTCGCGCGCGGCGTGTTCCGTTCGATCGCCTACGTCGACGTCAACGCGGGCGGCGACCTCATGAAGTTCGCGGAGACCGTCGCAAACAACCGTGGCGTGCCGATCAACCTCTTCGCGACGGTCGCCGAAGCGGAAGCCTGGCTCGCCGGCAAGCCGCGGTGATGGCCGGCGCGGGCTACGCGACGCTCTGGGAATTCACCGTGGCCGCCGCGCGCGAGGCGGAATTCGAGGCGCACTACGGGCCGGAAGGGACCTGGGCCCGGCTGTTCAGCCGCGCGGACGGCTACCTCGGCACGGAATTGCTCCGCGATCGCGCCGATCGTCTGCGCTACCTGACGATCGACCGTTGGGAGTCCCGCGAGGCCTGGCAGGCGTTCCGTCGCACGCACGGGGCGGAGTACGAGCGGCTGGACCGCGAACTCGAGGGCCTCACGACACGCGAGGCGCCGCTCGGCGAATACGCGCCGGCGGGCGGCGACAAGCCGTGACGGCGCGACTCGACTGCGGCGCTTTCATACTCCGTGGCTGGGAGGAGACGGACCGCGATTCGCTGGTCGCGCAGGCGAACAACCGCAACGTCTGGCGCAACCTCCGCGACCGCTTTCCCCACCCGTATACGGAAAATGACGCCGAGGCCTGGCTCGCGCTCGCGCGCGCGCAGCCGGACTGGCTCAACTGGGCGATCGTGGTCGACGACGCCGCGGTCGGCTGCGTCGGCCTCGAGCCGCTCACGGACGTCCACGCGGGCACGACACACATCGGCTACTGGCTCGGCGAGCCGTAC
>Ga0307416_100002113_pt1 | contig 11225 bp, 5 predicted proteins | sample DK1Cmetagenome_2_FD_203821 | JGI IMG/M metagenome (GOLD analysis project Ga0307416, IMG submission 203821) | Maize rhizosphere microbial communities from greenhouse at UC Davis, California, United States - DK15-C-3 | ecosystem: Host-associated > Plants > Roots > Rhizosphere > Soil | place: USA...
TCGCCCAGGAGCTCGTCCGCGGGACGCTCACCTGGCCCGACGCGATGCAGCGCCAGGAAAGCCACTTCGAGCGGTCGGGCGACCCGGACGGCGCACTGCGCGTGGCGCGCGCCATGGCACAGGAGTTCCGCTTCGCGCCAGAGCCGTTCATGGACGCGGCGCGCCTCGCGCTCGCCGGACGCCGCTACGACGAGGCGCTCCGCTACGTGCGCGCGGCGAACGAGCGCGGCGAGACCGCGCGCAGCGCCCAACTCCTCGGCCTCCTCCTGCTACGGCAGGGCGACCAAGCGGGCGCGGTGCGGCATCTCCGGCGCGCGACACAGCTCGCCCCGGGCGACGAGCGGGTGATGGTCGCGCTGACGGCGGCCGAGGCACTTCCCGAGCTCGAGCGCGATCGCACGCGCACCCCCCGCGATCCGGGCGTGCTGTACGGCCTGGCGACGATGTACGCGTTGACGCAGCAGTTCGAGAAGGCGAAGGAGGCGTTGGCAGAACTGCAGCGGGTCGATCCAAAGCACGCGGGGGCGAAGGAGTTGGCGAGGAGGCTGCCGGAAGACTGAGGGTGGGGTGCTGCGGGTCGGGTGCTGCGGGTCGGGTGCTGCGGGTCGGATACTACGGGTCGGGGGGCTAGTGAGGTGAGCCGAGTGAGCGGCGCAGGGCCCGGAGCAATCGATTTACGTGGGCGGCGTCTTTGAGGAGCATGGTGACAGGCTCCGTAGGGAGAAATCTTTGACGCACTGCCACGCGGAGATGGGTCTCCAGCTCTGAGAGCGATCCCGACGCGAACGATAGGTGCCGCAGGTAGTCGCCCCGATGCAGCCGACCATGCCCTTCAGCAATATTGGCGGCCACTGACGTGGCCGCGCGTCACATTTGTGCGGTCAAGCCGAAACGTTCGTCGCCCGGCATCGCCCGGCTCTCACGGTACACCCCGTCGATGAGGTCCATTGCAGCGCGCCACACCTTTAGGTCCTCGTAGCTCCGGATCTCCATAGGGCGATCATATGCGCGGAGGCTGTGTCGCCGCCATCAGGTACCTGCAAGTCGCAACCTTTTGTTGCGCGACTATGGCCCGACCCTCCGACCCGTAGCACCCGACCCGCAGCACCCCACCCTCCAACCCACTTGCCCCACTACGTCCTCGGCCTCTCCGCCTACTACCACGATTCCGCGGCGTGCGTGCTCGCGGGCGGTGAGATCGTGGCGGCGGCGCAGGAGGAGCGCTTCACGCGGAAGAAGGGGGACGCCGCGTTCCCGGCGCGCGCGGCCGAGTACTGCCTGCGCGAGGCGGGGATCGGCGTCGGCGAGCTGGCGTGCGTCGCCTTCTACGACAAGCCGCTGCTCAAGTTCGAGCGCATCCTCGACACGTATCTCGCGGTCGCGCCGCGCGGCTTCAGGAGCTTCCTCAAGGCCGGCCCGCTGTGGGTGAAGGAGAAGCTGTTCACGGACCGCGACGTGCGCCGCGCGCTCGGGAGCCTCGGCGGCGAAGGCGAAAAGGGGGGCGAGTACGAGGGAGACGTGCTGTACGCCGAGCACCACGAGTCGCACGCGGCGAGCGCCTTCTTTCCGTCACCCTTCGAGGAGGCCGCGATCCTCACCGTCGACGGGGTGGGGGAGTGGGCGACCGCGACAATCGGCGTCGGCCGCGGCGCGGACATCGAGATCCTCAAGGAGCTGCACTGGCCGGACTCGCTCGGGCTGCTCTACTCGGCCTTCACCTACTACACCGGCTTCAAGGTCAACTCCGGCGAGTACAAGGTGATGGGGCTCGCGCCGTACGGGGAGCCCAGGTACGTGGGGCTGATCCTCGATCACCTCGTGGACCTGCGCGACGACGGGTCGTTCACGCTCGACCAGCGGTACTTCGACTACGTCGCCGGCCTGACGATGACGAGCGAGGCGTTCCACGAGCTGTTCGGCGGCCCGCCGCGGGCGCCGGAGAGTCGGCTCACGCAGCGGGACATGGACCTCGCGCGGTCCGTGCAGGTGGCGTGTGAGCAGGTCTTGCTGCGTATGGCGCGCACGGCGCGCACCGCGACCGGGCTCGACGCGCTCTGCCTCGCCGGCGGCGTGGCGCTCAACGCCGTGGCCAACGGGCGGCTGCTGCGCGAGGGCCCCTTCGCCCGGCTGTGGATCCAGCCGGCGGCCGGCGACGCCGGCGGCGCACTCGGCGCCGCGCAGCTCGCATGGCACCGCGCGCTCGGCCAGCCGCGCCAGGTGCGGCGCGGCTCCGACGGCACTCCTCGCGACGGGATGAAGGGCGCCTACCTCGGGCCCGCGTTCGGCGAGGCGGAGCTGGAACGCTATCTCGAGTCCACCGGCGCGACGTACGAGCGACTCGACCCGCGGACGATGCCGCTCCGCGTGGCCGGGCTCCTCGCCGCAGAGAACGTGGTCGGCTGGTTCATGGGCCGAATGGAGTTCGGCCCGCGCGCGCTCGGCGCGCGCAGCATCCTGGCCGATCCGCGGTCGCCAACGATGCAGTCGGCGCTGAACCTTAAGATCAAGTTCCGCGAGGGCTTCCGCCCGTTCGCGCCGAGCGTGCTGCGAGAGCGCGCGCGCGAGTGGTTCGAGCTCGACGCCGACTCGCCGTACATGCTGCTCGTCGCGCCGGTGGCGCGGGACCGGCTGCGTCCCAAGGACGAGGCGCAGCCCGCGGAGCTCTGGGGGTTCGATCTGCTCAACGTTCCACGGTCGACGATCCCCGCGGTCACGCACGTAGACGGCTCGGCACGCGTTCAGACTGTGACCGAGGAGACGAGCCCCGAGTACTACGCGCTCCTCGAGGCGTTCGAGGCGCTCACCGGGTGCCCAGTGCTCGTGAACACCAGCTTCAACGTGCGTGGCGAGCCGATCGTGTGCACGCCGGCCGACGCCTACCGCTGCTTCATGCGCACGAACATCGACTACCTGGTGCTCGGCCCCTTCCTGCTGGCGAAGGAGGCGCAACGGGCCTGGACGGACGATGCACCGGCCGGGCAGCGGGAGCTGCAGCTTGATTAGAGCGATTCTCGGCTCTTGAGCCCGGCTTCTTCATCGGCGTCGGTGGCCGGCCCGCACCGCGCGACGTCCTGCGCGACCGGCCGCGCGGCCGGATCGCGTTCGCGAACACCGACCTGGCCGGCGCGATGGATCACCGCAACTCCATCCACGAAGCGGACCGCGCCGTGAAGCAGCTCTTCGGCGCCTAGACCGGCGGACAATGTCTCGCGGAGAGAGGCTTCCGCCTACGGCCTGAAGAGTTCGGAATCGTGGAGCGTCCCGTTCCACGGACGCAGCCACACGGTGCCGTTCCAAGCGTGCGCCAGATACCGGTTGACCGCGTCCATCTCCGCGGGCGCGTACTGGCTGCGATGACACGCGAACTCCTCGCGCCCCGCGGCCAGGTCCCGCTCCTCGAACGGCACGCGCACGGTCAGCAGCGCCTCCGCCATGCCGCTCACGGTGGGCTCTGCCGGCGGTGCGGTGCGCAGACGCTCCGTCGGCAAGGACGCGTACAGCAGGTCCAGCTTCGCGTAGCGCGCGTCGCCCTGCACGATCTGGGTGACGACATCGCCCACCAGCCGGTGGTCGGGATGTCCGGTGCCTCCCTCCGGACCGAAGGTGATGATCGCCGCGGGCCTGAGCGAGTCGACGATCGCGACGAGCGCCGACCGCAGCTTGTCCAGCGCATCGAACGATGCGAGTCCGCCGTCCGGGAGACCGAGCAGGTGGAGCTGTCGCACGGCGAGCCGCTTGGCCGCGCAGCTCGCCTCCTTCGCGCGTACAGCGGCCAGCTCCGCTCCGGCCGGGATCTTGGCGAAATCGCGGACGCCCTGGGAGCCGTCGGTGGCGATCACGAGATGGGTCGCGCGTCCCTCCCTCGCGAGCCGCGACAGCAGCGGGCCGATGACGCGTTCGTCGTCGGGGTGAGCGAACACGGCGACTACGGGCCGTCCGGCCTGAGCCTCCGCCGAGAGCGGGATGACCGTGGCCAGCGCGACGGCGACGAAGGCGTGCATGGAGATGCGCATGCTGTACACTGCAGCCTGAACCCGCCCCGCGCGAGACCCGCCGTCGGGGAGGGGGAGGCCCTCGCGCTCGGCGCGGCGAGTGCGTCACCCAACGCCGCATACTCGGCGTCGCCCAGGGAGCGCTGGCGACGTGCCTCGCGGAACGCGGGGATGCCTCGACAGGGGTTGGCCCCTCGGGCCGGGCCCCGGGGCGCTCGGCGGAGGCGAACAGCGCCGAGAGGGCGGTGAGGGCACGATTCGCCTGGTACGACCGATCGACCCTGCGCGGGTGCAATTGTGACACGTCACTGCACACGTCACTGCGCGTGACGTCGGCCGCCTTGCGCCCTCGCCGCGTTCCGGCCGCGTGCGGGCCGGGAGGAGGCGGCGCGCCGGGTGCTCGGCGTCCCACACCCCACGTCGGACTGCTGGGCGCGCACGCCCGCGGCCGACCGGAACTTCCTCCGGGCCCTGCAAGCCCACCATGCCGATCACACTGTAGCCCGCGACTGACATCGCGGGTCTGGGCGCGGTAGCTTCCCGGTACGCATGTCCGGTGGGCACCAGTGGACCAGCGAAGCGGGGGGTGTGAGCTCCCTGGGGGCCTGTCTTGTTCCGCCAACGCACCCGCGGCGGTCTTGGTGGACGTTCGCGACTCAGTGACCGGCGCGCCCGCCGGGCGCGGGGCGCGGATCGTCGCGCGGGACGGGGGCCACATGCGCACCGTATCCCTGCCCGCGCGGCTCCAGCGGTAGGCGGGCGTCCCTGCGCGCCGGCGGGCGAACGAGGCGCCGCAGCCGACGGGCGCGTCGCGGCAGCGCGCTGCGCGCGCAATTGTTAGGTGCGCGCGCAGCTGAACTTCGGCGTTAGGCCCATCATCGAGCCATGAGCCCATCCATCAGGGTAGCGGTCGTTTCGCTCTGCATCGTCGGCCTTGCGTGTGCGACGCCGTCTCGGCCGTCCGCGGGTTCGGCGAGTGCCGGCATCGACTCGTTGAACGCGCGTCTCGTCCACGCGTACCGGACTCACGACCCGCGGGCGTATGCAGCGCTGTTCACCGATACGGCGGTGTTCGAATGGCCGGCGTTCAACACGGTTCGGGGTCCCGCCGCGCTGGCGGCCATGGCGCGGAGCAACTGGGCGTCCCTGCGCGACATGGACCTCCGTCTGACCGTCTCGGCGCGCCGGGTCGCGCCCGATCACGCGACGGAGTTTGGCGCCTTCGAGCAGTCCTGGCGCGACTCCAGCGGCGCGCGCATGACGGAGTTCGGCCGGTACGTCGCTTTCCTGGTCCGGCAGGAGGACGGCAGCTGGCGGATGGACCGCTTCTTCGGCTTCGCGGACTCGACTCGGCCGCCGTCTACCAGGCCTTGAGTGCCAATTCGGTGCGCCGCCATGCATCTGTGATCGGCCTGCGGAGGCGCCCACGGTTGCGACGACGGCATGCGGGGCTTGCGGTGCGCGTCACCGCGCCGAATGTTGCAGGGGAGCGCCGGACGGGATGGCCTGCCCGACGCGCGTTCACCCTCATGGAGCGGCTCAGCCGCTAATTCCCATGCCATCCTCCCTCCTGCCCCGCGCCGCACTCCCCGTCTGCGTGCTCGTCGGGCTCGCGGCCGGCTGCGCCCCCGGTGCCGCGCGCCGTGCGCCCCCTGGCGAGCCGGCGGTCACGGCGAAGGACCTCGAGTACCGCGGCGACCCGATCGAGAAGGTGCTGCAGGACAAGGTGCCGGGCCTCCTGGTGACGCGCACCTCCGACGGCGGCGTCGCGCTGCAGATCCGGGGCCCCTCGTCGTTCATGGGCAGCACCGAGCCGCTGTACGTGATCGACGACGTGCCGGTCCGGCCGGGCCCCGGCGGCGCGCTGATGGGCGTCAACCCGCACGACATCGAGTCGATCCGGGTGTTGAAGGACCCGGCCGACACGGGGGTCTACGGCGTCCGGGGCGCCAACGGCGTTATCGTCGTCACCACGAAGAGGCCCCCGAAGAAGCAGACCTGACTGCCACGGCGCACGTCCTCGTGGCTCCGCGGCGCGCCACCGCGCAGTGAGAGCAGACCGCCGCGGGGTTAACCGATTTGCACTGGGCGCGATGGCCGGCCTGCCCCGCGCCGCCTGGCCGCTCGGCGCAGCACCGTCGACCGTGCGGTCGCGACTTCCCGCGCCCGTGTCCGATCCGCAGTTTGCCGGTCGTCCGCACGCGTGACCGCTCTCTAACTCATGCGCCGCATGAGCCAGAACCGTCTCCCGTCCGCCCGCCTTGTCGCCGCCCTCACGCTCGCGTGCGGACTCGCGGCGTGCCGCCGCGCTCCGACCTCGGCACCGACGCCCGCGCCGGATCCCAGCACCGTGCCGCTCCGGACGCAGCCGCCGCTCACGACGTTCGGCGCCCACCGAGTGGTGCCGGCGCCCGTGTCCGTGACGCCCGGCAGCGGGGCACCGTTCGCCCTCACCGCGGCGACGGTGGTCGTCGTGCCAGCCACGGGCGCCCTGCCGGACGGCGAGCCCGCCCGCGAGGCCGCGCGGGTGGGCGACGCGCTCGCGATGCTGTTCCGCCCCGCCACCGGCTTCCGGATCCCGGTGACCGCGACCGACGACGCGGCGCCGGGCGGCGCCGTCGTGCTGCGCCTCGGCGGGCCGGCGACCCTCGGCCCGGAGGGCTACGAGCTCACCGTCACCGCCGACTCCGTGCGCCTCACGGCCGCCGCGCCGGCGGGGCTCTTCTACGCCGCGCAGACCCTGCGGCACCTCCTCCCGGCCGGGATCGAGGCCGAGCAGAGTCCGATCCCCGCGGCGAGTGCGTGGACCGTCCCACCGGGGCGGATCGTCGACCGGCCGCGCTTCGCGTACCGCGGGGCGATGCTCGACGTCGCGCGACACTTCTTCACCGTCGACGAGGTGAAGCAGTACATCGACCTGCTCGCGCTCTACAAGCTCAACACCCTGCACCTGCACCTCACCGACGACCAGGGCTGGCGCATTCAGATCGACGCCTGGCCGCGCCTCACGACCGTCGGGGGGCGCACCGAGGTGGCCGGCCGGTCGGGCGGCTTCTACACGAAGGCCGACTACGCCGAGATCGTGCGCTACGCCGCGGAGCGCTTCATCACCGTCGTGCCCGAAGTCGACATGCCGGCGCACACGCAAGCGGCCATCGCGGCGTACCCCGAGCTCGGCTGCGGCCGGCCGGTGCCCGACACGTCGCTCAACACGCCGCTCCCGGGACTCTACGCGGGCATCCAGGTCGGCTTCAGCGCCCTGTGCCACGACAAGGAGACCACCTACAAGTTCGTCGAGGACGTAGTCCGCGAGCTCGCGGCGATGACCCCCGGCCCGTACCTCCACCTGGGCGGCGACGAGGTGGAGGAGCTGAGCCACGAGGAGTACGCGCAGTTCATCGAGCGCGTGCAGGACATCGCCGCGCGGCACGGCAAGACGATGATCGGCTGGGACGAGATCGGCCGGGCGCGTCTGCGCCCCGGAACGGTCGCGCAGCTCTGGCGCAGCGACACGGCAATGGCCGCGGCCCGCCAGGGGGCGAAGCTCGTCATGTCGCCGGCCACAAAGGTGTACCTCGACATGAAGTACACGCCGGCCACGGAGGTCGGGCACCGCTGGGCCGCCTTCATCGAGCTCAGGACGGCGTACGACTGGGACCCGGTGACACACTTCCCGGGGGTTTCCGAGGGCGACGTGCTCGGCGTCGAGGCGCCGCTCTGGACGGAGACCGTGAAGAACATCACGGCCGCCCAGTACCTGCTTCTGCCGCGCCTGCCCGCGATCGCCGAGGTGGCGTGGAGCCCGGCGTCGGCGCGAGCCTGGCCGAGCTTCCGCACGCGGATCGCCGCTCACGCGCCCCGCTGGCGACTGCTCGGCTTGAACTTCTACCCGTCGCCAGAGGTGGCGTGGCAGCCGTGACGCTGCCATGCGCCAGTCGGTCGTTCGGGCTCCGCTGAATGGATGAGCTCGCCATCAATGCGACCGAGGTCGGCGCGGTTGTTCTTGACAAGCCGCGGGCGACACGTAGAGTCGGACGTACATAACGAGGGGCGAACCGATCACAGGGAGGGATGAATCGCTCACAGCGAGTAATGAATCGTCGGTGAGGCGACAGCTGGCGCGCCGGCAAACGCGCGCTGGGGTCGACGGTCTCGCAGCTCACGCGCTACCCCGGAGGCCGGGGCCATGAGCAACACGTGGAGGAGTGCCATGGAGCGGATGCGGTCGTTCGAGTTTTCGATCCTGAATTGCAAGTGCCCGCCGCGCTATGCGCGGACGGTGGCGACATTCGGCGTGATTGCGATCGGCGCGATCACGCCGATCGCTTTTTCCCCTGCGCTCGGCGCAGCGGCGTTGGCGCAGCAGACGCCGCAGGGGCGGATCTCGGGTACGGTGACCGGCCAGGACCAGACCCCGATCATCGGGGTGACGGTGCGCCTCGTGGGGACGGATACGGCCGCGATCACGAACGATGCGGGCCGGTACTCCATCGCCGCCCCCGCGCAGGGAACGCTGGCCTTCAGCCGGATCGGCTACCGCCGCGTCGAGGTGCCAATCGAGGGGCGCACGACGTTGGACGTCACCATGGAGCCCGTGGCCGTCAGCCTCGATCAGGTCGTGATTACCAGCGGCTACGAGGGGGAGGGGCAGCGGCGGTCGGGGATCACCGGCGCGGTGGCCAGCGTGAACGTCGCGTCCGCCGAGCGCCAGACCTCGGCGAGCGTCCTGCAGCGGATGGATGCCGCCACGAGCGGCGTGACGGTCAACGCGAGCGGCTCGCCCGGCTCGCGCAGCACCGTCCGCATCCGCGGCATCAGCTCGTTCCAGAACAACGACCCGCTCTACATCGTCGACGGGACGCCGGTTCAGGACACCTACGTCAACTTCCTCAACCCGAGCGACATCGCGTCCATCCAGATCCTCAAGGACGCGTCGGCGGCGTCGATCTACGGCTCGCGGGCCAGTAACGGCGTCGTCATCATCGAGACCACCAAGCGCGGCACGACGGGGCCGCCGCGCACCAAGCTCTCGGTGCGCACGGGCATCGCCGCGCCAGCGCGCGGGTACGACGACTTCCTCATCACGAACTCCGAGGACTACTTCAACGTCGTCAAGGAGAGCTACGTCAACGCGGGCCTCGCCGACGATATCCCGGAAGTCTACGGGGACCCCAACAACTTTACGGTCCCCGCGTTCATCTGGTGCGGCGACGCCGTGTGTTCGAACGCCGACCCGTCGACCTACTCGTACCCGGGCAACCTGATCATGCGGGGCAGCCCCGGGACCAATTGGTGGAAGGAGGTCTTCAGCCCGGCGCCCCTGTATGACCTCAACCTCACCGTCACGGGCGCCGGCACGGGCAACGCGTACGCGGTCTCCGTCAACTACTTCGACCAAGTAGGTACCGCGCTGTTCACCCGGTTCCGGCGCGGCAGCGTACGCGCCAACACGCAGTTCACGCGCGGCCGGTTCCTCATCGGGGAGAACCTCTCGGTCACCGGCGAACACTCGATCGGCGGGATCGCGAACGACTCGGTCGGCGAGGACAACATCGTCGGCAAGAACATCCTGTCGCAGCCGCTCGTCCCGGTGCGCGACATCGCGGGCAACTACGCCTCGGGGAAGGCGCCGGGGCTGGGGAACAACACCAACCCGGTCAAGCTTGCGTGGCAGAACAAGACCAACCCGACCATCAACGGACGGGTCTTCGGGAACGTGTTCGCCGGCTACGAGATCACCCCGCAGGTGACGTTCCGGAGCACCTTCGGTGGGAGCCTGGGCGAGACCTCGTTCAACGGCTGGACTGCGGCCACGCCCGAGAACTCCGAGGCGGTCTTTACCGCCAGCGCCCGCGAGAACACGCGCCGGTTCACCGACTTTACCTGGAGCAACACGCTGCGCTACGCCCGGCCGAGCGACCGCCACAACGTGGCGCTGCTCCTCGGGCAGGAGATCAACCAGAGCCAGAACCGGTACATCGAGGGGGAGATCAGCGGCCTCGTCTCCACCGACCCGAACACGCGCTACATCCAGGACGTGCTCGGCGACGCGAGTACGAAGAGCGTGACGAGCACCGGCGGCAGGACCGCCCTGCTCTCCTACTTCGGCAAGGCGGACTACACGTTCCTCGACCGCTACACCGCGAGCTTCACGCTCCGCCGCGACGGCTCCTCGAACCTCGGGCCGGACAACCAGTGGGGCACCTTCCCGGCGTTCGGCCTCGGCTGGCGGGCGGGCCGGGAGCCCTTCCTCGACAACAACCGGTACATCTCGGACCTCCAGCTCCGCGTGGGCTACGGCGTCACCGGCAACCAGCAGATCCCCTCGGGGCGCATCTTCTCGCAGTTCGGCGGCGAGCGGGACGCCACCTACTACGACATCGACGGGTCGGGCAACACGTCGGTGGTCGGCTACCGCCTGCGCTCGATCGGGAACGAGAACCTGAAGTGGGAGGAGAGCAAGTCGCTCAACGTGGGCATGGACCTCGCGCTCCTCGACAACCGGGTGAACGTCGTCGTCGACGTGTACAACCGGACGACCGACAACCTGCTCTTCAACCCGGCGCTCCCGGCGACCGCGGGGGCGGCCGACGCCCCGATCGTCAACGTCGGCAAGATGCGGAACCGGGGGATCGACTTCACGATCGGCCACCAGAGCGAGCGGTGGGGCCTGACGTTCAACGGGAGCCACTACAACAACGAGATCCTCCGCATCGACGGCCAGACGAACTCCTTCTTCTCCAACAGGTCGACCCGCATCGGCCGCATGGTGATCAACCAGATCGGCGAGCCGATCGGCTCCTTCTTCGGCTACCAGGCCGACGGGTTCTTCCGCGACCAGGCGGACGTCGACGCCCACGCCGAGCAGCAAGGTGCCGCGCCGGGCCGCATCAAGTTCCGCGACGTGAACGGCGACAATCAGATCACCCTGGCCGACCGGACGATCATCGGGAACCCGCACCCGGACTTCACCGCCGGGCTGGACGGGCAGCTGCGCTTCGGCCGCTTCGACGTGGCCGCCACCCTGTTCGGCTCGTTCGGCAACGACATCTTCGACGCGCAGAAGGATTTCTACATCTTCCGCGACTTCTCGACGAACGTCCGCGAGGACCTGCTCGCGAATTCGTGGCGGCCGGACAACCTGGACGCCAAGTACCCGCGGCTGGACCTCAACGACACGTTCAGCAAGCAGATCAGCAGCTTCTACGTCGAGGACGGCTCCTACGTCCGGCT
>Ga0307416_100002115_pt1 | contig 11218 bp, 11 predicted proteins | sample DK1Cmetagenome_2_FD_203821 | JGI IMG/M metagenome (GOLD analysis project Ga0307416, IMG submission 203821) | Maize rhizosphere microbial communities from greenhouse at UC Davis, California, United States - DK15-C-3 | ecosystem: Host-associated > Plants > Roots > Rhizosphere > Soil | place...
TGCCGGGCGCTAAGTCCGTGGTGAGTCTCTTGTATAACTATTATCCGGAAGCAGACTTAAGCTCCGGCTTCAAAGTCGCGAAATATGCGTATGGAGAGGATTACCATTACGTCGTAAAGGACAAACTTAAGTTGTTCATGGATGATATCCAGGAGACCATCGGCGACGTACAAGGAAGAGTGTTCGTGGATTCTGCCCCTGTCATGGAGCGGGCATGGGCGAAAAAAAGCGGAGTAGGATGGATCGGGAAGAATAGCTTGCTGCTGAACAAGGAGGCAGGAAGCTTCTTCTTTCTCTCCGAGCTCATTATCGACGTTGAGCTGGAATACGACGGTCCGGTGAAGGATTACTGTGGCACTTGCACAGCATGTATGGACGCCTGTCCTACGGATGCCATTGTTGATCCATACATCGTCGATGCCAGCAAATGCATTAGTTACTTCACTATCGAACTGAAGGAAGAGATTCCGGCTGACTTTAAAGGCAAGTTTGAGAACTGGATCTTCGGATGTGATATCTGCCAGGACGTTTGTCCCTGGAACCGCTTTGCCAAACCACACCAGGAGCTGCGATTCAACCCGTCCTCTGAGCTCGGAAATCTTAGCACGAACGATTGGAGGGAGTTAACTGCGGATGTCTTCCAAAAGGTATTCAGGAATTCGCCGCTGAAGAGAGCGAAATTCGAAGGTATAGCAAGAAATGTCAGATTCGCAGACGCAGCAGATAACACGGCCCCGTCTTAACTTCCTAATGGGAAAAAGATCTTATCTGACGAGGGCGAGGGTCTCATTTGCCATTTTTTGATTGTGTTCAAAAGCGAGCTTCTGATGATTTATCAGATCGACAATCGTCCCGATAAAACAGAGTCCGGCTGTCAAAAGATAGAGCAGACCCATGCCGATCTGACCCATAATAAACCTGTGAATACCGGCCACGACAATCAGACCCAATAAGGCGGTGATGAGAATCATTTGCGGGTCTTTTCGGCGTGTGCGATAAATACTTGCAAAACTTCGGGCCTTGTCATCGTCCATATCTTTGAGAAGCGCCTGCACATACAACATTTCTTCACCCGTTAATTCGGGCAGGACATCAATAACTCTTGCCATAGCTTTGAATATAAAGTTTAGTAAGGTTTACTATTCTGAAAGATAAGATAATAAGGGCGAATATTCCCAGTGGATGGGTTTTTAAAGAAGCTTCAAAGTGGCCGTCGAAAATCTGACTGATCGAACGCCCCAAGCCGCACCCGGGACAAAAATTCCACCCGACGTTTTTAAGCGGGCATAAAGAAAAATGCTCTCCTGTTTCGGATATGGCCAGTAATAGCAAGCCGGTTGTCCATATAATAAGTTCGATCGGAATGCGTCTGAACATGCTTGAAAGATACTGATGAACGCGGAGAACAGCGAATAAAAAAGCCTTCTGCAAATGCAAAAGGCCCGGTGATGTGTACATTCGACGATCAACTTACCACGAAACATCGATTGAGGATTGCCTCGTGTTGGCTTCCGAATCTGGTGTAACACCAATTCTTCAGGTCATTGATTTCCTCAGCTACCAGAAGTTTGATAGCCTTTCTTAGCTCTTTTTCAAAAAGGAGAGCGTCAAAACTCACTTTGGTGAGCACAGTTTTGACATAATTCAACATGGCAAGGATACGGATAGTTTAATTAATACGGAATTTATAATTTCCCGGAAATAAGCAGAAAAAAAACCGAATTTTTTTTTTGGAATGTCCATGAATCTGTCTGCTGGAGAAATTGTCTTTATTTTGTGTTAATTCCAGCAATTTTTATTCCCTGGATCCGGTTTTCTAAGTGAAGATTTTAATTCACAATATCATTATGCGTTGGACAGCCATCATTGCTTTTTTGTTGATTTTCTCCGCCACAAACGGGCAGAAGATTCAGGTAACACTTGGCCCTGATGAGATCGGAGAGAACCAATCCTGGACCATCACGCTCACCGTACAAAATGACCGTCTCCGCACCTATGACAATTTCCCGGATATAAACGGTTTTAGAAAAAGAGGCACCTCGACTCAATCAACACAAAACATAATCAACGGGCAGATATCCTCCTCTCAGAGTATCATCATGACGTACGTGCCCTTAAAGCAGGGAACTTTTACGGTTCCTGATTTCAGCATGAAGGTCAATGACAAAATGGTCCAGGTGGCTGGAAAGAAAGTTCGCGTAGGACCTCCTGTCCAACAACAGCAGGATCCATTCCGCAGCTTCTTTGACCGCGGTCCGGATGATTTCTTTGGCAGGGGGGAAACTGAGTTTGTTGACGTAAGTGACGAAGCCTTTCTGGCACTAACGACAAGCAAAGATGAAGTTTACACCGGCGAAGGGTTTAACGCCACCATGGCCTTTTTCGTCTCAGCCGATAACCGCGCTCCTCTCCAATTCTATGAGCTGGGCAGGCAATTATCGGAGATCCTTAAAAAGCTGAAACCGAATAACTGCTGGGAAGAAAACTTCAATATCGAAAACATCGAGGGGGAGCCCGTAACCATAGGAGACAAAAGTTACACGCGCTATAAGATCTATCAGGCTACATACTATCCATTGAATGCAGAAGACATAGTGTTTCCTCGTGTAGGACTGGAGATGATCAAATACAAAGTGGCTAAAAACCCGTCCTTTTTTGGCCAGAACCGAAAGGAAGACTTCAAAACGTTTTACAGCAAGCCCAAAACTATCCGGGTTAGAGAGTTGCCCGACCACCCGCTCAAAGATGTTGTGGCTGTAGGCAATTACAAGTTGTCTGAGATGATGCCATCCACTGACATCACTACTGGTAAAAGCGTCTCATATGTTTTCACCGTTTACGGGGAAGGGAATGTCTCATCGATACAAAAACCGAATGTACCCAACGACGCCAACTTCGAATTTTATGAGCCGAATGTGCGTATGGATATCAAACGGGGGAATGGACGAGTTACCGGAACAAAGTCGTTTAATTACTTTTTGATCCCGAAGGAGCCGGGACGTTATAACCTGAAAGATTATTTTCAATGGGTTTTCTTTAACCCTGAGGAGCGGGCGTATGACACGCTGCAGTCTAAATTAACAGTGTATGTTACTGGAGAGAGTACAAAGAATGAAGCCATTGAGGCCAACGATGATGGCAGCTTCTACGACAAAATCCAGACAGCCGACAATTCGCTCACAGTCATCCGCGACAACAACTGGCAACAAGCTGTATTCGGCGTCTTCATCGTAATGGTACTCGCCTCCTCCGCCTATCTCGTATTTAAGAAATAGTTACTTTTGGCTTTGTAAAATGGGCGTCCGCCGCTCAACAGTTTTTTCATGGGGAATTCTTACGGCAAAATCTTTCGCATAACAACATTTGGTGAATCACATGGTCCGGCCATCGGCGTTATAATCGACGGCTGTCCTGCAGGCCTTCACATAGACGAAGCATTCGTTCAATCGGAACTGAGTCGCCGTAAGCCGGGTCAGTCGCGCATCACTACCCAGCGCAAAGAGGACGACACCTTTAAAATTCTCAGCGGCGTATTCGAAGGCCTGAGCACGGGCATGCCCATAACAATTGCTATTGAAAATCAGGATCAGCGCAGCAAGGACTACAGCCATATAGCCGAAAGTTTCCGGCCATCTCATGCAGATTACACGTACGAAGTCAAATACGGCATCAGGGATTACCGCGGCGGCGGAAGAAGTTCTGCACGCGAAACGGCAGCCCGCGTAGCAGCTGGTGCAGTTGCCAAACTTCTCCTGCAGAAAGAGAAAATAAATATCCGGGCATTTGTCTCGCAGGTTGGCACTATCAAAGCGCCACACTTTTCGACAATGGATTTGAGTAAGGTGGAAGATAACATTGTGCGATGTCCCGACCCCGCCACTGCAGAAAAAATGATCGCCCTCATTGATCAAGTGCGGCATGATCGCGATACCATCGGGGGCATTGTTACGTGCGTCATCGATAACGTCCCGGCGGGTTTGGGTGAACCCGTTTTTGATAAGCTTCACGCGGAATTGGGAAAAGCTATGCTTGGCATCAATGCCGTGAAAGGTTTTGAGTATGGTAGTGGGTTCGAGGGTATTGCAATGCGCGGATCCACGCACAACGATGCCTTCTTCCGCGATGGAGACAAAGTGCGCACCAGAACCAACTATTCAGGCGGTATCCAGGGAGGCATCTCCAATGGAGAACCGATCTACTTCAATGTCGCCTTTAAGCCCGTTGCCACAATCATGCAGGACCAGGAGAGCGTCGACAAACATGGAAATGCCGTGACTGTCTCTGGCAAAGGACGACATGATCCGTGCGTTGTACCCCGGGCGGTACCCATCGTTGAATCGATGGCCGCCCTTGTGATCGCTGACTTCTTCTTGCAAGCGAAGACCTCGCGTGTTTAAATGCACGTATAATACCGATCTAAATGCAGGTTAAATACCGGGTTTAAATGCAGATGAATACCAGGTCCGCAGACTTTTTTTACCTTAATTTAGACTCCACTTTTGACTTGCCTCTCCAACCTGCATTTACACCAGCATTTATACGGCCTTTTTACCCGCCCCTCCATCCTGCATTCCAAATCTGCACTCAAAGGCGGCTGTAGAATTTAATACGCATTAGCAGCATTTCACACATTACAACCCACTTTATAAGGAGGGCATGACTTTTAATCTAAGGTTTCAAAAAATAACCATATGAAAACCTTAGGTATCTTACTCATTGTGATCGGAGGGATCATGACCGTGTTCACTGGATTCAATCTCATTACCAAAGAAGAAGTGGCCGACGTCGGACCGATTGAGATCAACAAAACAGAAAAGACTCCAATTTATTGGTCACCTGTCACAGGAGCCATTCTTTTAGTAGCTGGTGTTGTGATTGTTGCCACAAGTAGAAGGAGCTCTCGCGTTTAATTAAAGTCAGTAATATCTGTTTCGACGAACTCTCCTTCCCATTTGGCTATCACAACAGTGGCCAGACAGTTTCCTATTACGTTAACTGAAGTCCTGGCCATATCCATGAGTTCGTCTATGCCGAGAATTGCCATGATAGGCCAGAGAGGTAACCCAAAAGAAGCCGCGGTTCCTAACAGGATGACGAGGGTCGCACGCGGTACGCCTGCGACACCCTTACTCGTCAGCATCAGCGTGAACACCATCAGCACCTGCTCGCCCACCGTTAATTCGACATTCGCGGCCTGAGCCACGAAGATTGAGGCCAGCGCAAGGTAGAGTGTGCTGCCATCGAGGTTAAAAGTGTATCCCGTTGGAAGAACAAAGGAGACAATCTTGCGCGGTACTCCAAGTTTCTCCATGTTCTCCATCGCTTTAGGTAAAGCGGATTCAGAGCTCGTGGTAGCAAAAGCGATAGAGACCGGTTCAGAGATCGCCCTGATAAATTTGCGGATCGGCACCTTAACGAAGAGTGCGACCGGTATGAGAACAACCCCGATGAAAACGAATAATGCTCCGTATAGGGTGAAAAGTAATTTCAGCAAGTACATCAGAATGTCAATGCCCAGGTGACCCACGGTAACAGCAATGGCGGCGCCTACACCGAATGGTGCAAAGTGCATAATGATGTTCGTGAATTTGAACATCGTTTCTGCCAAGCCTTCCGTGAACTCGAGTACCGGCCGTTTCTTTGGCTCGGGTAAAAGTGCCAGCGAAATACCGAAGAGGATGCTGAATATAACAATCGGCAAGACGTCACCGTGATAAATGCTTTTTATGAAGTTCTCGGGGAAAACGTGCAGAATGGTTTCGTCCCATGTCTGCGGCTTCGCTTCCGGAAGTTCCTGGTCAAATCCCTGTGGTAATGTTATCCCTTCGCCGGCTTTGGTTATGTTAATGGCAAGAACGCCGATGACAAGCGCCATGGTGGTCACGATCTCAAAATAGAGAATAGATTTCCATCCCATGCGTCCGACCTGTTTGAGGTTCGAGTGCCCCGCAATGCCTACCACCAACGTTGCAAAGAGTATAGGTGCGATGATAGTTTTGATCAATCGCAGAAATATCTGACTAAGCACGCGCAGACGCTGAGAGAACTCGGGAAAGCTCAAGCCTATCTCTACGCCGATGATCATGCTCACAAGGATCCAGGTCGTCAGTGACCTCTTTTGGACCGCAAAAATGATAAGCATGGCCCAGGCTATCCATCTGCTTGCGGTGAGTATAATGGGACTTATCGTAAGGGGCGAGTAGAAGTCTGCTAAATGAACTAATGCCGAAATCGTGAAGAACAGTAAGAAGATCTGGACAATCCGTTTCTTGGCCACAGGCGGTATTTGGATTAGTTATTCGAGGCGTGAATATAGGAAAAGTTGGCATTTGACAGCCAATCGCCAAAACCTATAGCCCACAGCCGAATATTACCGCTGCCAGAACTTAATTCCTGTGTTTTTGTTCTGTATTTTTAAGACAAATATTCAATATGCTCCAGGCTACACCCAAGAACATCCACATTTATCTGGAATCCAATCCGAACCCGAACTCCTTGAAGTTCGTCGTAAATGAGATGTTGATTCCCGAAGGACTGAGCTTCGATTTTCCAGACGTGCTGAGCACCGAAAACGCTCCGCTGGCAAAAGAACTGTTTTCATATCCTTTTGTCGACCGGGTTTTTTACATGAGTAACTTCATCACTGTCACCAAAAAGGAGAGCGTGGAATGGCTGGAGGTGCAAAATATCCTCAAGGAGCATATCAGGAAATTTCTTGAGTCAGGACGCTTCATAATTGAAGTCGATGAGCAGGACGCTGCGCCGGCACAGGAGGATACTGAGGCGGTTAAAAAAATAAAAACAATACTTGAAGAATACATTCGTCCTGCGGTTGAGCAGGATGGAGGAGCAATTACTTTTCATTCGTACCGCGATGGTGTTGTGAAAGTTCGGCTTCAGGGCTCTTGCAGTGGATGCCCTTCATCGATGGTAACGCTGAAAGCAGGAATTGAAAATCTTTTCAAGCGGATGATGCCAGATGAAGTCCATTCCGTTGAAGCTCTCGGCTAAAACAAAAAAGCAAACCGGCGTCCGCCGGTTTTTTTATTCCCTGCAACTCCATTAGAGGAGATTGTATTATATTTAGTCATGCGCAACCTTACTCTTTTTCTCATCCTGACCGTGTCTTCGCTCGCAGCTCAGCCGTACAAAGTAATGACCTACAACATTCGTTACGACAATCCCGATGATGGTGTTAATAAGTGGGATAGCCGGAAGTCTAAAGTTTTTGACTTGCTGAAAAAGTATGATGCGGACATCATCGGAGTGCAGGAAGCGCTACATCATCAGCTTGCAGACATTTCTGCAAACTTGAAGCACTACCAATTTTTAGGCGCAGGACGTGACGACGGGAAGCAAAAGGGAGAATACTCCGCCATCTTCATCCGTAAGGATCGTTTCAAGGTACTGGAGCAAAATACTTTTTGGCTGTCAAAGACACCGGATGTTCCCGGAAGCAAGGACTGGGATGCGGCTATAACCCGCGTCGTTACATGGGCCAAATTGCAGGACAGAAAAAGCAACAAGGTTTTTATAATGATCAATACGCATTTTGATCACATTGGAAAAGAATCTAGGAAAAACAGCGCCCGCATTCTGAGAGACAGTGCCGCTTCCATTAGTGATGGCCTTCCCGTAATCATCACGGGCGATTTTAACTTTACACGTGACAAAGAACCTTATACAGTGATGATGCAACAATCTGACATCCGGCTTATCGACACAGCGCCAGCTAACGCACCGGGCACTGCATGTGGTTTTGTTGTCGACTCGCGCCCGTGCGTAGCGATCGATTATGTTTTCCATTCTCCCGAATGGAAGTCGGAAAATTATCAGGTGATTCAGGACAATGATGGCAAACATTATCCATCTGACCATCTGCCCGTCATCGTCACGGTGTCCGAAGCAAAATGATCTTATTGCTGCCACTTCATTAAGCGGCAGAGCTTCACATAACCCGCACGTTGTTGACTCTCATATTTTTTCCGCGGGCATACTTTTATTACAAAGTGTTGGCAAAAAGTTAACAACCTGCACTATGAACATAGAAGCGCTCGAATCCTACACTACTCAAATGTTTTCGGTAGCCCCGGGTGTCTGGGGAAAAAAAGATCTGTTTGTAAATTTTTATATGATCCAGGATCAAACTACCGGAGCGTGGGCTTTGGTAGACGCTGGACTCAAATGGTCTGCTCCAAAGATCAGGCGCATGGCTGAAGAGCTCTTCGGAGAAGGAAGCAAGCCGACCGCCATAATTCTGACACATGGTCATTTCGACCACGTCGGAGCGCTGTCTACTCTCATCGACGAATGGAATGTGCCTGTATACGCGCACAGCATGGAGATCCCTTATTTAACAGGGCAATCGGCGTATCCACCACCCGATCCTACAGTTGGAGGTGGCTTGATGGCCGCTATGTCATGGATGTATCCAAAAGGCCCGATCAACATAAAAGATTTTGTGCGGAAGCTTCCCAATGACAACTCCATTCCCGGGTTGAGTGATTGGAAATATATTCATACTCCCGGCCATGCCCCTGGCCATATCAGCTTGTTCCGCGAAAGTGACAGAGTGCTTATTGCAGGAGATGCGTTCGTCACCACAAAGGCCGAATCTGCGATATACGCTCTAAGCGGAATCAAACATCTGTCGGGACCACCCAAGTACTTTACGTGCAACTGGGCCTCTGCAGAATTGTCTGTCATCAAATTAGCCGCGTTGGATCCTGAAGTGGCGGCGACGGGCCACGGTGCATGTATGCGCGGAGAAGAGTTGCGCAGCGCCTTGAAGAACCTTTCCACTCACTTCAAAGCTGTGGCTCTTCCTGAAGAGGGGCGTTACGTTAACGAACCTGCCGTTACGAACGAGCGAGGCGTGATGTTCTTGCCGCCGGCGACAGAGAAGATGACGAACCTCGCCAAGATCCTGGGAATATCTATTGCCGTGGCTTCAATTGCGCTGATCATCTATCAGCAAACCAGGAACAAGCGTGCTCCAGTAAACGGTGTGCCGCAAAAACTGGATGTGCAATACCATTGAAAAAAAAGAAAAGGGACATGGGTCCCTTTTTTATTGTCTTCACTGCCAGTACCCGAAGATCAGGTCTGCTCTTCTTCAATGCCTGCACGGGCGGTGCTAAGGATTTTAGAATTTCCGGACGTAACAGGGTTGAAGATCAGTTGTCCGTCACGCACATGCAAGGTGGCGTCGTCTGAAAGGATCGCCGGCGTAATTGCGCGTGTATTTCCTGCAATTACCACCGATCTATCCTGTAGTGACTCGCACTGCAACTCCTTGTACGTAACATCCGTCAAATCGAGACTGCAGTCGCCCTGCATTTTCCTGATGATAATGCGATAACATTTTCCTCTGAACGAAATTCGGCCGTTACCTTTGATAGTAAGGGTGACTGTGTACTTCGGAGAATAAATAATTCCTGATAGCTGGAAATTTCCAATGATCTTGATGTCAGTGTTCCCATGGCTGCCGATAAGCAGATCATCCTGTTCAACATTGCCTTTGATCACAAGGGATACTTTTTTCTTTCTTTCGGCCTTCTTCACGGGTGTCTGTTTAGGTTTAGTTTTTTTGTGCGACTACAACTCCTCAAACCCTTCACTTCCGCCTTCGCTATCTCCACCGCGGTTGCGTCCCTCCCTGTTCTTCATTTGATTCAATCTGTAAGTAAATGTCAGCCTTATCTGCCGCGGCGCCCATTGAGACTCCGATTCAGCATAGTAGTTTTCCTCCTCGATTTCCGTAATGTTCCTCCACTTACGCGTGTTGAGCAGGTCACGGACGTTGGCAGAGATTGTGCCTTTACCTTTCATTATATCCTTTGCTAACGCGAGATCCAGCGAGTAGGCCGCGAGTTGTCGACCTTGTGTTGTTTTACGCGGGCCGCGGTAGAAGAACGATGTTTGGAACTCGAGGCCGTCCGTTAGTTTCATTTTTGATGTCGTGCGCGTATGGAATGCATAGGTGTCACGTGACAGACTCTGTCCTTCAAAGATGCCCTCTGTTATTGCTCGGAAAAAGTTTGCGCTTGAGTTAATATCCCACCACCTTCCCACTGTATAGGAGAAATTGAATTCCAAACCGTACGAGTTGGTATTTCCTACATTGACAGGGAAGATCCGCGTCGTACCTTCTTCGTCCACCTGGACGATGCGTTGAATGTCTCCCACCCGATGACGGTAATAGGCGCTGGAAAGGACAGAGCCTCGCTGCCAGTTCACGAGGTATCCGGTTTCAAATGAATGCGTATACTCGGGGTTAAGGTTGGGATTGCCCTGGAAAAAATTACGCGAGTCGCTGAAGTTTGAAAAAGGCAACAGCTCGCGGAAATGCGGGCGGTTGATACGCTTACTATAACTTAGTTGAAGTGTCTTGTTCTTGTTGATCTCATAACCAAAATTGACACTGGGGAACAGATTAAAATACTCCCGGTGATTTACGTCATTGCTTTCCGTAAGCTCCGTTCTGATATCTGAATATTCTCCGCGCAAACCCGCCTGGATCGAAAGCTTGTTGAACTTGTTTCCTGCCATCAGATAGGCAGCGTGAATGCGTTCAGTATAAATAAGATTATTATTGAACGCCGGAAAAACGATCCATTCATTATTCTGCAATTCCTCTAGCGCATACTCGTTGTTGACCGTCCGCCAGGTGCTGCGCAAACCTGCTTCAAATTTACCATCGGATCCCAAAGGATCGACATAGTCAGTCTGGAAGAACCAGTTCTTGTCTTCCGCGAGGTTCTCGGCGCGCTGAAGAATCGTACTCTCATTTTGTGTCTGCGTGAAGTCGGATGTTTCGCCATCATAACGTTGGTTATATTGAAAATCAGCCGTTAAGGTGTGGTCCTTGCTTGAAAATTCTCGTTTGTAATTGAAGGCAGCTTCTATGTTCTTTTCGTCTTCGATTTCCTCATCCGTGCGAATTGTTGTGCCGACAGGCTCACCATTCAAAAGATCATTATATGTTAATACCGAAGTGTTTAAACCGTCCCCGAAATTGAACATGATTGAACCGGTGATGGAGTTTTTGTCATTGATAAAATAATCGAGACCTCCGCTGAGATTGTGCGAGAGTTCGGATCTGCTGCGATCGCCATCCTGAAAGGTCTCTCGTGCACCATCGTCGAAGCTCTGATACAGGGTGGAGTATCCGGGACTCTTGCGGTAATCAACGCCATAGCTGGAGAATAAATTGAAT
>Ga0307416_100002116_pt1 | contig 11216 bp, 9 predicted proteins | sample DK1Cmetagenome_2_FD_203821 | JGI IMG/M metagenome (GOLD analysis project Ga0307416, IMG submission 203821) | Maize rhizosphere microbial communities from greenhouse at UC Davis, California, United States - DK15-C-3 | ecosystem: Host-associated > Plants > Roots > Rhizosphere > Soil | place: USA...
CCTTGACGGACAGCTTGCCCTGTTCCGCCAGCTGCAGGATGGCCACTGCCGTGAACTGCTTCGTGACAGAACCCACGCGCAGCAGGCTGTCCGGCTGCATCGCCGCCTGCTCCGCGATGTTTGACAAGCCATAGGCCTTGCGGAAAACCGTCTTGCCATCCTTGGTCACGATGACCGTCGCGCCGGGCCAGCCCGGCTTGAACATCGGCGCCAGCGCCGCGTCAATTTGGTCAGCCAGCGCCGGTGCGGCGGCGTATGCGGAAGGCGCCAGCAGAGCTGCCGCCACGAATAGAGTTGATAGCTTCGACATCGGTACCCCCATTGGATAAGATTGTCTGGATGCTATCACCGCCCTCCCCGCAAAAAAGCGCCGGGCCGACGAACTGCAGCTAAACAGGGTCGAATGGCATCAAGCGCCGATAACCGGCGAGTCAGCCTTATTTGGCCACGCGCTCGGCTGACATGTCGCCAATGCCCTGGTGCATGGTAAATCCCTTGGCAACGCCATCTGCGCCGCGCCTGAACTCAACCGTGGTGAGGGTTCCGCCCAGGTAGAAGCCATCCATGGCGTAAGGTGTCAGCGTCAGCGATGGGCGGCCATCGCGGTCCCAGCTCAGCTTATCGCCCTTGCGGCTGATTGACCGGATGTTACCGTCTGCGACCTTGTAGGTACCGACCAGCCCCTCAAGGTCGGCCGGCGCCAGCTTGACCACTTTCTGCTCGGGGAATGGATTGCCAACGGCAATTGCCGCCGCCAGCTGCGCCGCCATCGACGTGTTGACGACATCGCGGTTGACGTTGCTGAGCACGGCTACGTAAATCTTCTCGTCCGGCAGGCGTACCGCATCGGCGTTGAAACCTGGGATATCGCCGCCATGCGCGATAGCCTTGTGGCCGCGCAGCTTGCCGATATTCCATCCATAGCCGTAGACGCAGTGCGCATCCTTCGGCAGCGAGCAAGGCACGAATGCCTGCTTCCATGTCTCCGGCTTCAGCAGCTTGCCGGCGGTGATCGCAGCATCCCAGCGCGCCAGGTCATCCACAGTGGAAACGATCGCGCCTGCAGCATACGGCAACGACATGCTGATGGCATTCACCTCCTTAAAACCGGAGAAGAAGCCTTTGTTATGACCGGCGATGCGGCGCCTGGCGCTGCGCTCATGGCCCTCGTAGGCCGTATCATGCATATCCAGCGGCTCAAAGATGTTCTTCGCAATGAAATCGGCGTAACGCATGCCCGATGCCTTCTCGATGATCGCGCCAAGCAGGAAGTAACCCGAATTGCTGTAGCCCCAGCGCTCGCCAGGTGCGAAGTCCATCGGCTCGTTCTTGAAGAAGTCGATCATCTGATCGACTGTCTTGTCCTCGTCGGCGATCGACCAGAAGGCACCCATATTGGTGTAGTTGCGGATGCCCGAGGTGTGGTGTATCAAGTTCTCGATCGTGATGCGCTTGCCCTTGGTCGGATAATCCGGCAGGAAGCGCGTCACATCGTCCTGCAGCGACAGCTTGCCCTGGTCCGCCAGCATCAGGATCGCCACGGCAGTGAACTGCTTGGTCATCGAGCCGACGCGCAACTGCATGTCAGGCTGCATCGGCGTTTTCGCATCAACGCTCGCCTGGCCGTAGGCCTTGCGGAACAGCGGCTTGCCATCCTGGGTCACGATGACCGTGGCGCCTGGTGCATCGGCCTTGAACATCGGCGCCAATGCGGCGTCAATGCGCTGCTCCAGCGGCAGCGCATCCGCCATCACGGCGGTGGAATACAAAAGGGAGAGGACAGCAAGCGCGGTGCGGGACAAATTCAAGACAAGACTCCTGGTTGCAGTATTGCCAGAATTATATGTCACCACACCTCAATCGCCGAAGAATTCAATGTAGGTATGCTTCTCGCCAACCGAGCGCTCCACCATGCGGATGACCTTCCCGAGATGCATGGTGATCTCGGAATCGGTTTGTCCGACGAGCGACTCCTTCAATTCAGCCAGCAGCAATGGAATCTGGGCCTGATTGAACTTGACGTCGCCATAGGGATCGATAAAGCGGACGCACACGCTGGTCGTCAGCGAAGGCCAGGTCGTATTCGCCAATAACGACAGGCACTCGCGCGGGTCGAGTACTCGTTGGAGGAATTCACCATTTTCGGTCGTCCATGAAGCATCAATTCCCATGCGTGTCTATCCTTAGTCGTCCCCACCGGTGGAGAGGTCCTCGCCAAGCAGTTCAAGTCCAGCGATGGCGCCTCCATCGAGTGCGGCATCTATGCTGAATTGCGACATTAACGATCCCTGTTGTGGCTGCGGTGTTTTACTGGCCGGCAGGCGGTTCCCAAAGTTCGACCTTATTGCCTTCCGGGTCGATCACCCAACCGAACTTGCCGTACTCGGAGTCGTCGAACTTATCCATCACGTTGCAGCCTTCTTCTTTCAACACCGCGAGCAACGACTTCACGTCCTCGACGCGGTAATTGATCATGAACGGCGCCGTACTCGGCGCGAAAGTATCGCTTTCGGTCGAATTGATGGACCACACGGTCATGCCGCCCGTTGGTTTGCCTTCCGAATCAGCCCAGCTGAAAGCCGTACCTCCCCAAGCCTGCACGTCAATACCAAGGTGTTTCCGGTACCAGTCCTGCATGGTCTTAGGATCTTTGGCCTTAAAGAAAATGCCGCCAATTCCAGTTACGCGATTCATTGAGGTCTCCTTGCTCGCATTGACGTTTTCATAACCAGCAGTATGCCGACAAATACGCCCTCCGTCACTACCGGTGTTTGAGTTATAGTCGTGCACGGTCGCTTCAGGACCAACCACCACAACCTGCCGCTGAGCCACCACAATGTCCGTTCGCAGAAGATTTGCAGTCCTGCTCACCAGTCTGCTGAGCTGGCAAACAGCGTACGCCGATGCCATCACGAACCACGAACTTATTCGCCCGGAAGGAGCCCGTCGCTTCTACGTCATGCAGCCGGACGGTTTGCCGGCGTCGCTGCGGCCGGTGGTTATTCTCCTGCACGGCCATGGCGCCAGCGCGGCTTGGATGCTGGGACGGGACTCATTTGGCGGCTATCGCTCGCAGGACTGGGTCCGGCTGGCTGCCAGCAGGAAGGTGATGCTGATTGCGCCGGACGGCATCAAGGCCGACAATGGCAAGCAGGCGTGGAACGACTGCCGCGCAGACGCCACGACCAATTCGACCGCTGACGATGTCGGATTCTTATCCGCCCTGATTGACCGCGCGATCTCCGAGTTTGGCGCCGATCCGGCACGCATCTACATATTCGGCACCTCCAACGGCGGAGGAATGGCCTATCGCGCCGGCATCGAGCTGGGTCCTCGATTGGCGGCCATCGGAGTACAAAGCGCCTTGATGGCGGCGCGCAGCAATTGCAAAACACCGACGCACCCGCTGCCAGTGTTCTTTACTCATGGTACGGCGGACAAAATTGCCCCGTACAACGGCGGCGCCGTGACCGCCTTTGGGCTGACGGGCCGCGGCAGCGGTCTGTCGGTGGATGAGTCGGTGGCCATATGGCGCAGGTTGGCTGGCCTGGCCGACCCGCCGGCTACCTATCGCTATCCGCACTTGCAGGCCGATGACCAGACCAGTGCGACGCGCCTGACCTGGGGCGCGGATCCCGCGCAGCTGCAAGTGGAACTGCTCCGCATTGACGGCGGTGGTCACACTGGCTCGTCACGCACCGAAAACCTCAGCTGGCTGCTGCGCAAACTGATGGGGGAAATGAATCACGACGAAGACACACCGGAAGCTGCATGGCGTTTTTTTGATCGCAAGCGCGCCCACGGCGCCAGGCCCGGGTAAATCCGCTGCCTGCCGCGCAGACTCTCCATGCCTGGGCACCAGACGTAAAAAAGCCGCCAGCGCTTTCGCGTCTGGCGGCTTTTTTCAGCGTCGCTGATTACTGTGCGGCGGCGGTTGCAGCTTCTTCAGCGGCAGCTTTCATCGACAGCTTCAGGCGGCCGCGCTCGTCGGTCTCGAGGACCTTCACGCGAACCTGCTGGCCTTCTTTCAGGTAGTCGGCAACAGCGTTCACACGCTCGTTGGCGATCTGCGAGATGTGCAGCAGGCCGTCCTTGCCAGGCATGACCTGGACGATGGCGCCGAAGTCCAGCAGCTTCAGCACGGTACCGTCGTAGCACTTGCCCACTTCCACGGAGGCGGTCAGTTCTTCGATACGGCGCTTGGCTTCCTGGCCGGCAGCTGCGTCGACGGAAGCGATGGTGACGATGCCGTCATCGCTGATGTCGATCTGGGTGCCGGTTTCTTCGGTCAGCGCGCGGATTACGGCGCCGCCCTTGCCGATGACGTCACGGATCTTCTCCGGGTTGATCTTGACGGTGATCAGGCGTGGTGCGAAGTCGGACAGTTCGGTCTTCACAGTCGGCATGGCCTTCTGCATTTCGCCCAGGATGTGCTGGCGGCCTTCTTTAGCCTGTGCCAGTGCAACCTGCATGATTTCCTTGGTGATGCCCTGGATCTTGATGTCCATCTGCAGCGCGGTAATGCCGTTGGCAGTACCAGCAACCTTGAAGTCCATGTCGCCCAGGTGATCTTCGTCGCCCAGGATGTCGGACAGCACAGCGAAGCGGCCGCCTTCCTTGATCAGGCCCATCGCGATACCGGCAACGTGTGCCTTCATCGGAACGCCGGCGTCCATCAGTGCCAGGCAGCCGCCGCAGACGGAAGCCATCGACGAGGAGCCGTTGGATTCGGTGATTTCCGAAACCAGGCGCACGGAGTAGGAGAAGTCTTCCGGTGCTGGCAGTGCTGCGATCAGTGCACGCTTGGCCAGGCGGCCGTGGCCGATTTCGCGGCGCTTAGGCGTACCTACACGGCCGGTTTCGCCGGTGGCGAACGGAGGCATGTTGTAGTGCAGCATGAAGTCATCGGTGTACTCGCCCATCAGCGCGTCGATCTTCTGCGAGTCACGGGCGGTGCCCAGGGTCGCTACGACCAGTGCCTGGGTTTCGCCGCGGGTGAACAGCGCGGAACCGTGGGTACGTGGCAGCACGGACGAACGGATCGAGATTGGACGCACAGTCTTGGTGTCGCGGCCGTCGATACGTGGCTCGCCCTGCAGGATCTGGGAACGCACAACCTTGGCTTCCATGTCGAACAGGATGTTGCCGACTTCGACTGCGTTTGGTGCTTCGGCGCCGATCGCGGCAGCTTCTGCAGCCAGGTCAGCCTGGACTTCTGCGGACATCGCGCGCAGCTTGTCGGTACGGGCTTGCTTGTCCTTGGTCTGGTAAGCGGCGTTAATCTTCGCTTCAGCGAAGTGCGCAACGCGGGAGATCAGTGCTTCGTTCTTGGCAGGTGCAGTCCACACTTGCTCAGGCTTGCCGCCGTCGCGGACCAGTTCGTGGATCGCGTCGATCACTGCCTTCATCTGCTCGTGGCCGTACACAACGGCGCCCAGCATGATTTCTTCGGACAGCTGCTGCGCTTCCGATTCCACCATCAGCACGGCGGTCTCGGTACCGGCAACGACCAGGTCCATCTCGGAGTCTTTGAGCTGGGAAGCGGTCGGGTTCAGGATGTACTGGCCATTTTTGTAGCCAACACGTGCGGCGCCGATAGGGCCGTTGAATGGCACGCCGGACACGCACAACGCAGCCGATGCACCGATCATCGAAGCGATGTCAGGATCGATTTCCGGGTTCACGGACAGCACGTGAATGATCACCTGGACTTCGTTCATGTAGCCTTCTGGGAACAGAGGGCGGATCGGACGGTCGATCAGGCGGGAAGTCAGGGTTTCTTTTTCAGAAGGACGGCCTTCGCGCTTGAAGAAGCCACCAGGGATCTTGCCCGCTGCGTAGGTCTTTTCGAGGTAGTCGACGGTCAATGGGAAGAAGTCCTGGCCTGGTTTTGCGTCTTTGCGCGCAACCACGGTTGCCAGTACAACGGTATCGTCCACCGATACCAATACCGCGCCGGATGCCTGGCGAGCGATTTCGCCGGTTTCCAGGGTCACGGTGTGTTGGCCGTACTGGAAGGTCTTCGTTACTTTATTAAACATGGGTTATTCCCTCTTTCTATTTGCCGACAGATTTTCAGGAGCTGTCGTAGCACCTCACCACAGACAGCCATTGGCCGCCTTTACTGCAAAAAAAACAATGCTGTTAAAAGTCAAAATGCCTGCGGCAGCGGGCTGGCGCAGGCATTTCTCTTTTAAACTTGGTATCGCAAGAATTACTTACGCAGACCGAGTTTAGCGATCAGGTCGCGGTAACGGGTTGCGTCTTTACCCTTCAGGTAGGACAGCAGGCTCTTACGACGGTTAACCATCTTGATCAGGCCGCGGCGGGAGTGGTGATCCTTGCTGTGCTCTTTGAAGTGGGTGTTCAGTTCGTTGATGCGTGCGGTCAGCAGGGCAACTTGTACTTCTGGGGAGCCGGTGTCGTTCTGGGCACGGGCGTTGTCAGCGATGATTGCCGACTTGTTGATGTTTTCAACGGTCATGATCTTACCTTTCACATGCGATGCACGGAGTCTTGCAACCCTGAACATCGTGAACTACGTTAATAAAAAAAATCCAGCCAAAAAGCCAGACACGGGAGTATAACCGAAAACCGGGGACGGGGCACGTTTTTTCTCAAAGGCGAACCCGGGGTGGCGCAGGGTACGCTTCTCCTATGCCCGGACCCGCCAGCATCGTTCTGCCAGGCTATCTGGCCGGGACTTTTCACGGACAAAATTAACAAGGATGCAATGCATCGACTGCGCATGGCCATCAATAGCAACTAACTCCATGCGGCAGTCGGGCGAGGCGTCTAATCCTTGATTTCCAGGGCGCGGTTGAGACTGAGCGCTGCCAGCGAACCGGCGGCACCGGATAGCAGGTACAGGCTAACGTACGCCAGGCCGAAATAGGCGGACAGGCCAAGTGCGACCAGCGGAGCGAACGCGGCGCCCGCCAGCCAGGCAAGGTCGGAAGTCAGCGCGGCGCCGCTGTAGCGGAAGCGGCTTTCGAAGTTGGCCGTCACGGCGCCCGCTGCCTGGCCGTAGGATAGGCCAAGCAGGGCGAAGCCGAGCAGGATGAAGACAGTCTGCCCCAGGTCCCCACCCTGCATCAGCAGGGGGACAAAGCCACTGAACACGCCAATCAGAATGGCCAGCGTCCCCAGCGTGCGGCGGCGGCCGATGCGGTCGGCAATCCAGCCGGAGGCGACGATGGCGGCGGCGGCAATCACGGCGCCGGCAATCTGGATCAGCAGGAATTGGCTGACCGAGCGTTCCGAATACAGGGAAATCCAGGACAGCGGGAATACGGTCACCAGGTGGAACAGCGCATAGCTGGCCAGCGCGGCCAAGGCGCCAATCACCACGTTGCGGCCTTGCGACTTGAGCAGTTCGCCGACGTCGGTCGGCTGCAGTTCGCGCTCTTCCAGCAGGCGGGCATATTCTTTCGTCGATACCAGGCGCAGGCGCGCAAACAGGGCCACCACATTGATCGCAAACGCGACGTAGAACGGATAGCGCCAGCCCCAGGCGAGAAAGTCTCCCGCTGCCAGGTTCGCCAGCAGGACGGCAAACAGGCCGGCGGCGATGATGAAGCCGGTCGGGGCGCCGAGCTGGCCCAGCATCGCGTACCAGCCGCGCTTATGCTGCGGGGCGTTCAGCGCCAGCAGCGATGGCAGGCCGTCCCACGAGCCGCCCAGGGCAATGCCCTGGCCGAAACGCAGTATTGCCAGCAAGGCAATGGCTGCCAGCCCCATGTCGGCGTACGTCGGCAGGAAGGCCATGCCGGCCGTGGAAACGCCAAGCAGGAATAGCGCGGCCGTGAGCTTGGCTTCGCGCCCAAAACGCCGCTGCAGCGACATGAAGGTCACGGTGCCCAGCGGCCTTGCCACGAATGCGAACGAAAAAACCAGGAAGGAATACAACATCCCGTCCAGCCGCGAGGCGAACGGGAAGAACACCGTCGGGAATACCAGCACGGATGCTATGGCATACACGAAGAAGTCGAAATACTCGGATGCGCGGCCAATCACGACGCCGACAGCGATTTCGCCGGGGGCGATGGGCTGCTTGACAGTGTTGGTCTGCATGGGAATGCCGTGGGCCGGTACGATCAGGCTTTGCATGGTTTGGTCTCCTGTCTCCGCCGGGCGCAGTTATCACCGGCGCTTATTTCTGTTATCTAGCCTGCTGGTAGGACAATATGTCCAATCGCGCGCGCTGTCCAGTTTCAATAAAGTATCAAAATCTTGATCCAGGACATTGAATCTTACGCATGCCTATCATACTGCTGCTTCTCTTGGCCGCCTGCCTGACCGGCTGCGACACCATCGTCATGAACCCGGCTGGCGATATCGCCAAGCAACAGGCCCAGCTCGTGACCGTCTCCACCCTGCTGATGCTGATCATCATCGTGCCGGTCATCGCGCTCACGGTGCTGTTTGCTTGGCGTTACCGCCAAAATAACACCAAGGCCACCTACGCGCCGGACTGGGACCATTCGACCCAGCTGGAACTGGTGATCTGGGGCGCTCCACTGCTGATCATCATCGTGCTTGGCCTGCTGACCTGGATCAGCACCCACTTGCTCGACCCGTACCGTCCCCTCAGCCGGATCGACGAGAACCGTCCCCTGCCCGCTTCGCACAAGCCGCTGGTGGTACAGGTGGTGGCGCTGGACTGGAAGTGGCTGTTCATCTATCCGGAACAAGGTATTGCCACCGTCAACGAGCTGGTGACCCCGGTCGATACGCCGATCCGCTTCAAGATCACGGCGTCGACGGCGATGAACTCCTTCTACATTCCCGCCCTGGCCGGCCAGATCTACGCCATGCCGGGCATGGACACTACCCTGAACGCTGTACTGAACAAGCCGGGCGTGTACGAGGGTTTCTCGGCCAACTATAGCGGCGCCGGCTTCTCGCATATGCGCTTCAAGTATCACGGCGTGTCCAGCGGCGATTTCGACGCCTGGGTCGCCAGGACCAAGGCCGCCGGCGGCACGCTGGACCGCGCGGGCTACCTGGCGCTGGAAAAGCCGAGCGAGCGCGATCCGGTGCGCCGCTTCGGCGGCGTCGAGTCCGAGCTGTACACGGCGATCATCAACCGCTGCGTCGAGCCGGGTGCGGCCTGCATGGCCCAGACCATGGCGGACGATGCCATGCGCGTGCGCAAGGCCCTGGCCAAGAAGGAAATGGAGGCGCGCCGTTGCACGCCTAACGACTCGTACGCTGGGGCGCCTGCCGCGCAGCAGACCGTCGCCCTTGTCACTACTCCTAGCAAGAACTGAATATGGAAAACCACACCGACCTGACCCACCCGATCCTGGGCCGGCTGAGCTGGGACGCGATCCCCTACCATGAGCCTATCCTGGTGGCCACCTTCGCCATGGTGGTACTGGGCGGCCTGGCCGTCACGGGCGCCATGACGCGCTACCGCCTGTGGGGCGCGCTCTGGCGCGACTGGATCACCAGCATCGATCACAAGAAGATCGGCATCATGTACATGGTGCTCGGGCTGGTCATGCTGCTGCGTGGCTTTGCCGATGCGCTGATGATGCGCATGCAGCAGGCCATGGCCTTTGGCGAGAACATGGGCTACCTGCCGCCGCACCACTACGACCAGATCTTCACCGCGCACGGCGTGATCATGATCTTCTTCGTCGCCATGCCGTTCGTGACGGGCCTGATGAACTACGTGGTGCCGCTGCAGATCGGCGCGCGCGACGTGGCCTTCCCCTTCCTGAACAACTTCTCGTTCTGGATGACCGCCTTCGGCGCCGGACTGACCATGGTGTCGCTGTTCATCGGCGAGTACGCCAAGACCGGCTGGCTGGCGTACCCGCCGCTGTCGGGCATCCTGGGCAGCCCGGATGTGGGGGTGGATTACTACATATGGTCATTGCAGGTGGCCGGGGTCGGGACATTGCTATCGGGAGTCAACCTGATCGCGACCATCGTCAAGATGCGCGCGCCAGGCATGACCTTGATGAAAATGCCGGTCTTCACCTGGACTTCGCTGTGCACCAACGTGCTGATCGTGGTGACCTTCCCGGTACTGACCGCCGTGCTGGCCATGCTGTCGATGGACCGCATGCTGGGTACCCACTTCTTCACGCCTGAAATGGGTGGCGATGCCATGCTGTACGTGAACCTGATCTGGATCTGGGGCCATCCGGAGGTGTACATCCTGATCCTGCCGATCTTCGGCGTGTTCTCGGAAGTGGTGTCGACCTTCTCCGGCAAGCGCCTGTTCGGCTACTCGTCGATGGTCTATGCAACCGTGGTGATCACCATCCTGTCCTACCTGGTATGGCTGCACCACTTCTTCACCATGGGTTCGGGCGCCAGCGTGAACTCCTTCTTCGGCATCACGACGATGATCATTTCGATCCCGACCGGCGCCAAGATCTTCAACTGGCTGTTTACCATGTACCGCGGCCGCATCCGCTTCGAGCTGCCGATGATGTGGACCATTGCCTTCATGATCACCTTCGTCATCGGCGGCATGACCGGCGTGCTGCTGGCGGTGCCGCCGGCCGACTTCGTTCTGCACAACAGCCTGTTCCTGATTGCCCACTTCCATAACGTGATCATCGGCGGCGTGGTGTTCGGCGTGTTCGCGGCCATCAACTACTGGTTCCCGAAGGCGTTCGGCTACAAGCTCGACGAGTTCTGGGGCAAGGTGTCGTTCTGGGGCTGGGTGGTCGGCTTCTACCTGGCGTTCATGCCGCTGTACGTGCTGGGCCTGATGGGCGTGACGCGCCGCATGAGCCACTTCGAAGACCCTTCGCTGCAAATCTGGTTCCAGGTCGCGGCCGTAGGCGCGGTGCTGATCGCCATCGGCATCTTCGCCATGCTGGTGCAGTTCTATGTCAGCTTCCGCCGCCGCGCCGCGCTGCGCGACGTGACCGGCGACCCTTGGGATGGCCGTACCCTGGAGTGGTCCACCTCCTCGCCGCCGCCTGACTACAACTTTGCGTTCACGCCGCGCGTGTACGACAACGACACCTGGACAGACATGAAGCGCCGCAACTACGCGCGTCCGCTGGAGGGCTTCATCCCGATCCACATGCCGAAGAACACGGCGGCCGGCTTCGTCATCGCCGGGCTGAGCGCGGTGACCGGTTTTGCCCTGGTGTGGCAAATGTGGCTGGTAGGCGCCGTCGCCTTCGTGGCGACCGTGGCGGCGGCCATCATCCATACCTTCAATTACAAGCGCGATTACTACATCC
>Ga0307416_100002117_pt1 | contig 11214 bp, 8 predicted proteins | sample DK1Cmetagenome_2_FD_203821 | JGI IMG/M metagenome (GOLD analysis project Ga0307416, IMG submission 203821) | Maize rhizosphere microbial communities from greenhouse at UC Davis, California, United States - DK15-C-3 | ecosystem: Host-associated > Plants > Roots > Rhizosphere > Soil | place: USA...
TACCGTCAGCAACACTCTCGATCTCTCCGTCACCCCAGAAAGCGTGCTGCAGACGGGCCAGGTCGATGGGAAACAGTACGCCATGCCTTTGGGCGGTTCTCCCAACGCCGTCATCGTCAACAAGACCGTGCTGGACCAGTACGTGATCCCGCTGCCGGACTTCGATACCTGGACCTGGGATGAATTCACCGCCCTGGCGCAGGAGGTTTCGGACAAGTCAGGAGGTAAAACCTGGGGTGTTGGCCCCTTCGGTGCCGACACCTTCGGGCTGACGATGTGGGCACGCCAGCACGGGGAAAACCTCTACGACGCAGACGGAAACATCGCAATCAAACCCGAAACAATCGTCAGCTTCTGGCAACAGGCACAGGACTGGATCAAGTCCGGCGCGGCACCCTCCGTTGAGCACATCGCGGAAGGAACCGGAGCGCCGCTTGACCAGACCGACCTGACCCTTGGCAAGCTCGCCATGGCCTTCATTCCGGCCGGGCAATTGTCCGCCTACTCCAAAGCCAGCGCCGGCCTGGACTTCGTCATCGGAAACTGGCCAACAGATGCCGACACCAAAGAAGGCTTCCAGTTCATCAAACCCACCATGTACTGGGCCGCGTCATCCAAGTCAGAACACCCCGCCGAAGCGGCCGCACTGATCAACTTCCTGATCAGCGACCCCGAAGTCGCAAAAACCTTCGGCACCGACCGCGGCCTCCCTGCAGCCCCCGTGGCCCAGGACGCCATCGCATCCACCCTTGACCCCATCGGCAGGCAGATCCTGGGCTACACCAAATCCATGACCGAGCAGGCCGGAGAGGCACAACCGATCACCCCCAACGGCGCCAGCGATTCCGAATCAATCCTGTCGCGGAACTTCCAATCAGTACTCTTCGGAGAACAGTCCCCGGAAGCCGCCGCGCAGAAGTTCATCGACGAGTTGCAGTCCTCGATCGACGCAACGAAGTAAGACATCAAGATAAGGGAGAGGGAGCGCGAGGGGCTCCCTCTCCCGCGGCTTTGGGCGCCCAGACCCGGCCAAGACCTGAATCAGCTTTGCATATGTTGCCGCCCCGGCGGCAGGACTTCCAGCCAGCTCCGAAGCATTGCGCCTAGCAGTGTCTCCAGACGCACCCGCGCGGCCAGTGAAGTTCCCGCTAGTCAGCCGGGCGGGCGGCTCGTGATGACAGGTATTGACGCTAGGCGGCGACACGGATAATCTAACGGCAACCCAAAGCGAAACGATTCGTTTTTGCGGCTTGCGATAGCCCATAAGCCTGTCGACCGCTTCGGCAGCCACTCGATAGAATATGCGGCTACCTCTCGCTGGTGAATACGTAACGTTTCGCTCTGGCGTGTGTTCGTCTTTCGGACCGACCGGGACGAACAGTCTAAACTCAAACGATCAAAGGAGATCCCGTGCAGCGCATTGCTCAGACGCGCCGCCGATTCACCGCGGTGCTCGTCGCCGCAGTAGTCGCCGCTGCCTTGTTCCCAATCAGTCCGACCAGTGTCCATGCGGCACCTGAGCCGGGCAGCTATGCACTCGACTTTGGACCAGGCGCCGTTGCAGACGGGTACCAGGGCGTCCCATGCGACAGCGCCTTCGACCCCGAACGCGGTTACGGCTTCGATAGCACCGCTAACATCGCTGGGCGGGATCGTGGCGGCGATGACCTGCTTAAGGGCGACTTCTGTTTCGCCAACACAATGAATTTCAGCGCCCAGCTTCCCACGGGTGACTACACCGTGCGGGTGATTTATGGCGACCTATCGTCCAGCCAAGGAGCGGCAACTATTACGGCTGAGGGCCAGCCCGTGGTCTCACGTGCCGGTGCAGCAGCGGGTCAATTCGTGGACCGCACCTTCAACGCCCGCGTATCTGACGGCGCACTTTCCCTATCGTTTTCGGGAAGCCCTGCACGAATCAACGCTCTCGTCATCAAGCCATACGTGTGGGAGCCAGGACTTGCCCTCACGGACGACGGAAGCGGAAACGTAAATATTAAGAATTCTTCCGTCTCGCTTCGGATGTCCAAGAACTCTGCAGCAATCACCGAGATCCGCCTCAATGGACAAGAACCTACCCGCAACCTGCTTGCAGGCGGTCAAGGCGACTACCTCGCCAATTATGTTGTCGCCGGCAAACGACTCCAGAACACCCTGCGCAGCGCGGAATTCGCTATCGAATCTCAGACCGACTCCCGCATTGAGGTGTCCTTCACTGAAAATGACCCGGCCGCGCTCCCGTTCGAAGTTGAAGTGCATATCGTCCTCGAAGCCGATGCGCCTGGTTTCTACATGTACTCGGTCTACCGCTATCCGGAAAACATGCCGGCAGACGTCCAGCTCGAGCAGCTGCGTTACAGCTTCTCCGGAGACAAGAACTTGTTCCGCTGGTACTCCATCGACGGGGAACGAGCAGGAGTCGCACCACTCCAGTCAGAGATCGACGCCGGCACAGAGGTACAGGACGCGACGTACCGCCTGGCGGACGGCAGCGTCTACTCGAAGTACCAGCAGATCAGCGACCCGGAGGGCACGGACGGGGTCTTCGGCATTTACGGTGACCACATCGGTTTATCACTCATTCAGGCGAACAAGGACTGGGTTGGGGGCGGCCCCACCCGGCAGGATCTGACCACACATACGGGAGGTTCCCCGCGCCTTCTTTGGCATGAAACAACCGCGCACTACACTTCAGAACGAGTCACCCCTGAGCACGGCTGGGAAAAAATATACGGCCCATACTTCCTCTACGTCCATGAGGGCGAATCCCCGGACAGCATGTATCAGGCCGCAGTGGCCCGTCTTGGGGAAGAAAAAGCGAAATGGCCCTACAGCTGGGTGACTGACCCGCTTTATGCAGCCCACACGCGGGGATCCGCCGCCGGCCAACTGACACTTTCAAACGGGAGTACTCCTGCCAACGCCTGGGTGCTCCTCACCGACCCCCAGTCCGACGACTGGCAACTCGATTTCGAGAACTACATCTACTCGGCCCGGACCGACAGCGAAGGCCGATTCACTATTCCCGCCGTCCGCCCAGGCACCTACACCCTGCACGCCTTCACAGACGGTGTCTTCGGCGAGTACACCAAGACCGACGTCGTCATCGCGGAGAACGCCCGCACTGAACTCGGCACGCTCACCTGGGAACAGGAAGCACACGGACGCGAACTCTGGCGGATAGGCACCCCCGACCGCTCGGCCGGCGAGTTCCACATCGCCGAGGGCGCCGCCTCGCCCGTTCCAGGGCTGGACCCATTCCGCAAGTGGGGCACGTGGCTCGACTACCCCACCGAGTTCCCCAATGACGTCGACTTCCAGGTGGGCCAGGATGACCCGGCCAAGGACTGGAACTACTTCCAGCCCGCAGTGCGAACACCAGGCCTCCCGGACACACTGAAGGTGCCATACGACAGCACTCCAACGGACTGGAAGATTCGCTTCAATGCGGACGGGCGCCTGACAGGAAAAGCCACCCTGACGTTTGGAATTGCCAGCAGTGTGTTTGGCAGCCTCGATGTCTCGGTGAACGGACAGAACATCAAGACGTGGGAGACAATCCCCGGTCCGAGCAACGACTCCGCACTGTATCGGCAATCTGATCGCGGCGTTTACCGCGAACTCAGCGTCCAGTTCGATGCCTCACTGCTCCGGCCCACAGACAACGTCATTAATCTGAAACCGGTCGTACCAGCCACGGCGGACCCAAATACGTCATGGTCCAACGCCTTCGCCAGCGTGATGTACGACGCGATCAAACTCGAGGTGGCACCGTCCTTGAACGTCGAGGCCGCGGTCTCCTCGCGATGCGAGGCGGGGAAGGTCGTCCTCGTCACGTCGCTTAAGAACAACGATTCCGAGGCGGTTACGGCAGCTGTTCAAACGGAATACGGATCCAAGGAACAGGCTTCGGTCAGAACACACCAAACGGTGAAGGAAGAAGTCAGGACGAACTTGCCGTCCGTACCCGCGGGTGTGCTCACGCTAGGTACGAGGGCGATAATAGGCGGCGAGGATATCTCTTATCAGCAAGAGATCGAATATCCAGGGCACGTCTGCTGAAGGGACTGGGGGCGGCGCTAGCCGCCCCCAGTCTTTTTGCACCGAAAGTCGCTCATAGACCGGGTACGTTCACGTGTTTCGATGATGAAAAGTCGGTTCCCGGCGGCCCGGCGGCCCCGAAGACTTGCAGGCGAGGCAGGGAAGGACAAGACATCGGACGTTTTTAGATACCCTTACTGTTGCAGCTGGAAGGACATGTCCCCTTGTTCTGGATATCTTCTTCAGAGAGCACACAGCGGGGACAGGGAGAATTTGTGCCGACTGTGCGAACATGCATCCCAGTCCTGATAATGGTCGGATGTATTAGGCTTGTTTGAACTTGAACGTTCTCTCGCCTCTAGGAGCGCGCCTTGGCACTAACAGATGACGCCATCGAGAAGATCAAGGCGATGCTGCTGGCAGGTGAGCTCCGCCCTGGTGACCGGTTGCCGCCGGAAAAGGATCTCGCCGAGAAGCTTGGGCTGTCCCGCAGCTCAATGAGAGAAGCGGTCAAGGCTCTTGAGCTGATAAGGGTGCTCGATGTCCGGCGTGGGGATGGAACATACGTGACCACGCTTGACCCCCAGCTCTTAAATGAAGCCCTCGGTTTCATCGTTGAGCTGCACCAGGCGCAGGGTGTAGTGGAGCTGTTGGAGGTTCGGCGCATCCTTGAGCCGGCCGCCGCCGCAATGGCAGCGCAGAAGATTGGGCGTGATGGCCTGGAAGCTCTGCAGGCGTCGATGTCGGGTGTCACGGAAGAGACCAGCGTGGAAGAACTTGTTCAGCACGATATGGAATTTCACAGCATCATTGCCGCGCATTCAGGCAATACCTACCTTGCGGGGCTTCTGGAGGCACTGTCGTCACGGACTTTACGGGCGCGGATCTGGCGGGGACTGACTCAGGAAAAGGCTGTAGCCCGGACTCTTTCCGAACACGAGGCCATCGCTGCCGCCCTGGAACGTGGGGATGTGGAGTTAGTCAGGGCGTTAGTCACTGTCCACGTCAGTGGGGTTGAGGGCTGGCTGCGGGAAACGATGCTTAAGTCCACGGCTGCTGAACATGCGCCAGCGGAACTGGCGGGGATTAATCCCTAGAGTTTGTAGGCCGACTCAGCACTTCGACTACGCAGCCATTGTTGTTCGTTGGGTGATAGTTCGTCCACAAGGTCGTCCAGCACTTGCAATGATTCCGAATACGGGCCGCCCATCAAGCTGACCGGCCAGTCACTGCCGAGCATGAGGCGCTGCGGGCCGAAGGTGTTCAATGCCTCCTCCCAGGCCGGGCGGATGGCTTCCTTTGTATAGGGAACGCCGGGCAATCTCAGACCCGAAACTTTCGCCGCAGTGTTGGGCAGTGCCGCCAGTGCTCGCATGCTGTCGCGCCAAGGTCGGAAGTTTTCCTTGCCCGCCTCTAGCGGGGGCTTTCCCAAATGATCCAGGACAACCGTGAGCTCCGGAACCGCCCGGGCCAGGTCGACGGTTTGTTGAAGGTGACGCGGCCAGGCGTCCGGTACATCAAAGGCCAGGCCCGCGGCAGCCGCGCGCCTGAGGGATCTGCGCACCACCGGAAGCTCAAGGAACCCCTCACGGGGATCGTCATGCACCAGGTGCCTGAGGCCGCACACCACCGGTTCCGAGCTCAGTCGTTCTATTTCAGCTTCAGCTGCTAGGTCATCGTCCAAAGGAACCCACGCGACCACCCCGCGAACCCATGTCTCTGTCCGCGCGGTGCGAAGCATGGCCTCAGTGTCCTGCTGGGAGTCTTCTGCCTGGACGAGAATGGCAGAATCGATACCGTATTGACCCATCAGGGCTTCAGCTTCGAGGGCCGTAAAGCTGCGGAAGATGTGTCCGTGCTGTGGCCCCAGCCACGAGTATGCGCCCTCGTCGAGGTCCCAAAGGTGCAGATGGGCGTCGATTCGGGGTGCGGTCATGAAGCAATCAGCCCCTCATCTTCGAGGTGCTCCCAGAGTTCGGGGGGAATTTGCTCCTTGGTCCGACGCGCCGTGTCCTCCACCTGCTCGGGCTTGCTCGCGCCGACGACAACCGCGCAGACAGCAGGGTGGCGAAGGCTGTACTGAAGGGCTGCTGTGGGAAGCTCGACGTCGTACTCTGCGCACACGCTGGCCAGCCGGCGCGCCTTCAGAAGAGCAGCTGCCGGGGCTGGCGCATAGTTGTAGTGCGCAGCGTCCGGAACGGTTGGTTTGGCAAGCAGTCCTGAATTGTAGATGCCGACGTTCACGACGCGCGTCCCTGCACTCAGGCAAGCGGGCAGCAAATTCTCGGCCGCCGGCTGTTCCAGAAGAGTGTATCGCCCGGCAAGCATCACCAGGTCCAGATCAGCGCTTTTCACACAACGGGTCAGCGCCTCGGCAGAATTCGATCCCACGCCGATTGCTCCCACGAGACCTTCACGTTTCAGTTTCTCCAACGCCGGCAGCGCCTGATCGATCCCGGCGTCAAGGCTATACGCATCTGGGTCATGCAGGTAGGCGATATCCAGCCGATCCATCCCCAGCCGTTCCAGGGATTCCTCCAGGCTCCTTCGGATACCCGCCTCGCTCGGGTCCCACCGTCTTCGTACTGTCGCCGGCACGCAGAATCCCTCGTCATCCAGCGTCCCTGGCGAGTAACCGGGGTTTGGTTCAAGAACGCGGCCGACCTTCGTCGAGATCAGGTACTCGTCCCGGGGTCGTTTGGATAAGGCCGCGCCAAGTCGGGCCTCTGAGAGACCCAGCCCATAATGTGGAGCGGTATCGAAGTAGCGGACGCCCGAAGCCCAGGCCGCATCCACCGTCCTTGCGGCAACACTGTCCTCTACCTCTCGGTAGAGGTTTCCTATCCCTGCGGCACCAAATCCCAGCCACCCTGCCTCGATTCCGCCTACCGCCAGTCCATTCCGAGACGGGTTGGTCATGGCAGATTCCAGACCAGCCGTAGCCCGGAATCATCGCCCGAGTAATCGTCCGGAACAGCAAGCAGCTCGGCCATCCGCGCCTGCCAACTGATGTTCCCCGGATGCTCAGCCAGTTGTTTGCGCATGGCGACGTAGTCTTCAACTTCAAGAACATGGAACAGCTCCAGGCCGCTTCGCCATATGCTCCACTCGTTCACTCCTGCCTTGTGCAGAGCGGTGGTCAGTTCATGCGGAATCTCTGCGTGCGCCCGTTCATACTCGTGCTCCCTTCCGGGACGCAGGCGCGTGTGCAACGCAATTCTTTCCATGTCAGGCCACCACGGCTGGTTGCCAGGCAGCCCCCACAGGGTAGGTGTGATGTTTCAGGGAAGGGGCGAGGATCTGAGTTCCCGCACCGGGAACCGTTGGCGGCCAGTACTTACCCGAATGGACGACCACTGGGGCCATGAAGTGCTCATGCAGATGGTCCACGTATTCGATCATCCTGCCCTCCAGGGATCCGGACACGGCCACAAAGTCGAACATGGACAGGTGCTGGATGCTCTCGCACAACCCCACCCCGCCAGCGTGCGGGCACACCGGCACACCGAACTTCGCCGCGAGCAGTAGGTTGGCGATGTTTTCGTTGACGCCGGCTACACGCACAGCGTCAATCTGCATCACTTGGCATCCTCCGGACTGGAGGAGCTGTTTGAAGACGATCCTGTTTTGGGCATGTTCCCCGGTTGCCACCGGGACAGGTGCGATACTCCGTGCAATGGCCGCGTGTCCCAAGATGTCGTCCGGACTGGTGGGCTCCTCAACCCAGGCAAGATCGAACTGGGCCAGTGGGGCCAGCCACTCTACAGCTTCGGCAACGTCCCACCGCTGATTGGCATCAATGGCAATACGGATATCAGGTCCAACAGCTTCCCGGGCAAGGCGTACCCGCCGAATGTCGTCGTTGCGGTCCGCTCCCACTTTCAGCTTAATCTGGGAAAAGCCCTCGGTTACCGCTTGCAGGGCAAGCCTTACCAGCTTGTCATCGGTGTATCCGAGCCATCCCGGTGTCGTGGTGTAAGCAGGATAGCCTTCTGCCCGTAGGGTGGCGGCCCGCTCTGCCCGGCCAGGCTCGGCCTGTCGAAGAATCTCCAAGGCATCCTCGCGGGTAAGCGCATCACTGAGATACCGGAAATCCACAAGGTCCACAATCTGCTCTGGGGTGAAACCAGCAAGGAGTTCCCACAGTGGAAGACCAGCCCGTTTGGCCTTCAGGTCCCACAAGGCGTTCACGACGGCCCCAATGGCCATATGCACCACGCCTTTTTCAGGTCCCAGCCAGCGAAGCTGCGAATCATGGACCAGTTCGCGCCATAGGCCGCCCAGGTCATCCAAAACGGCCTCTACCTCTCGCCCTGCTAACCGGTCCGCGACCAAAGCCACCGCCTGCGCCTGCACATCAGTTCCCCGCCCAATCGTGAAAACGAAGCCGTGGCCCTCGTGCCCGTCGGAAGCGTCCGTCCGGAGGATGAGATAGGCCGCCGAATAGTCCGGGTCGGGGTTCATCGCATCGGACCCGTCCAATTCCAAGGAAGTGGGAAACCGGACATCGATCGTTTCGATGTCAGCAAAGCGGCTCATATGCTCTCCTAGCCCTTAAATGAGAACTTGCATCTAAAAAACCATAAACATCCGATGTTTATGTTGTCAATCTCGGACGTCCTCTTGAATAATGTCCCTGAGACCCATGAAACCTCTGATGTTAGGAACGACATGAAACTGCTTCGTGTAGGAGAATCAGGTGCCGAACGACCGGCGGTGCTGGTTGCCGGCGCTGACGGCGTCGAGCGCTGCTATAGCTTGGAAAGCCTCACCCAGGACATTGACGGGGCTTTCCTGGCCCAGGATGGTATTGAGCGAGTCCGCTCCGGTCTTGCGGCAGGATCCTTTGCCGAACTTGAGGGATACCAGGAGCAGCGCGTCGGGCCGCCAATCGCACGACCGTCTTCCCTCATTTGCATCGGAATGAACTACGCTGCCCATGCGGCCGAGTCCGGCGCTGAGCCACCAACTGTTCCCGTGGTCTTTTTGAAACCCGCGAACACCGTTGCCGGTCCCTACGACGCCGCCCCCATCCCTCCACACAGCGCCCGCTACGACTGGGAGGTAGAGCTGGGCATCGTCATAGGACGCCCCGCCAGCTACCTGCCTTCTCCGGATGAAGCCCGCGGCTGTATCGCCGGTTATGCGGTTGCAAATGATCTCTCCGAGCGCGATTACCAACTCAATGGGCCTGCTGGTCAATGGACCAAGGGAAAATCCTTGCCCGGATCCACGCCGCTGGGTCCGTGGCTGGTTCCTGCCGATGAGGTCGACAGCGACCGGCTGCAGCTTCGCAGCTGGGTGAACGGCGAGCCCCGCCAGAATTCTTCGACCGGGGATCTTATTTTCGATGCTGCCACCCTGGTACATCACCTCAGCCAGTACATGCTCCTTGAACCCGGTGACGTCATCCTCACCGGAACCCCTGAGGGTGTGGCGCTTTCAGGCAGGTTCCCCTACATCGCTGACGGTGATGTCGTCGAGGTCGAAATCGAAGGCCTCGGACATCAACGCCAGGAATTCTTCCGAGCAACAACGCTCGGTCTGGCAGGGGCAGCGAAATGACGAAAGAATTTCACGGCCTCAAGGCGCTGGTCACCGGGGGTGCGTCGGGTATAGGTGATGCCATCTCCCGGCATTTGCAGGTACTCGGCGCAGAGGTTGCTGTTTTGGACCTGAACCCTCATGCCGCCGCCGAAAGAACTATTCCCATCCATTGCGACGTCGCCGATCCGGCATCAGTGGCCAGCTCAGTAGCGCGGGCTGTGGATCGACTTGGAGCTCTTGACGTGGTCGTGAATAACGCCGGCATCGGCGCTCAGGGCACCATTGCTGACAACAGTGACGAAGAGTGGCACCGTGTACTGGACGTCAACGTGCTGGGCATTGTGCGAGTGTCCCGCGCCGCCCTTCCGCACCTGCGTCAGTCAAGCAACGCCGCGATCGTGAACGTATGCTCAATCGCAGCCACTGCGGGGCTGCCGCAGCGTGCGCTGTACTCGGCCTCAAAGGGTGCCGTATTGTCACTGACCCTCGCGATGGCTGCCGATCATATTCGAGAAGGCATCCGGGTCAATTGCGTGAACCCAGGAACAGTTGACACGCCGTGGGTGGGCAGACTGCTCGGGTCCGCGGCTGACCCTGTGAAGGAACGCAGCTCCTTGGAAGCCAGGCAACCGCACGGCCGCCTCGTGCAGGCGGAAGAGGTTGCCGCGGCTGTTGCACACCTCGCAAGCCCCACATCCCGTTCAACGACCGGCACCTATCTGGCCGTCGACGGCGGCATGCAGGGTCTCCGGCTCCGCCCACTGTGACCAAATACACCCCGCGGTGTCACCCTGCCCTATCTGTAATCTCCGGCAGGGTGATACACCGGATTGATTTGACGCAATAAGAGGAACCTCAAGGTGTTGTGTCGTGCCTGTTGAAGCGAACGCAAATCAGAAAGTCCTTGTGCCCCGGCGAGCAGGGCGAAGTGAATTGGCAGGCCAAAAAGCTGGCGGAACGCCGGCCAGGAACCGCGACAAGGTCCGTGACTGATCCTCCATCAGTTGACGGAGTCGATTTGTGGTTTATGTGTACTCCGAGACCCCTGCCCGATGAAATCAAGGAACCACCTCGGTTTTCATCCGCAATGGCATCCCAGCGTGCGCAGTCGGGGCGAAAGTTCAGGTGTGGTCGCCGATGACCGGCGCCTGCTATCGTTCCTGCACTTGCGCCGTGTTCTCGTCCATATGTGCGGAACCCCGGTGCCGTGCCAGAAGCCAAGGCAAGACACCGGGGTCCCTTTTAGACCCCCGGTATAGGAACATCCGAAGGAGCGGATGCCCGCCCGAGGGTCGGTCTGCGTCCTGGTCGCCGCCTTGGACCGGAAGCGGCCCAAGGCGACAAATCAGGAGTTATGGGTCTCTCCTCCTAGCCTTTGAGGCCCTGGGTGGAGACGCCTTCGACGATGTAGCGCTGGAAGACGAGGAAGAAGATCAGTACCGGCAGCAGGGCGAGGACGGACATGGCGATCATGGCGCCGTAGTCCGAGCTTTGGGTCTGGTCCACGAAGAGGCGCAGGGCGAGCGGCAGCGGGTACTTTTCCGGGGTGTTCAGGTAGAGCAGCGGGCCCAGGAAGTCGTTCCAGCTCCAGATGAAGGAGAAGATCGAGGTGGAGATCAGGGCTGG
>Ga0307416_100002119_pt1 | contig 11209 bp, 13 predicted proteins | sample DK1Cmetagenome_2_FD_203821 | JGI IMG/M metagenome (GOLD analysis project Ga0307416, IMG submission 203821) | Maize rhizosphere microbial communities from greenhouse at UC Davis, California, United States - DK15-C-3 | ecosystem: Host-associated > Plants > Roots > Rhizosphere > Soil | place...
AATGGACCAGGCCGGCCCGGACGGCGCTGCCGGCGTCGCGGATGGCCAGCGCGCCGGTCAGCTCCCAGGCGTAGTTGTGGCCGTTCCAGACGTTGACCCCGCGGGCGGCCAGGTGCTCGGCCACCGCTCGGGGGTCGTGGCCGGCAACGGTGAAGTAGGCGGTGGCCGTGCGCCGGCCCGCCTTGCCGTAGGTGGTCACGTGCCCCATCGCCTCCAGGCCACTCAGCATGACCCCGAACAGCTCCAGCTCGTAGGCCTCGGCGGCGGCCATCGAGGCCAGCACCCGCTGGCGGCGGGTCCCGGCGGCGGCCGGGTCGAGCGAGGCCAGGTGGTCGACGGCGGCCACCACCCCGGCGAAGTCGGCGAACGGCGAGGTGCCCTGCTCGAACCGCTCGGGGACCTGGTCCGAGGACGACGCCAGCTTGTCCGGGCGGAGCCTCTCCAGCAGGGCCGGGTCGGCGACCACGGCCCCGATGTGCGGGCCGCACCACTTGTAGGCGCTGGTGGCGTAGAAGTCGGCCCCGAGGGCGGCCGCGTCCACCGGCCCGTGGGCCGCCGCGTGCACCCCGTCCACGTAGGCCAGGGCGCCGGCGGCGTGGGCGGTGGCCGTGATCGCGGCCACGTCGGGCCGGGTGCCGAGCACGTTGCTGGCCGCGCTGACCGCGACCAGCCGGGTCCGCTCGGTGACCAGCCCCTGATACTGGCCGGCCGGCAGCTCGCCGGTGGCCAGGTCGACCTCGGCCCAGCGCACCACCGCCCCCGCCCTGGCCGCGGCCTGGAGCCAGGGCCGGACGTTGGCGTCGTGGTCCAGGCGGGACACCACCACCTCGTCGCCTTCAGCCCAGCCGGCGGCCAGGGCGGCCGCCAGCCGGTAGGTCAGGGTGGTCATGTTCGGCCCCAGGACGACCCCGTCGGGCTGCCCGCCGACCAGGTCGGCCACGGCCCGCCGGCACCCGGCGACGAACGCGTCCGAGCGCCCGCTGGCCGGGAACGCCCCGCCCACGTTCCCGATCCCACCCCGGTAGGCCCCGGCGATGGCGTCGATCACCGTCTCCGGCACCTGGGTCCCGGCGGCCCCGTCGAGGTAGGCGTAGCCGTCGGCGAGGGCCGGGTACAGCGCCCGTACCCAGCCCACCTCGAACGCCATCTAGCTCACCACGCGTAGGCCTCGGGGGCGGGACCCCCCGGACCCGGCCAGATCCGGTCGAGGCGCTCAAGGGCCTTCTCGTCCAGCTCGATCTCCAGGGCCCGCAGCGACTGCTCCAGCTGCTCCAGGGTCCTCGGCCCGACGATCGGGCCGGTCACGCCCTCCTGGTGGAGCAGCCAGGCCAGGGCCACGTCCGAGGGGCGCTCGCCGAGCTCGTCGCAGAACGCCTCGTACTCCTCGACCTGCGGGCGGTACCGCTCCAGCCGCTCGCGTTGCTGGTCGCCGGTGCTGCGGCCCTCCCGGGCCTTGCGCAGCGCCCCGCCGAGCAACCCGCCGAGGAGCGGGCTCCAGGGGATGACCCCGAGCCCGTAGTCGCGGCAGGCCGGCAGCACCTCGAGCTCGATCGAGCGCTCGGCCAGGTTGTAGAGCGACTGTTCGCTGACCAGCCCGAGCGAGTGCCGCGCCCGGGCCGCCTCGTTGGCCTTGGCGATGTGCCAGCCGGCGAAGTTCGACGACCCCACATACAGCACCTTGCCCTGCTGGACGAGCAGGTCCATGGCCTGCCAGATCTCGTCCCAGGGCGTGTCCCGGTCGACGTGGTGCATCTGGTACAGGTCGATGTGGTCGGTCTGCATCCGCCGCAGCGAGGCCTCGCAGGCCCGCCGGATGTTCAGCGCCGACAGCTTGTTCTCGTTGGGCCAGTCGCCCATCGACCCGAACACCTTGGTGGCCAGCACCACCTTGTCGCGGCGCCCGCCGCCCTTGGCGAACCAGCGCCCCACGATCTGCTCGGTGACGCCCTCGCCCTTCTTCCAGCCGTAGACGTTGGCTGTGTCGAAGAAGTTGATGCCCTCGTCAAGGGCCCGGTCCATGATCACGCCCGAGTCCTCCTCGGAGGTCTCCGGGCCGAAGTTCATCGTCCCCAGGCACAGCCGGCTGACCAGCAGCCCGGTTCGTCCGAGATGCGTGTGTTCCATTGACGACCTCCCGCGGTGCGGCGGCCGTGGCGGCGGCCGCATATGCTTGATCCATGTTCGATACCCTCTCCGACCGACTCCAAGACACCTTCGCACGCCTGCGTGGGCACGGCCGGCTGTCCGAGGCCCAGGTCGACGCCGCGCTCCGCGAGGTCCGCCTGGCCCTGCTCGAGGCGGACGTCAACTTCAAGGTGGTGAAGGACTTCATCGCCCGGGTGCGCGAGCGCTCGGTGGGGGAGGAGGTCACCCGCAGCCTGACCCCGGCCCAGCAGGTGGTCAAGATCGTCCACGAGGAGCTGGTCGTCACCCTCGGCGAGCGCAACGTGCCGCTGCAGTGGTCCCCGCGGCCGCCGACGGTCCTGCTGATGGCCGGTCTCCAGGGCTCGGGCAAGACCACCACCGCGGCCAAGCTGGGCCGTTGGCTGACCACCAAGGGCCGCAAGCCGCTGCTGGTCGCCTGCGACCTTCAGCGCCCGGCGGCCGTGAAGCAGCTGCAGGTGCTGGGCGAGCAGGCCAAGGTCCCGGTGTTCGCCCCCCACCCCGGCGGCCCGGACGCCGACCCGGTGCCGGTCGCCCTCGGCGCCCGCGACGAGGCCGAGCGGACCGGCCGCGACGTGGTGATCGTCGACACCGCCGGCCGGCTGGCCATCGACGCCGAGATGATGGCCCAGGCGGCCGCCATCCGCGAGGCCGTCGGGCCCACCGAGGTGCTGCTGGTGGTCGACGCCATGACCGGCCAGGACGCGGTGGCCACGGCCCAGGCGTTCCAGGAGGGCGTCGACGTCACCGGGTTCGTCCTGACCAAGCTGGACGGCGACGCCCGGGGCGGGGCCGCCCTGTCGATCCGGGCCGTCACCGGGCGGCCGATCAAGTTCGCCGCCACCGGCGAGAAGCTGGCCGACTTCGACGCCTTCCATCCCGACCGGCTGGCCGGGCGGATCCTGGGCATGGGTGACGTGCTCACCCTGATCGAGCGGGCCGAGGAGCAGATCGACCGCGAGCAGGCCGAGAAGATGGAGCGCAAGCTCCGCGAGGCCTCCTTCACCCTCGAGGACTTCCTCGACCAGCTCCAGCAGGTCAAGAAGATGGGCCCGCTCAGCCAGGTCCTTGGCATGCTCCCGGGCATGAGCCAGCAGCTCAAGGGGGTCGAGGTCGACGACCGCGACGTTGCTCGGGTCGAGGCCATCATCCGGTCCATGACCCCGGGCGAGCGCCACAACCCCAAGATCCTCAACGGCTCGCGGCGGGCCCGCATCGCCCGCGGCTCGGGCACCACCACCCAGCAGGTCAACGCCCTGCTCAAGCAGTTCGACGAGGCCCGCCGGATGATGAAGCAGCTGTCGGGCATGACGCCCAAGAAGCTGCGCCGGATGGGCCTGCGCTAGCCCCTGTGTCCACAGGGGACCGCAGTCGGCGTCCTGTTGCCGCGGCCGTCGGTTAGGCTGCGCCCATGCTCTCGACCGGGACCCCTGCTGCCGGCTCGTCCCCGCTGCTCGACAGGACCGAGCTGCGACGAGTCATGGCCCTCGGCGCATCCACTGTCGAGCAGCGGGCCGAGCTGGGCCAGTTCTTCACCCCAGCCCCGGTTGCCGAGCTGATGGCCAGCCTGGTGGACGTCCGGCGACTGCCCACCAACGTCCGCCTTCTTGACCCTGGGGCCGGCGTCGGTTCGCTGACCGCGGCGGTCGTGAATCGGCTCGTTGCCGAGGACGCACCACCACGCATCCTGAACGTGGCCGCGTACGAGATCGATCCTCGCCTGCTCGAAGACCTGGACGCAACACTCGCGGAGTGCGCGGCCGTGGCTGAGGCGGCGGGGGCTGCGGACGAGCTTCCAGGCGCACCCTGACGACTTCGTGCAAGCGGCACTTGCCGTGCTGGATCCCGACCTATTCGCCACGCGTCCCGCCATGGGCGAGCGCCGCTCCGAAGCCGGATACGACCTCGTGGTGATGAATCCCCCTTACCGCAAGATCCACACCCTGTCCCGCGAGCGCCGGTTGCTGGCACGAATTGGTATCGAGGTCAGCAACCTCTACACGGCATTCCTGTCGCTCGCCGTCCGACAGCTCCGACCAGGTGGCCAACTGATCGCGATCACCCCACGAAGCTTCTGCAACGGTCCCTACTTCCGTCATTTCAGGAGGAACTTCCTCGATCAGATGGCCCTTCGTCACATCCATCTCTTCGAGTCACGTGACACCACCTTCCAGGATGCTGACGTCCTGCAGGAGAACATCATCTTCGCTGCGGTGAAGCAGGGGGCTCACGCGCCCGTTGTCATCTCGGGTAGCACCGACATCTCCGACGCTGAGTTCGTCTATCGGGAAGTTCCCTACGACCGGGTCGTCCACCCGGCCGACCCCGAGCAGGTCATCCGGGTCAGCGCCGATGCGGCTGGCGCACAGGCAAGCGACCTTGTGGCCGCCCTCAAGGGCGACCTGAACCAGTTGAAGCTGACGGTTTCGACCGGTCGTGTGGTGGACTTTCGGTCCCGCGAGCACCTGCGTGCCGAGTCTGGACCGGGCACGGTTCCCTTGATCTACCCATCGCACATCACTGATGGCTTCGTGTCCTGGCCCAAACCGAATGGCCGGAAGCCAAACGCGGTCGCGGACGTGCCGGCGACTAGGTCGTTGCTCCTTCCCAACGAGACCTATGTGATCGTGAAGCGATTCACTTCCAAGGAGGAACCACGGCGGCTTGTCGCCGCGGTGCACCATCCGGTCGGTGTGCCCTCGACCCACGTGGGCTTCGAGAACCATTTGAACGTCTACCACTGCGACGGTCGGGGAATCGACCCACGGCTGGCCAGAGGGCTGGCCCTGTATTTGAACTCCAGTGTGGTCGACATCCACTTCCGTCAGTTCAGCGGTCATACCCAGGTGAACGCGACCGATCTGAGGAATCTCCGCTATCCGCTTCCCGATCAACTCGAGCGTCTTGGAGCCGCCATCGACGCGACGATGCCCGACCAACGCTCGGTCGACCGCCTCGTTCGCCAGTATGTGCCCGAGCTCGACCTCTTTGAGGGAGGTATCGACCCTGTGTCCGTTCGGGACAAGATCAACGCGGCCCAAGACATCCTCAAGCAGCTCGGCTTTCCCTGGTCCCAGCGGAACGAGCGGTCGGCGCTGACCTTGCTCGCGCTGGTCGCCCTGCGTCCCGAGGACCGGTGGTCCGCCGCGACTGATCCGCTCGTCGGTATCACCCAGATGATGGACTGGTTCGCCGACCACTATGGCCGACGCTATGCGCCCAACACCCGCGAGACGGTTCGTCGCCAGACCGTTCACCAGTTCGTCGACGCAGGCCTCGTCACCCGGAACCCGGACAAACCAACGCGGCCGACCAATAGCGGGAAGACCGTCTACCAGGTCGAGCGCTCGGCCCTCGACCTCCTACGTGCCTACGGGACCGAGGAGTGGCCGGCTGGCCTCGCCGCTTACCTGGCGAGCATCGAGTCTCTCCGTCAGTCCTACGCCTCCGAGCGGAGAATGCAACGCATCCCGGTCACCTTGGCGAACGGAGAACAGCTCACGTTGTCACCCGGAGGACAGAACGTCCTCGTCAAGAGGATTCTTGACGACTTCTGCCCGCGCTTCGCTCCTGGTGGGCATGTCCTGTAGGTGGGCGACACCGACGAGAAGTTCATCGTCTACGACCGGGAGGGGCTCGCCGAGCTCGACGTCGTGATCGACCAGCACGGCAAGATGCCGGACATCGTTGTCCACCATGCCGCCAAGGGATGGTTGCTGCTGATCGAAGCTGTCACGAGCCACGGTCCCGTGAACCCCAAGCGCCACCACGATCTTCGCCAGCTCTTCGCCTCGTCGACCGTGCCGCTCGTCTTCGTGACGGCATTCCTCACCCGCAAGGCGACGGCGAGATTCCTCGGCGAGATCTCCTGGGAGACCGAAGTTGGTGCGCTGACGCTCCTGAGCACATGATCCACTTCAACGGCGAGCGCTTCCTCGGCCCGCACCCGGCGTGACGGGCTCGACGGGGGGCTTGGTACACTGCGCGGGTTGACCTTCGGGTCATTCCCGGCGCCAGCAGGCACAATGACGGGGAGCGGCAGACCCACCGGGAGGGCGGGCCACCCCGAGATCGGAGTAACCCCTCACCATGGCCGTGAAGATCCGCCTGATGCGCATGGGCGCCAAGAAGGCCCCCTTCTACCGGGTTGTCGTCGCCGACTCCCGCAGCCCCCGCGACGGGCGCTTCCTCGAGAACATCGGCATCTACCACCCCAACAACGAGCCGTCCCGGATCGAGATCGACACCGAGAAGGCGACCGCCTGGCTGGCCAAGGGCGCCCAGCCGACCGAGACGGTGGCCAAGCTGCTCACCATCGCCGGGGTCGAGGGCCTGGCCGAGCGCAAGCAGGCCGCCAAGGCGCTGCGGGCGACCCAGGCCAAGGCCAAGGCCGAGCCGCGCAAGGCCCCGGCCAAGGGCAAGAAGTAGCCCGGGATGCGTGACGTCGTCGTCTACCTGGCCAGGGCGCTGGTCGACGACCCGGACCGGGTCACCGTCGAGGAGCTCGGTGGCGGCCGGGGCGTCACCTACGAGGTCCGGACCGCCCCCGACGACGTCGGCAAGCTGATCGGCCGGGGCGGCAGGACCGTCAAGGCCCTGCGCCGGGTCGTCAAGGCCTGCGCCCCCAAGGGCCAGCGGGTCGAGGTCGAGGTCCTCGCCGAGGGCGAGTGACCGTGCCCGTTCCCGCTCCGGACCGCCTGGTCGTCGGCCGGGTGGTCCGGCCCCACGGGGTACGGGGCGAGCTGTCGGTCGAGGTGCTCTCGGACGCCCCGGACCGGTTCGCCCCCGGTGCCGAGCTCGGCGTCGGCGACCCCGACGGCCCGGCCCCGCTGGGGACGGCGGTCATCCTGGCCGCCCGCCTCCACCTGGGCCGGCTGCTGCTGACCCTGGAGGGGGTGGAGGACCGCGACGCCGCCGACCGGTTCCGGGGGGCCTGGCTGTCGATCCCGGCCACCTCGGCCCGCCCCCTCGACCAGGGCGAGTTCTGGCCCCACCAGCTGGTCGGCCTGGCCGTGGTCGACCAGCAGGGCCGCGAGCGGGGCCGGATCGCCGACGTCGTCCCCGGCGCCGCCCACGACCTGCTCTCGGTCGAGCTCCCCGGCGGGGCCAGCGCCCTCGTCCCGGCCGTGGCCGCCCTGGTCACGGTCGAGCTGGACGCGGGCCGGGTGCTGGTCGACGCCGTCCCCGGCCTCCTTCCGGAGGAAGGGGAATAGGCCGTGCTGGTCGACATCGTCACCATCTTCCCCGGGTTCTTCGCCTCGCCGCTGGCCACCGGCCTGCTCGGCAAGGCGGGGGAGCGAGGCCTTGTCGAGGTCCGCCTCCACGACCTGCGCGACTGGGCCACCGACCGGCACCGCAGCGTCGACGACGCCCCCTTCGGCGGCGGCGCCGGCATGGTCATGGTCCCCGGCCCCTGGTTCGACGCCCTCGACACCCTGGAGGCCGAGGGCCCGGCCCGGGTCGTCCTGCTCGCCCCCGACGGCCGGCGCTTCGACCACGGGGTCGCCCAGCGGCTGGCCGCCGAGCCCCGGCTGATCCTGTGCTGCGGCCGCTACGAGGGCATCGACGAGCGGGTCCGCACCCGCGTCGGCGAGGTCCTGTCCATCGGCGACTTCGTCCTGGCCGGCGGGGAGACGGCCGCCCTTGTGGTCCTGGAGGCCGTGGCCCGGCTCGTCCCCGGGGTGATGGGCAACGCCGACTCGGCCACCGACGAGTCGTTCGCGGCCGGCCTGCTCGAGTACCCGCAGTACACCCGCCCGGCGGTCTACCGCGACCTGGAGGTCCCGGCCGTGCTCCGCTCCGGCGACCACGGCGCGGTGGCCCGCTGGCGCCGCGACCAGGCGCTCGACCGTACCCGCCGGCTCCGCCCCGACCTGCTGGAACAGGCCGAGGGGGGTCCCGACGGACCGCAGGACCCCGGCTGAATCTGTTACTCTCGGAGCGAGCGCGGGTCGCGCGATGCTGCCCTTTCGCGTTTTTCAGCATTCAAGGAGTCTCATCCATCATGCAGATCACCGACGTGGTCGAGCGCGCGCAGCTGCGCGACGATCTCCCCGACTTCCGGCCCGGCGACACCGTCAAGGTGCACGTCCGCGTGGTCGAGGGGAGCCGGGAGCGGATCCAGGTCTTCCAGGGCTTCGTCCTGCGCCGCCAGGGCGGCGGCCTGCGGGAGACGTTCTCCGTCCGCAAGGTCTCCTTCGGGGTCGGCGTCGAGCGGACCTTCCCGGTCCACTCGCCCAGCATCGCCAAGGTCGAGCTGGTCACCCGGGGCGACGTCCGCCGGGCCAAGCTCTACTACCTGCGCGAGCGGACCGGCCGGGCCGCGAAGATCAAGGAGAAGCGCAGCCCCGCCCGGACGTGAGCCGGGGAGGCCCTTCCTCTTGAGCAAGACCAGCGACGAGCGCGAGCAGCTGGGCGACAGCACCGGCCTCCCGCCGGCTCCGCCCGGGGTCGAGCCGCCTCCGTACCACAAGGAGGACGAGAAGCAGCCGGGGCTGCTGGCCGTCCTCCGCGAGACGGTGGTGCTGGTCGCCCTGGCCGTGCTGCTGGCCGTGGTCTTCAAGACCTTCCTGATCGCGGCCTTCTACATCCCCTCGGGGTCGATGGAGTCGACCCTGAACATCTCCGACCGCGTGCTGGTCGAGAAGGTCTCCTACCGCTTCGGCGACATCGAGCGCGGCGACGTGATCGTGTTCGTCCACGATGAGCCGGGCGTCGAGGTCCCCGGGCCCAGCAACCCGGTGGCCGGCTTCCTCTCCAGCCTTGGCCAGGCCGTCGGCGTGGTCCCGCCGTCGGACCGCGACTTCATCAAGCGGGTCATCGGCCTGCCCGGCGACACCATCAACTGCCGCGGCGGCAAGCTGTTCCGCAACGGCCGGCCGGTGACGGAGCCCTATCTCGACCCGGGCACCCCGACCGAGAGCTGCACCCGGACCACCGTCCCCCCTGGCCAGCTGTTCGTGATGGGCGACAACCGCGACAACTCCCAGGACTCCCGCGTCTTCGGGCCGATCCAGGAGTCGGACGTGGTCGGGCGGGCGTTCGTGCGCATCTGGCCGCTCAACCACACCGGCTGGCTCCGGCGGGACCGCTGACGCCAGCCGCCGTTAGACTCCTGCCGATGTTCCCCACCGCCACCGCCCTGTTCGAGGACCGGCTCCGCGACGCCGGCTTCGGCCGGGTCGCCGGGGTCGACGAGGCGGGCCGCGGCGCCCTCGCCGGCCCGCTGGTCGCCGCCGCCGTGATCCTGCCCAGGGACTGCCCCATCCAGGGGCTGGCCGACTCCAAGCTGCTCACCCCCCAGCGCCGCCGCAGCCTGGCCGCCCAGATCCACAACCACGCCCTGGCCGTGGCCGTGGTCCGCATCGGCCCCGACACCATCGACCGGGTCGGCCTCCAGCGGGCCAACATCGCCCTGCTGGCCAGGGCCCTCCGCGATCTCGAGGGCGGCTACGACTACGCCCTGGCCGACGGCTTTCCCCTGCCCCGGATGCCGGCCCCGGTCCTCGGGGTCAAGAAGGGCGACCAGGTCGCCACCTGCGTGGCCGCGGCCAGCATCATCGCCAAGGTGACCAGGGACAAGATCATGACCGGGGCGGCCCGCCGCTACCGCGGCTACGGGTTCCAGCGGCACAAGGGCTACGGCACCGACGAGCACTGGGCCGCCCTGCGCCGACTCGGCCCCTCGGCTTACCATCGCCACTCCTTCACGGGCGTGGCCGCACCGTGGGTAACCGGTCACCCGGCGGTGACGAACGACCAGGAAGAGGGGGAGTGATGAGCGCCGAGGATCTCGAGCGCTACGAGGCCGACATGGAGCTGCAGCTCTACCAGGAGTACCGGGACGTGCTCGGCATGTTCCAGTACGTGATCGAGACCGAGCGGCGCTTCTACCTGGCCAACAAGTTCGACCTCCAGATGCGCAACCAGGACGGCGACACCTACTTCGACATCACCTTGCACGACGCCTGGGTGTGGGACATGTACCGGCCGGCCCGCTTCGTGACCCGGGTCCGGGTGGTCACCTTCAAGGACGTCAACATCGAGGAGCTCATCCGCAAGGAGGAGCTCTGACCCATCCCGGCGGAACGGGGTATTCATGGGGTTCAACGCGACCCGGCGGTACCGGGACAAGAAGACGGTCGACATTGCGCTGCTGGTCGCGGCCATCCTGATCGTCCTGGGCCTGCTGGCCTGGGTGTTCGCTGCCGGCGGCAACTGATCCTCTGAGGCCGTGGTAGCGTGCCCGCCTATGGTACGAACCTCTCGGGCCGCCCGCGCCCGGGCGCATCGGATGCGCAGGCGGCTACTGGTGGGGTGCAGCCTGCTCCTGGTGTTCCTGGTCGTGGCGACCACGGCCGGGTACGGCTACGTGCACTACCGCTTCGGCCAGATCCGCTCGGTGAAGGTCCCGGGCCTGCACAAGTCGAGCAGCGGCCGCCCATTCAACCTGCTGGTGGTCGGCTCCGACTCCCGTGAGAGCCTCGACGACGAGGACGGCAGCCGCTACGGCGACGTCGGCGGCCAGCGGAACGACACCACCCTGGTGGTCAGGGTCGAGCCGGCCCGCAAGCGCATCTCGATGCTGTCCATCCCCCGCGACCTGGTCGTGCCGATCGCCGGCACCGGCCCCGAGAACCGTATCAACGCCGCCTTCTCCCAGGGCCCGGGCCAGCTGGTCAAGACCATCGAGCAGAACTTCGGCGTCCCCATCCACCACTACGTGCTGATCGACTTCGACGGCTTCCGGGCCATCGTCGACGCGCTCGGCGGCATCGACGTCCGCTTCCCCTACCCGTCGCGGGATGCCAAGTCCGGCCTGGACGTCCGCGAGGCCGGCTGCCGCCACCTCAACGGCGGCCGGGCCCTCGCCCTGGCCCGCAGCCGCTACTTCTCCTACCAGGTCGACGGCGTCTGGCGCAGCGACCCCTGGGCCGACCTCGGCCGCATCCGCCGCCAGCAGGCCTTCCTCCAGGCCCTGGTCAAGGCCGCCCTCGACAAGGGCCTGACCAACCCCGTCCGGGCCAACGCCTTCGTCGGCTCCCTG
>Ga0307416_100002120_pt1 | contig 11208 bp, 13 predicted proteins | sample DK1Cmetagenome_2_FD_203821 | JGI IMG/M metagenome (GOLD analysis project Ga0307416, IMG submission 203821) | Maize rhizosphere microbial communities from greenhouse at UC Davis, California, United States - DK15-C-3 | ecosystem: Host-associated > Plants > Roots > Rhizosphere > Soil | place...
TGCATTAAATGGTTTGTTTTTGTAGCGATTGCTGACATTCTTTGCATAGTATTCAAAACCACTCTTTCGGCTTTTAAAATAGATTGCGAGCTGCCAGAAACTTCAAAAACAATTTCACCATATTCTACACGCGTGCCGTCTTCAATAAAAGTTTTTACTTTTAATTTTGGATCAACGTATTCAAATATCATTTTAGCCAATTCAACTCCAGCAATAATTCCCTGATCTTTTACCAATAGCTTTGCCTGACCATGAGCTGTATCAGGAATACACGCAAGCGAACTATAATCGCCCGGTCCGACATCTTCTCTTATGGCATTTTCTATTAAGAGTTTTAATTCTGCTTGAAATTGAACTTTGCTTATCATTTTTCTGTTTTTAATAATAATGCTAAATTAGGATATATTTTATGGATTTGAAAATTCCAATAACATGAAAAATTATGCAAAACATTAAATATCTCTTTTTTAACCCTTAAGATATTCTGAAAAATAAAGTTACAATTCTTAACAACACTTAATCTCTTAATAAGCGTTCAATTAAATATCTTTGAAGTTCAATCAAACAAAAATCATGGGTTTAATTAAAGACATTTACTCCGTTACTTTTTACGAAAAATTTACTCAGGCTGTTGCCGAAGTGTATCCAGCATTCAATAAACAAAAATTTATTGAAGCGATTTATGAAGGCGATTTTGCTCAAAAGGAATGGAAAGAAAGAATGAAACATACAACAGTAGTGTTACATCAATTTATGCCTCAAAATTTTCCCGAAGCTGTTTCATTGATTGATAAAATCATAGAAAGTTTAAAGAAAAATAGTTTTACAGAAGGAAATCTGGCTTTCGTCTTCTTTGCCGATTATATTGAGATGTACGGTTTAGACGATTTTGAAACTTCGAAAAAAGCTTTTGTTTCTGTAACCCAATTTATAAGCTGTGAATTTGCCGTTCGCCCTTTCATTTTAAAATATAAAGAGAAAATGATTGACGAAATGATAAAATGGTCATTGCATAAAAATCATCACGTACGCCGTCTAGCAAGCGAAGGTTCTCGCCCGAGATTACCATGGGCAATGGCAATTCCGTTTCTAAAGAAAGATCCTTCTTCTATTCTGCCGATTTTGGAAAATTTAAAAAATGATCCTTCTGAATATGTCCGTAGAAGCGTAGCCAATAATTTAAACGATATTGCTAAAGATAATCCGCAGATTGTGCTCGGAATTGCTTCGAAATGGAAAGGCCACAGCAAAGAAACTGACGGAATTATTAAACATGGCTCGCGAACTTTATTAAAACAAGGTCATCCTGAAATTTTAAGCCATTATGGTTTAGAAAGCACTAATATTGAACTTTCTTCTTTCGAAATCAAAACTCCTGTTGTAAAAATTGGTGATTATCTTCGGTTTCAATTTCATTTAAATAATAAAAACGAAGAGCCAAAAACGGTTCGTTTAGAATATGCGGTTCATTATAAAAAAGCAAAAGGACATTTAGCAAAAAAAGTGTTTAAAATCAGTGAAAAGATTTATCATCCGAATCAATTAACCAAAATTGAAAGAAACCAATCTTTTAAGTTAATCACAACTAGAGTTTTTCATACTGGAGCGCATCAATTGTCGATTATTATTAATGGAACAGAAAGTGAAGTTTTGGAGTTTGAGCTGGTGGATTAAAAATCTAAATTTTACAAATTATAACGATTTAACCGTCTAATTTGTCATTTCGACGAAGGAGAAATCTCCACAAGTAGCTCCGCAACGAGAATCCAATCTTTGTAGAGTTTCTTACGAAGATTTCTCCTTCGTCGAAATGACAAAAAAAACGTAAAAGCATAAAAATCAACAATTTGAAATATTCTACATTTTCCCTACTTTTATAGCTAACACAAAAAACAAGTTTCTTAATCTAAATTAAGTTACAGATTTCTATCATAACTGTAATTTTGTTTTCAAATCAAATAATACCACATGTCAAATATCAGTTTAATAATCGAAGAACGTGCTGCCAATATTGGCAACTTTTTGGTAGGCCGTTTATTGCCTTTCCGTGAAAAAAGATCCGTCGGACCATTTGTATTTATCGACCATATGGGACCTGCACATTTAAGTGACCACGAAAATATGGATGTCCCACCACACCCGCATATCGGACTTTCAACGCTTACTTTTTTATTCGAAGGAAGCATTATGCACCGCGACAGTTTAGGAACAGAATTGGAAATAAAACCTGGAGCCGTAAACTGGATGACGGCTGGAAAAGGCATCGTTCATTCTGAAAGAACTCCAGAATATTTAAGACATTCAGACAAAATGCTTCACGGATTGCAGATTTGGGTTGCGCTTCCGAAAGAATTGGAACAAATGGAACCTAATTTTACGCATGTTGAAGCAGATGATATTCCAGCTTGGGAAGAAGACGGTGTTTCTTATAAATTAATTGCTGGTGAAGCTTTTGGCAAAAAATCGCCAGTTCCTGTTTACAGTCCGTTATACTTTATTGAAATTAAAAGTAAAGAAGCTAAGAAAATCAAAATCGGACATCATTTATTTGGTGAAAGCGGTTTATATATTTTGGAAGGAAGCATCAAAAATGGCGAACATGTTTACGATCCAAAACAGATTCTAATTACAACCGAAGCTTCTCTGTGCGAGTTTGAAATTTCTGAAAATTCTACGGTTTATCTTTTTGGCGGACAGCCATTTCCTGAAGAACATTTTATCTTTTGGAACTTTGTTTCTTCTGATAAAAACCTCATCGAAAAAGCTAAAATTGACTGGACAAACCAAACTTTCCCAAAAGTTCCTGGCGAAACCGAATTTGTTCCATTACCAGAACCAAGAATTAAATAATTATGGATACACTTTCAGCAAAAATAGATACGCGCCTGTATCGAACGGAAATCACATCTGCCAGCGGAAATGTTTTAATTTCAGATGAACCGCAATCTTTAGGCGGAAAAAATTTAGGTCTAAATCCTACTGAACTTTTAGCGTCATCATTAGCTTCTTGTACCTTAATTACTTTAAGAATGTACATTAATCGCAAACAATGGAATGTTGAAGAAATCAATATCAAAATTGATTTCGAAAGAGATTCTGAGCGAAATTGCACCTCATTTACCAGAAGAATTGAAGTAATAGGCGAAGTAGACGAAACGCAAAGACAAAGACTGGAAACGATTGCAAACAGTTGTCCAATCCATAAAACATTGACACATTCAATCGAAATCAAAACCACACTAATATAATTATCATGGAAATTCAACAAATAAACGATATAAAAAGAGGCTATTTTGAAGCCTTAGAAGACGGAAAAGAAGCGGGAAAAATGACGTATACTTGGGCAGGAGACTCAAAATTCATTATCGATCATACCGAAGTAAGTCCAGATTTTAACGGAAAAGGTGTTGGTAAAAAACTGGTTATGGCTTCTGTAGATTATGCACGAGCAAACAACTTAAAAATTATCCCGCTTTGTCCTTTTGCAAAAAGTGTTTTTGATAAGGTTCCTGAAATACATGATGTACTTTTTTCGTGAGTTTCTAAGATACTGAGATGCTAAGATTCTAAGTTTTTTTTTTAACCGCAAAGCACGCAATCCCGATAGCTATCGGGAACGCAAAGTTCGCAAAGTTTTTCACATAAAGCTTTGCGAACTTTGCGTTTATACTAAGTCTAGTAAATAACAAAACCTTGCGTTCTTTGCGGTAAAAATTCAACATAACGAAATTCGATTTTCAAATTTCTCCGAAAACTCGTATATTTGCGCGTAATTTAATCTTAGAGTATGACAAGAATAATTACGCTTTTCTGTTTTTTTATAGCACAAATCGGCTTTTCTCAATCAGCTGAGAGTTATTTAGAAAAAATCAGGAATAATGAAGCTCTCTTAACAGCTTTCTTTCAACAAATGCCTAAAGGAGGCGATTTACACCATCATTTTTCAGGATCAGTTTATGCAGAACCTCTTTTGGAAAGAGCTATTGCAGAAGACTTTTATTTGAATCTGGAAACTATGGCCGTTTCTAAAACCAAACCTTCAAACGGAAACTGGGAGAACTTTTCATCTATCAAAAACAAAGGAAAATTAGAGTATTACGAACAGCAAATTATGCAGACTTGGTCTGTTAAAGATTATAATGGTTCTGTGCCTTCTGACGATCAGTTTTTTGATTCTTTCATGAAATTTGAACCAACAATTGCTGGTCATTTTGCAGAAGGAATGTTGGAATTAAAAAAACGCGCCATTGCTGAAAATGTAAGCTATATTGAAACACAATTATCAACAATTCCTTGTGATATGAATGTTTCTGATTTAGATGATTTTAACGCCAAATTACGCCAGGCTTCAACTCAAAAAGATGAAAAAGCGGTTTTAAAACTTTTGGATGAATTGTACAAATCGCTTCAGAAAAAAGATGCCAAAAAATATGCCGATGATTTCAATACCAATTTCTTAGCGAAACTTAACAAAGACTTAAAAATTGATGATGAAAAGTTCACGATGCGTTATCAAAACTTTGTACTTCGTTTTATGGAACCTGTAGATTTATTTAAAAATCTGGTTATTGCTTTCATTTCGTCAAGCGAAAGCAAACTAACTGCAGGTGTAAACATCGTTTCTCCAGAGCATGGCGAAAACTCTATGAAAGATTATTGGTTGCACATGGTGATGTTCAAATATTGCCATTCTAAATTTCCAGACGTAAAATATACGCTTCATGCCGGTGAATTAACTTTAGGTTTGGTTCAGCCAGAAGAATTAACGTGGCACATCAACGATGCGATTTATGTGGCAGGCGCTAACAGAATTGGTCACGGAGTTGATATTGCTTACGAAGCCAATTCGTATGATTTATTGAAATATATGGCTCAAAAAAATATTCCGATTGAAATCAATTTAGTGAGTAACGAATTCATTTTGAAAGTAAAAGAAAACAGACATCCATTTACGCTTTACAAAGAGTTTAATGTGCCAATTGTAATCAGCACAGATGATGCGGGAATTTTAAGAAGCAATATGACAGAGCAATATGTTTTACTGGCAAAAAGATATCCTGATGTAAATTATGAAACAATCAAAAAATACGTTTACAACAGTATCAATTACAGTTTCATTCAGGATGAATCGGTTAAAAAACAATTGATTAAAGATTTAGACAATCGTTTTAAAACTTTTGAAGCGAAATTTTCTAAAAACTAAATTCTAAACCTAACAGGTTTTAAAAACCTGTTAGGTTTGTCAATAATAAAATATATGATTCTAGAAGCAGCATTTCTGTATGTTAAACCAGAATTAGCCAGTCAATTTGAAGCTGATTTTGCAAAAGCAAGCCAATATATTTCCTCAATCGATGGTTATTTAGGTCATCGTTTAGAAAAATGTCTTGAAGTTGAAAACAAGTACCTTTTATTGGTCGATTGGAATACACTTGAAGATCATACGGTAGGTTTCAGAACTTCTGAAGCATATTGGGAATGGAAAAAGATTTTGCACCATTATTACGAGCCTTTTCCTATTGTAGAACATTTCGAGACCGTTTTTGAAAATAAAAAATCGTAAACTGCTTTTCGGTAAAAAAAATTAAACAAATAGAAACTTAGATATAATTGTTTCGGTTTTAAGATTAGAGAAAAAGCAAGCTTTAACACATAGCTATGTGCATTGCAATAAGTGAAACGCCTTTTGCAGACAAAGAAAACTATGTCTCTATGTGTTTAAATTAAATTCGTGCTAATTTGTGCAATTCGTGGCAAAAAAACTTTACAAATGAACATCAAACTTATCGCAATAGGTAAAACAGACAATAAATCGCTTCAAACTCTGATTGACGATTATACCAAACGTTTGTCGTTTTATATCAAATTTGAATTGGAGATTATTCCCGACATCAAAAACGTAAAAAACTTATCTGAAAGCCAGCAAAAGGAAAAAGAAGGTGAATTAATTCTCTCAAAACTTTCTGCAACCGATCAATTGATTTTATTGGATGAAAATGGGAAAACTTTTTCAAGCGTTGGATTTTCTGAAGAACTGCAAAAGAAAATGAATTCCGGTATAAAAACACTGGTTTTTGTAATTGGCGGACCTTACGGATTTTCTGAAACGGTTTATAAAAAAGCGCAAGGAAAAGTTTCGCTTTCACTAATGACCTTTTCACATCAAATGGTTCGTTTGTTTTTTATCGAACAATTGTACCGCGGCTTTACGATTTTACGAAACGAACCTTATCATCACCAATAAACTATTTACTTCCTAAATCACCAAAACACAAACAACTAAAAAACAGTATTTTACCACAATAAAACAGTTTATTCTGAAAATAAAATCGTAAATTTATAGTGATTTATTAAATCTTAATAAAATTTAATAATTATAGTTTTTTAATATTCTTTTAACCTAAAAAGCATATAATTATGAAATCTTTATTTCGCCTTTCGGCAATCCTACTATTGCTTTTAATTGGAACTTCTTGTTCTAATGACGACGACAATTACACAACACCAGTAATTGTGACATTTACTGCTAATTTGACCCCAGTTACAGGCGCAACTTCTTCAGCTTCAGGCAGTGCAACGCTAAAATTAAATCAAACCAACAAGACGTTTGATCTTAAAGTAAATTTTTCAGGACTAACACCAATACATGGTCATATACATGCGGCAGACGGCACAATTGTTATTCCGTTTCCTGATGCAAGCGTATCAACCTCTCCAATATCTGTATCTGGTTCTATTACTGATGCACAAATTACTGAGCTGATGGCCAATCATTATTACGTTAATTTACACACTACTGCTTATCCTAATGGAGAAATCAGCGGAACTCTGACAAAAACTGGTACTTCTGGCGGAGACGGTGGCGGTGGAGGCGGTGGTTATTAAACCTCTAGAACTAAAAGCCTTTCTTGAATCAGAAAGGCTTTTAGTTTTTTTTATGTTAACGTATTAAAAAATAAATTCTACTGGAAGTTTATCAAGATTATACGTTACCTCTTTTTGCAATAGGATTTTGTATTGAATGTATTCTCCATAACCCATATCCTTATCAAATAAAAACACCAAATCTGGCACTTTCTCAAACTTTATGCTATAGAATTGCTTTAATATCTCTGAAATTTTTATCTCCTTATTTCCCATAAAAACCTGTTGTTTTCCCTTTTTAAAGTAAACTACAAAATTTCCTATTTTGGGTCTTTCCGTTTTATAAAATACTTTTGTAAAAGGCAGAAAAGCTAAATTCTTTCCAACAGAATCTGCGTACGAATAATAGTTCTCCGATTCTTCATTCTGATGCATTTTCTCGTTTCGCTTTTTATCCTGCATTTTTATTACGTGAGGAATCACCAATTTCAAAGGAAGACGTTTATCAATATTGAAAATCCAATTTGTTGAAATTATGGCACTTTTTCGATTTAAATCGGCAATGGTGTCTTTTCCTTCAACTTTAAAAAAGATATAAATTGGCGAATGATCTTGCACATCTTTTACAATTGAGACATTTGATTTTGGAAGTAAAACGTCTTGTTTTTTTCCGCAAGAGAAAAGAAGTAAAGCGATAATTAAAGTGAAGTATTTCATTGTATTTATTTTTTAAACAGAGAATTAACACAAGTTTGTCATTCCGAGGAACGAGGACACGAGCGATAGCGAACTGACAAAGCAATCACACTAGTATTTCCTCTCAGAAATTCGCCAATGTTTGTCGAGTTTCGAGTGTGATTGCTCGTTCCTCGAAATGACAAAACGATCGTTAAATATTATTCTAAACTTATTTTATTAAACAAAGTAACACATTCCACCGCTTCTTTCACATCGTGCACACGAAGAATTTTTGCTCCTTTTGTTAAAGCGATTGTATTTAGAAAAGTAGTTCCGTTTAAAGCTTCTTGTGGCGTAATATCAAGTGTTTTATAAATCATTGATTTTCTTGAAATCCCTGCCAAGACAGGTAATTCTAAAACATTAAAAAGTTCCATTTTCTGCATTACTTCATAATTTTGATCGGTTGTTTTGGCAAAACCAAAACCTGGATCTAAAATCAAATCGTTTATTCCTAAAGCTCTCGCCTTTTTTACTTTCTCAGAAAAATAGAAAAGCATTTCTTTAATAATATCATCATATTGCGTCAAACTCTGCATTGTCTGCGGATTTCCTCGCATGTGCATCATGATGTAAGGTACATTGTATTGGGCAATAACCTCAAACATTTTATCGTCCAATTCTCCTGCTGCAATATCATTTATAATTGCGGCACCACTTTCGATACTTGCTTTGGCAACCTCAGCTCTAAATGTATCGATTGATAATAATGCTTTTGGAAAATGATTTAAAATCAATTCTATTGCAGGAACAATTCGGTCGATTTCTTCTTGTTCTGAAACGAATTCTGCACTTGGTTTACTAGAATAAGCGCCAATATCGATAAATGTCGCTCCTTCTGAAAGCATTTTATCAACCTGAGAAATAATTTCGTCTTCGTTTTTATATTTTCCTCCGTCAAAGAAGGAGTTTGGCGTAACATTTAGGATTCCCATTACTTTAGGAACCGATAAATCTATAAGTTCGCCTTTGCAGTTAATAAACATTTGTTTCAAGTTTTATTTGTTTAAAGTTTCAAGTTGATTCAGATTGCACAAGTTCTGGAACGTAAAACTTGAAACCTGAAACTTGAAACATTTTTCCGTTTCAAGTTATCCCTATTAACACTTTGTTTAGAAAAAACTTGAAACAAAGCGAACCTTAAACTTGAAACTCTAAAAAAATTATCCTTATTTTTGAAGAAATTTTAGCAAATATACAGCATATAAATGAAGAATACTTCTCAAGAGTTTGATAATGTTATAGCGGTTTGCCGCACCTTGTTTATCAATAAAATGAAAGATTACGGCAGTGCTTGGAGAATCTTAAGATTGCCATCATTGACAGATCAAATTTTTATAAAAGCACAGCGAATTAGAAGTTTGCAAGAAAATGAAGTCCGCAAAGTGGATGAAGATGAAAAAGGAGAATTTATCGGAATCATCAATTATTCTATTATGGCTTTGATTCAGTTAGAATTGGGTGTTGTAGATCAGCCGGATCTTGATGTTGAAAAAGCAACTGAATTATATGATGCTAAAGTAAAGCTTACCAAAGATTTAATGGAAGCCAAAAACCATGATTATGGCGAAGCTTGGCGCGATATGCGTGTAAGTTCTTTAACCGATCTAATTCTGCAGAAATTGCTCCGTGTTAAACAGATTGAAGATAATAAAGGAAAAACGATTGTTTCTGAAGGAATCGATGCTAATTATCAGGATATGATTAATTATTCTGTTTTTGCTTTAATCTTAAACCCTATAAAATAAATCAAATTCCAAAAAATAAAATCCCAAATTCCAACTTTAATATTGGAGTTTGGGATTTAAAAATTTAGAATTTAAACCCTAAATATTTGCCATGAAAAACATCATTACCCAATTCTCCCGATTATTTGTCGGCGTACTATTTATTATTTCCGGATTAATAAAACTGAATGATCCTGTTGGTTTCTCTTATAAACTTGCTGAATATTTTAGTGAACCGGTTTTCAATATGCCATTTCTAGAGCCATTAGCTTTAGGATTAGCTATTTTCTTAGTAATTTTAGAAGTAGTTTTAGGCGTGATGCTTTTGGTGGGTTATAAATCAAAATTAACGATTTGGGCATTATTGCTTTTAATTGTCTTCTTTACTTTCCTTACCTTCTACTCTGCTTATTTTGATGTAGTAAAAGACTGTGGCTGTTTTGGAGATGCTTTACATTTAACGCCTTGGCAGTCGTTTACAAAAGATGTTGTTTTACTGTTCTTTATCTTGATTTTATTCATCAATAAAAAATTAGTAAAACCTTTATTTTCTAAACTAGTTACCAATATCATCGTATTGATTAGTATTGTTCTTTGTGTATTCATGGCGGTTTGGGTTATAAATCACAATCCTATCAAAGATTTCCGTCCATATAAAGTGGGAACAAACATCGAGAAAGGAATGGAAATTCCAGAGGGCGCACCTAAATCGGTGGTAGAAATGATTTTTATCTACAAAGTAAATGGCGTTGACAAGGAATTTACAGAAAAAGATTTAATGAATATTCCTGAAGGAGCCGTATTTGTTGATAGAAAAGACAAAGTAATTTCAGAAGGATACGTTCCGCCAATTCATGATTTCACCATGACAAAAGATGATTCTGACTATAAAGAAGAATTATTAAAAGAGCCTAAATTGCTAATCTATGTAACTTACGATTTGAACTTATCAAATCCGGAAGGAATGAAAAAATTAGCAAAAGTTACGGCCGAGGCAAAAGCAAAAGGTTACAAAGTAATCGGAATGACGGCTTCTGGAGCTGAGGAAATTGTAAAAGCCAAAAAAGATTACGCTTTAGACATCGATTTCTATTTCTGTGACGGTACAGCTTTAAAAACTGTCGAAAGAGCAAATCCGAGCATTGTAGTTGTTCATAATGGAACTATTGTTCAAAAAGTTCATTACAATGATACAGATGATTTGAAGTTATAATATTCCACAAATTCAGTTACATATTAAAAAAAAGCCACATATAATTGTGGCTTTTTTCTTATATTAATATCGTATTTTTACAGACTCAAATTAAAAAAAAATGAAGCATCAAAAGTATGATTTATATAGAAATACAGATACAACTATTTTTGAATTTAAAAGCACTGGTCCAAATGGAGAAATAAAGAAAATCATAATTTTTAGTCCAACTCAAACTAAAGAAATTTATAATCTAGCATTTGGAGACTTACTTCATGATGAAGTTCAAAAAAGATATATTTTAGATGACTCAATAATTACAGATAACGGAGATAGAAATGTAATACTAGCCACAGTTGCAAAGTCAGTTTATACTTTTACTGAAAAATATCCAGAAAAAATGGTCTTTTTTAAAGGTAGCACAGATGGTCGAACACGTTTATATCGAAGAGCAATCTCTATAAATTTAGAAGAATTATCCGAAACTTTTACTATCTTTGGTGCAGTACGAAATGAATCTGGAAATATTACTACTGTTCCATTCAAAACCGATGGTGAGTTTTTGGGTTTCATTATAAAGAGAAAAGAATTATGAAACATGTGGCAAAAAAAGTTTCGGCTGAAAACAAAAATATTTCTTTAGGTTCTAAGGTTAAGCTTAATAAAAAATTAGATGCTTTAAAAAAC
>Ga0307416_100002121_pt1 | contig 11208 bp, 10 predicted proteins | sample DK1Cmetagenome_2_FD_203821 | JGI IMG/M metagenome (GOLD analysis project Ga0307416, IMG submission 203821) | Maize rhizosphere microbial communities from greenhouse at UC Davis, California, United States - DK15-C-3 | ecosystem: Host-associated > Plants > Roots > Rhizosphere > Soil | place...
GCGCGAGAAGCGGTTCGGGGCGCCGATCTTCAGGTGATCGCCTTCGTGTGAGAGGAGCCGGCAGGGGCGCACCCACGAGTCCATCACGGCCGGCGCGAGCTTGTGGGAGGCGGAATCGAGCAGGCGAGCCCAAAGGCTATCCAGCACTGGACGGGACCTCACTTACACACAGAGTTATCCACAGATGGGGATAACTCTGTTGCGCCAAGTCGATGGGATATCCGCGCCAGGCCGCCCGCACATCGGACACGGCACTCTCCCGCGATTCACCGTAGCGTCGGAATGCGGCAACCTAGCACACGGGTCGGAGACGGTGCAAGGGCGTTCGTCAGGTGGATGTACAGACCTTCGTCGGTTGACTGTACCCAGAGCGCTGACTACACTGTGGCGGTTGTACGATCGGAAAGGGGAGCGCGTTCATGAAGCGTACGTTCCAACCCAATCGGCGCCGGCGAGCGAAGACGCACGGCTTCCGCGAGCGGATGAGCACGAAGGGCGGGCGGAAGGTGCTGAAGCGGCGGCGTGCGAAGGGGCGCAAACGACTCACCGTGTAGCGGGTCGCTTCCCTCGACACGAGCGGTTGACCACCAGCGCTGAATTTCAGGCGCTATTCCAGCGAGGCAGACGCATCGACCGCCCGGCGCTCATCGTGCTCTGGCGAGAGGCGTCCGGGCCCACACGCGCGGGGTTTGCCGTGAGCCGACAGCTCAAGAACGCCGTGCAGCGTAACCGCGCCCGGCGGCGCTTGCGCGAGGCCTATCGGGCCAGCCGTGATGCGGCGCCGGCGCGGGCGGCACTCGTCATCGTCGGCCGGCCGGCGGTGCTCGTCGAGCCGTTCGCCGCGCTCGCGGGTCAGCTGCGCGGCGCGCTGGCGGCGATCCCCGGCGCGCGGAGTCCACGGTGACCGCGGCCTCGATTGCCGCGGCGGTCCTGGTGGCGTATCAGCGGCTCGTGTCGCCGCTGCTGCCGCGGGCCTGTAGGTTCGCCCCGACGTGTTCCGAGTATGCGCGGCTGGCGGCACTCGAGCACGGCGCGCGGCGCGGAGCGTGGCTGGCGATTCGCCGCCTCGCGCGCTGTCATCCATTTCATCCGGGGGGTTATGACCCCCCGCCAGCCCGGGAGCATTTGACGTCGTGACTATGGAGCAACGGGCGTTTCTCGCGGTCGTCCTGATGGCGGCCGTGCTGATCCTTTACCAGACTTTCATGCTGCCGCAGGAGTCGCCGAAGCCGGCGGAGCAGCAGCAGGCGGCAAAGAGCCAGGCCGACAAGGAGCAGGTGGCCAAGGCTCCCTCGCAGACTCCGCCTGCTCCGGACACGGCGAAGACGCCTTTGACGCCGGCCCCGGCGGAGGCACGCGCACCACAGCGTATTTCGCGAGTATCGACGCCACTTTACGATGCTGCCGTCAGTAGCGAGGGCGGCAAGCTTCAGGAATATCTGCTCCGGTATCGAGGCGAGAAGCCCATGGTGTCGGTCGGTGAGTTTGGTCCGACCGGACTTGTGATCGCCTCCCCGGGATCCCCTTCGGGCCAGGTCGTTCCCATGCAGCCCTCCGCCGAGACGCTGAAGGTCGGCGCGGGACAAGCTCCCCAGGAGCTGGTCCTGACCGGCGTGCACGAGGGACTGAGGGTCGGGGAGGTGCTCTCCTTCAGGCCGGACGCCTACACCGTTGACGCGCGCGTGCGTATCGAGAACACCACGCCAACCGCTCAGGCCATCACGGTCGCGATGCCGTGGACGACGCGGCAGTCGTGGCGCGAGGCGAAGGAGAAGTTCCAGGGCCAGCACCCGACGGAGATCGTGTGGTCGGCCGGCGACGGCGTCGGACGGGCCGAGGATCTCTGCCACGTGGAGACCGTCTCCGCGCCCGGCGCCTGGATCGGGATGGGCAGCGTCTGGTACATGGGCGCGCTGATCCCGCGCACCGAAGGGTTCACCCTCGTCGCGCGCGGCGAGGACAAGGCGTGCGACTCCAAGAGCAAGGATCCCGTCGGCCGCGCCACGATCGCCGTGCAGGCCACACCCACGATCGCGCCCGGCCAGGCCTGGGAAGGCCACGTCACGATCTTCCTCGGGCCGAAGGAATACGACCTGCTCAAGGCCTTCGGGCTCGAGTCGGCGATCAACTTCGGGGGCTTCCCGGTGCCGCGCCGCTGGGGCGGCCTGCCGATGGAGTGGGTCGGCGTCCCGATCCTGCTCCTGATGAACTGGGTCTACGGCCACGTCGGCAACTACGGCGTCGCCATCATCCTGCTCACCGTGGTGTCGAAGGTCCTGTTCTATCCGCTCACGGTCAAGAGCATGCGGTCGATGAAGGCGATGCAGGCGCTGCAGCCGCAGATCAACGCGCTGCGGAACAAGTACAAGAGCGATCCGCAGCGGCTGCAGCGCGAGACGATGGATCTCTACCGCCAGCACAAGGTGAACCCGATGGGCGGGTGCCTGCCGATGCTCGCGCAGGTCCCGATCTTCTACGCCCTCTACCTCGCGCTGTCGGTCTCCGTGGAGCTGCAGAACGCGACGTTCTTCTGCTTCGGCCGCGTCCCGAAGTGGGTACCGCTCCTCGGGGGTCAGGATCTCTGGATCTGTGACCTCGCGAACTACGATCCGACCTATGTGCTGCCGATCCTCATGGGCGTGACGATGTTCGTCCAGCAGAAGATGACGCCGGTCGCAGGCGATCCGCGGCAGGCGAAGATGATGCTGATCATGCCGTTCATCTTCACCTTCATGTTCCTGAACCTGCCGTCCGGCCTGGTGCTCTACTGGACCGTTTCGAACATCCTGCAGATCCTCCAGCAGTGGTACATGGAGCGGCCGAAGGCGCGCGCCAGTCGCGAGGCGCGCGAGACCAGCCGCGCCTAGCCACCGAGCCCCGCTGGGCGCGTCGTGAAGCGCGCGCTCGAGAAGCTCGCCGTAACCGCTCCGCGCATCCTGGATCGCCCGATCACCGATCGGGAAGCCGACGCATTCGGCAAATATCTGGAACTCCTGCTGAAATGGCAGCGCGTTCAGCGGCTCATCGGCTCTACGGACCCAGAATGGATCGTCCAGAACCTGTTCCTCGACAGCCTACTGTTCCTTCGTGTCCTTCCCAGCGCAGTTCGGTCGGTAGCCGACCTCGGGTCTGGAGCGGGGCTGCCGGGCCTCCCGATCAAGATCGTTAGGCCGGACCTGTCTATGACGCTGATCGAGTCACGGGAGCGCAGGGCATCGTTCCTGTCGGCCGTGGTTCGTGAGCTAGCGCTCGCGGAGGTTCGGGTGGTCAGCACCCGTGCAGAGGCCGTCGCCGTCGACCGAGGCGAGGCCTTCGGGGCGGTGCTGCTCCGCTGCGCCGGCGATCTCGACCATGTCGTGCCGCTTGCCCAGAGGCTCGTTGGCCCCGGCGGGGTCGTCATTGCTTCGGGCCCCCCGCGAAGGCGGCCGCTGACCGAGGGCCGCTGGGTCGAGGTCGAGGGAGTCCAGCCGGGACGAGTTCGTCGGTTCGCGGTTTTTCCCCCACTGGCCGAGTCTTAGCTCCCGCCCAGGGCGACCGCCTCGGCGTCCCGGCTAGTGTGGAACGTGGAACACTGCATCTCCAAAGCGACGCTTGTCGCCCGGGGCAAGGCGGGGTAGATTCGCTCCGGGTCGCCCGGGCCAAGCAGGCGGGTCGTCGCTAGCCGCCGGCTGATGGGCGCAGTGTGGCCCGTGGAACACTGACAGCGGATGCCCAACACCATCGCGGTGGTAAACCAGAAGGGCGGCGTGGGGAAAACCACCACGGCCGTCAACCTGGCTGCCGGCCTCGGCCTCGCCGAGCGCCCTACCCTACTCGTTGATCTGGACCCGCAGGGTAATGCGACCACGGCACTCGGGGTTCCCAAGTCCGGACTCTACCCGACCGTCTACCACGTTCTCCTCGGTACCGAGCCGCTCGAGAAGGCGGCTCGCGCGACGGCGATCCCCAGCCTTCAAATACTCCCGGCGGACATCGATGTGGTGGGCGCCGAGATCGAGCTGGTCGGTATCGAGCGCCGAGAGAGCCGGCTCAAGGAGGCTCTCAGGGCGGCCAGCCTCGGAGGCTGGACGATCATCGACTGTCCGCCGTCCCTCGGACTCTTGACCATCAACGCCCTGGTCGCCGCGGATCAGGTCCTGGTGCCGCTCCAGTGCGAGTTCTACGCATTGGAGGGCCTCACCCAGCTCCTCAAGACCGTCAAGCTCGTGCGGGAACGGCTCAATCCCGGCCTTCACGTCGGCGGGATTGTCCTCACCATGTTCGACGGCCGCACGAGCATGGCGGCGCAGATCCGAGACGAGGTCCACCGGTACTTTCCGGGCGAGATTTTCGAGACCGTGATCCCCCGGAATATCCGCCTCAGCGAGGCTCCCAGCCACGGTAAGCCCGTGATGCTGCACGACCTCCGCTCGAGCGGCTCTATCGCCTATCTCGAGCTCACCAAAGAGGTCCTAAAGCATGAATAAACGCGGACTTGGGCGTGGTCTTGGCGCTCTACTCTCCTCGACGCCGACGGAGGCCGACACGCTCCTGGACGTCGGTGTCGAAGAGATCGAGCCCAACCCGAACCAGCCAAGAAAAGCCTTTAGGCCCGAGGCTTTGGACGAGTTGTCAGCCTCGATCAAGGCCTCCGGGGTCATCCAGCCCGTCATCGTCCGCCGTCAGGGCGCTGGCTACCAGCTCGTCGCCGGAGAGCGGCGCTGGCGCGCGGCTCGCCAGGCCGGTCTGCCCCGGATTCCTGCGATAGTTCGCGAGGTTACGGACGCAGAGAGCCTCGAGCTCGCGCTCGTCGAGAACCTGCTCCGCGAGGATCTCAACCCGATGGAGGAGGCCGAGGCCTACGACAAGCTCCTCGCCCGATTCGCCTGGACCCAGGAGGAGCTGGCCCAGCGCATCGGCAAGGAGCGCAGCTCGATCGCCAACGCCCTTCGGCTGATGCGCCTCCCCTTGCCCATCCAGGACGACCTGCGCGGTGGCCGCCTCACGATGGGCCACGCGCGAGCGTTGCTCGCGCTGACGACGCCGACCGAGCAGCTCCGGCTCCGCGACGAGATCCTCGCCCACGACTGGTCGGTGCGGGCGACCGAGGACACGGTCCGCACGACGGTCGCCGGGCGCCCGCCGCGGCCGAAGCAGCGGCGCCGCTCGGCCGAGCTGGCCGCACTGGAGGAGCGACTACAGCGCGGGCTCATGACGCGCGTGCGAATCGTGGGGGGCGAGCGCGCGGGCCGCATCGAGATCAGCTACGCGGACCCCGAGGAGCTGGAGCGCCTGGCGGGATTGCTGGGCGCGCGAGACTGAACCTCGTGGCCGAGCGCATCGTCGTCGGAATGAGCGGGGGCGTCGATTCCTCCGTCGCTGCCGCCCTCCTCGTGGAGGCCGGCCACGACGTGGTGGGCGTGACGATGCGCGTCTGGCCCACCACGGACGGCGGAGCGCGCACAGGCGCCTGCTGCGGCAGCGAGGCCGTGGACGACGCGCGCCGCGTGGCCGCCGCGCTCGGCATCCCCTACTACCCGCTCAACATGGCCGAGGAGTTCGATCGCGCCGTCATCGGCCCCTTCGCGGACGAGTACCGCCGCGGCCGCACACCCGTGCCGTGCGTGGCCTGCAACACCGATCTGAAATTCGGCTCGCTGCTCGCGCGCGCCCGGGCCTGGGACGCCACGGCCGTCGCCACCGGCCACTACGCGCGTGTCGAGCGCGCTGGCGACCGCGTGAGGCTCCTGCGCGCGCGCGACTCGCGCAAGGACCAGACGGACTTCCTGTGGCCGCTGACGCAGGCGCAGCTCGCCGCCGCGCGCTTTCCCATCGGCGACCTCACGAAGGACGAGGTGCGCGCGCATGCGCGCCGGCTCGGGCTCGTGACGGCGGAGAAGCCCGAGAGCCAGGAGATCTGCTTCGTCCCCGACGACGACTACCGCGGCTTCCTGCGCCGGCGCGACCCGGCCGCGTTCCGCCCCGGCGCCATCGTCGACCTCGCGGGGCGCCCGCTGGGCCGCCACGCCGGCGTAGCCAGCTTCACGATCGGCCAGCGCCGCGGCCTCGGGCTCGCGGCGAGCCGCGCCCTCTATGTGGTGGATCTCGACCCGGCGACCGATCGGGTCACCGTGGGCGACGCCGCCGACCTGGAGCGGGACCGCCTGGTCGTGGGCCGGGCCAACTTCATCGCGGGGCCGCCGGAGCGGCGGCTGCGGGTCACGGCCAAGATCCGCCACAACCAGCGGCCGGCACCGGCGACCGTCCGGGCGCTGGACGCGGGCCGCGCCGAGGTGGTCTTCGACGAGGCGCAGCGGGCCATCACGCCGGGCCAGTCATGTGTCTGGTACCGGGACGACGAGGTCGTGGGCGGTGGTGTGATCGACGACGGCCGCGATTGACACGCCCCGCAATCGAGTGATAGTTTTCACAAACCTTCAGCGGCACTACGTGACCGGGGGAATCTGCCTCATGCATCACCGTGGATCCGATCGCCGGGGCTGGCTCGTATGCGCGGTGGTCTCGCTGGTCCTCGCCCTGCCGGCCGTGGCCCGGGCCGCCGAGGGTGGCGGCGGGCTGATCAACGTCGACAAGTCGCTCATCGTGCAGATGATCAACTTCGTCATCTTGCTCGTCATCCTCCAGCGACTCCTCTACAAGCCGTTCCTGGCGAAGATGCAAGAGCGCACGACGGCCATCAAGACCGCGCTCGAGCAGGCGCAGGCCGCCCAGGCCGCGGCGGCGCGCCAGCAGGAGGAGAACGAGGGGCGGCTGCGCGCGGCATACGCCGAGGCCGCGGCCATTCGCGAGCAGGCGCTGCGGGAGGCGGCCGAGGAGTCGCGCAAGCACATCGAGAACGCCCAGGCCCAGGCCCGTAAGCTCGTGGACGACACCAAGGCCCAGCTCGACAGCGAGATCCGCCGCGCGCGCGAGGAGCTGCGCCGCGAGGTCAGCGATCTCGCCATCGCGGCCGCCGAGAAGCTCGTGCGCCGGACGCTGCGCGAGGAGGACCACCGGCGCATCGTGACCGAGGCCATCGCCGCCATGAAGACTTCGTGAAGGCCTCGCCCGGCGTCGCGAAGTCGTACGCCAAGGCGATCTTCGAGCTGGCCCGCGAGCGCCAGCAGGCCGACGCCGTCGAGGCGGAGCTGCAGCGCGTCGCCGAGCTGGTGACCGGCGACGGCGAGCTGTCCGCCGTGCTCGGCCGGCCGTGGATCACGCGCGCGGCCAAGCAGCAGATCGCGGCCGAAGTCGGCCGCCGCCTCGAGCTCTCCAAGCTCACCGCCGACTTCCTGGTGCTGGTGGCGGTGCAGGGGCGGGCGGATCATCTCGGCGCCATCGCCGAGACCTATCGGGCGCTGCTCGACGCCGAGCGCGGCCGGGTCCGCGCGCGCGTGCGCACGGCCGTCACGCTCACCGAGGCGGATCGCGCGGCGCTGGCGGCGCGCCTCGGCCGGGCGCTCGGCGGCAAGCAGGTCGTGATCGACGAGGTCGTGGACCGCAATCTCCTCGGCGGGTTCATCGCCGAGATCGGCAGCCTCAACGTGGACGGCAGCCTCGATGGACAATTGGCGCGCCTGCGACAGCGACTGGCGCGCGGGTAGGGGAGAGCATGATCAAGGCGGGCGAGATCAGCGAGATCATCAAGCGCCAGCTGGCGGGCTACGAGGCGGAGGTCGACCTGCAGGAGGTCGGCCGGGTCATCGAGGTCGGCGACGGCATCGCGCGCGTGTACGGCCTCGAGAAGGCCATGGCCGGCGAGCTGCTGCAGTTTCCCAACGACATCATCGGCATGGTGCTCAACCTGGAGCAGGACCAGGTCGGCGCCGTCCTCCTCGGCGAGGACAGAGGCATCAAGGAAGGCGACACGGTCAAGCGCACGAGCCGCATCGCCCAGGTGCCGGTCGGCGAGGCAATCATCGGCCGCGTCGTCAACGCGCTCGGCCAGCCCGTGGACGGCAAGGGCGAGATCAAGACCACCGAGTTCCGGCCGATCGAGCGCTACGCGCCGGGCGTCGTCGACCGGCGGTCCGTCAAGGAGCCGCTGCAGACGGGTCTCAAGGCCATCGACTCGATGATCCCGATCGGCCGCGGCCAGCGTGAGCTGATCATCGGCGACCGCGGCACCGGCAAGACGGCCATCGGCGTCGACACGATCATCAATCAGAGGGGGCAGGACGTCTTCTGCTTCTACGTCGCCATCGGCCAGAAGCGCTCAACGGTCGCCCAGGTCGTCAAGATCCTGGAAGACTCCGGTGCGATGAAGTACACGACGGTCGTCGTCGCCTCGGCCTCGGAGCCCGCCCCGCTGCAGTACATCGCGCCGTACGCGGGCGTCACCATGGGCGAGTACTTCCGCGACAGCAAGCGCCACGCGCTCTGCGTCTACGACGACCTCAGCAAGCACGCCGCGGCCTATCGCCAGCTCTCGCTGCTGCTGCGCCGGCCGCCGGGCCGCGAGGCGTACCCGGGCGACGTGTTCTATCTGCACTCGCGGCTGCTGGAGCGCGCGGCCAAGCTCAACGACCAGCTCGGGGGCGGCTCGCTGACGGCGCTGCCGATCATCGAGACCCAGCTCGGCGACGTGTCGGCCTACATCCCGACCAACGTCATCTCGATCACCGACGGCCAGATCTACCTGGAAGCCGACCTCTTCTACGGCGGCATCCGGCCGGCGGTCAACGTCGGGCTGTCGGTCTCGCGCGTGGGCGGCTCGGCGCAGATCAAGGCCATGCGGCAGGTGGCCGGCAAGCTGCGGCTCGACCTCGCGCAGTACCGTGAGCTCGCCGCCTTCGCGCAGTTCGGTTCCGACCTCGACCGCGCCACGCAGATGCAGCTCGCGCGCGGCCAGCGCATGGTCGAGCTGCTCAAGCAGGGCCAGTACCAGCCGCTGGTGGTCGAGAAACAGGTGGCGATCATCTTCGCCGGCGGCCAGGGGCTCCTGGACGACCTGCCGGTGGACGCCGTCCGGCCGTTCGAGGAGTTCTTCTTCGGCTGGCTGGAGCGCCGACAGCCGCAGATCATGTCGGAGGTCCGCGACAAGAAGGAGATCAGCGACTCGCTGCGCGAACAGCTCGCCCAGGCCGTCACCGAGGCCAAGGCCGAGTTCGTGGCCGCGAAGGGGATCAAGGCCGCCTGAGATGAACGCCGACATGATGACGAGGGATGCCACGGCTTTGCCGGGGCGGCCCGAGCTTCGGGGCGGTATGGGGGGCCATTTCGGGGCCTCCCATCTGAGCTAGCATGGCCACGCTCCGCGACATCCAGCGGCGGATCCGGTCCGTCCAGTCGACGCAGAAGATCACGCGCGCCATGAAGCTGGTGGCGGCGGCGAAGCTGCGGCGGGCGCAGGAGCGGATCCTCTCCGCACGGCCCTACGCCAACAAGATGGCCGAGCTGCTCGGCAATCTCGTGAGCGGCGCCGACGGCGCCACCCATCCGCTGCTGGAGCAGCGTGAGGGGCCGCGGCGGCAGATCGTCATCATCACCGCCGACCGCGGCCTGGCCGGCGCCTTCAACGCGAACATCCTGCGCCGCGCCGTGGAGCTGATCCGCGAGTCGAGCACGGCCGAGGTGACGCTGGTCGTCGTGGGCCGCAAGGCGCGCGACTTCTTCCGGCGGCGGCCGCACACGATCAAGCGCGACATGATCGGGTTCTGGGACCGGCTGGCGTACAGCCACGCCGCCGAGCTGGCCGACGCCTTCATGCAGGAGTACCTCGACAACGAGGTCGACGAGGTCTTCCTCCTCTACAACGAGTTTCGCTCGGTCGCGCTCCAGCGGCCCGTGCGCCAGCAGCTGCTGCCCATTCCGCGCACCGCCGTCGCCGAGGGCGAGACCGTCGCGCCGGTGGACTACATCTACGAGCCGGGCCCCCAGGCCATCCTCGGCGACCTGCTCCCGCGCCACGTGCGCATGCAGGTCTACCGCGCGCTGATGGAGTCGCTGGCCGGCGAGTACGGCGCCCGCATGACGGCCATGGAAGCGGCCACCAAGAACGCCAAGGAGATGATCGACGTCCTGACGATCCAGTACAACAAGGCCCGTCAGGAGAAGATCACCAAGGAGCTGCTCGACATCGTGGGCGGCGCCGAAGCCCTCCAGCAAAGCAGTGACAGCTGAGGCCGGCGGCGGCCGACGCGAGCCCGTGAACGATGGCAGTGTGAGCTGAGGCCGACCGCAGCCCGCGCGAGCCCGTAAACGATGGCAGTGTGAGCTGAGGCCGACCGCAGCCCGCGCGAGCCCGTAAACGATGGCAGTGTGAGCTGAGGCCGACCGCGGCCGAGGCGAGCCCGTAAACGAAGGAGCGGACGCATGAGCACGGGGAAGATCGTTCAGGTCATCGGGCCGGTCGTCGACGTCGAGTTCGAGCCGGGCCGGCTGCCCGCCATCTACAACGCGCTGATCGTGCTGGGCGTCGAGCAGAAGGACGTCTTTGCCTACTCCTCGAAGCTCACGCTCGAGGTGGCGCAGCACCTGGGCGAGAGCCAGGTGCGCACGGTCGCGATGGCCTCCACCGACGGCCTCACGCGCGGCATGAGCGTGGAGGACACCGGGGCGCCGATCTCCATCCCGGTCGGCAAGGAGACGCTGGGCCGTATCCTGAACATCGTGGGCGAGCCGGTGGACAAGGGCCCGGCCCTGAAGGTGACGAAGACGTACCCGATCCACCGCCCGGCGCCGCCCTTCGAGGACCAGTCCACCAAGGTCGAGATGTTCGAGACGGGCATCAAGGTCATCGATTTGCTCGAACCCTACACGCGGGGTGGAAAGACCGGACTGTTCGGAGGGGCAGGAGTCGGAAAGACCGTCCTGATCCAGGAGCTCATCAACAACATCGCCAAGCAGCACGGCGGGATTTCCGTCTTTGCCGGGGTGGGGGAGCGCACCCGCGAGGGCAACGACCTCTATCACGAGATGAAGGACTCGGGCGTCATCGAGAAGACCGCGCTGATCTTCGGCCAGATGACCGAGCCGCCGGGCTCGCGTCTGCGGGTGGCGCTGACCGGCCTCACCGCCGCCGAGTACTTCCGCGACGAGGAAGGCCAGGACGTGCTGCTGTTCATCGACAACATCTTCCGGTTCACGCAGGCGGGCTCCGAGGTCTCGGCGCTGCTCGGCCGCATGCCGTCCGCGGTCGGCTACCAGCCCACGCTGGCGACCGAGATGGGTCAGCTACAGGAGCGCATCACCTCGACGAAGAAGGGCTCCATTACCTCGGTGCAGGCG
>Ga0307416_100002122_pt1 | contig 11206 bp, 9 predicted proteins | sample DK1Cmetagenome_2_FD_203821 | JGI IMG/M metagenome (GOLD analysis project Ga0307416, IMG submission 203821) | Maize rhizosphere microbial communities from greenhouse at UC Davis, California, United States - DK15-C-3 | ecosystem: Host-associated > Plants > Roots > Rhizosphere > Soil | place: USA...
GCCGCGGGGAACGCCGTACGTGCTGACACTGCTCGAGCCTGCCGGAGGCGACGTCGTCGAGGCCGACGATTTCGACCGCGCGCTCGGGCTCCTCGGCGGTGCCTCGGCTCGACCGCGAAGCGCGGCGCGCTTTCAGGTGTGGGCTGGAACCAGCGGTGAACCTGGTGCCGTTTATCGCGAGTCGAACCGCCCGTTCAGATCGGCATTCAGCATTCTTGGCGACCGGTTCGGGGTGCGTATCGAGTCATGGCTGCCGTTCGAGACATTCCGCCGGGCCGGGTTCGGTCACGTCCTGCGCGGACGCGAGCCGGTCCTGACGATCGAGCGCGGCATCAGCCTGGTGTGGTTCGAGTCGGACGGTTCGCCGGTCGTCAGTTATGCCGCCGGCTTGTACGCACCGAAGGCCAGGCTGCGGATCCCTGCGTCTGTACCTCAGCAGGTCGCGCGCGACTCAGGTGCTATGCTCAAAAAGACGTGGCTCACAGACTGATCGTCCTTCTCGCTCTCGTGTTGACCGCGGCCGTCCAGTTGGTCGCGGCCGGCCAAGGCCCGGCAAAGGCGTCACCTGCTGGAAAGCCGCCCGACGCGCTGGCCAGGGAGTTACAGACCAGGTACCAGTCGATTCGTGACTTCTCCGCTGATTTCGTTCAGAGCTACCGCGCCGGCGTACTGAAGACGCAGGGCTCACAGGAACGCGGGATGGTGGCGATCAAAAAGCCCGGCAAGATGCGCTGGACCTACACCAAGCCCGAGCGCAAGGAACTCGTCTCCGACGGCGTGAAGCTCTATTGGTATGAGGCGGAGATCAAGCAGGTCATCGAGCGCGACGTCGCCACGCTGACCAGCACACCAGACCTGTTCCTGAGCGGCCGGGGCGACATCGCACGTGACTTCACCGCCAGTTATATCGACACACCGGTTCAAGGCACCGTCGCGCTGAAGCTGGTGCCGCGCAAAAACGAACCCGAGTACGAGTACCTCGTCGTCGCCCTCGATCCGGGCACGCTGCAGATTCGCGGACTCATGTCCAGGGATCATCAGGGCGGTGAATCCACGTTCACGTTCGGCAACATCCGGGAGAATCGCGGCCTCTCCGACAAGGACTTCGTGTTCCGGGTTCCCTCGGGCGTCAAGGTCGTCACCGACACCGGCCGCTGAAAGGCCGACATCAAGGTCGGCCTCTACCGGGACTATTCGATCTTCGCGACTTGTGCGCCGAGCGAAATCAGGCGCTGCACCACGTTGCTGTACCCGCGCTCGACCGTCTCGAGCGGCGCCACGCGCGTCTGACCGTCCGCAGCCAGTCCCGCGGCAATGAGCGACATGCCGGACCGCAAATCGCGGCTGTCGAGGATACGGCCGCCGCGAAGCCGCGTCGGCCCCGTCACGATGATGCGATGCGCGTCAGCCAGAAACAGATCGGCGCCCATGCCGCTCATCTGCTCGAGCGCGAACAGACGGAGTTCATACATCCAGTCGTGCACCAGCGTACGCCCCTGCGACTGTGTCGCCAGAACGGTCACCAGGCTGACGAGGTCGCTCGGAAACGCGGGCCAAAGTCCCGTCGTGATACGCCGAACCGCTTTCGGACGTGATGGGCGGACCTCGAAGACGCCGTCCTTCATCCCGCAGTCGACATTCATCCGCTTCAGCACCGACGCAACAACCTCGATATCTTCGTCGCGTGCGCCCTCGATGGCGATTTCTCCTCCGGTGATTGCTGCGACAACTGCCCAGCTCCCGGCTTCGATGTAATCTCCGCCGAGTCGGTGCGTCGCCCCCGATAGTTTGCCGACGCCTTCGATACGCACTTTCGAGCTGCCGATACCGGAGATGTCGGCGCCCATTTTGACCAGGAATTCGCACAGCTCGACGACGTGTGGTTCGGTCGCGGCGTTTCGAATCTCGGTGCGGCCGCTGGCGGACGCAGCGGCCAGCAACGCCGTCTCAGTGCCGGTGACGGACGCCTCCTCGAGATACATCGACGCCGGTTTCAGCCCGTCGGGCGCGTGCAACGCGTGGTCGGGACCACCGTCGTCATGAGCCCCCATCGCGAGCAGCGCCTCGAGGTGCGTCGAGATCGACCGGCGCGCCGGAAAATCGCCACCCGGCGGCGCGATGTGCGCCCGCCCGCACCGCGCCAGCAGCGGACCGAGGAGGAGCACCGACCCGCGCAGACGGCCGACCAGCGCCCGGTCGGGAGCGTGGGTGCGAATGGAAGGTGTGCGGATCCGCAGCGTGGTCGTGCCGATGCCCTCCACTTCGGCGCCGACGTCGAGCAGCAGGCGCGCCATGACATCGACATCGCCGATCCGCGGCACGTTCGTCAGCACGCACTCCTGGTCGGTCAGGAGGCAGGCCGCCAGCAGCGGCAGCGCGGCGTTCTTGTTGCCTTCGACGGAGACGCGGCCTTCCAGCCGGTGGCCGCCCTCAATCAGGAGACTGGACATCTGTGAGGAACTCGAGATCGTGATTGCGGCTGAAGCCGACGAACACGGGCTCCGGCCGGAGGCTGATGCCGAATCGATCCAACACCCCGCGCTTGATGCGCGCCGCAAATCTCAGCACATCACGTGCCGTCGCGCCACCGCGATTCACCAACGCGAGCGTGTGTTTGGTCGAAATCCCCACATTGCCCTCCGTATCGCCCCGCCGGAAGCCTGCACGCTCGATGAGCCACGCAGCCGGAAGCTTGACGCGGCGGCCATCTGCTGGAAACGCAGGTGGTTGCGCGCCAGCAAGTGCACCAACGCGATCTCTGGCCCCTTCCGCGACCACCGGGTTCATGAAGAACGATCCGACGCTGCGCGTGTCCGGGTCGCCCGGGTCAATCACCATGCCTTTCCGCCGGCGCACGGCAAGAACGGCATTTCGTACATGCTCGACGTCCGGCGCTGATACACCGCTCCGCGCCAGGTATTCGGTGATGTCGGGGTACGCGGTGGTCGGCAGTCCCGCCCGCAGGCGAAACGTCACCGTGCAAATCACGAATCGACCGCTGTCAGTCTGCTTGAATCGGCTCGTGCGATAGGAAAAGCGGCAGTCACGCCCGGTCAGCGTGCCCAGCGCGCTGTTCTCCCGATCGAACGCAGTGAGATGATCGATGCAACTCGCCACTTCCTGGCCGTACGCCCCGACGTTCTGAATCGGCGTTCCGCCGACGGTCCCGGGAATGCCCGACAGGCACTCGAGGCCAGCCAGACCGCGCGCCACACACTCCGCAACGGTCTCGTCCCACGATTCCCCGGCGCCGACAGTGACCATCGTCTCCGTCCCGTCGTGCGCATAGTCCCGCCCTCGAACGTCGACGTGCACCACCAGGCCGTCGAAGCCTTCATCGGCGATCACCACGTTGCTGCCGCCACCGAGGATGAACAGCGGCGCTCCGTACGAGACGCTCCAGCGATGTGCGTGCTCGACGTCCGCAGTGGTCCGCGCGCGCAGCAGCCATCGCGCCGGGCCGCCGACGCCGAGCGTGGTCAGCGGCGCCAGCGGCTGCTCGTCCACCGCGCCGTCGGGCGTCTCAGTCAAAGGCAAGGAGCCGTGCTTCCTGTGCAACGAGGGCCGAAAGCGCCTCCGACCGCGAGCACACGCGGAATTCAACCCAGTCTCCCGGGGCGAGCTGGGCGGCTAGCGGAATGTCGGCGGTAATGACGACGGCAAGCTGAGGATATCCGCCGGTCGTCTGGCGGTCGGCGAGAAGAAGAATCGGCTCGCCCGCTGGCGGCACCTGAATACCGCCGGTGAAGGCGGCATCTGAAATCATCTCGCGCTCCAGCAGGCGCGGAATCGCATCGCCCTGCAGGCGATATCCCATCCGATTCGACTTTGACGAGACGACGAATCGCGTGCGCTGCAACATCTCCAGGGCATCGGCCGGAAAGTGCTCGGTCTGCGGCCCGGGGAGCACACGCAGCCGAGCACCACCCTCGCGCCCGTACGCGGTCGCCTCCGGGATCGGCTTGCGGCGGCGATTGGGCGTGCTCTCGCCGCCAAGACCCAGTCGATCCCCCTGCAGCAGCGTGCGGCCGTGCGTGCCGCCCATGCGGCTGAGCAGATGTGTGGACCGGCTGCCGAGAACGCGCGGAACATCGACGCCTCCGTCAACCGCCACGTAGGCACGCGCGCCAGACACACGGGTGTTGAAGCGAAGGACACCGCCCGCGGGAGCCGCAACCGCCGCGCAATGCGGCACTCGAACTCCGTCCAGCGTCGCCCCGAAATCCGCACCGGCGATTGCGAACGTCGTCCGCTGATCGAAACGGAGTTTCGGGCCGGTCAACGTCGCCTCGACGGCAGCACTGCCTGGCTCATTTCCGACGATGGCGTTCGCAGTCCGATACGCGAGCCAGTCCATGGCGCCGCTGACGGGAACGCCGCTCGCCTGGTGTCCCCATCGTCCTGCATCCTGGATTGTCGTAAACAGGCCGGGCTCGATAACCGTGATCGCTCGCCGCGCCGTGGTGAGCTGCGCGCCCGCGCTCACGCGCGCCATCTCGCGCGGCGGCGCGTGCGGCTGGGGCACGAAGCGCACACCGTCGCCTGGCGCCAGCAGTGCTGCCGGCCACTGCTCGGCGTCGAACATCCGCGTAAAGGTGTGGCCGACGATCTGCCATCCGCCCGGTGAATCGAGGGAGTACACGCCGGTCTGCTGCCCCGCGATACCCACCGACCCGGCGCGGACGCGCTCGCGAGGCGCCGCACGGCGCGGCATTGCGATCACCGGATCGACCGGGCCCAGGTAGGCAAACCCGGGCAGGAATCCCAGCATGAACACGCGATACTCGCGGTCGCTGTGACGCCGTACGACCGCCTCCGCGCTCTGCCCCGAGAATGTCGCAACGTCGCCGATGTCCGGTCCCCACTGCCCCCCGTACTCGACAGGGATTTCCAGCAGCCGTCCGTGCACAGGCGATATCGGAGTCTCAGCGGCACGCTCGAGGCTCGCCTGCACGTCCCTGGCGTCGGTGACGAGCGGATCGAAATAGACCGCGACGGAACGATACGTCGAGACGACGTCGCGAACGCCCGGAATGACGTCGTCGCGCACCGCGGCGGCGATGGCGATCGCACGCGCGTTCACGTTGGCGTCGACGACCGGTTCGAGCTCGAGCAGCAGCGCCGAGTCGCCTGCTTCCCTAATTGCCGCCACGGTCGTGGAGCGCCCGGATCAGTTTCCGATGGATGCCGCCAAAACCGCCGTTGGACATCAACACGATCACATCGCCGTCACGATGCTCGCGGACGATGGCCGCGATGATGTCGTCGTTGTCCGGAATGTGCCGCGCCCGCGTGCCGCGCGCGCGGAGGTCGGCAACCAGCCGATCGGCATCCAGCCGCTCGGTCTCCGGCAGCGAGGAGCGGAACACCGCCGCGACGACAACCTCGTCGGCGGCGCCGAACGCGGCCGCGAACGCCTCCTGAAAGACCCGGCGGCACGACGAGGCTGAACGAGGTTCGAAGACCGCCCAGATCCGCCGGTCGGGATAGCCGCTCCGCAACGCGGACAGCGTCTCGAAGACAGCCGTCGGATGGTGAGCGAAGTCGTCCAGGACGGTCACGCCGCGCGCAACGCCAACCACCTCGAGCCGCCGCTTGATTCCCTTGAACGCACGCAGTCCGGCCGCCAGCTGGTCGGGCCCGAGCCCGGCCCTGGCGCCAACGGCAATCGCGGCGAGCGCATTGCGAACGTTGTGGACGCCAAGCAGCGGCGAATCGAACGCACCGTATGGCTCGCCACGCCGCCGCACGTCGAAACGGGTGACGCCATCGCGCGTGCGCAAGTCGTGCGCCTGCCATACGGCGCCATCGTTCAGCCCGAATGTTTCAACCGGGCTGACCGCGGCCGCTTCGAGCGCCGCGGCGTCGGGGCTGTCCGTTCCGAGCAGCAGCAGGCCGTTGCGCGGCACGAGGTTGGCCAGCCGGCGGAATGCCAGCCTCACCTCGTCGATGTCCGCGTAGATATCGGCGTGGTCGAACTCGATGTTGTTGATGATCGCGATATCCGGCAGGTACTTGAGAAACTTGGCCGTCTTGTCGAAAAAGGCGCTGTCGTACTCGTCGCCCTCGATGACGAAGTGGCGTCCGGTCCCGATCCGGTAGCTCGATCCGTCACGACCGAAATTCACGGCGATTCCCCCGATAAGCACCGTCGGGTCCAGCTTCCCGTGCGTCAGCAGCCAGGCCGTCAGCGACGTGGTCGTCGTCTTGCCGTGCGTGCCGGCAACGACAACCGATTCAGCGCCCCACAGGAATTGATCGCGAATGACCTCGGGAAGCGAGCAGTAGCGGATTTTGCGCTCGAGTACCGCCTCGAGTTCGGGATTGCCGCGCGAGATGGCGTTGCCGACCACGACCAGGTCCACGGCGGCCGTGATGTTCGCCGCGTCGTATCCACTGACCGTCGGAATCTGCTCGGCGGCGAGAAAGTCGCTCATCGGCGGATAGACGTTCTGATCGGATCCGCGAACGTCGTGCCCCCGGCTCTTGAGCAACGCCGCCAGCGTCGCCATGGCGGTTCCGCAGATTCCTATCAGGTGGATCCGCCTGCGTTCAGCCAACGGGTGACTCCTCCACCAGCAGGGACGGGTGCGGCCGTGTGGTCAGACGCACCTGAACGCCCAGCGGCAGCGTCCAGCACGGGCCGGCCGTATGGCCCGACGGAAACCCGTAGACCACCGGTCCCGGAAAGCGGTGCATCAGCCGTTGGATGACCCCGCGAGCCGTCACCTTACCGCCGTCCTCGTCGCAGGATCGCATCTCGCCGAAGACAATCCCGGAGGCTCGCGCCAGCACTCCGCCCAGCTGCAACTGCGTCAGCATGCGATCAAGCCGGTAGGGCCGCTCATTGACGTCCTCGATGAACAGAATCGAACCCTGCGGGGGATCGAACGCGTAGGGTGTGCCGAGCGACGCGGCAAGCTGCGTGAGCGTGCCGCCGAGGAGCGGGCCGGCGGCCTCGCCGTCCTGAAACACCAGCAGCCCGTCCGGCGCCAGCGTCAGGCCGGCGCCACCCTGCGCCAGCGCCATGAACGAGCTCTCGTCGTAGCCTGCCGGACCTCGCGACAGCCGCCGATCGAGCATCGGGCCATGCAGTGCCGTGATCCCGCACTGGCACGTCAGCCACGACAGAATCGACGTGTTGTCGCTGTAGCCGATGAACAGCTTCGGCGTCGCCGTCACGTCTGTGCGGTCGAGCAGGGGCAACAGCTGCACGCTGCCGTAGCCGCCGCGCGTCGCAATCAACGCGCGAACATCGGGATCGCGCCAGAAGCGCAGAAAGGCGCCGGCGCGCAATTCAGGCGTCCCGGCGAGATAGCCCGCGTCGCGGGCAAAAACGGTCTCGTCATAGACAGGAACGAAGCCGAGCCGTTTGAGCTCCGCCACCCCGGCGTCGAACTCGAGGCGGGCAAACGCACTGCCCGGTGACACGATGGCGATGCGATCGCCAGGCATGAGGGCGGCTGGAAGTCGGCGACTCACAGGAAGCGCGACATCTCCTCGGCGACCCGCTGGTGAGCGTCGCAGCCCAGCACATGATGCAGGCGCGGCGAGCGCAGCGAGCCGACCGGTGCGGCCAGAAATCGCTCTTTCGCCTGACGCAGGCGCTTCAAGGCGTCTTCGACGCGCTTGTAGGAAATACGTCCGTCCTCGACCGCATGCACCAGGGCTTCCAGCGTTGCCGCCTGCAGTCCGGCGTCACCGCTGCAAATCAGCAGGCCGTCACAACCGGCCGCGATCGCCTGCACGGCCGCTTCTGGCACCGCATAGGAGGTGGCAATCGCCTTCATCTCCAGGTCATCGCTGAGGATCACACCCTGGAAGCCGAGCTCGTCGCGCAGAATGTCCTGCACGATTTTCGGCGACAGCGTCGCGGGCCGCTCTTCATCCAGCGCGGGTACCAGCACGTGGGCGGTCATGATGAACCCCACGCCGGAACGAATCGCCTCACGGAATGGCACGCATTCAACGCGGCGGATGCGATCCGGCGGATGCTCCACCAGCGGCAGCTCGAGATGCGAATCGACCGACGTGTCGCCGTGTCCGGGAAAATGCTTGCCACAGGCCGCCACGCCATTGTCCTGCAGGCCGCGAACGATCGCCGTCCCCAGACGGCCGACCAGCTCCGCGTCTTCGGCCAGCGCGCGATCGCCGATGATCGGATTCTTCGGATTGGTGTGGATATCGAGCACCGGTGCGTAATCGAGCGTGACGCCAACCGCCTTCAGTTCCGCGGCAAGCGCCGCCGCAAAGCGGGCGGCGAGGTCGACGCTGCCGCTCCGCCCGAGCACCGCCATCGGCGGCCACTCGGTGAACGGCTTCCGGAGCCGCGCGACCCGCCCGCCCTCCTGGTCGACGCCGATCCAGAGCGGCAGGTCCGAAGCCAGCGTCTGCACATCGATCGACAGCTCCGCTACCTGCTCGGGCGCTTCGATGTTCCGCGAGAACAGCGTCACGCCGCCAAGCGAGAACTCACGCGCGACGGATCGGATCTCAGGGGTAATCGTGGAGCCGGCGAGACTTCCGATCAGCAGCTGACCGATCTCGCGTCGAATGGCCGATGGCATGGAACCATTATAGAGAACACGGCCGTTCACACTTCGTCCTCGGTTCCCGGTTCGTGTTCAAGGTTCGCTAGACTACCGTTCACAGGAGGCGACAGATGATCCTGGTCGTCGGAGCTACGGGTTCACTGGGGAGCAAGATCACGGCAGAACTGTTGACGCGTGGCGAAGAGGTTCGACTGCTGGTCCGGCCGGGGACGTCCGCGGCTCCGGTTGCCGGTGCGTCGGTCGCAACGGGAGATCTGCTCGACCGCGAAAGCCTCGAAGGGGCCTGCGACGGGGTGCGTGCGGTCGTCACGACGGCGAGCGTGTCGAAAACAGGAACCGACACCATCGAGAACGTCGATCTCCTGGGCAACCGGAACCTGATCGCCGCTGCGGAGCGCGCCGGCGTGGAGCACTTTGTGTTCACCTCGACACTGAGCGCCTCCGATCAAAGTCCGGTTCCGTTGTTCAGAGTGAAGGCTGCCGTGGAAGGAACGCTCCGCGCCAGCCGGATGGCCCATACCATCCTGCAGCCGAATGCGTTCATGGACGTCTGGTTTCCGATGCTGATTGAAGCAGCGGCATCCTCGGGGCAGCCGGTGACACTCGTCGGCCAATCCAGCCGTCGTCACGCCTTCATCGCCGAACAGGACGTCGCCCTGTTTGCCGCCGCCGCCCTGGTTACGCCGGCCGCGCGCGATTCGACGCTCGTTCTCGGCGGGCCCGAAGCGGTGACCCTGCGGGCTGTCGTCAACGCCTACGAAGGCGCGCTGGGGCGATCGATTGCGATCCGCAGCGTGGCGCCGGGCGAACCGATTCCCGGTGTACCTGAGCCGGTCTGGGCCCTCGCCGCGGCACTCGAGATGTTCGACTCCCCGGTTCCGATGGACGAGACCAGCCGGACCTACGGCGTGCGCCTGACGAGCGTCGCTGATTTCGCGCGTGCACGAATGGCGCCGTCGAACTGAGTTCTATAATGCCGTTTCGATGAACATCGCGACTTCTGCCCCGACCCGAATCGATTTCGCGGGAGGCACGATCGACATCTGGCCTCTTTATCTCTTCCACCCTGGCGCGCAGACGCTGAACGCCGCGATCAGCCTGCGCGCCAGCGCCCGGGTCGTCACGCGTGCGGATGATCTCATCGTCATCCAGTCGGATGACACGTCGATGACTGTCGAGGCGGCCAGATGGCAGGACCTCCGGACCGAACCACGCCTGCGCCTGCTCTCCCTCCTGGTGCACTTTTTCGAAGGGCACGGAATCACGCTGACGACCAGCAGCCAATCGCCGGCGGGAGCCGGCATCGCCGGATCGTCGGCGCTGAATGTGGCGGTCTGCGCCGCGCTGGCCGACTGGCGGCGCGTGCATTACGAACCGGAGGCGCTCCTGCAGATTGCGATGAATATCGAAGCGCAGGCGATCAATGTGCCAACGGGTCTGCAGGATTACCGCCCGGCGCTCTACGGGGGCATCGCGGCGCTCGAGCTCGACGTCGACGGCGTCCGCCGCGTGCCGCTCGATGTGGACCTGAAGGAACTGCACCGCCGCATCGTCCTCTGTTACACGGGCGAGCCGCGCAACTCCGGCACCAACAACTGGGAAATCACCAAGAAACACGTTGACGGCGATCGCCATATCTTTGAGTGTTTCGAGCGGATTCGCGATACCGCCGCGGTGATGCGCGATGCGCTGGTCCGCGGCGATTGGGACGCCGTCGGCGCGGCGATCGCCGAGGAGTGGCAGAACCGCAAGCGGCTGGCGCCTGGCGTGACCACTCCGGCAATCGAGCAGCTGATCGCGCGGGCAACCACGGCGGGAGCGACAGCGGCGAAGGTCTGCGGGGCGGGAGGAGGCGGCTGCCTGTTCTGCTATGGCCCGCCGGACCGGCGAACCGAAATCGCGGACGCCCTCGCCGCCGGCGGAGCGACCATCCTCGACTACAGCTTCGAGCAGCACGGGCTGGTGCGTGGATAACCGCGCCGCCGCGCAGGTCCTCGGCGAAATCGCCGACCTGCTCGAGATCAAAGGCGAGAACGCTTTCAAGATTCGCGCATACCGGTCCGCCAGCGAGACGATCGCCGCCTGGCCGGACGCGGTCGCACGCCTCGAGGATCAGCAGCTCCGCGAAATCCCTGGTATCGGGAAAGACCTCGCGGCCCGGATTCGCGAGCTGGTCGTTTCGGGAACCTCCGCCTATCACCAGGAGCTTCTCGCCGAATTCCCCCAGACCATTCTCGAATTACTGCGTTTGCAGGGGGTCGGGCCGAAGACGGTGGCGCTGCTCTATTCCGCCTTGAACATCAGCTCGATGGATGCACTCGCCGCCGCCGCCCGCGACGGCCGGCTGCGCTCGCTGAAGGGCATGGGGGCGAAGAAGGAGGCGCTGATCCTCAAGGCGATCGACGAGCGGGAAAAGAACACGGGCCGTCACCTGCTTGCCGACACGGCGGCAGTGTCGGCCGAACTCGTCACCTATCTCCGCGAACGAGCGCCAGCCGTCGATTTCATTCCGGTGGGCAGCGTGCGGCGTGGCTGCGAGACGTGCGGCGACATCGACATCCTCGCCGTCGGCGGCGAGCCGGTTCTGATGGAGGTACTCCTGCAGCATCCGCACGTCGAGCGGGTGCTCGGCCATGGCGAGACCAAGTCGAGTG
>Ga0307416_100002124_pt1 | contig 11199 bp, 11 predicted proteins | sample DK1Cmetagenome_2_FD_203821 | JGI IMG/M metagenome (GOLD analysis project Ga0307416, IMG submission 203821) | Maize rhizosphere microbial communities from greenhouse at UC Davis, California, United States - DK15-C-3 | ecosystem: Host-associated > Plants > Roots > Rhizosphere > Soil | place...
ATCCGCGCCCGAAGATCGCCTGCAGCGCTGCGAGCCATAGCAGCTGGAACAGGAACGCCGCGACGAGCGACGCCCAGTCGACGCCCCGGAACCCCGGGAACACGCGCCGCAGCGGCTTCACGATCCAGTCGGTGAGCGCCATCACCGCCTGTCCGACCGGGTTGCGGAACGGCGCACGCAGGAGCTGCATCAGGAAACGCGCGATCAGCGCGTACACGACGAGCCCGAAGGCGACGTCGACGACGAGCTTCAGCGCCTGGTCGATCATGCGGACAGCGACCGGAGGCGAAAAGCCGCATCGAACGGAAACGGCCTCGGCATCGGCGACGAAGCCGCACGACGCTCGTTGCCGGGGCAGCGCACTACAGGCGACGTGGCGGCGAACAGGCTCATTCGCGACCGAACTCGTCGCCGAGCTCGCGCGCGCGCCCGGTCGCCGCCATGACGCATTCCACGATCGCGTCGCCGACCGCGCGCGATTCGAGGACGCCGATGCCGCGTGCCGTCGTGCCGCCCTTCGACGTGACCTGCGCGCGCAGCGCCCCGGGGTCGGCATCCGATGCGCGCGCGAGGCGCACGGCACCGTCGAACGTCGCATACGCGAGCCGGCGCGCGTCGGCGGCCTCGAAGCCGAGCTGCGTGGCCGCGCGCTCGATCGCCTCGAGGAAATAGAACACGTACGCGGGTCCGCTGGCCGACACGCCCGTGACCGCATCGAGCATCGGCTCGGCCGACACGACGACGACGTCGCCCGCGCTGTCGAGCAGCGCACGCGCGAGACGCTGCGCCCCCCCGGGAACGCCTTCGGGAACGTGCAGGCCGGTGATGCCCGCCCCGATCAACGCCGGCGTGTTCGGCATCGCGCGCATGATTCGCGCATAGCCTCCCAGCCAGCGCGACAGATCCGCGATCCGGATGCCGGCCGCTACCGACAGCACGGCGGAGAGCGGCTGCACGAACGGCGCGAGCGGCGCGATCGCCTCGCGCATCTGTTGCGGCTTGACCGCCAGTACGAGCAGGTCGACGCCGTCGAGCACGTCGCCGCTCGCACGCGGCCGCACGTCGATGCCGGGAAAGCGCTGCACGATGCGAGCGGCCTGCTCGGCGAAGGGCTCGACGACGACGAAATCGCTCGCGGCCGTGCCGCGCGCCACCACGCCGCCGATCAGCGCGGTCGCCATGTTGCCGCCACCGATGAAGGCGATTCTCGCCATGGATGACCTGGGTTCGGGACGCGCGAGTTTACTGCGCCGTCACGCCCGCCTGCGCTTGTCGCGCACCGAAGATCGCCGACCCGATGCGCACCTCGGTCGCGCCTTCGGCGATCGCCGCCTCCAGATCCGCCGTCATGCCCATCGAAAGCTCGTCGACGGCCAACCCCGCGACGCGCGCCTCGTCGCGAAGCCGTCTCAGAAGCGCGAACTGGGCACGCTGCCGTGCGCGATCGCCGGTCGGTTCGGCGATGCCCATGAAGCCGCGAAGCGCGAGCCTCGGCAGGCGCGCGACGTCCCGGGCGAGCGCGATGGCGGCGGCGGGATCGGTGCCGCTCTTGGTCGCTTCGCCGCTGATGTTGACCTGCACCAGCACTTCCAGCGGCGCGCGGCGGCCGTCGCGCGCCGTCGACAGGCGCTCGGCGATCTTCAGCCGATCGACGCTTTCGACGCGATCGAACACTTCGGCCGCGAGCGCCGTCTTGTTGCTCTGGAGCGGGCCGATCAGCACCCAGCGGAGGTCGGCAACGTCGGCGAGCTCGGCACGCTTCGTGGCCGCTTCCTGGACATAGTTCTCGCCGAACGCCCGCTGGCCGAGCGCGTGCACCTCGCGCACCGCCGCTGACGGAAACGTCTTGGAAACGGCGAGGAGCGTCACCTCGGACGCGTCGCGACCCGCCGCCCGGGCGGCGCTCGCGATGCGCGATCGGACGTCTTGCAGCGCCTTGTCGTAGCGGGCCATAATCGCCATGACACCGGCATGACGGCCCGGCGGCACGCTTCTTGCGTACTACAGCCGATCCAAGCGCCCAGCGTCGAGGGATTATAGATGGACATCACCGAGCTCCTCGCCTTCGCGGTGAAGAACAAGGCGTCCGACCTGCACCTGTCATCGGGACTGCCGCCGATGATCCGGGTGCACGGCGACATCCGGCGCATCAACCTGCCGCCGATGGAGCACGAGGACGTGCACGCCATGGTGTACGACATCATGAGCGATGCGCAGCGGAAGATGTACGAGGAGCACCTCGAGTGCGACTTCAGCTTCGCCGTTCCGAACCTCGCGCGCTTCCGCGTCAACGCGTTCGTGCAGCAGCGCGGCGCGGCGGCCGCGTTCCGCACGATTCCCTCGAAGGTCCTGTCGCTCGAGGAGCTGAACGCGCCGAAGGTGTTCGCCGAGCTCACCAACCGCCCGCGCGGGCTGATCCTCGTCACCGGACCGACGGGCTCGGGCAAGTCGACGACGCTCGCAGCGATGGTCAACCACGTGAACGAGAACGAGTACGGTCACGTGCTGACGATCGAGGACCCGATCGAGTTCCTGCACGAATCCAAGAAGTGCCTGATCAACCAGCGCGAGGTCGGGCCGCACACGCTGTCGTTCTCCAACGCGCTCAGGAGCGCGCTGCGCGAGGATCCCGACTACATCCTGGTCGGCGAAATGCGCGACCTCGAGACGATCCGGCTCGCGCTGACGGCGGCCGAGACCGGCCACCTCGTGTTCGGCACGCTGCACACGAGCTCGGCGGCGAAGACGATCGACCGGATCATCGACGTCTTCCCGGCGGCCGAGAAGGACATGGTGCGGGCGATGCTGTCCGAGTCGCTCGTCTCGGTGATCTCGCAGACGCTGCTGAAGACCAAGGACGGCCAGGGCCGCATCGCCGCGCACGAGATCATGATCGGCACGCCGGCGATCCGCAACCTGATCCGCGAAGGCAAGGTCGCGCAGATGTACTCGTCGATCCAGACGTCGCAGGCGATCGGCATGCAGACGCTCGACCAGTGCCTCGTCGAGCAGGTGCGCCGCAACCTCGTCAACGTCGCCGAAGCACGCAACCGCGCGGTCAACAAGGAACTCTTCGCTGCATAACGGCCGAAGGTGAAACCCTACTTTCGGCCGGTGGAAGCAACCCCGGAATCGCCGGCGAAGCCGGCCGATTCCGGGCGCCAACGGCACGGATGATCGCGGCCCAGAAATGACCGCGCCGCCGGCGCGGTGTCCGGCGGCAAGGAAGGTGACCATGGAACGAGAACGCGCCACCAAGTTCATCCACGAGCTCCTCGACCTGCTCGTCAAGCAGAAGGGCTCCGACCTCTTCATCACGGCGAGCTTCCCGCCGGCGGTCAAGGTCGACGGCAAGATCAGCCCGGTGAGCAAGACGGCGCTGACGCCGCAGCACACGATCGAGCTCGTGCGCAGCGTGATGAACGACAAGCAGGCGGCGGAGTTCGAGGCCAACAAGGAGTGCAACTTCGCCATCAGCCCGCCGGGCATCGGTCGCTTCCGCGTCAACGCGTTCGTGCAGCAGGGCCGCGTCGGCATGGTGCTCCGCACGATCAACACCGAGATCCCGAAGTTCGAGGAGCTCGGCCTGCCGCCGGTGCTGAAGGACGTGATCATGTCCAAGCGCGGCATCATGCTGTTCGTCGGCGCGACCGGCTCCGGCAAGTCGACGTCGATGGCGTCGCTGCTCGGCTACCGCAACGAGAACAGCTTCGGGCACATCATCACGATCGAGGACCCGATCGAGTTCGTGCACGAGCACCGCAACTGCATCCTCACGCAGCGCGAGGTCGGCGTCGACACCGACGGATGGCAGATCGCGCTCAAGAACACGCTGCGCCAGGCGCCGGACGTGATCCTGATCGGCGAGGTGCGCGAGCGCGAGACGATGGACTACGCGATCAGCTTCGCCGAAACAGGCCACCTCTGCCTCGCGACGCTGCACGCGAACAGCACCAACCAGGCGCTCGACCGGATCATCAACTTCTTCCCCGAGGAGCGCCGCGCGCAGCTGCTGATGGACCTGTCGCTCAACGTCCGTGCGTTCGTCGCGCAGCGCCTGATCCCCCGCCGCGACGGCCGGGGCCGCGTGCCCGCGGTCGAGGTGATGCTGAACTCGCCGCTGATCTCCGACCTCATCTTCAAGGGCGACGTGTCGGGCATCAAGGACATCATGAAGAAGTCGCGCGAGCTCGGCATGCAGACGTTCGACCAGTCGCTGTTCGACCTCTACGAGGCGGGACTGATCAGCTACGAGGACGCCTTGCGCAATGCGGATTCGCTGAACGACCTGCGGCTCGAGATCAAGCTGCACGGCAAGGAAGCGAAGAACCGCAACATCTTCGCCGGCACCGGGAACCTCGACCTCGTGCCCGACGCGCAGCAGACGACGACGGCCGGCACGCGGTTCTGAGCGGCCGCGAAGTGCGGCCATGGCGACGCCGCATCGGCGCCGCCAGTCCGCGAACGGCGCGTCGCGAGCAGCGGTCGGCCCTGCCTCGACAAGCGTCGGGCGCGCGGCCTTCGCGCGCGCTGTGCTAGCCTCGTCGCATGGCCGGCCTCGACCCCAGGACGCCCGTTCCGACCGAGATCAAGCTGCACCAGCAGTCGCGGGTGCTCGAGATCGCGTACGCCGACGGCCGCACGTTCAAGCTGCCCTACGAGCTCCTGCGCGTCTATTCGCCGTCCGCTGAAGTCCGGGGCCACGGCCCCGGCCAGGAAACGCTGCAGACGGGCAAGCGCGACGTGACGATCAAGGAAGTCGAGGCGGTCGGTCACTACGCGATCCGCCCGATGTTCTCCGACGGCCACGACACCGGCATCTTCTCGTGGGACTACCTGTACGAGCTCGGTGAGGACCAGGACGCGCTGTGGCAACGGTATCTCGATCGCCTGTCGGCGGCGGGCGCGTCGCGCGAGGCATGACCGAGGTGAGCGAAAAGACGCACTTCGGCTTCGAGCAGGTCGACGAGCGCGACAAGGCGCGGCGCGTGCGCGACGTGTTCGACTCGGTGGCGGGTCGCTACGACGTCATGAACGACCTGATGTCGGGCGGATTGCACCGCTACTGGAAGCGCTACGCATGCTCGCTCGCCAACGTGCGTCCGGGCGCGCGCGTGCTCGATCTCGCGGGTGGCACCGGCGACCTCGCCCGGCTGTTCGCTCGCGACGCAGGGCCGCAGGGCCAGGTCGTGCTCACCGACATCAACCATGCGATGCTCGTGGCCGGCCGCGACAAGCTGATCGACCGCGGCATGCTCGTGCCGGCCGTCCAGTGCGATGCCGAGGCGCTGCCGTTCGCGAGCCGCGCGTTCGACGTCGTGTCGATCGCGTTCGGTTTGCGCAACGTCACGCACAAGGAGCGCGCGCTGGCCGAAATGCGGCGGGTCACGCGACCCGGCGGCGTGGCGCTCGTGCTCGAGTTCTCGCGCGTGTGGGCGCCGCTCGCGCCGTTCTACGACTGGTACAGTTTCAACGTGCTGCCGCGCATCGGCGCCGCCGTGGCGAAGGACGCGGCGAGCTACCGCTACCTCGCCGAGTCGATCCGCATGCACCCCGACCAGGACACGCTGCGCGCCATGATGGAACAGGCGGGCTTCGACCGGGTCGAATATCACAACCTGACGGCCGGCGTGGTCGCCGTCCACGTCGGGCGCGTGTTCTGACGTCGGCGATTCGCCGACGCCAACCAGGGAGATTGCCTCATGCAACGGTTTCTCGCGCTTGCCCTCGCCTTCGCCGCCACGACCGCGCTCGTCGCCGCGGACTTCGCCGACGCCCGACGCATGGGGGGCGGACGCAGCCTGGGCGCCCAGCGCCAGTCGGTGACACCGGCGCCGTCGACCCCGCCGTCGGTCGCGCCGGGTGCGCCGAACGGTGCCGCGACCAATCCGGTGATGCCCGCGCAACCGGGCTCGGCCGTGAACCGTGCCGCGCCGGGTGCGGCTGCAGCCGCGCCGGGCGCCGCCGCGGCCCGAAGTGGTGCCTCGCGCTGGCTGGGCCCGATCGCCGGCCTCGCCGCCGGCCTGGGTCTCGCGGCGCTCGCCGCGCACCTCGGCATGTCCGAAGCACTGATGAGCGTCCTTCTCGTCGCCCTGGTGGCGGTGGCGGCGATCGCGCTGCTGCGAGTGCTGCTCGCCCGTCGCGGCGGCCCGCCCGCCCGCTCGGCGATGGCGTACGCGCCGTCGGCCGGCACCGCCCCTCGCTCTCCGTCCGTCGAGCCGGTCTTTGGCGGCGCAGCGCGGCGCGAGCCCACGCTCGCCGACGTCCCCGGCCGCTATCCGCCGGGATTCGAGCCGGCGCCCTTCCTCGAGCAGGCGAAGCAGCAGTTCATGCGGCTGCAGTCGGCGTACGACCGCGGCGACCGCACGGTCCTCGCCGACGTGATGACGCCGGAGATGTTCACCGAGGTCGCGAAGGAACTCGACACGCGCGCCGGCCACGTCGCGACCGAGATCGTCGCCCTCAATCCCGAGATCGTCGAAGTCACGACCGAGGGCCGCGAGCACTGGGCGAGCGTCCGCTTCCGCGGCTTGCTGCGCGAGGACGGCTCCCCGATGCCGAAGCCGTTCGACGAGATGTGGAACCTGGTCAAGCCGGTCGACGATTCGTCCGGATGGCTGCTCGCCGGCATCCGCCAGCTCGACGAAGCGCCGGCGGGCCACGCCTGACGCGATGGCGATGACCGATCCGGCGACGGACCTCGGCCGCCGCCTCGCCAACCGGGTCCTGGCCGACGAGACGTGGGCGCGCGAGAAGCTTCGCGCCCACGCGGGCCGCGCGTTTTCAGTGACCAGCGGCCCGCTCGTAACGGCGTTCATCGTGCGCACGGACGGCACGCTCGATGCGATGTCGGGTTCGGGCACCCGAGCGGACGCCGAACTGCGGCTGTCGCCGCTCGATGCGCCGGCCTTCCTCGCTGACCCCACGCGCTTCGACAGCTTCATCAAGGCGACCGGTGACGAGGCGTTCATCGCCACGTTGCGCGAGCTCGCCGTCACGCTCCCCTGGTTCGTCGAGCGCGCGTTCGCCAAGGCGTTCGGCCCGGTCGTGGGCCAGCGCCTCGCTGACACCGGCCGCGCGCTGCTCGGCTTTCCCGAGTACGCGGGCCAGCGCTTCACCGACAGCGTGGCGAGCTTCGCGCGCGACGAGGCGAACCTCGTGGCGCGCGGCGACGAGGCACGGGCGTTCGCGCGCGAGACGAGCGAGATCGCCGCACGGGTCGACGCGCTGGCCGAGCGGATCGACCGCCTCGAGGTCGCGCTGGCGCCTCCCGCGCCCACCAACCTCCCGTCCGACCTCCCGCCCGGGCTTCCTGCCGACGCCTAGCGTCGGGCGCAGCGCCGTCGCGCCCGCGCGCCGCCGCCGCTCCTCGGCCGCCGCCCTCCGTGCGGCCGCTTCCGCTGCAGTCCCGCCACGGCCGGCCGATAGGCCGAGTGCGTGGCAAGCGACCGGGAGCGACATGTGTCTTCGCAGTCGGCATCGCCAAGGACAGCCCTCGTCCTGACGGGCGGGGGGGCGCGCGCGGCCTACCAGGTCGGCGTGCTGCGTGCGATCGGCGCGCTGTTCCCGCCGGGGACGCCGAGCCCTTTCGCCGTGCTGTGCGGCACCTCCGCCGGCGCGATCAACGTCGCCGCGCTCGCCGCCGACGCGACGAACTTCCGACGCGCCGTCCGTCGCCTCGTGTCGGTGTGGAAGGACTTCCACGCGCACCACGTCTACCGGTCCGACGTCGCCGGCATGGCCGGCTGTTGCGCGCGCCTCGTTGCCGCGCTGATGCTGGGCGGCGTGCGGTCGCAGAATCCCGCGTCGCTGCTCGACAACACGCCGCTCGAATCGCTGTTGCGCCGGCGGCTCGACCTCGCCGGCATCCGCCGCTCGATCGACCGGGGCGCACTGTCCGCCGTCGCCGTCACCGCTTCCGGCTACACGTCGGGCGAGTCGATCTCGTTCTTCGAAGGCGAGCCGGCGCTCGAGGGCTGGCGACGCTCGCGACGCGTCGGCGTGCGCACCGAGCTCGACATCCCGCACCTGATCGCCTCGGCCGCGATTCCGTTCGTGTTCCCGCCGGTGCGCATCCACCGCGAGTTCTTCGGCGACGGATCGATGCGCCAGATCGCGCCGATCAGCCCGGCGCTGCACCTCGGCGCCGATCGCGTCCTGGTCATCAGCGTCGCGGCGACGCAAAGCCCCGCGCCACGCGCCGCGTCGGACGGCTTTCCGTCGCTTGCGCAGATCGCGGGGCACGCGTTGAACAGCATCTTCCTCGACGCACTCGAAGCCGATCTCGAGCGCCTCGAGCGCATCAACCGCACGGTGGCGCTGGTGAAGGCGAATGCATCGACGACGGCGCCGCTCGGCCTCAAGCACGTCGATTCGATCGTCATCGCCCCCTCCGAACCGCTCGAACGCATCGCCATGCGCCACGTCAGCGCGCTGCCGCGACCGGTGCGCTTCTTCCTTCGCGGCGTCGGCGCGATGCGGCGGAGCGGCAGCAGCCTCGCGAGCTACGTGCTCTTCGAGCGGCCGTTCTGCCGTGCGTTGATGCGCCTCGGCTACGAGGACGCCATGCGACGCCGCGGCGAGCTCGAGGCGTTCTTCGGCCTCGAACCCGAATCGGCCCCCAGTTCACCGCTCGAGGACGCGCGCGACACGGAGCTGAAGGCGATCGCCTGAGCAGGTCACCGGTGGGCGCGCGTGCCGGCGCGGGGCCGTCCTCTACAATGCCCGGGCCATGCGCCTCCTGCGCCTCGTCCGCATCCTGTTCGTCTCGCAGCGCTACGGACTCGACGAATTCCTGCTCGGCCACGAGCGTGTGCGCTGGCTCCGCCCGTTCGTCAACCGCGTGGCGTTCTGGCGCGACCTGTCGAGCCCGCGCGCCGTGCGCCTGCGCCTCGCGCTCGAAAGCCTCGGCCCGATCTTCGTGAAGTTCGGGCAGGTGCTCTCGACGCGCCGCGACCTGCTGCCGGCCGATATCGCCGACGAGCTCGCGCTCCTGCAGGACCGCGTGCCGCCCGTTCCCTACAGCGCGATCGAGGCCACGCTCCGCCGCACCTACCGGCGCGCCGTGCACGACGTGTTCCAGGCGTTCGACCCGGTGCCGGTTGCGAGCGCGTCGGTCGCGCAAGTGCATTTCGCCGAGCTTCCCGACGGCACGCCGGTCGCGGTGAAGGTGCTGCGCCCCGGCATCCGCGACGTCATCGACAAGGACCTCGCGCTGATGCAGACGGCCGCGCAGCTCATCGAGCGGCTGTGGGCCGACGGCAAGCGGCTGCGTCCGCGCGACGTCGTCTACGAATTCGAGAAGAACCTCGCCGACGAGCTCGACCTCACGCGCGAGGCCGCCAACTGCTCGCAGCTTCGCCGCAACTTCCTGCATTCGCCGCTCCTCAAGGTGCCCGAGGTGCACTGGGACTGGTGCGCTCCCGAGGTGATGGTGATGGAACGCATGGCGGGAATCCCCATCGCCCGCGTCGATCGCCTGGTCGAGGCCGGCGTCGATCTCAAGAAGCTGTCGCGCGCCGGCGTCGAGCTGTTCTTCACGCAGGTGTTCCGCGACGGCTTCTTCCACGCGGACATGCACCCGGGCAACATCTTCGTCTCGGTCGACGCGGCCGACTTCGGCAAGTACGTGGCGCTGGACTTCGGCATCGTCGGGACGCTGTCCGAACGCGATCAGAGCTACCTCGCGCAGAACTTCCTCGCGTTCTTCCGCCGCGACTACCGGCGTGTCGCGACCGCGCACCTCGAATCCGGATGGGTGCCGCCCGACACGCGCGTCGACGAGCTGGAAAACGAGATCCGCGTCGTCTGCGAGCCGATCTTCGATCGTCCGCTCGCGGAGATCTCGCTCGGCAAGGTGCTGATGCAGCTGTTCCGCGCGTCGCGCCGGTTCAACGTGGAAGTGCAGCCGCAGCTCACGCTGCTGCAGAAGACGCTGCTGAACGTCGAGGGCCTCGGGCGCCAGCTCGATCCGGGACTCGACCTGTGGGTCACGGCCAAGCCATTCCTCGAACGCTGGATGGAGAGCCGCATAGGGCTGCCGGCGCTGCGACGGCGCTTCCTCGCCGAGGCGCCCTATCTCGCCACCGCGTTGCCCGAGCTGCCGCGGCTCGCGCACCAGGCGCTGTCGGCGCCGCGCGCGCCCGACCCGGCGCTCATCGCGCTCGTCCGCGCGCAGCGAAGCCAGCAACAGTGGTTGCTCGTGATCGCGATCCTGCTCGCTGCGCTGCTGGGTGCGGTGCTCGGCCGCCCCTGGCTGTTGCCGTGAAGCCGCGCGCGCCGCGCTAGCGCGGGCGCATCGTCTTCTCGACGCGGTACACGACGGGCTCGTCGATGGCGGGGGCCCGCTTGGCGGCGCCGACACCCGAGAGCGTCGCGCGGCGCAGGAACGTGTTCGTTTCGCCGAGCACGAAGCGCACCAGCTCCTCGAGTGCCGCCTCGTCGAGCTGGTCGGGCTTGAATTCGAGGTTCACGGTCTCGAAGCGGTCGACGTTGGTGAGGCGAACGTCGAATTCCTGCCGCCGGTAATCCGGATCGAAGCGGATCGATGCCATGACGGCCGGCTGCACGATGAACGTGCCGGCGCTGATCACCTTGCGCTCGTCGACGTGGGCCTCGTAGCGGAACGGCATGCCGGCGTTGCGCAGCTTGAGCTCGGTGGCCGCGACCGCCGTCGCGGGCACCTTCATCTTCAGCGGCTCGGTGCCACCGAGGCGGTAGAACGTCTCGACGTAATCGAGGAGCTCGTGCCCCGCGAGATGGCGGCGACGATACGACACGAATCCCTGGTCGAGCTGCAGCCCCGCGAGCGTGAACATCGTGTCGACGCGGAAGTCGTGCGCGACGACCGGCTTGATGATCGTGAGATGCGCGAGCGCCTCGTCGAGCCAGCGGTACGCGCGCCACAGGCGCTTGTCCATGTCGACGAGGATCTCCTCGGTCGAGCGGCGCGGCGTCTCGGTGGCGCGAACCGCATCGGACTGCTGGCGCAGCCGGTCGAGCAGCGATCCGTTCTTCGACGATCCATCGGCCATGGCGTCGACGGTATCACGCCGGTCGCGGCCGGCTGCATCCGTCATTCGACGGAGGCACTGGCACGCGACGCGCCGGGTGGACGCGCCGTCGAACCCTGTGACGCGGAGCGTCACTGGGCTTGGGAGCGGTTCGCGCGCCGGGGAGGGACATGGCGATCTGGGGGGG
>Ga0307416_100002125_pt1 | contig 11198 bp, 6 predicted proteins | sample DK1Cmetagenome_2_FD_203821 | JGI IMG/M metagenome (GOLD analysis project Ga0307416, IMG submission 203821) | Maize rhizosphere microbial communities from greenhouse at UC Davis, California, United States - DK15-C-3 | ecosystem: Host-associated > Plants > Roots > Rhizosphere > Soil | place: USA...
CAAGTCGTCGATCAGCACCGTGCTGCTATTCCACGTGTGAAGATCACTGCAACGAGTCTTGCAACTGCTATCGAACGTGTGACGACGTCCGATATCAACGGCAGATATCAAATCTCAGCGCTGCCTGTAGGTGATTACACAATTACGGTCAGCGCCATCGGCTTCAGGCAACAGGTGGTTGAGGGACTGAAAGTTGAGATTGGCCGGAGAGTCACTCAGGACTTTCAACTCGATGCCGGAAACATTTCCGAACAAGTGACCGTGTCGGCAGCGAACGACGGCATTGAGCGTTCGACGATCTCCGTCGGTCACGTAATCGATCGTCACATGATCCAGGAAGTCCCGCTCAATGGCCGTTATTTCCTCGATCTGAACCTGCTAACTCCGGGCGCTGTTACTCCAACACAGACAGCATTTTCAACTTTCCCGAGCCGCGGAGTAGGCGCACTGGCAATCAACACTGCGGGCAATCGAGAAGAAGCCGTCAACTTCAACATCAACGGCATCACTCTCAACAACATGGTGTTCAGCTCGATTAGTTTCCAACCCTCAATTGACAGTGTGGAAGAGTTCAAAGTTGATAACTCGACGTTAAGCGCCGAATTCGGGCAGAACTCCGGTGCCGTCGTGAACATCGCCACACGCTCAGGCCAGAACCGCTTTCACGGCGCCATCTTTGAATACTTTCGCAATGATGCACTCGATGCACGCAACTTCTTCACTCTCACTTCAACCAAGCCGCCGCCGTTCAAGCGTAACCAGTTTGGTGGCCACGCTGGTGGTCCCATAATCAGGAATAAAGCGTTCTTCTTCTTTTCATACGAAGGACTACGTCAGCGTCAGGGACTCGACCTCAATAGTCTCGTGCTCAGCGACGCGCAACGCGCTTCCGCGACCGATCCCGTTATCGTGAAATTGATTGACCTAATTCCCCGTGCGAACTCCGTCGATTCGTCCGGCAACTCCCGCTTCATCGGTTCAGCGACGGCGCCTATCGACGTCGACCAATCGACGATCGATATTACCTACAACTTAACGCAAAACGATCGACTGCACGGCTATTACGCCACGCAACATGTCGACATCGTCGAGCCGAACAGGTTTGGAAATACGATTCCCGGCTTTGGCCACGTCTTCGTAATCCGGCGCCAGGTCTTTACACTCAATGAGACACATACCTTCTCATCGACTGTCGTTAACGAAGCACGTTTCGGGTTTACTCGCACGTACGGCACCAGCACACCGAGCGCACAGCTAAATCCCGCAGATTTTGGTATCCGAGCGGGACGCAGCGAAGCGGTTGGCCTGCCGCAAATCAACATCGCCGGCGGTGCATTGAACTTTGGCGGACCCGCGAATTTTCCCTCCGGCCGCGGCGACACGATGTTTGTAGTTGCAGACACTCTCAACAGCTTACACGGCCCACATTCACTGAAACTCGGCGCTGAGTTTCGCCAGTTCCTCAATAACAATTTCCGGCTCGGCACCGGCACGTTCAATTTCCCGACGGTAGCTGCGTTCCTTAACGGCACCGCCAACTCGTTCAGCGTGACGCTGGGCAATCAATCAAGCAGCATCGCCCAGGGGGCGCTCGGGTTCTTCGTGCAGGACAGTTACAAGTGGAGATCGAACCTCACGCTCGAACTCGGTTTGCGCTACGACTGGAACATGACACCAAGCGAGCGCTACGACCGTTTCATCGTTTTCGATCCGAAAAGTGACTCACTGTTGCGCGTTGGCACAGATCTCGACGAGGTCTATCGCGAAAACTACAAAAACTTTCAACCACGTCTGGGGTTTGCCTGGGACCCATTTAGAGATGGCAGGACGTCCGTGCGTGCGGGTTACGCGATCTCAGTGGACCAGCCGATGACAAGCCTCGTGACGGTTACCGCGGCGAATCCACCGCTGGCCATACCGCTCACTTTCACCGGACCGATCAGGTTCGACAATGCGCTCGGCCTGGCCCAGAGCGCCGGACTTGCTCCGCAAACCGTCGATCACGATTTCGAGAACTCATACGTGCAGTCGTGGAACCTGAATGTGCAACGTGAGTTGACCTCCAAACTCGCGGTGATGATTGGCTACTTCGGTTCAAAAGGCACGCACCTGATCCTGCGACGTAATCTGAATCAGCCGATTAATGGAGTGCGACCGCATCCGGTACTCGCTTCATCGAGCCCGATTCTTCCGGGCAGTCCACTCGGCAACATTACGCAGGCGGAAAGTAGCGGCGTTTCCAGTTATAACGCGTTGTGGATCACGCTGAATCAGCGACTCGCACGTGGACTGCAAATGAACTGCTCTTACACGTGGTCCAAGTCGATCGATTACAACTCGCTGAGCTCGCAGGGTGTGGTTGTGCAGAACAGCTATGAGCCGCGTGGTGATCGTGGTCCGTCGGATTTCGATGCGCGTCATCGTCTTGTTGTCAGTGCGATTTATGAACTTCCCTTCCGCGGTCATTGGTCGAAAGAAGGCTGGCAGTTAGCAGCGATTGTTCAGTCGCAGAGCGGAAGTCCGGTAAACATCGTCACCAGCAACAGCACTATCAACGGTATTCCGAATACCGTGCGGCCCAATGTAACTGGTCCGATTGCAATCACAGGAGAGGTGGAGCAATGGTTTGACACTTCGGTATTTCTTCCGGCGGCAGGTTTTGGCGGCCTGGGCCGGAACGTAATAGTTGGACCTGGCTTTAACAACACTGATTTTTCGATCATCAAGAACACTCAGATTCGGGAAGGCGTGCGGGTGCAGTTCCGGGCGGAAATCTTTGACCTGTTTAACCACGCGAATCTGGGGCAGCCCGGCAATGTGGTCGGCAGTCCCGCCTTCGGGCGGATCGTCAGCACGCGGTTTCCAACCGGCGAGTCAGGCTCGTCGCGCCAGATCCAGTTTGCTTTGAAAGTCATTCTCTAAGGGGTCACATGGGGCACGCTCATTCCAGAGTGGTTGAGAATTGTTCGCAGCTTGTGCGGTTGGCGCTGGTGTGCGTGTTGATACTTCTCTTGCCGGAAGCGATCTCCGCTCAACCCCAGGTAAACACAAAGCCCTCTGTTCTCATTCTTCACTGGTATGGTAAAGACTTTCCCGGCAACGCTGACTTTGAACAGTCCTTTAAAGAAGCGTTGAAGTCGAGTCGTAATGGTCCCGTTGAATACTTTTCTGAGTTTTTGGAAGAAGATCGATTTCCTGGTCAGGCCCAGGTAATACATGATTACCTCGCTCAAAAGTATAAAAACCGCAGAATCGATGTTGTTGTTGCAGTTACAGACGCTCCCCTGAAATTCCTGCTCGATTACCGGCACGATCTCTTTCCTCAGAGCGCGATCGTATTTCTGTCGATCAAACCTCCTGCCCCGGATATCCTTTCAAGTGGACCAGGCATGACAGGGATTGTTCCGGTCAGCACTCATAAACAGACCCTTGAGCTTGCTCTCAACTTACATCCGAATACGCAACACGTGTTCTTCATCAGTGGAACTCCGAATCATGACAAGCGTCTTGAGGCAATAGCGCAAACGGAACTTCGCGACTTTCAAAATAAATTAAACATCCAATATCTGACCGACCTTTCCGTCAAAGAACTAATCGCCAGGACTCGAAGCCTTCCTCCGCACTCAATCATCCTCTACGCCTGGCAACAATCACGCGATTCACAGGGACAATTCATCGAGACGTGGGACATTTTAGGCTCACTCTCGCCAACGGTTTCAGCTCCAATGTACGGCATGGGCAGCGCGAATATTGGTCGTGGAATTGTTGGGGGTTACGTCAGCGGCGCCGAAGGTAATGGCAAGCGGATGGGTGAAATGGTTCGGCAGATCTTGGATGGTGAGCGACCTCAGGATATTCCGATCGAGAGCTCTCCTGCTGGTCCAATGTTTGATTGGCGACAACTCCGCCGCTGGAATATCAGCGAGAGCAGTCTGCCGGCGGGCAGCGTGGTCCGATTCAGAGAGTTGTCGTTCTGGGAACTATACAAAGGACGAATCATCGGAGTTTTATCTCTACTCTTACTCGAATCCGGTTTTATCGCTGTGCTGTTAGTCGAACGTCGTCGCCGGCGTCGTGCGAAGGAAGCTCTCGATCAACTCAATGCCGAACTTGAAACGCGTATCGAAGATCGCACTTCCGCTTTGAATGCGAAGAGTCGGGAGCTCGAGGCTTTCGCTTATTCCGTTGCGCATGACCTCAAAGCGCCGCTCCGTGGCATCGACGGCTATAGTCGACTCTTGTTGGAAGAATACGCAGGCAGCCTGGACGACGAAGGCCACAAATTTCTACAGACAATCCAGGAGTCAACTGATGAGATGAGCCAGTTGATCGACGATCTTCTTGCCTATTCAAGGTTGGAGCGCCGGGAGTTGAAGCCTGATCGGATTCAGCTGGGGTCGATGATCAATTCTTTAGTTGAAGAAAAGCAACGTGAAGTAACGGAGCATCCGATCGATTTCGTGATCGACGTTAATGGAGCCACTGTTCTGGCCGATGCCAGTGGTCTCCAGCAATCACTCCGCAACTATCTAGACAATGCCATTAAGTTCAGCGGGAAAGTTGCCGAGCCGTGCATCGAAGTCGGCTCGAAAGAGAGCGCGGATAGCTGTCTGGTGTGGGTACGCGATAACGGCATCGGGTTTGACATGAAGTACCACGACCGAATCTTCGACATCTTTCAACGGCTCAATGTCTCGGACGATTATCCCGGCACGGGCATTGGTTTGGCCATAGTGCGCAAAGCAATGGAACGCATGGGTGGGCGAGCATGGGCGAACAGCGAGCCTGGCCACGGTGCGACTTTCTACCTGGAAATTCCCAAATGAAAACAAGGGCTTAGCATGAGAGTTCTATACGTAGAGGATGATCCAAGGGATGCTTACCTCACCTTTCGAACGTTAGGCAGAACTGCGCCTCATGTGGCTCTCGAAACTGTCTCGGGCATCGCAGAAGCACATGCGCGTTTAGGCCGCATTGATTCTGAACCGCTCGATCTCGTGCTCACTGACATGCACTTGCGCGACGGCGATGGCCTGAGCTTGCTCAACTTTATCCGCGAAAACTCTCTGCCGGTCGCGGTTGTTGTCGTCACGGGCGTGGGCGACGAAGAAACTGCCGTGGCCGCACTGAAAGCGCGCGCGAATGATTACGTAGTTAAACGCACGGGATATCTCGACAGGCTGCCATTAATACTCGAGAGCGCTTTCAATCACTATCGTGCCGACGCCGTGCGCCGCGCAAATCCATTAAGAGTTCTTTACGCCGCAGCCAATCTTTCCGATATTGAAAACACGCGCCGCTATTTGTCCGTACACGCCGATCACATTCACCTGGAAGTTGTAACGATCGCGCCGGAGACGGCGGCCGGTTTCGATGTAGTTCTGATTGATTTTAAACTAGACGAACCAAACGCACTTCATTTGTTGCGGGAATTGCGCCTGAACGATCAGCAGGATACGCCGATAGTGCTGGTTTGTAATGAAGCTGACGAAGAGTTAGCACGGCAAGGACTTCAGATCGGCGCTTCAAGCTGCCTCGTCAAGCGCGCCGGTTATCTTTATCAGTTGCCGTGGGAGTTGGAGCAAGCGTACGCGCGCGCTGATTTGCAACGACGCGAAGCAGCGCTGAATGCGAGTGAAGAACGAAATCGCGCCATCCTCAATGCCATACCCGATCTCATGTTTCTACTCGATCGCGAAGGAACGTACCTGGATTATCACGCAACTGATGAAGCGTCTCTTTTAATGCCTCCGAATGAATTTCTCGGCAAGAAGGTATCGGAAGTATTACCGCCGGAGCTCGCTGAGAAGGTCGCTTGCTGTTTCTCCCAGGTGTTCCAATCCGATCAGCCGGTGCTCCTCGAATACGCGGCGCCAACGCCTCGAGGTCTCCGCACTTTTGAAGCCTCGATGGTGAAGTGCAACTCCGACAAAGTTCTCACCATTGTGCGCGACATCACAGAACGCAGAGACGCGGAGGAATCCTTAAAAAAGGCGCTGGCTGAAGTTCAACACCTCAAGGATCAACTGCACCAGGAAAATATCTATTTAAAGGAGGAGATTCGTGTCGCCAGCAACTTCGGCCAGATCATCGGTCAGAGTGAAGCGCTGCGACGAGTTCTGAGCCAGGCCGAACAAGTCGCGCCACTCGACACGACTGTCTCGATTTTTGGTGAGACGGGTACCGGGAAAGAATTATTGGCCCATGCTATTCATAATCTTAGCCCTCGCAGTAATCATCCTCTTGTCAAGGTGAATTGCGCTGCGTTACCGGGTTCACTTATCGAGAGTGAGTTATTCGGCCACGAGAAAGGCGCTTTCACCGGAGCCGATGTTAGACGGATCGGACGGTTCGAGATCGCCAACGGAGGGACCATCTTTCTGGATGAAGTCGGCGAGCTTCCGCTCGATCTACAAGCGAAGCTGTTGCGCATACTCGAAGCAGGTGAGTTTGAACGTGTGGGAGGAAGTCACACCATCAAGATTGACGTTCGTGTGATAGCGGCCACTAATCGCAACCTGAAAGAAGCCGTTCGGAAAGGCATCTTTCGTTCCGACCTGTACTACCGGCTTAATATCTTTCCTGTCACGCTGCCACCGTTGCGCGAACGAACGGGAGATATAACGATACTTGTGACTCATCTGGTAAAGCAGTTGAGCCAGAAACTCGGCAAAACAATCGAGGCCATTCCGCAGGAGACGATGACAAAACTCAGAAATTATCCCTGGCCAGGCAACGTTCGTGAACTGAGAAACGTGCTCGAGCGAGCAGTGATAATTACGCACGGACCAACACTGCGTCTGATCGACGATCTCGACTCCCAGGCTTTAGAGCTGGACCTTCAAAAACAGACCGCAAGGCAGGACATCTTCGCTGACATAAGCCTGGTGAGCGAGACCTTCGAACAAACCGAGTACAACCTGATACTGCGCACGCTGAAGAACGTTCACTGGAAACTGGAAGGGCCAGGCGGCGCCGCCGAGCTGTTGAATCTTCACCCGAGCACGTTGCGCTCGAAGATGCGTAAGCTCGGAATCGAGCGCCCGCGATACAGGACACTATAGTGCGGCTTGTGCTTTTTTGTGGCTTTGAATGATGGCGATTGCCTCATCGGCGTTTGCCACACAAACAGGAATACCAACGTCCTCGGGATTGATGAGCGGAGTCTCGAATGAAAGCATTGCCTCGCGCACCCACTCGACGAGGCCGGGCCACATTTTTCCGACCATGATCAACGGCGTGTGCTCGAGGTGACGAACCTGAAGCAACTGCCAGATCATCATTGTCTCCAGCACGGTGCCGATTCCACCCGGCGCAACAATGAATGCATCCGACGCAAGCACGAAATGATGGAGACGAGTGAAAAACGTGCGTGTTCATAAGCGAGTTCGACAAAGGGATTTACTTCCTGCTCGAACGGTAGATCCACTCGGATGCCCAACGACTCTGATTCACCGCTAAGATCGACACCTTCGTTAGCAGCCTGCATTAACCCGGGACCGCCACCGGTGATGATGTCACAGCCCATTTCCGCCAAGGCCCTGGCAACTCTTTTTGTTTCCTCGTAGGCAAATGTTCCCGGCTTCGCTCTCGCGGAACCGAAGATAGTTACTCGATAACGATCTGGTCGCGACGGCTTCAATCGCGTCAGGTTATTAACGACGTCCCAAAGTCCCAGCACGGAATCGACAAGGACCTTCTTTACAGCCTCCTCGTCATTCAAACTTACAGCATTGGTTCTCTGTATCGGCGTATTTACAGCACTCATATTTCCTCCCACCTAATGAGCGCACCAATTCCGCGCCGTTGGCGCTGGGCATATCGCGACTCACCAGGGGCATAGCCCCACATTTTTAGTAGGTTAACCGGCGGGGCAAGCCCCGCCTCACATCAAACGGCGAAGCCACGGCACGCAACGACAGGTGACTTTTGTGCAACGATAAGTGACATCAAACCCCGATTTTCACCATGCGTGATGATCGTGCGCGGACGTGAAGGCGCCATAACGCTATACCAATCGAGCAGACCATTCTGATCCGCATGCGCACTAAACCCACCCATCGTATGAATCGATGCACGCACGGGAACCTCTTCGCCAAACATCTTCAACGACTTCGCACCATCAACCAACTTCCTGCCGAGCGTGCCCGGCGATTGAAAGCCAACGATCAGCACTGCAGTGTCAGGGTTTTAGATCCTGCTTGTGAATCGCGTGTGAGTCTTTGAGAATAAGTGTGGCCAGATCGAGAGTCGCCTTCGTGGCATAGACAGGTCCTTTGTATCCGTTGCGCGTCAACAACGGTAAACGACCAATGTGATCGAGATGTCCGTGAGTAAGAACGACCGCATCCAAATTGCCGCCTTCGATTTGTCGCGTGCGCCGGTTTTTTGCACTTTCCTCTTGGCGGCCCTGAAAAAAACCGCAGTCGATCAGGATGCTCGCGTCTTTCGTGATTACCTGATAAGCCGATCCGGTCACGTCACCGGCAGCACCAAGAAATCGAATCTTCATAACGTCTCCTGACCTGTCAGAACGGCCAGCGCCACTCAACTATGTCTGGTCTATCAATCCCGTATTGATGTGCATACTGCCTGCATGAGATCTGCATGTTCCTGAACTTTTCCTTTGCGTGCGCGCCAATCGTTTGCAGCTTCGGAACGCGATCGATGACGTCGCTGGCCAACGTGTAACGATCAATTTCATTTTCGATCGCCAGCTCCATCGGCGTGTTGATGTTGCCGCGCTCCTTGTAACCGCGCACGTGAAGGTTCCGGTGATTGGTCCGGTTATACGTCAGGCGGTGAATCAACCAGGGATAACCGTGGAAGTTGAAGACGATCGGCTTGTCGACCGTAAACAGACTGTCGAAGTCGCGATCACTCAAGCCATGCGGGTGATCGCGATTCGTTTGTATCTTGAACAGATCGATCACGTTGATGAAGCGAATCTTCAGTTCGGGAAACTCGGTCCGCAGCAAAGCAGTAGCAGCCAAAGCTTCTTGCGTTGGGATATCGCCGGCGCAAGCCATCACGACGTCAGGCTCCTGTCCGGCATCGTTGCTGGCCTGCGCCCAGATGCTGATGCCTTTTGTGCAATGCGTAATTGCCGTATCGATGTCGAGATACTGCAAGTGCGCCTGTTTATCGCTGACAATTACGTTGATGTAGTTTTCACTGCGCAGGCAGTGATTGGCGACGGACAGCAGACTGTTGACGTCCGGCGGCAGGTAGATGCGTGTGACTTCGGCGCGTTTGTTTACGACTACGTCCAGAAAGCCGGGGTCCTGATGAGTGAAACCGTTGTGATCCTGGCGCCACACTGTGGACGTGATCAAAAGATTCAGTGAAGCAATCTTTCGCCGCCACGAAAGCTCATTGCAGATCGACAACCACTTGGCGTGCTGGTTGAACATTGAGTCAATGACGTGTGCGAATGCTTCATAAGTTGAAAAGAACCCGTGCCGGCCCGTTAGTAAATATCCTTCCAACATTCCTTCGAGCGTGTGTTCGCTTAGCATCTCGATCACACGACCATCGGGTGACAACTCTCCTCCATCGCTATCTTCAGGAAAGTATTCGGCGATCCAAAACTTTTTGGTCGCCTCATAAATGTTGTCGAGTTTGTTTGAAGTGTTTTCATCCGGACTAAAGACTCTGAATGAGTCCATATTGAGTTTCATTACGTCGCGCAGAAACTGGCCGAGAGGCCTGGTGTTTTCTGCTTCGACGAGGCCCGGTTTCTCAAACTCAGCCGCGTATGCGCGGAAGTCAGGCAAACGAAGGTTCTTCTTCAACTGCCCGCCATTGGCGTGTGGATTTGAGCCCATGCGCCGGCTCCCGGCAGGCGTCAACTCGCGCAACTCGGAAACAAGACAACCATTGGCGTCGAACAGTTCTTCAGGCTTGTAACTGCGCATCCACTGCTCGAGCAGTTTCAGATGCGCAGGATTTTTCCTGACGCCGGCGAGCGGCACCTGGTGTGCGCGCCACAATCCCTCCACCTTTCGGCCATCGACCTCGATCGGCGCGGTCCAGCCTTTTGGTGAACGAAGTACGATCATGGGCCAACGCGGGCGCGTAGCCGTTCCTGAATCGCGGGCTTCCTGTTGCAACGTGCGAATGGTCTTGACGCAATGATCGACAGTGGCCGCCATTGCCTGGTGCATCGTTGCGGGATCGGATCCTTCAACGAAGAGCGGTACATAACCATAGCCCTTGAACAGATCTTCCAACTCTTCGTGAGTTATGCGGGCCAGCAACGTCGGATTGTTGATCTTGTAACCGTTTAGATTAAGGATCGGCAGAACCGCGCCGTCTCGAATCGGATTGAGAAACTTATTGATGTGCCAGGAGGTGGCAAGTGGGCCGGTTTCGGCTTCACCATCACCAACCACCGCGGCAACGATCAGATCCGGATTGTCGAAAGCAGCGCCACAAGCGTGAGACAGGACGTATCCCAGTTCCCCGCCCTCGTGAATTGATCCGGGAGTTTCGGGTGTGCAATGACTGCCAATGCCGCCCGGGAAGGAGAATTCCTTGAAGAAACGAAGCAGTCCTTCTTCGTCCTGGCTCTTTTCCGGATAAATCTCCGAATACGAACCTTCCAGGTAAACCGGTCCCAATACCCCCGGTGCTCCATGCCCCGGACCGGCCATGTAAATCATGTCCAGGTCAAACGACTTAATCGCCCGGTTCAGGTGGGTGTATATAAAGGACAGGGCCGGACTGGCGCCCCAATGTCCCAACATTCGATTCTTAATGTGTTCCGGCTTCAGGGGCTCCCGCAACAGCGGGTTTTCCTGAAGGTAGATCATTCCCAGAGCCAGATAATTGCAGGCGCGCCAAAAAGCGTGCGTTTTACTCAACTCCGCATCGCTCAGCGGCGCGCCTGTAATCGTCGACCGTGCTATGCCGTAAGCACTAAGGTCACTCACCACTACTCTACTCGCAATCATTGAAGTTCTCCTTCAGGGTGAGGCCTGCGTTGAAAATTTAGTTAGTTTCAATGGATCACGATGCCGATACTCAAACGCAAGTTGTCCTGGCGCGTGCCTGGTATGACGAAGGGTGTCCCGACTGTTTGAAAAGGAGTTGGCGCCAGCACGATCCCGGTTTGCTGATCGCCGCGATTGATGATGTTCCAGTCGATTTGAACAACGCGCACATCGAATCTGTCGTTTAGTTTAATGTCGAGCCCG
>Ga0307416_100002126_pt1 | contig 11194 bp, 11 predicted proteins | sample DK1Cmetagenome_2_FD_203821 | JGI IMG/M metagenome (GOLD analysis project Ga0307416, IMG submission 203821) | Maize rhizosphere microbial communities from greenhouse at UC Davis, California, United States - DK15-C-3 | ecosystem: Host-associated > Plants > Roots > Rhizosphere > Soil | place...
GAGTGTAAAGCAACTCGAGCGCGCCCTGGTTCTGCGCCGGCGGCGCGAGCGGATGAATAAGCGAGAAGCCGGGATATCGTGCGACCACTTCATTGATCTTAGGATTGTACTTCATGGTACACGAGCCGAGCGGATAAAAATGGCTTTCGATGGCGTAATTGCATTGCGATAAACGGGTGAAATGGCGTAGCAGCTCGAGCTCGCCAAGCTCTGGAAAATCGGAGATATCCTGACGCAAATAATTTTGCGGAATACTGTCCGATACCGCGGGTGTTTTCTCAGGCCACGAAAAGGCGGTTCTTCCACGCGAGCCGCTCTCGAAGAGCAGCCGAGAAGATTCATTGGGCGGTCGCGGGTCAGTTCGAGACTGCTCGGACAAGGCGATCGATCCCTTCTCGGTCGTTCATCTCGGTGACACACACAAGCAAGCAATCCGGTAGCTCGGGATACCATTTCGCCAAAGGAATACCGGGGACGATTCTTCGCTCCGAACAGAGACGCATGATCTCATCGAGATGTTTTCCCCTGACCACGAATTCATTAAAGAACGGAGCGGGGAAGCAGCCTTCGAGTTTCTCGCCTTCAATTAAGCGCCGGTACGTTTCATGAGCACGTGCTACATTGACTTCCGCCAGGCGACGCATGCCGCTCCTCCCTAAGAAGGCCATATAAACAGTTGCAGCCGTCGTGCATAGCGTCTGGCTAGTGCAGATATTCGAGGTCGCCTTTTCGCGGCGAATGTGTTGCTCGCGCGTGGCCAGGGTCAAAACATAGCCGCGCCGGCCTTCGCTATCGACAGTCTCGCCAACAAGCCTCCCCGGCAGGTTGCGCATAAATTTCCGCTGGGTGGCAAAGAACCCGAACCCAGGGCCACCCAGCGCCATCGGTACTCCCAGGCTTTGCCCTTCGCCCACAGCGATGTCGACGCTAAATGCTCCGGGCGGCTTGAGCACCCCAAAAGCCAAAGGCTCTGTGGTTGCGGTAATCAGTTGAGCGCCGGCATTCTCACAGAGCTCATGTAGCGGCGCAAGATTCTCAATCACGCCGAAAAAATTTGGATAACCTACGAGCATGCACATCGTCCGTTCGTTCAACTGCCGCTTTACGTGACCGAGATCAGTTGCGCCGCTGCCGTCAAAAGCGATTTCCTCGAGGGTCAGATCGGTAAGATTGCGGAGATAAGTAGCAATGACAGCGCGATACTGGGGGTGGAGCGCGCGAGACACCAAAACCCTCCGCCGGGTCGGCGGTTGAATGCGACGCGACATGAGAATCGCTTCGGCGCTGGCCGAAGCGCCGTCATAAACGCCGGCATTGGAGACTTCCATACCGGTGAGCTGGCAGATCAAGGTCTGATATTCGAAAAGAACCTGCAGAGTACCCTGGCTCACCTCCGGCTGGTACGGAGTATAGGAGGTCGAGAACTCCGAGCGTGAAATAATCGCGTCGACGGCGCTCGGGATAAAGTGGTGATAGATACCGCCGCCGAGATAGAGCTCCCAATCGTTGGCCGCGGCGTTCTTCGCGGCAAGAGCGGCAAGTCGTTGCTGGACTGCTAGTTCACTGATGCCGTCGGGCAGATCGATTTTGGCCGTTGAACGAAATTTTTCTGGAATATGGCGGAATAGATCTTCGATGCCGCGCGCGCCGATCGCGTCAAGCATTTGATTTTTGTCGCCCTCGGTGTGCGGCGTGTAGCTCATTCGATGAGACTATTCCTCTTCCTCGTCATCGTCTTCTGCCTCGTCATCCTCATCGTCTTCTTCCTTTTGCTGCTCGATATATTCGGCGTACTCTTCAGCAGTCATCAAATCTTTCAGATCGTCCACGTCCTGCATCTCGACCCGAATCATCCAGCCATCTCCATAAGCATCATCGTTAATGGTCTCCGGGCTGTCAGGAAGCGAGTCGTTGATTTCCAACACCGTTCCGCTCACGGGCGCATAGATGTCCGACACCGCTTTGACCGATTCGACGGCGCCGAACGGATCGTCTTTTACAATCTTTTCACCGACTTCTGGTAACTCGACGAAAACGATATCGCCCAGTTCCTCCTGTGCGTATTCGGTGATACCGATGGTTGCTGTCTTACCCTCGACCAGAACCCATTCGTGTTCTTTTGAATATCTGAGCCCCTCAGGAATCTCCATGACCTTTCCTCCTTCGCCTGCTAACGCGTCTCACCGCCGATAAAACGGCAATGGCACTATCCTGGCGCGAACTGGTTTGTTGCGGATTTCGACTTCAAGTATATTTTCGGCGCGGGCTTCTTGCGCCTCGACATATCCGAGCGCGATGGACCGCCCTAGAGTCGGGGAACGGGTGCCGCTGGTTACTCTGCCGATACACCGTCCATCTTTCAACAACCGGTACTCACTGCGCGCAATGCCGGGTTCGATCAGCTCCAAGCCGACGAGCTTGCGTTTGACGCCTGCTTGTTTCTGCCTTAGCAAGACTTCACAACCGATGAAAGAGCCTTTGGAAAATTTCACCAGCCATTGTAGTCCTGCTTCCAACGGCGTGGTGCTGTCGTCGAGTTCGTGACCGTAGAGCGGATAAGCTTTTTCCAACCGCAGAGTATCGCGCGCGCCGAGCCCGGCCGGCATCAGATCGGTCGGTGACCCGGCGTCAAGTAGACGTTGCCACAGCTTTTCCGCGTCTGCGGGAGAACAGTAGAGCTCGAACCCGGCTTCGCCGGTGTAACCCGTGCGCGCGATCAAGCAGCGCGTGCCGGCAACTTCGCTCTCGGCAAAATAGAAAGATTTGATCTCGGCGAGAGCCATCGCTGTTAACGGCTGCAATATTTTTTCTGCCAACGGACCCTGTAATGCCAATTGCGCATAGTCGGCGCTGACATTTTCCACTTGAATTTTTCCGGTTCCGTGCTGCCGGAGCCATTGGAAATCTTTTTCAGTGTTCGATGCATTGACGCAAATAAAAAAATCGTCCGGCTGCCGCTTATAAAGTATTACATCATCAATGACCCCGCCGCGGTCATTCAAAAGCAGGTTATACTGAGCTTGGGATACTTGCATGCGGTCGACATCATTGGCGGTAAGCCTCTGGCACATCGCTTCGGCTCCGGCGCCGCGCACGGTAATCTCGCCCATATGGCTGACGTCGAAAAGTCCGGCCCGGCTGCGCACCGCCACATGTTCGGCGACGATCCCGCTGTAATGGACGGGCATCTCCCAGCCGGCAAATTCAACCATGCGCCCGCCGGCGCGGCGATGAGCGGCGAATAATGGGGTTCTGTTCATGGGTCGCGATAAGAAGCTGAAGCCCAAGCTGGCTGGCTAACGTTCCCGCTGGATCGAATCCTTGGCTGCCTTAAGAGTGTTATGCAGCAGCATGCAAATGGTCATTGGACCGACGCCGCCGGGCACGGGCGTGATCGCAGATGCTCGTTCCTTAGCGGCTTCAAATTCAACGTCCCCGGTGAGTTTGCCACTCGGCAATCGATTGACGCCGACATCGATGACCACCGCGCCCGGCTTGATCCAATCCCCTCGGACCAAGCCTGCTTTGCCGATTGCCACGACTAAAATATCCGCCCTGGCTACCTCATCGCGCAGGCTGGCGGTGCGAGAGTGGCAAATTGTCACTGTGGCATGCTTTTCAAGCAGCATCAGCGCTACTGGTTTTCCAACGATGTTGCTCCGGCCGACCACCACGGCATTCTTGCCTTTGGGAGCACACCCGGCGGCCTCAAGAAGTTTCATAACCCCCAACGGCGTGCAGGGTCGAAAGCCGTCCGCGCCGATTACCAGCATTCCCTGGCTCACAGGATGGAAACCATCGACATCTTTGAACGGAGACACAGCTTGAAGAATTCTTTCCGAGCGGATGTGAGCAGGAAGCGGCAGTTGAACCAGAATGCCGTGGACATCTTTGTTCTTGTTCAAACTGTGAACCAGGGCAAGCAGTTCCTTTTCCGAAACAGTCGCGGGGAGGACGTGCTCAAAAGACATGATTCCCACTTCCTTACAGGCTGTTTCTTTGTTCTTTACATAAAGGTGGGACGCCGGATCATCGCCAACCAGCACAACAGCTAAACCCGGCGCCATCCCCCAACGCCGCTCCAGCCCGTCAACTTCCTCTTTGATTTTCTTTTGAACTTCTTTGGCCACGGCTTTGCCGTCGAGGATCGATGCCATGCCTACCTCTTGAGGATTGAGAGTGTGATGGGGAAAAGAAACATTTCTAGAGAAGCCGATGTTCCTACTGGAATGCCACGCGCTAAGCTAAACGTCAACCCTAATTACCGCGAGTTGCCGCTGAAAACTGATTATTAAATTTGATTGTTTTCGGGTTTTTGTTAGTCGACGGATAGCGCCTCTTGATTGTCATGCAAAAAAGACTTTAGAGATGGAATTCAGCGAAAGAACGTTCGACGATGCAAACCACGAACTGACCGCCTGCTCGGCGCAAATGCGCTGCCGCATTGCATTTATCCCCGCGGCCGATCTATGGTTTTCGAATCATACTGTACGACGAGAAGATGAGGAGTCTATGAATCAGCCACGTAGCCTAGAACAGATCAAGAATGACATTCGCGCTCGGCTGGGTCAGCGGGCGCCGTTCCTACATGCCGATAAAGCCGAAGCTGAAGAAGCCCTCGGCAAGATGAGTTCGGTGCAAGGCGAAACATGGGCGCAGGCGTGGAATGAATTGGGCGCGCGCTGGGAAGAGAAAGCAAGGGCGGCCGAGAGCGGCGGCAATAAACAAGAAGCCAAGGAAAGCTATCTGAAATCCTATGGCTATTACGGTATTGCGCGCCACCCCTTCCCCAGCACTCCGGGTAAACACCACGGTTATGTAAAAACCCGCGAGATGTTTCTCGCTGCCTCAAAGTATTTTGAAATTCCCATCGAGCGCGTGTCCATTGCCTTTCAGGACAAACAGATCATTGGACATCTGCGGCTGCCTAGAAAAGTGCCCGCTCCGATGATTATGCATTGGGGCGGCATCGACAATTGGAAGGAGGAACGCCACTCCTTTGCCGAGTCTTTCATCAAACAGGGCTGGGGCTGCTTCGTGATGGATAGTCCGGGAACCGGCGAATGCCCCGTGCTCGCGGGACCCGATGCGCACCAGGTTCACACAGCGGCGTTGGAGTACCTGAGAAAAAGACCGGAGGTGGATACGACGCGCATTGCCGTGGTCGGCGCCAGCTTCGGCGGTCATTGGTCGACCAAACTCGCCCATCTCGCGCCCGATAAGTTAAGAGCAGCGGTCAACTGGGGCGGAGGCATTCATTACTTCTTTCAGCGCCAATGGCAAGAACGATCGCGCAACGCCGACTCTTATCTATTTGATCTGATCGAAGCGCGCGCCAATCTCTTCGGCAAGAAGAGCTTTGACGAACTCTGCCAAGTCATGCCGGCGCTATCGCTGCTCGACCAAGGTTGGTTGGACAAACCCTGCGCGCCGTTGCTGATCGTCAACGGTAAAGAAGACAAGCAGGTGCCGCTTGAAGATTTCTATCTGCTCTTGGAGCATGGCGATCCAAAGACGATTCGGCTATTTCCCGGCGGCCACATGGGCGCTATTCCGAACATCTTTAAAACCGTCATCACCTGGCTGCACCAAAGGTTGGACGGTTGATATGAGTCTCTATCAACTACAGAAACTCATCTATGACGTAAACCGCAATCCGGAGCGGCGAGATGCTTACCGAGCCGACAAAGCCGGATTTCTCGCTCGCTACGAGCTAACCCCGGAGGAGCACACGGCGATAACGGACCTGGATGTGCGCAAGCTCTACAGCTGCGGGGTTCATCCGCTGCTGCTCCGCCCGTTTACGTTACTGCACCGTGTCTCGAACGAAGATTACGCCAGGGCACTGGCCGGATTGGAGTAAACCATGCCGATCGTATTTGCCTGCGCTGCGAGTCATGCTCCCGGAATGACCGCCTGGACAGAAGCCGCGCCCCAGGAGCAAAGGAATAAGATTCTCGGCGGTTATCAAAAACTGGGCGTGATGCTGGCGGCTTCGAAGCCGGACGCTCTGGTCGTGGTCACGGTAGAACACTGGGCAAATTTCTTCCTGAACCAGATGCCGACCTTCTGCATCGGCCGCGCCGACTACTATGACGGGCCGGTGGAAGAATGGCTGAAAATCCCCAAGACCAGGGTGCCCGGCGATCCAGCTTTGGGCGCCGGGCTATTAGACGCATGTCTCGACAGCGGCTTTGATCCGGCGTTTTCCGATGAACTATTGTTCGACCATGCGACGATCTTGCCGCTGCATTTTTTAAATCCTGGCATGACCGTGCCGGTGGTGCCGGTGATTATAAACACTTTGACGACTCCGATGCCCACACCCAAGCGCTGTTTTGAACTGGGTCGGGTGCTCGGCAAAGCTCTGGAGCAAGAATCGAAACGAATCGCCTTGGTCGCCACCGGCGGCCTCTCCCACTGGCCCGGGGAAGCGAAGATGGGAAAAATCAATGTAGCCTTTGATGAGCGATTTCTCGAAATATTAATCAATGGCCAGCGCGCCCGCCTGGCCGAATACTCTCATTCAGAAATCGATAAAGAGGCCGGCTCCGGCGGCCACGAAATCAGGACCTGGATAACCGTTGCAGGAGCCGTGCAGGACCGGCGGGCAACCTTGCTCGCCTACGAACCGGTGCACCCGTGGGCAACGGGCTGCGGCCTGGTCGCATTCACTGGATAAAATCTCCCGCCCCATACCCGGCTGGTTGAACGGCCATTTGCAGCTACGAAGTGACTTCCCACCAGTTTTTGCTGATGTCGCTGAAGATGAAATGGATCCTTCCATTTTCTTCCAAATCCCACAGCTCGTTGATGCCGATCGCTTGGCCTTTCCTAGAGAATTCTTTGTGCGCGTCGGCAACCTCTTCGGCTGACGCCAGTTTTAGCGTAAACCGATTGGCTGCCGTCAAGTAGTCCCGTCGAATGGTCGGCAGAACAACGATATACCATGGCGTTCTTGGATGACTGATGTAAGTAGAGGTGCGCCCGCCGCCGATGATCTCGAGTCCGAGAACTTCTTTGACAAAGCGATCATTGACCTCCTTGTCATCGCAATTCAAAGTCCCATGCGTCATCGCCTGGGGCACGTAACCCCTTCCAGGAAATTTCTCTTCCGGTAGCGGCTCACTCCAATGCGGCGCGGCGATCTTGCGGCCCTGCTTGACCGCCGCCGGGTTGTAGTACTCGATTTCAAGATCATTACCACCCGGTTCCTTGAAGTAAACCGAATAGGCGAAATGAGCTTCATGAGGTTTGGTCACGCTTTTGATCTTGTACTGGTCTTTGTGGTCAGTAAGGTATTCGTAGGCTTTGGGGATTTCCCTCGAGCTTGAAACCCGAAATCCGTAATGGTTGGTGTGCGGTTTGTTGGCCGCGTTCGGTCCGCCCTCATGGACAACCAGACGCCACTCCGTATTCGGATGCTTCAGTACCGCTCCGTGGTCTTGCCGCTCGACTACTTCGAGAGCCAACAGATCGGTGAAAATCGGCAGCGTTTCATCCAACGAGCGGCACTCATAATGTCCTTCGGTCAATCCAATGGGCTTTAACATGGCTTTCTCCTGTAGTCCAAACTTGTGGTTATTTTATCCAATTATTAGCAAAACCATAGCCTCGGGCAACATCAGCTACGGGCAATCGCGGGCATACGAACTTCCGCGCCCGACTTGGCGCATTCCTCTTCGAAGATCTTGCGGATCATCGGATCCTCGTCCTCATACTCGATCTGCCAACCGCCGAACGCCAGCGGCACATCGGATTGAATTTTTCCCGGCTGAAGCTTGTATTTTCGGCTGAGGATTTTGAGAGCTAGATATCGCGCGGGCTCGGCGCTGGAGTTGAAATGCTGATGAAACCAGCCTTCCGGCGGCACGACGATAGAACCTGGCTTCCAGTCAACCCGGGCCATCTCTTTGCCTTCGGGCCAAAGTAATGAGTAGCCCTTACCAGTGAGAATGAATACGTGCGCGCCAGGCCCATGTCGGTGCGCCTTCTTGTAGATGCCCACCGGAAAGCGCGAAACGTGCGAACCCATCATGCTGTCCGACATCTCAAAGAAAATGGTTGCATTACCCTTGCCGCGTTCAGTCCAGGCCACCGGTTCGATATTGATGGTATCGGCAACGAAATTGGTCTCGACGACGCGGTCGCTGTAGAGCGTGCCTTTGCCGCCGAAAAATCCCTCTTCGCCCGTGAAGCGATCGGTGAAGGAATAGGGATTGTTGATAACAAAATCTTCGCAGTGAAATAAATTAAAAACCAGCGGCGCCGTGGTCACCGCGAGCAACCGCGCCTCGCGGTCACCCTGGCCGTTGAAATGCTGGTACCAGGCATTCAACGGAATCGCGAAAAGACTACCCGTCTGCCATTCAAAACTTTGCTTGCCGCCATGGGTCTGCCAAACCGTGGTCGCTCCCCGACCATCGAGGACGTAAATGAGCGCTTCGTATATATGTCGTTGGGGATTGAGGCTTTTACCGGGGGGGATGCCGCAAACATAAGCATCATCGAGATACCCAGTGCCGTCAAGCATGATATAGACACCGGTGCCGCCCAGGCGGTCCCACCATTTGAGCGGGATCGTATAGAGGTCTTCCACAAAGAACCCTCGGATCACATCAATTCCCTGCGACCCGATCCAACGATCATAAGGGGTATCCATCACCTCGGCTTTACGGTCTACTTTCTCGTATGATGCTTTCTGAGAATCTCCACTCATCTGATAGCCTCCTTGCCTATTTCCCTGTTCTTTATCCTAGTTCTCCAGGATCCATCAAGCAGGGCAATCCATGATGAAATCATCTGAACTCGGGGCTGCGGTTGACAGAGGCAGCAGGTCACAACATATGTAACGGTTGAAACAACACCCTAGTCTGCCGGTTAAAGGAGGATGGATGAGCCAAGACGCAATGAACAGGCTGGTTGCCGCCCTAAAGCATGGCGCCGGGGTACGCGACGACTTTATCTACTACATGACCTTTGATGATTATAAGACACTCCTGGATCCGTTCGCGCGGACTGCGTTTACCGTCGACGAAGTGCAACAGACTATCCATCGCTACGCCAATCCCGAGAAACCGGGAGAACTCTTTCGTTGGGACATCCACGGCCGGCTGTTCACGCCGACCAAGGCATCGATGAACCATATCGGCGTGGTCATGATTCACGGCGGCGCGGCCAACGAGTACGAGTTTATCTTCACTCCCGATGGTCCCGAAGAATATCCCGACCTGACCAGGATCAATCCGGCCACGGCACGGGTCGGCGTTGCGCAGCATATCGCCTCTCTGGGTATCCCGGTGCTGGCGCTCTCCCTGCCGGGCCACTACAGCCGAAAACCTTGGTTGCCGATTGCCGAGCGGCGGCCCGAGTTTGTTATTGGCGAAACGCCTGGGGACGCAGAACTAAGGAATCGGCTGGCGGTTTATACCTTTCGCATGTGCACCGAGGCGATCAAGACACTGGTAGAACGAAGTTTGCCCGATCAAGATATCTTTATGTGGGGCCACTCCACCGGCGGGGAATATTTTTACCTGATGGAACAGCATGGACTTAAAAACAAATTGATTGGCGGCCTGGGTTTCGGCACCGGCATGCCGGCATGGGTGCGCAAGGAATGGGATCTCGCGTGCGCGGAGAAATCTGCGGAAGAGCGCGCCGCGCCGTTTCGCAACTTGACCGATCTGAGCCGCCGCTCTCCGGGAGGCTACATCAAGAGCGGGTATGTCGGACCCAATCAACCCTGGGGCAGCGCCGAAAACTGGTTCAAATTGGAGAACCATCGCCGGCCCCAGTTCAAGCCGTTTTTGCAGGATATTGAGCATAGCGCTCACGATATTTTGCTCCCGGAGATTCGCAGGATATCCGGCCTGCCCGACGAGGAACTCTTCATCACTTACAAGTCGGATTTGACTCGCCTGGGCGGCAAGAAAATGCTCCACATGGTTGGCGACTACGATAAAGGTCATTGGGTGGAGGGCGGCGAGAAGGGCTTGGAGTTTCGCCGGGAGGTTTATGCCTTCAGACGTTTTGCTCCGTACGCCAAGGAGCTACGGCTTGTTCACATCCCCAACCTCACGCACTACGGGCACATCGAAAGTCACAATGAGCGATTGGCAAATATTATGGTGACCGGCTTTAAGGAGTACTTTTCGGAATAAGCTGCGGCGCAATGACGTCGGCAAACACTTGGCAAGAGAGCCGCGGGAAATTTTCTCCGGAACTCTCTTGCCCAGTACTCATGCTTAGCGACGATAGCGGTTATGATCGAAGCGGCCCTGATTGTGATCACGCCGGTCAAATTTACGATCGATATGGTCACCCCGGCGATCCCAATAGGCTTCAATCCGGTCGCCTTTCTTATCCAGGTGGCGCTCGATCCGGTCGCCTTGGCGATCGAGTCGTTCGGCTAATTTGTACTTGCCATCGGCTCTAGCCCTTGCCGCTCGCGCATCCAACCTGTCGTTTATCCGGTCGCCTCTCGCATCGAGATGCTGATTGATGCGCGCTCCTCGGGCGTCCAGACGTTCGTTTATCCGGTCGCCGCGCCAGCCATAGGAATGATCATCAGCGGAAGCCGTCACTGCGCTGCCAAGAACTAGAACGCTGAAACCGATCACAATTGATTTCTTCATGTATATCCCTTTCCTAAAATGGACGTTTCTTTCAGAGTGTTGGACGCGCCAGAGCCGTAAATGTTTACAGTCGCGGTGCTCACTCGATTGAGGTCAGGAAATACCGACCGGGGCGCGCCCCTGCTTACATTACTTGACAGAAGGGGTAATCTAACTTACAGATTGCCCAAGGCGATCCAGAAATGGCCAACGACAATTGGAGAAAGCAGCTGGTTTGCTTGCGAAATTCGTTATGCACCGTCTGGCTGATTATTGTCGTCCTAAGTCTCTCGTCAACCGCCATCGCCGAGCCTCTACGAATCGCCTATACGTCCATTGCCGTGGTTTATGGGCCGCTCTGGATCACCCAAGAGGCCGGAATTTTCAAGAAGCACGGCATCGATCCGGAATTCATCTATATCGCCGGCGGACCGCCGTCCTTACAGGCCTTGATTGCCGGGGATGTCGCCATCTCCTTTACCGCTGCGGGTGCCACCGTGGCGGCCAACCTCTCGGGCTCCGATGTCGTGCTGCTCGGGGCCAGCATCGATTCGCTGCCGTTCGAACTCTGGTCGATTCCC